>ERZ1034818.28-NODE-28-length-63100-cov-9.775763_pt1 | contig 63100 bp, 59 predicted proteins | sample MGYA00520595_ERZ1034818 | MGnify/ENA primary metagenome ERZ1034818 (study PRJEB33766, sample SAMN09781689) | gut metagenome | biome: gut microbiome | host: Homo sapiens | place: Madagascar | study: EMG produced TPA metagenomics assembly of the PRJNA485056 data set...
AAGTTCGTCAGTCATAATTTAGTAGAGTCTGTCGGCGCTAACTTCCAAAATGTAACAACAAAATGCCAAGATCAGTAAATCACGTAGCTTCAAGAGCTAAGCGTAAGAGAATTCTCAAGCTCACCCGCGGTTACTATGGTGCCCGCAAGAACGTTTGGACCGTTGCCAAGAATACTTGGGAAAAGGGTCTGACCTATGCTTTCCGCGATCGTCGTAACAAGAAGCGCAACTTCCGCGCTCTTTGGATTCAGCGTATCAACGCTGCTGCACGTCTCGAAGGTCTCTCTTACTCACAACTCATGGGTGGATTGCACAAGGCTGGTATCGAGATCAACCGTAAGGTGCTCGCTGACCTCGCTGTCAACAACCCTCAGGCTTTTAAGGCCATCGTAGCTAAGGCTAAGTAAAATTATAGAGCCTCATTTACGAGAAGATTGAAGGAGAAAGTTCTTTTACCTCTTATGGTAAGAGCTTTCTCCTTTTTTGTTGTTTATTGGCAGGCGTTTAGGCATATTCTACGATGTCGCTAAGTGCGAAACGCTTTTTCTCATTTTGTGGACAGTCAGGTGCGATGTGTCCTATGGGGATAATGACGGCAGCTTCATAGCCGTCAGCGTTAAAGTAAGTTTGCATCTTATTAGTATCGAAGTTGCAAACCCAGCACGAACCTAATCCACATTCTGTCGCTGCAAGGCAAATGTGCTCGGCTGCTATGGCAATGTCAATGTCGGCATGAGCGTGTTGATCGTAGGCTCTTGTCCAGCAGGTGTGCTCGTTTTTCATACAAATGATATAGAGTGGAGCGGTGGCAAACCAATCGCGATTGTATGTCTCGCGAAGTTTGGCTTTTGCTTCTTCGCTCTTTACAACGATAAACTTCCAGGGTTGTTTGTTGACAGCAGAGGGTGCCAATCGTGCACATTCTAATAGGTAGTGAAGTTGTTTATCACTTACAGCTTCTGTCGTGTACTTTCGAGCAGAAAAGCGTTTTGTTACAAGATCTTTAAAGTCCATGGAGTGATGCTTTTATTTCGTTTGTGTATAGCCTTCTTTTATTAATAGATTCTTTAATTTAGAACGCAAGTCGCCTTGCATAATAATCTCGTTATCTTTGGCCGTTCCTCCAACACCACATTTTTGTTTTAACAATTTGCAGAGAGTTTGCAAGTCGGCGGTAGTTCCAATGAAACCACTTACGATAGTAACCGTTTTACCACCACGCCCTGCACGTTCCATTCTGATGCGCAGCTTTTGATGTTTGTTGGGTAAGGTCTCTGCTTCTTCAATTATCTCTTCGGTATAGGCAAAGTCGTTATTTGTAGAATAGACAATGCCTTCTCTCTTTTTGCGTGTAACGTTGTGTTGAGGAGTGTTATCCACATCGTTATCTTGTGGCGTTACCCCCGTGAGTGCGCTTAAAGCGTCTTTCCAATCTGTTGCCATGATGTTCTCTTTATTACTTTTGTTACAAATGTAGGCATATTTTTGTATTAATAGGTCTGTTGCTTCACTTTATGTTTTGATTTTGGTGCGCTTCATGCTTTTGCAACTCGGTTGCACAAATTGTTTCCTACTTTTGCAGTGTAAAAAAACGATTTGTTATGGAAACTAAAAAGTCAAAAGTTGGTTGCGCTTGTTGTTGCAATCATAGCGAAGAAGCTTCACATCACGATGAGGGTAGTGAAGCAAAGGAACGAATAATCAAAATAGGAGTAGCTGCTGTATTGCTTGTGGGGGCAATGATTGTCGAAAAGTTCTGTCACTTAGCTATGTGGCAATTGCTCTTAGTCTATCTTGTGCCCTATTTAGTAGTGGGCTACGAAACGTTAAAAGAGGCTGCAGAAGGCATAGCTGAAGGTGATGTGTTTAATGAAGACTTCTTAATGTCGGTGGCAACAATCGGTGCTTTAAGTATCGGTTTTATGCCTGGAGCAGCAGAAGCAGAGTTTGCAGAGGCTGTGTTTGTTATGTTATTCTTTCAAATCGGTGAGCTGTTTGAAGGGTATGCCGAGGGAAAGAGCCGTAAAAGCATCTCGCACTTAATGGATATACGTCCCGATGTAGCCTATGTAGAGCGAGAGCATACAATTGTCAGTGTATCTCCTGAAGAAGTAGGGGTAGGTGAAGTGATTGTTGTAAAGCCAGGTGAGAAAGTTCCACTTGACGGAGTCGTAGTGGAAGGACAATCCTCACTCAATACGGTGGCTTTGACGGGCGAAAGCATGCCCCGTGAGGTAAAAAAAGATGACGATTTAGCCTCAGGGTGTGTGAACTTGAGTGGAGTGCTGCGTGTAAAGACTACCAAAGTCTTTGGTGAAAGTACTGTTTCGAAAATCATTCAGTTGGTGGAACGTGCTGATGAACACAAGTCAAAGAGCGAATCGTTCATTAAGCGCTTTGCACGTGTTTATACCCCCATTGTGGTGTTTGCAGCAGTTGCTTTAGCCCTTATTCCGCCTTTCTTCTCGCCTTTAGGCTTCGGACTCGCCTTTACAACATGGCTGCATCGTGCTCTCATCTTTTTGATCGTATCATGCCCGTGTGCATTGGTCATAAGTGTGCCTCTAACCTTCTTTGGCGGGTTGGGTGGAGCCTCTCGCAAGGGCATTTTGATAAAGGGAAGCAATTATATGGATGCGTTAGCAAAGTTAGGTATAGTCGTGTTTGATAAAACAGGAACGCTCACACATGGCGCATTTGTTGTAGAGGCAGTTCATCCAGCGGATTTTGATGCCAATGATCTGTTACATTTGGCAGCACATGTAGAACATTATTCAACGCACCCAATTGGTGCCGCCCTGCGCGATGCTTTCCCGAATGAGGCCGTTGATGGTTGTAAAGTAAGCGATGTTAAAGAATTTGCAGGCCAAGGTATTCGTGCATGGGTAGAGGGAAAGACCGTATGTGTGGGTAATGCCAAAATGATGCAAGCATTAGGAGTAGAATGGCACGAATGTCATTGTGTTGGTACTATCATTCATGTAGTTGTTGATGGCATTTATGCAGGTCATATTGTCATTAATGACCAGATAAAGTCAGAGAGTGCGGCAACAATTCGCGAACTGAAAGCTTTGGGTGTGAATAAGACGGTGATGCTAACGGGCGATCGTGACGTTGTAGCTCGTGATGTAGCAACAAAAATTGGTATTGATGAATATCATGCAGCTTTAATGCCAGGAGATAAGGTGAGCTATGTAGAAAGTCTGATGCAACAAAAAGGGCAGGCGCGTACTTTGGCCTTTGTGGGTGATGGTATAAACGATGCTCCTGTGCTGAAGCGATCAGATGTGGGTATAGCAATGGGGGGCTTAGGTAGCGATGCTGCCATTGAAGCTGCCGACGTGGTATTAATGGACGACAACCCTTCGAAAGTAGCTTGGGCTATACGCATAGCACGTCGGACAATACGTATTGCTCAACAAAATGTTTGGTTTGCAATCGGTGTAAAGGTAGCCATACTCTTGCTTGCCATGGTAGGGTGGAGTAGTATGTGGATGGCTGTTTTTGCTGATGTCGGTGTAACTTTCTTGGCCGTGCTTAATGCAATGCGTGCTTTAAAGGGATAGTAGATTGCTAATTTTTTACTACTTTTGTGTTACACAAAGTAGTTTATTTATGGAAAAGATAAAGAACCCGTATTTAGGAAAAGAGGGCTATCGCTGTATCTGTTGTAGTCCTGAAAATCCGATAGGTCTACACTTATCGTTTTATGAAGATGGTGACGATGTGCTGACCCAGTGGCGTCCGTCAGAAAACTTTCAAGGTTGGGTTAACACCTTACATGGTGGTATTATTAGTATGTTGATGGACGAAGTGGCAGGTTGGGTAATAAACCGAAAGCTGCAAACGACGGGGGTAACAACGCGTTTGGAGGTAAAGTACCGTCGTCCTGTGCTCACCGATGAAACGTTGATAACGGTTCGTGGCCATATTGCTAATCAGCGTCGCAATATAGTGACTATTCAGTTAACACTTGAGAACTCGAAAGGGGAAGTGTGTGACGAAGGCGAAGCCGTCTATTATACATTTGGAACTGAAAAAGCGCGCGAAATGGGTTTCGATGGTTGTGAATTGGAAAAATAAATAAGTGGATTATGGTTCAAAAGATGGCATTCCTCATAGAACCATAATCCACTTATTTTGTTAGTATCCACATCCGTTGCGTCTACTACGCTCGTCGAGATGTTCGGCACGTACACAACCAGCGTGTTTCTCGCTAAATTCGCGGTTGATGTCAGCTAATTCTTTACGTCCGAAGATGTAGTCGTCATACATATCGTCCATGTCGATGCCTTCGCAGTCTGCTCCGCCAAAATTGAGAGCATTCTTAACAATGGCAATGCGTTCTTCAGTAGTTGTGTCTTTAATTAAAAGGCTTTTCATTTTGTGTTGTTAGTTTTATGATTTTCTTTTTACTCCTCTAACAGCTTGCGCTTCCAAGGGATTGTCAGGCCAAGCATGTTTGGGGTAGCGTCTACGTAGCTCCTTTCTAACTTCAAAGTAAGCATTGTCCCAGAAGCTACGAAGGTCTTGTGTTAATTGTACGGGTTTAAAGCCAGGAGAGAGAAGTTCCATTAATACAGGCTGTTTGCCGTCGTTTACGCGTGGCGTGTCTTGTAGTCCAAAGCATTCTTGCAGTCTCACACTTACTATGGGGGCTTCAGCTCCTTGTCGGTAGTCGATGCGTATGTGGCTGCCCGTAGGCACTTGAATGTGAATGGGGGCTAATCGATTGATATCGTTTTGCAATTCGTAGGGGATAAGTGCCCAGATGACTTCTTTTATGTCAATACGTTTGAGGTCGTTAAGTGTGCTTCTGACCTTGTTGCCTTCAGTTAGATAAAAAGGCAACCACTCCGTGCAGGTCGAAAGTAAGTAATCGGTGCTTACGTCGGGTATGTGCAGTTCAGGGTGCCATTCGCTCACTAAGTGAATGCGAAGTTGCAACGATCGCACCTCGTCGTTCCAATTTAGCACGCTCACACCATCCTTTTTAACCTTGTTACAAATGGCACGAATGATACTTTCGTTATCGCAATTTGGGAGCGGTGTAGTGCTAACGACAAGTTGTCCAATGCAACGTTCTTTTTGCGCAATGATGCCACCATCTTTGGCAGTCCATGAAATCTTCTCGCGTGTAGTAAAACAATCACTTTCGAGCGAATTGATGTCAAGAGGCGCAGCTAAGAACACTCGGCTCATGCCTTGCTGACTGTTGTCGTTCATAGAAGCTATGACCACCCATGAGTAGGCAGCAAGATCGTCGCCGTTGTCAAAGTAAGCAACGTTACCACCTGCTGTCTTAAAGTGTCCAATACTATTTGTTGCTTTCGCGATGCGTTCGGGAAAAGCGTATGACAGTATCAGCCCAATGTCTTGTGGGTGAACGTCTTCATTATGCTCTTCAGCGTGTGTGAGCCTTCTGTATTCTTTGGCTATTTGCGCAATATTGAACCACCCATTTAACTTTCGCTGTCTTCGGTAAGAGCGTAAAGTAGAGATGCGTAGTGAGAGGTCTGTATTGTTCTTATCGATTAAGGGATCTTTTTCTTCTAATATGGCTGCAATATCACAAGCTAAAGCTTTCAGCGTAGGAGTATTCGCTCTCAAAAGCATTTTAGCAATGCGTGGGTGGCAAGGTAGGGCAGATATTTTACGCCCGATAGATGTAATCTGTCCTTTATTATCTATCGCTCCTAAGGAGGTGAGTAAATTACGAGCAGCATGAATGTGCGGCTGGGGAGGAAGGGTTAACCAAGGGAGTGCATTCGTGTTAGTTTCGCCAAAGGCAGCGACGTTAAGCAGTAAAGAGGTTAGGTCAGCTTCAATGATTTCGGGCGTACGTTGCTCTGTCATCAAAGCCTCGTGCTGTTTCGTCCAAAGTCTATAGCAAAAGCCATTGGTTATGCGCCCTGCGCGTCCGCTTCGCTGTTGAGCCATATCTTTACTTATCATAACCGTTTCAAGGCGACTGAGCCCTGTGCGGGGATTAAATACGAGCTTACGATAATAGCCGCTATCAATCACTATTCTTACCCCCTCGATAGTTAAAGACGTTTCGGCAATCGGAGTCGCCAGAACGATTTTGCGCTCGTTAGATGCAGACGGTGCAATGGCCTTTTGTTGCTCCTCAAGTGATAAGTTGCCGTATAAAGGGTAAACCTTTGTAGGAGCTAAACTTTCTCCTAACGCTTCATAGCATCTTGTAATGTCAGCTTGACCAGGTAGGAAAACAAGTATATCTCCTTCATGTCTATCGTGTGCTTCACGTATAGTAGGAAGTACGGAATGTACTATGTTGTTAATGTCTGTATCTTCTTGAGAATAAAAGGTTTCGATATTATATATTCGCCCTTTACTTTCAATGAGTGGCGCTTGCAACTTTTGACAAATTGTTGTGGCATCAATCGTGGCCGACATCACAACAATCTTTAAGTCTTCGCGAATGAGTTGTTGAACTTGTCGTGTGAGTGCAAAGGCCAAGTCGGCATTTATATTACGTTCGTGAAACTCGTCAAATATAACAACGCTAACCCCGTCAAGTGTGGCATCGTCAATCAGCATTCTACTAAGAATGCCTTCAGTTACTACTTCCAATCGCGTTTGACTTGACACTTTGTTGTCAAATCGTACACGATAGCCAACCGTTTCGCCCACTTCCTCGCCTAATAAGTATGCCATGCGCTGTGCAATATGGCGTGCAGCAATTCGGCGAGGCTCAAGCATAATGATTTTGCCCGTAAGGGGTAATCCTTTCAGCATGGTTAGCGGCAGTAGGGTAGACTTACCCGCTCCAGGAGGAGTCGTTATAACCACAGCCCCGTTTTGGAGTAAAGCATTATTTACTTCCTCAACGATTGCCACTGCAGGCAAGTCCTTTGCTTGATCGATAAGCGTGTTAAGTTGCATTGATATAGTAGAAATAATATATTCGGTTTGTAGTGTTGCCTACAAACCGAATATATTGATTTACAGTAGATATTATGTGCTTATATAATCTTATTGTTTAGACAGGATAGAGCCCAAAGTTCGTGCTCTCTCTAAGTCATCAGCTTGCGCTCCTTGTTTCCATTCAACGGGAGGCTCTACCACTTGCATCTTCATCTTCTCATTGAAAGAACTGATTACTTTCGTAGCTTGGCTGCTCCAAGTAAAACCGCCAAATATGCCTAAGCGGTGATTGCTGACCTTGCGTTCGGCTAATCGTCTAAGCAAGTCTTCGACAATGGGGAAAACTCCGCCGTTGTAAGTCGGTGCGCCAATTGCTAAGGTGTCGTAACGGAAAATATCTGTCAACACTTCGTCCATAGTTGATACACTCAGGTTGTGTACAATAATTTTACGCATACCAGCCTTTGCAGCTCCTTGAGCGATGGCTTCAGCCATGCGTTCGGTGTTGCCATACATTGAGCCGTAGCATATCACAAGACCATGTTGCGCTTCGCCAGTGGCCAATCGCGTATATGTAGCTAAGGCTTGAGGTATTTGTTCCGTCCAAATAGGTCCGTGTGTAGAGCAGATCATCTGAATGTCAACGTTGGCCAACTTCTTGAGTCCAGCTTGAACTTGAATTCCGTACTTACCCAAAATACAAGCGTAATAGCGTTCCATTTCAGCCCAATAGATAGTCGTGTCCATATTGGTGTCAACGACGCAACCGTTCAATGCACCGAAGCAGCCAAAGGCATCGCCTGAAAAGAGTGTTTGCGTAGTTTCGTCGTAGGTCATCATGGTTTCAGGCCAATGAAGCATAGGCGTAAGGTAGAACTTTAGGTGGTGGTGACCTAAAGCAAGCGTGTCACCGTCAGCAATGGTGAGGTCGTCGCTTTTGCTGACACCATAGAAGCCTTCAACCATTTCCATTGTCTTTTTGTTACCCACGAGTTTAATCTCAGGGTAGTATTGGCGAATGAGTGAGATAGCTCCCGAATGGTCGGGCTCCATGTGGTTGATGATGAGGTAGTCAATGGGGCGTTCGCCGATGATGCTTTTAATCTTTTCAATATATTCGGTAAAGAAGGCTACGTCAACAGTGTCGACTAAGGCTACTTTGTCATCGTCAGCTATGAGATAAGAGTTGTAAGACACACCATAGGGTAAAGGCCAAAGCCCTTCGAAACGGTGCTTTGTGCGGTCATTAACACCTACGTAATAAATTTTATCTTGAATGTGCATAAGATTTTGTTTAGCGTTTATTCTACTGCGAAGTTACGTAAAAATGTGGTTGAATGCGTTGTATTTATACAAAAAACGTATAGCAATGACACATTGCTATACGTTATTGAGATGTAGTCGTTCCTGTAACGGCTAAAATTTTAAAAGTATGGCTTGATAGAAAAATATTATTCCAATGAATATCTTCTACAATGCTTTTTACTTCTTATCTTTTTTAGCTTTAGGGTCAGAAAGTTCAACGGCAAAAGACTTATTGATGCCCGTCTGCGTTTTGGCACGAATCCAAAGTACACGATCGGTACTGAGGTTGGCTGCCTTAACAGCTTCATCGAAGTCAGTTGTGGTGCGCATTTCGCGGTCGTTCACTTTCATAATGATAAGTCCCTTTGTTACGCCAGCTTCTTTGAGTTTGCCGTCGCGGATAGCAGAAACCATTAAGCCGTATGGCATGCTGAGTTCTTGCTTTTCGCTATCAGTCAAAGGACGAAGAGCTGCGCCCATAGCGTCTGTATCAAGTGCTTGGACTGCAGTCGTTGTACCCTGAATGTTGCGCAAGGTGAGTGTAGCGGTGCGTTGCTTCTTATCGCGTAAATAAGTGACAGTAACCTTATCACCAGGACGATGATTAGTAAGCAATTCTTGCAATTCACCGAACTTAGAAATCTTCTTTCCGTCAAAAGAAGTAATCACGTCGCCTTCTTTCAAACCGCCTTCGGCAGCAGCACCATCAGCGCTTACTTCGCCTACGTAGATGCCGTTAACTGTACCAAGATCAGGATTCTTGCCCTTCTCCTTTTGCTGGTCAATGTAGTTGGTAACGTCCATACCCGATATGCCCAACAAAGCGCGCTGAACGGTGCCATATTTGCGAAGGTCAGCTACGACCTTATTCATAATCGCAGTAGGAATGGCAAAGCCGTATCCAGAGAAAGAACCCGTCTGTGAGTAAAGCATAGCATTAATGCCAACCAATTCGCCTTGTGCATTGACCAGAGCACCGCCAGAGTTGCCTGGGTTGATAGCTGCATCGGTTTGAATAAAGCTATCGATGCTACCCGGTGTAGCGTTGAGTGTACGTGCTTTTGCGCTCACGATACCAGCGGTTACGGTAGAGGTGAGGCTAAAAGGATTGCCAATGGCCAATACCCATTCACCTAATTTGAGTTTATCAGAGTCACCTACCTTAATGGCTTGTAGTCCTTTAGCTTCGATTTTAATCAAAGCCAAGTCGGTTGATTTGTCCGTACCAATGATGCGAGCTTTAAATTCGCGGTTGTCGTTTAGCTTAACGGTCATTTCGTCAGCGTCTTCGACCACGTGGTTGTTGGTTACGATGTAGCCGTCTTCGGTAAGGATTACACCCGAACCTGCACCTTGGCGCTTGGGGGTTTGAATTTGACGTTGCTGGCGTCCGCTATTGCCACGTCCAAAGAAGTCGCCAAAGAAGTCATCAAAGCCGAAGGGGTCGCTATATTCAACAGTTTGTGTCTTACTGTTGGTGGTTACTTTAATGTAAACTACAGAATTTACTGCATTCTCGGCAGCATAAGTTAAGTCTGTTGGGTTGGCTGGAACGGCTGTCGCAGCCATAGCCGGAGTTTGTAAACCTAATGTAAGGGCCAATACCCATAAAGGAAGATATTTACGTGTCATATCGTTTTTATATAGGTTATATTTATTTGTGGCGCAAAAATATAAAATCAACTTATTGCGCGTATGTCATTTAGCGAAAAATAACGCTAAACTTGCTCTCTTTTAACACGTATAATACTTCTGATAATAGAAATTAGTAATTTATGTAGAATCTTTTCGACTCGTTAAACCCTTAAGAGTATACAAAAAATAGCTAAACCATCAGGGGCATGTTACAGGACCAAAAAACTCTCCCTCTGTCTCGTTCCTCCGAATAGGGGAAAAGAGGGCAGAGGAAGAGGTAAAAGGTAAATGTAGTTGGGGCAGTCTTAGTGTTGTTCTATCCAATTAACGATCCAGTCTCCAACTTCTTTAGTGCCGTACTTGGGAGCACCTTCGACTTGAATTTCTGGCGTGCGCACATTGGCATCGAGACTAGCGTCGACAGCTTGACGAATGAGCGTCCCTTCGTTAGTAAGGTTGAAGTATTCAAAGAGCATGGCAACAGACAGTATCTGTGCTAACGGATTGGCAATGTTAAGTCCTTTCGCTTGAGGCCATGAACCATGAATGGGTTCGAATACGGGTGTGCTTTCACCCGTTGAGGCAGAGGGGAGCAATCCCATCGACCCCGTGATGCAAGAGCCTTCGTCGGTAAGAATGTCGCCAAAGGTATTTTCAGTAACCATAACATCAAAGAAGGTAGGCTCTTGAATCATGCGCATAGAAGCATTGTCAACGTACATGAAGTCTGTCGTAACGTCAGGGTGTTGCGGTGCCATTTCTTGTGCCACCTTGCGCCAAAGGCGTGATGAGGCTAAGACGTTGGCTTTGTCGACAACGGTGAGGTGTTTGCGACGTCGCTCAGCGTAGGCGTATGCCACCTTTAGAATGCGTTCAACTTCAGCGCGAGAGTAAGCATTGGTGTCGTAGGCAAAGTCGTCACCTTCTTTCTTCTCGCCAAAGTACATGCCACCCGTGAGTTCGCGTATGCAGATAAAGTCAGCTCCGCGTACCAATTCATCTTTTAAGGGAGACTTGTGAATAAGGCAGTCAAAAGTTTGAACGGGGCGAATGTTAGCAAAAAGACCCAACTTCTTGCGCATGGCTAAAAGCCCTTGTTCGGGACGAACCGTTGCATTAGGATTGTTGTCAAACTTGGGGTCGCCAACAGAAGAGAAGAGTACAGCATCAGCTTCTTTACAAATGTTGTAAGTATCGTCGGGGAAGGGGTCGCCCACAGCGTCGATGGCTGCTGCACCGACTAAAGCTTCCGTGAAGTTCACTTCATGACCAAACTTTTTACAAACGGCTGCCATTACGGCCACACCTTGTTTAGAAATTTCGGGGCCGATGCCGTCACCAGCCAATACTGCTATGTTGAGTTTCATACGTTTCAATCTTATCTTTGTTCTTTACCAAAAAGTCAATATCGTCTAATCCGTTTTCAAGACAATACTTCTTATATCCGTTAATGTCGAAGTGTTCGCTTTCGCCAGTCGCTTCGTTGGTGATCGTTTGGTTGGGGAGGTCGATTTTGACCTTTGTCTTTGCATCTTGTTTGATGCTATCAAAGAGTTGCTTTAAGAAGACTTCGCTAACGACGACAGGCAACACAAAGTTGTTTAGCTCGTTTTGCTTGTGAATGTCGGCAAAGAAAGAACTTACAACCACACGGAATCCATATCCAGCAATTGCCCATGCTGCGTGTTCGCGACTTGAACCGCAACCAAAGTTCTTGCCAGCTACCAACACTTCGCCCGAATAGGTAGGATCGTTCAGGACAAAGTCCTTTTTGGTGCCGTCAGGGTTGTAGCGCCAATCACGAAAGAGGTTGTCGCCAAAGCCTTCTTTGTCAGTAGCTTTGAGAAAACGTGCCGGGATAATCTGGTCAGTATCAACGTTTTCGAGAGGAAGAGGCACGCAAGTGCTTTCGATTATATTAAATTTCTTTTTCATGATAGGTAGGGCTTACATAAGCGTTCGAGGATCAGTTATAACTCCAGTAACGGCGGCAGCTGCTGCCATTAATGGCGATGCCAAGCAAGTGCGTGAGCCAGGGCCTTGTCTACCTTCAAAGTTGCGGTTAGAAGTAGATACGCACAACTTACCGCTTGGAATCTTGTCATCGTTCATAGCTAAGCATGCAGAGCAACCCGGCTGTCGGATTTCAAATCCAGCTTCCTTTAATATTTTGTCAATGCCTTCCGATTCAATCTGTCGCATAACTGGCCATGAACCAGGTACAAGCCATGCCACAACGTTCTCTGCTTTATGACGCCCCTTCGCGATAGAAGCAAAAGCACGAAAATCCTCGATGCGGCCGTTGGTGCAAGCTCCTAAGAATACGTAGTCAACGGGTTTGCCGATCATTGCTTCCCCTGCAGAGAAGTGCATGTAGTTGAGCGCTTTTTCGTCAGATGTCGTTTGGGGAGTAGGAATGCGTTGTGTAATGCCGATGCCCATGCCAGGATTGGTGCCGTAGGTTATCATGGGTTCTATGTCAGCAGCGTTGAAGCTAACTTCTTTGTCAAAAATGGCATCATCGTCACTCTTCAGTTCCTTCCATGCAGCAACGGCCTTGTCCCAATCAGCGCCTTTCGGAGCGTATGGCTTGTCCTTTAAGTAAGCAAAGGTTACGTCGTCGGGAGCAATAAAGCCACCGCGTGCTCCCATTTCGATAGAGAGATTGCAAAGCGTTAGGCGTCCCTCCATTGATAGAGAACGTATAGCAGAACCTGCGTATTCAACAAAGTAACCCGTAGCACCGCTCGTGGTGAGTTGACTCATAAGATAGAGCGCAATGTCTTTGGCAGTAACGCCTTTATTGAGTGTTCCTTCAACGTTGATGCGCATAGACTTAGGTTTCGCTTGCAGAATACATTGCGAAGCCATGACCATTTCGACCTCAGACGTGCCAATACCAAAGGCGATAGCTCCGACAGCGCCATGTGTTGAGGTGTGAGAGTCGCCACAGACAATGGTCATGCCAGGCAGTGATAGTCCTTGCTCAGGACCGACTACGTGGATAATGCCATTGTTGGGGTGCATCATGCCCCAATAGGTAAGGCCAAAGTCGTGTGCATTTTGTGTGAGCGTGTCAACTTGCTTACGCGATATGGGGTCGGCAATGGGTTTGTCTTGATCATGGGTAGGTGTGTTATGGTCGGGCATACAGAAGATGTGGTCGGGGCGGAAGCATTTCAGTCCACGGCTCTTGAGTCCTGCAAAGGCCTGCGGACTTGTCACTTCGTGTGCGTAAAGGCGATCGATGTATAATTGGTCTGGGCCATCGCTCACGTGTTGCACCACGTGATTGTTCCATATTTTGTCAAAAAGCGTGTTCATAAACCTTAGTGTTTGAATGAATTGATAGCATCAATGTAAGCTTCAACGCTGGCTGTAACGATGTCGGTGTTCGCACCGAAACCATAGTACACAGAGCCATCGTATTCTACCTGCATGTGTACTTTACCCACATCGTCCGATCCCTTATTAATAGCTTGAATGGTAAATTCTTTCAGCACCATCTTGCGCTTAATAATGTCTTTCACAGCATTAATGGCAGCGTCAACAGGACCGTTTCCTTCGGCTGCGGCTCTAAACTTCTCGCCTGCAATGTCGAGCACAATGGCAGCCACGGGACGTACTCCGTGTCCGCTCGTTACTTGTAGATAGTCCAACTTGATGCTATGAGAAGCAGAACGTTCAGCTCCTGCTAATACAAGGATATCATCATCAGTTACTTCCTTCTTCTTATCAGCCAGTGCCAAGAAACGCTGGTAAATATCGTTCAGCTTTTCATCACTTACCTCAACTCCCAATACTTCAAGGCGGTGTTTTAGTGCAGCATGGCCTGAACGAGCCGTGAGAATGATAGAGTTGTCATCAATGCCTACGTCCTTAGGATTGATAATCTCGTATGTCTCAACGTTCTTCAATACGCCGTCTTGGTGAATGCCGCTTGAATGAGCAAAGGCGTTGCGTCCTACAATGGCCTTGTTAGCTTGTACGGGCATGTTCATGAGCGAACTGACCATACGTGAGGTAGCTGCAATCTTTTGCGTATTGATATTGGTCTGAATGTCTAAGTGGTGACATTTCAGTATCATGGCGATTTCTTCTTCCGCAGTGTTGCCTGCGCGTTCACCAATGCCGTTAATGGTTACTTCTACTTGACGCGCACCGTTTAATACGCCTTCAAGTGTGCAAGCTGTAGCCATGCCTAAGTCGTTGTGGCAGTGGGTAGAAAGTATGGCATTGTGAACACCGTCAACGTGTTCCATTAGGTACTTAATCTTTTCGCCATATTCGTGTGGCAAGCAGTAACCTGTCGTATCGGGTATGTTGACTACTGTAGCTCCTGCTTTAATCACGGCTTCAACTACGCGTGCAAGGTATTCATTGTCGGTTCGGCCTGCGTCTTCAGCGTAAAATTCTACGTCTTCAACGTAACGTTTTGCATACTTTACGGCTGCAACGGCGCGTTCGATAATCTCTTCACGTGTAGAGTTGAACTTATATTTAATGTGGCTATCGCTTGTGCCAATACCTGTGTGAATACGTTTGTGTTTGGCGTATTTGAGTGCTTCAGCAGCGCAGTCGATGTCTTTTTCAACGGCGCGTGTTAGTGCACAGATAGTAGGCCATGTCACGGCCTTTGAAATTTCAATTACTGAATTAAAGTCACCAGGACTTGAAATCGGAAATCCTGCTTCGATGACGTCTACTCCTAATAGTTCCAACTGCTTTGCTACCTGAATCTTTTCAACGGTGTTGAGTTGGCAACCGGGCACTTGCTCGCCATCGCGCAGCGTCGTGTCAAAAATGTAAAGTCTGTCGCTCATAATATTTTGATTGTGTTGTTATATCGTTTTATTGAAAAAATCCTCACTTTCGTTTCTTGGGCGCGAAAGTGAGGATTGGTTCTTCTGACAGGAGTAATAGCGTTTGTACAATTGTTAAACGTTATTACACCTATTCGTTATATATTGAAGCATAACTCTCACTCCCGCGTACCATTTGTACGCAAGCTAAGCAATAGGCTAAGTCGGAAGTAAGATGTAAGTGTTTGCTTCATGTTATTTTCTTTTTGTGCGGGCAAAGTTATAAAATAATTGCAAAAAGAAAGTATTTTGTCTATATTTTTTTAACGAAAGTGATAGTATGGCATTTTTCGTAGACGATTTGTTTTGCGAAAATAAAAAAAGCGGCCCGTTTCGCAACGTGTCGCTTGATGTTTTCTATAGGTATTAGTCCTTAAGGTAAAAAGATTGTGATTAGGATAACGTTGCAAATGTAGTGCCTTATTTTTACATGACAAAGCATTTGCTAAATTTTTTGTACATTTAATTAAATATTTTGCAATTTTGATAATGCAAAAGGGCAACTTTGATGCTTAAGAGATGTGATAAAATACGAAAAATAGCACTGCTGTAAACGTATACGGAACAGTGCTATTTTTCTTAAAAGTCAAATGAAATGCGAGCGTTGAGTTGTCGGCCTGTTAGGTAATTAGGCACGGCATATTGGGTGTTTGTAATATCTGTAACCCAATAATAGGAATTTACATTGTCAATGCCGAGGAGGTTGAAGCAGTCAATGCCTAACCAAATGTTTTTAAACCATCGGCCAATTCCGTGCTGAATATGGTGGTCGTCATTTTTAAGCAAACGGTAACTCATGCCAATGTCCACACGTTTATAAGCTGGCGCGCGTAACGTCTGTTTCGCTTTTTCGCTGCGCGGTGGACCAAAGGGAAGTCCGTCGGCAAATGCTGCTTTCAATGTAAAGCGCCAACGAGTCGTGTTGGGAAAGTAGTCCGTAAAATAGAGCGATACATTATACAATTGGTCAGTAGGACGCGGAATCCAAAGTCCGTCAATCTTTTCTTTCGTGCGCATAAGCGAGAAGGTAAGCCAAGAGTCTGTACCAGGCACAAACTCGCCGTACAACTTGAAGTCAATACCAGTGGCGTAACCACTTGACTCGTTTCTTCCATAGTACACTACGCGCACATTGTCTACTGTGTAGGGTATAAGGTGAGAAAGGGCTTTATAGTAAGCCTCGACGGTAAACTTAAATGGTCGGTCAGCCATCTTAAAGGTGTAGTCCGCGCCCAATACGAAATGGATAGATCGTTGCGACTTTATGTTCTTGTTGAGTTGAACCGTTGCTACGCCAGCAGTGAGAGTCGTGTCTTTGAGTTCTTTATAAAAGGGTGGCTGGTAATACAGACCTGTCGCAAATCGCATGGTCCAATGGTCAGAAAAGGAGGGGAGTAGTCCTACTGATACGCGTGGCGATACGATAAGTTCCTTGTTCCAATTCCAGTGGCTGAGTCGCACGCCATAGGTAAGATTGAATAGTCCTGCTTTTGAACGAATGCGCCATGTGTCTTGTGCAAAGAGTGAGATGCGTGAAGTGCTGATGTCTGACTTTGATCGTAGACTATAGATGAGACGCAATGCGGTGGGGTCGTAGGGGAGTGAGTAACCCATTGAGTCGCGCATCTCCCATTCACGCGCATTCTCGTGAATAGTCTCGCGTGTCCAATTAAAGCCTGCTTGTAGGGTGTGACCCGTAAGTTTGGTTCGGAAACGTAATCCTGTATTCATCACCCTTGCACGCAGTCGATTACGGGCATGCTCTAAGTAAGTACCAACGCCCATTTGTTCTTGCGAGGTAGCTTCGTTGAGCCAATATTGCCCTTGAATGTCGTAGGTTTCGTGCTCCTGCGTAGAGTAGGTCGAAAATTGTAGTGCTAAATAAGTATTTGGATTAAAGTGTCGCGTTAATGTTGCTGCACCAAACAGTGTGCGAAAGTAGTCTTTTTCTTTACCGTCAAAGTAGACCTTAAACGTTTTGGCATCGTATATGGTACCAAACTTTGTTTCGCGATCGTGTGGAGTAAAGTTGTAATGATTGTCAGAAATGTTGCCTAAAACGTCAAACGACCACCTTTTATTGGGGTGCCACGACAGAACGGCTTGATAGTCTAAAAAGTTAGGCTTGTACTCTCCGTTCGTATCAGTTGAACCCATTAGGTAGCGAGTCGTCTTGTAGCGAAGTGACGACATTAGACTCACTTTTTTATTACCCCAACCTGTATAGATTCCACCACCTAACATAGAGGCTTGTGCTGTTGCTTCGAAAGCTTCGGGCTTCTTATAAGTGATGTCAAGTACGGATGACATCTTATCACCATAGCGTGCTTCAAAGCCGCCAGATGAGAAACCGATACTTTCAACCATATCGGAATTGATGATAGAAAGTCCTTCTTGTTGTCCTGAGCGTACTAACATAGGGCGGTAGACTTCAATCCCATTTAAGTAAACACAATTTTCGTCGAACGAACCACCGCGTACGTTGTATTGCGAGGAAAGTTCGTTATGAGTAGAAACGCCAGCTTGTGTAGCAATAATCTCTTCAACACCATTGCCCGTTGTTGAAGGACTTAATTTAGTGTCGGGCTTTGTAATACGTTGTGTGGTTGTCGTTTGTCGGCCTTGTCCAACAACCGTAGCTGTCCCCAAATTATTGTCGGGAGAGTAAGGAGGGAGTACTACGTCTAAGCGGATAGAATCGCCTGGTGATCGAAGTAGTCGCTTGCGTGTCTCATATCCAATCATAGAGTAAACGATTCGTACGCTGTCAGCAGAGTTGCACCAAAGCGTATATTCGCCTTTTAAATTGGTGACCGTAAGTGCGTTTTGTCCTAAAGCCCGCACGCTGGCTAATTCAATGGGCGCTCCTTCGGTGTCTTTGATAGTTCCAAATATGCGCGTCCTCTTTTGCGCATAAGCGGAACTGATGCCTACTAAAAACAATAGGCATAATATAAAGGGGTATGAGATATATTTATTCTTCAACAAAGTCATACGTACTATAACGCTCTGATACGTGTATTATTGTGTCTCGTTAATAAAAAACTTAACGGCGCAACTTTCGATGTGAAAGCTGCGCCGTTATGTGGGCAAAGATGGATTCGAACCACCGAAGGCGTAAGCCAGCAGATTTACAGTCTGCCCCATTTGGCCACTCTGGTATTTGCCCGTTATTGTTGTTTGCAACCCTTATTTCTGAATTGCGATGCAAAGGTAGGCATTATTTTGATACGTACCAAATGTTTCTGCATTTTTTTTCAAAAAAAGTTCATCTTTGTAGTAAAACTGTTTTTTGAGGAGGGTGAAAGGTATTGTAAGAAGGTGCTTTTAGTCTTATACGTATATAATGTATAATGCGTTCGATTTGATATGTTAATAAAACTAGTCCGTTGATTTTATGGACAGCGTTCATAAATCCAACGGACTATTGAGATATTAATTTGTGATTGCAAAAGATGATGCACTCTTTTTTAGTGCTAAGTAGGTGTTCAAAATTAGTTGATATGAATTGGTGCGGTATTTCTGAACGAAAGAATGCGCCAAGGCATATCAACTAATTCAGAACATGATTATATAAACTAATTTTGAATACCTACTTATTATTACTTATTAGGTCACAATTACTTTTGTAGTTTCCAAGCGTAGTCAACCATTTTAATGGCAGTAAGTGCGAACTCTTCTCCCTTGTTGCCTAACCGGCCGCCTGCGCGTTCTTCGGCTTGTTCGTGATTGTTGACAGTGAGTAGGCCAAAGATAACGGGAATGTCGCCTTTCGCGTTTAATTCGGTTATGCCTTGGGTCACACCTTGACAGATGTAGTCGAAGTGGGGCGTATCGCCTCGAATGACGCAGCCTATAATAATAATGCCGTTAACATGGCCAAATTTGGCTAATTGTGAAGCAGCGTAAACTAATTCAAAGCTACCCGGTACGCGTTTGATGGTAATATTGTTTTCTGCAACACCATTTTTGCCTAATTCTTTAATAGCTCCTTCGAGCAACTTGTCAGTAATATGATTATTCCACTCCGTGACGATGATGCCAAAGCGCATTTCGCTTGCGTCAGGTATGGGGATGGTTTGATCTGCTGTATATGAAAAGTTGGAAGATGACATAGTATTAATGGTATTATATGGGAAAGGATAAACGATAAAGGTTAAAGTAAAAAGTTGAGATGATAGGTGTCTGCGCACCTCGCATTTGTACTTTGTACTTTAACCTTTATATATAGTGTTCCTTGCTTTTCGTGCAAAAGGATTATTTGCTCAATCTCTCAATGTACTTGTCGATAACGGCATCAAGTACAACACCGTTGTTTTGCTGACGGTTGCAGAGTGGGGCAGAGGGGTACTTTGCTTTGATGTCTTGGTAAAGCTTTAAAGCATCGTCTTTTTTATTTTGGCTTTCAAGGATAAGGCCTGCGTCAAAGAGAGCTTGTGCACAAAGTGCGGGGACGTCAGTTGCATCGGCGGCCTTCTTGAATGTTTCAACAGCCTTATCTAATTGCTTATCAGTAGCGTAGGCATTGGCAAGTGCTGAGAGTGCTTGTGCTGAAATGGTAGCATCGCCTTTTGTGTCAAAGTCTTCGAGATACTTGATAGCGTCCTTTGTCTTGCCTAACTGATAGCTGCAAAGGCCAGCTTCGTATTTAGCGATGTTGCCTGCATCGGTTGAGCTATATTTGTCGGCTATTTTAGCCAAGCCAAGTGTGCTGCCTTCGCCCTTAAGAGCGTGTTCGTAGTCTTGAGCCATGACGTAGCGTTGCATAACGATGCCGAGGCTCTCTTGTGCCTTTTCTTCGCGAGGCTTAGAATATCCCCAAATGTAAGCAGCTGTACCACCTACAATTACAGCGACGGCTACAATAGCAGTGATTACTTGTTTCTTGTACTTGATAAAGAAAGCTTCTGATTTAGCAAGCGTTTCGTTTACGTCAAGTGCTTGTTGAGTGTTCTTTTGATTGCTCATATTGTATTTTGTTCTTTTTTGTTTCAGAAAATTGCAGGGCAAATTTACAACTTTTCATAGAAGTAGTGAAGTAAACGCTTGTTTTTTTTACTTTTCGTTGATATTTACGGTGTTGCCATTGGTTTTAGAACTTGCTTCTTTTTAACTTTGCACTTCATAATTTTGATAGAAAGGTATGATACTAAATCATTTAACTATAACCAATTATCGTAATTTGCAGATGGCGGATTTGGCGCTTTCGCCCAATGTTAATTGCTTCGTGGGAGCAAATGGTATGGGAAAGTCCAATGTGCTTGATGCAATTTATTATTTATCGTTTTGTCGTGGCTTTGCTAGTGCGCAGGACACTTCAAACCTAAATCATGAGGCTGACTATTTTATTTTAGAAGGTAACTATGAGTTAGAGTCGGGCGCAACGCAACAGGTCTGTTGCTCTTTGAAGCGTGGCGCACCGAAGCGTGTAAAGGTAGATGGTAAATTCGTGAAGCGCATTTCTGATCATGTAGGACACATACCAATGGTAATGATAGCGCCAGCAGATGCGGCATTAATACTTGGAGGAAGTGAAGAGCGTCGGCGTTTTATGGATATGGTCATCATGCAATATAGTGCACCTTATTTAGATGCTTTAATAAGGTATGATAAAGCATTAAAGCAGCGCAACGCATTGCTGAAGCAAGATGAAGAACCAGATGAGAATGTGATGACTGTGTTAGAGGAGATGATGTCGGTTAGCGGTCAAGTGATATATGAGGAGCGCAAGGAGTTTGTAACAGCGTTCTTGCCGATATTTCTTCATCTTTATCAGCGTCTCTCAGATAATAAGAGTGAAGTAGTTGACATTCGCTATACAAGTCATGGAGATAGGGGTGAACTCTTCCCTCAGTTGAAAAGTTGGCGTGCTAAGGAGCGCATTGTTGGTTATTCTTTGCATGGTATGCATAAAGATGATTTAGAACTGACACTAAACGGCTTCCCCGTAAAGCGTGAAGCTTCGCAAGGTCAACAAAAGACGTTCTTTATTGCGATGAAACTTTCGCAATTTATCTTTTTAAAGAATAAAGGTGAACATCGTACTCCTTTGTTGCTGCTAGATGATATTTTCGACAAATTAGATGCTCATCGAGTTGAACGCATTATTGACTATGTGAGTAGTCAAGATTTTGGACAAATATTTATCACTGATACGCGTAGAGATCATCTGGATAAAATTTTAGCTTCAACGCAGCAAGATTATAAGCTATTTTCAGTCGTGGAGGGGACGGTCGCTGATATATAAAGGTTTATACGCTTGCATGATTGCAAAGATAAATAGTGGACCAGTAATGTTCGCTTACGTGTATTTACCTATCGGTGTTTTTGCTTTCATGTTTCAGCCGTAGGTTTTAATGTGTTGATAATCAAGCTATTAAGATGATGAAACTAAGTCTTACGATGTTTCATTTTTTGTTTCAACGTTTCATGTTAAAAACACTGTGGGAGAAAATCAAAAACACTGTGGGAGCGATTTCAAAACACTGAGGGAGCGATTCAAAAACACTGTGGGAGCGCACAATCGCTCCCTCAGGGTTTTATAGGGTGAAACATGAAACTTAAAGTGAAACATTCAAGTGTAATGTTTCACTTTTCTATCTGATTGATTTTCAATAAGTTATAAAGAAAAATGAAACATGAAAGATAAAACGAAGTATTGAAAATGTTGTATAGAAAATACGTACAAAAACTGCAATTTAGACATCAATGAACATTAAGGCGCGCTTCGCGCTTTTTTTTAACATTAATGCTTCATTAATCTTTTTCATTAATCTTTCCATTAAAGACATAGGAATAGAATTTGTTCAATGGTAGACTATAGAACAAGATTAATGGAAAGATTAATGGTCGATTAATGAAGCATTAATGTTAAAAAAAAGAGCGAAGCGCGCCTTAATGTTCATTGATGTCTTTTCGACAAATTGTAGTTTATCTTAACTCTGCGGCTCGGCAATGAAAATGAAAGTTTTTTGACTTTCATTTTGCATTGCGCTCGCCTTGCACTATCTTTGCACACTGAAAATGAGTTGTCCGAATAAGGATAACCCCGAGTGCTTGGTAAACCTCGTAAAAAACAAGATATATGATAAATAATAATATATGTTCTTCAGCCACAGGGACGAAGCGTCGACCTGTGGTGAGTGTCACCTACATGATGTTGGGTGTACTCTTTTGTGTATGTTTAATAGCGGCCAATTTGCTCGAAACGAAGCAAATCTGTATCGGTCCGCTTGAGTTAACCGCAGGACTCATTGTCTTTCCCGTCTCTTACATCATCAACGACTGTATGGTCGAGGTGTGGGGGTATCGCCGTGCGCGCTTAATCATTTGGTTGGGATTTTTTATGAACTTCCTGTTCGTTATCTTCGGTTTTGTAGCTGATATATTGCCAGGAGCTTCTTATTGGAAAGGGCAAGAAGGCTTCCACGCTATCTTTGGCTTAGCACCGCGCATTTGTGCTGCTTCGTTTTTAGCCTTCTTAGTAGGTTCCTTCTTAAATGCCTATGTGATGAGTGTGATGAAACTCAAGTCAAATGGAGGACGTCACTTCTCGTATCGAGCCATTATGTCAACTTTGGTAGGTGAAACGAGTGATTCTCTCATTTTCTTTCCATTAGCATTGGGTGGGGTAGTGCCTTGGTCGGTTATGCCCTTATTGATGATTAACCAAGTGGTGTTAAAGACACTGTACGAAATCATCGTACTCCCCATTACCATTTGCGTTGTACGCCGTCTAAAAAGCTATGAAGGGGAGGACGTATATGACGAAAAAATCTCCTATAACGTTTTGAAAATCTTTGATATTTAATTATTCATATACAACATGAACGCATCACATCAACATAACCTGCCTATTGATACAGGTCTTATTCACGAAAAGGCCTTGGTAGTATTTAGTGGTGGACAGGACTCTACCACCTGCTTGTTTTGGGCCAAAAAGCACTTTAAGGAGGTTTACGCACTGAGTTTTGTGTATGGTCAAAAACATGTACACGAAGTCGAGATCGCCCAACAAATAGCACAGGAGGCTGGTGTACACTTCGACCAAATGGACGTAAACTTTATTAGTTCGTTGGCACACAACTCACTCACCGACTCCAGTATCGTTATGGATCAAGTAAAGCCCGCCGATGGCCCTCCTAACACGTTTGTGCCTGGACGCAACCTTTTCTTCTTGAGCATCGCTGCCGTTTATGCGCGTGAGCGTGGCATTCGTCATATCGTAACGGGCGTTTCGCAAACAGACTTTTCAGGCTATCCCGATTGTCGCGACTCTTTTATACGCTCGCTTAACGTGACGCTCAACCTCGCTATGGAAGAGCAATTCGTAATTCACACTCCCTTGATGTGGATTGATAAGTGCGAGACTTGGGCTTTGGCCGATGAATTGGGAGTGCTCGACTTAGTGCGCTATCGCACCCTCACTTGTTATAATGGCGTAGTGGGCGATGGTTGTGGTCACTGTCCAGCTTGCAAGCTGCGTCGTGAAGGCTTAGAAGAATATTTAAAAATTAAAAACGAGAAATAAAGGATATATATGCGTGACGACTTACAATTAAACGCTTTAGGTAGCAAGACAGAATACAAAAGCGACTATGCTCCAGAGGTGCTTGAAACCTTTGTCAACAAACACCCTGGCAACGATTATTGGGTTCGTTTCAACTGTCCTGAGTTTACCAGTCTCTGTCCCATTACAGGCCAGCCCGACTTTGCAGAAATTCGTATAGCCTACTTACCCGATACCTTAATGGTAGAGAGTAAAAGTCTCAAACTCTATCTTTTCAGTTTTCGCAATCATGGTGACTTCCATGAAGACTGTGTCAACATCATTATGAAGGACCTTATCAAGCTCATGAACCCAAAGTATATAGAAGTGACAGGTCTCTTTACTCCACGTGGTGGCATCAGTATTTATCCCTATGCCAACTACGGCCGTCCTGGCACGAAGTACGAAAAGTTAGCCGAATATCGTTTGCAACAGCACGATCTTTAAGCGAAGCCTAACATGGATGCTCATTAACGAAAAAATAACGAAATAATTAATGGCTCCATAACGCATCGTGTGGGTAAACTCGGTTTAATAAACTGGAATTTGTCGGCCAGAACACCCCCTTCCTTAATGGGAGGGGACGTTCTGGCCGACAAATTCTATTTTATCAAAATCTGAAATAATGCAATGCTAAGATATGTTGAGGTTCAGCAAAGTAAGAAAAATTGCATTTTCCTTTTCATTGCGCTCGCCTTGCACTATCTTTAGATAAGATAGGCTGCGGCTCGGCAATGAAAATAAAAAACGCGTTTTTTCTTTTCATTGCGCTCGCCTTGCACTATCTTTGCACACACAATGATAAATGAACAATATCCGTCTAAACTCTTAGAACATGCCGTGCAAGAATTGACACGACTGCCCGGAGTGGGACGTAAAACAGCTTTGCGCTACGCACTCTACTTACTAGCACAAAATAAAGATACCGTTCATAACTTTAGCAATAGCCTAACACACTTATGCGATGATGTAAAACACTGCAAAGTTTGCCACAACATCTCCGACACAGAAGTGTGCGACATCTGTAGCAATACGCAACGTGACCGAACAACAATCTGTGTGGTTGAAAACATTCATAGCGTAATGTCGATAGAGAACACGGGGCAATATCACGGACTTTATCACGTGCTTGGAGGTGTTATCTCGCCAATGGACGGTATCGGCCCTTCTAATCTCGAATTGGATTCTCTCTTTAAACGAGTGGAAGAAGGCTCTATCAATGAGATTATTTTAGCACTTAACCCTACCATGGAGGGCGATACGACAAACTTCTACATTTCAAGGCGTTTAGCCAACACGAAAGTCAAGCTATCAGTACTGGCCAGAGGGGTTAGCGTAGGCGATGACCTTGAATATACGGACGAAGTAACCCTTGGACGCTCCATTCTTGGACGTACTCCTTTAAAATAAAGAAATATAACAACAGACATGACCAACCATACTACTTCAAGCAAAGACTTAATACTGGCACGTACCTTATATATAAGTGTATGGGCTGCAGTAACCATCTTTGCCCTTTTATGCGAAAACGACCTACTGCCTATCGGATACGTAACGGCCAACGCACAGACGGAATATATGCTCAACCTACTTTGCATCGTACTAACACTCACATGCACTTGGGGCAGTCTACGACTTTTTGCTACAAAGAAAGTACGCAACAGCATTTCAAACAAAACTAACGGACTGCGCAACTGGAACTTGCTGCGTACCTCTATCTTGGCTTTCAGCATCATCGTCAACCTTATTACTTACTACGGATTAGCCAATAGCACAAGTGCCTTGTTCTGCTTACTGATTACGCTCGCAGGATTCGTCTTTTGCTGGCCAAAACATTATGAATAAGTAGGTGTTAAAAAAATATTTTGAACAACTACTTAATTAATACGACGATTCATTATGCTACTACGTCCCCTTGAGCCTGAAGATTTGGAACTACTCTACTCTATCGAAAACAATGAAGACCTTTGGAACTGTTCTAACGCTGACGGCCCCTTCTCGCACTACGTATTAAAGAAGTACATAGCCGAAGCAGCCACCATTCATGAATGTGGACAATTGCGCTTAGCCATTGACATTGCACTCGACAAAACGAACAGTCCATCACGCCCCATAGGCCTTATCGACTTAACCAACTACAATGCTTTGGCCGCAAGAGCAGAAGTGGGAATCACGCTACTTAAAGAACATAGAGGGAAAGGATATGGTACAAAAGCGCTTCAACTAATCGAAAAATTTGCAGTCGAAAGGCTACGCATCCATTCACTACATGCCTACGTTTCGCCACACAACACACCTTCTATGCAACTCTTCGAAAAGGCCAACTATAAAATGATTGCGAAACTGCCCGATTGGCATTACAATAAGGGCAAATACGAAGAAATTGCACTTCTCTTGAAGATTTTTTAAAAAAAAGTAGTAAAACATTTGGTACTTCACAAAAAAGTCGTACCTTTGCACTCGCAATCGGGAAACAACGATACACAACGAGAGCAAATACATAAAAGAAGTTGAATGGTGTGTTAGTTCAGCTGGTTAGAATACATGCCTGTCACGCATGGGGTCACGGGTTCGAGTCCCGTACACACCGCACATTCAATACATTTTGGTACCCTGACCGAGTGGCTAGGTAGCGGTCTGCAAAACCGTGTACAGCAGTTCGAATCTGCTGGGTACCTCATTTAAAGAGTAAACTTTCATTTGAGAGTTTACTCTTTTTTTATAATACTTCTACTTTTCAGTTAGGCGAACTAATCTGTTGCCGCGGGTTGAAAACCCGCCTCCCAATTAGGCAGATAAACTGCAATTTATACATATATGTGTGCAAGAACAACCTTACCCACATGATACTTTACAGAACCCTTATTTTGTTATCTTAAGATAATGTCTTCGAAAACACTTTGCTATTTCCTTTTTTTTTACGAAATTAGCAACAATTATTTACAAAAAGTTTTGAATTGCAATTTACACAATTCAAAATAACACAATAAACCACAACTTAACATCTGTATGTCTGAAGACAACTATATGCAGGCGCAAGCCATAAGCACTACATTTGGCTATCAAGAAGAGGACGAGACCCCCTCAAATAACGAACGCGCCTATGCCACTATTAAGAGCAATAATAAGTGGAAGCGCAAGCTTGGCATTTGGATTTCAAAGCACTTGAGCAAAAAGCAATTCACCCTGATCTTGGCCTTACTCGTAGGACTGGGTTCAGCCATTGCTGCTCAGTTACTGAAATTGTTCATTCATGAGATAGAGTTCATGCTCACCTCACAATTTGACGTAACCCACGCCAACTGGCTATTCCTTATCTACCCTGTAGTCGGCATCTACCTTACTGCTCTATTCATCAAATACATCGTACGCGACGACATAGGTCATGGTGTAACAAAGATACTTTACGCCCTATCACGCCGACAGGGCAACATTCGCAAGCACAACTGTTGGTCGAGCGTAGTCGCCTCAGCCCTTACCATTGGTTTTGGTGGTTCTGTGGGTGCAGAGTCGCCTATTGTTCTTACAGGTTCTGCCATTGGTAGCCGATTGGGACAAATATTCCAACTCGACCACAAGACTATGATGTTGCTCATTGGGTGTGGCGCTTCTGGAGCAGTCGCAGGCATTTTCAAGGCTCCCATTGCTGGCCTTATGTTTACGCTTGAAGTGCTCATGGTCGACCTCACCATGGCCTCACTACTTCCACTGCTCGTTAGCTGCCTTACGGCCACTTGTATCACCTATGCTTGGACAGGAATGAGTCCTATGTTTGATTTCACGCTAAACAGTCCCTTTGAAGTCAACCGAGTTCCGACAGCCGTTCTGTTAGGCATCTGTTGCGGTTTCATCTCGCTTTACTTCACACGTGTTATGAACTGGTTTGAACAAGTGTTCGGACGACTCAACAATATGTATAAGAAGTTAGCCTTGGGTGGATTAGTCTTGGCCTTGCTCATTTACTTCTTTCCCCCACTCTATGGCGAAGGCTACAGTACTATTTCTATCCTATTAAATAGTCAAACAGAGGCTGAAGCCAACAACGTACTCAACAATTCACTCTTCTATGGTCACCCCGAATTGTTGTTAGTTTACTTAGGCCTTATCATTGTGTTTAAAGTATTTGCTACGACGGCTACCAATGGCGGTGGCGGTTGTGGTGGTACGTTTGCACCTAGCCTATTCTTAGGCTGTATTGGCGGCTTCGTCTTTTCGCGCCTTTGGAACGTCTACGGCCTTTGGGACATTAGTGTACCCGAAACGAACTATGCCCTTTTAGGCATGGCGGGCGTTATGAGCGGTGTATTCCATGCCCCTCTGACAGGTGTATTTCTCATTGCTGAACTCACGGGTGGCTACCAACTATTCATACCCCTAATGATTGTGTCTGTAGCCTCTTATCTTACCATTCATGCCTTCGAAAAGCATAGCATTTATGCCATGCGTTTGGCACGTAAGGGAGAATTGCTCACTCACCACAAAGACCAATCTATCCTCACCCTTATGTCGCTCGATGCCATTATCGACAAAGAGCGTCCCCAACTCCACCCCGACATGTTTTTAGGTCAAATCGTACAAGCCGTGTCAACGAGCAAGTCGCTCCACTTTGCCGTAGTCGACATCAAGGGAGGCATGTTAGGCGTTATCAACGTCAATAAAATCAGAAAGATTATATTCCGAAGCGAGTTGTATCGTATGTACAAAGCCAAACAACTCATGCAGCAACCTGAAGTTATTCTTTACACTGACGACAATATGCAAACAGTCATGGATAAGTTTGCTCGTTGCGATGCAGGCACCTTGCCCGTTGTAAAGTCTGACAACACCTTTGTTGGCTTTGTTTCACGCACCCGACTCTACGCTTCGTATCGACAGATTATGAAGGACTTTTCGGAAGAATAGCCCCATGGGGAATGTGCAAATGATTGGGGAATGTGCAAATGTGAGAATGTGCAAATGTGCAAATGATTGAATAATGTTTTAATTGTTCAGCGTAAGCGCATCAACACATCCACACATTTCCCAAACATCCGCACATTTCCCAAACATTTGCACATTTGCACATTCTCACATTTGCACATTCCCCAAGCATTTGCACATTTCCCAAACATTCGCACATTTTCTACCTCATGCAACTATACGGACTTTTAGGCTATCCGCTCGGCCACAGCTTTTCTGCACGTTACTTCGCTGATAAATTTGAACGTGAACATATTGATGCCGAATATCGTAACTTTGAATTCGACAACATAGAAGAAGCCATGCAACATCTCATGGCACAACCCAACTTAATAGGCTTTAACGTAACCATACCCTACAAACAAGCCGTTATGTCCTATCTAACGAGCCTTTCACCTGAGGCTGAAGCCATAGGTGCAGTCAACGTAGTTTGCGCACAACATACGGACCATGGGAAACTCGTGTTACATGGTTGTAACTCCGATGTCATAGGGTTTAGCGACTCTATCCGTCCCTTGCTACGCCCTGAGGTACACAAGCGTGCTTTAGTATTAGGTACAGGTGGTGCTTCAAAGGCTGTTATGCACGGTCTTAAACAAATGGGCATAGAACCTACCTACGTTAGTCGCACTGCTACACTGGGTCGCTTGACTTACGAACAGCTCACTCCCGAAGTGATGAACGATTATAAAGTCATTGTCAATTGTTCGCCCGTAGGCATGTATCCTAAAGTAGACACTTGCCCCGCTATCCCATACGAGTTGCTCACCCCCGACCACTTATTATACGATTTAGTATACAACCCTCTCGAAACGCTTTTCATGAAGCGCGGAGCAGCACAAGGAGCCGTCGTTAAGAACGGACTTGAGATGCTACACCTGCAGGCCGATGCTGCATGGCAAATGTGGCACACCAACTAAATTCTCAAAAGAACATGGACTTTCTACCTTCCGACCCTGCCATATTAGTGTCGACCATTAATATGTTACTACGCGATGAAGAATTCGACTCTCTTGAGTCACTTTGCTATGCCTTCAATCGCGAGCCACAAGATATTATTGCTTATCTGGCGCAACACGGCTACGTCTACAGTCTTGAGCAAAAGCAAATGCGCCCCAAAGGATACAACGAATGATTACACGCGACAGCATCGAAACGGCCTATTGCTTCTTTCACCAGAAAGAACGCGTCTTTGCCCACTCCACCATGGACTGGCAAAAAGACGATATTGAATATGCCATAGCCTCCTACGTTGACGAGATGAACGCTGAACTTTATCAACTCCTCTCACACGGCAACACCAACTTCTTACGCAACCACGCCACCTTTCACCAAGAACTCATTCAAGCCGTTGAAGAACTTGAAAGAATGTGTAACTAACCATTAGCACATTAATACACATTAGCATATTTTCCACATGAACCTTAAAGCCCCATTACTCGAAACAGCACAAGAACTCTTCGCTACACTGACACGTATCAATCCACAACTTGAAGTACGCAAGCGCTATGACATCTTGCGAAGCATACTCAATATCGCGGTTGAACAGCAATTAACTGATGTAACGATTAAGCTAAGTGGACTATATGCTAAAATTGACTATCTCATTAAAAAGCACCAGATCAGTCAAAACGACCGCAGTCTTTCATTTGCCATAAACGATGCCCGCGTACGACTGAGTGACCTTACCGCCACTACTGACGAAGAATTACAAAAAGCATGGTCGCAAGACCTTAAAGCCATAGCCCAATTCATCTCTCTCATATACGATGCTCCCATCCCTGCACAACTTCAAGGCTTTTTTTCTCTAACCTATGAGCGTATTTTACCCCGAAGGATTAAGGATAGTATCGGCAAGGAGTTGAGCTACATTAAATGCACTATCCTTCGTTGGGACGATACTTACATTTATGCTACGCGTGAGGACGATGCCACCGAAGTGTGCATCAACTATATCAAAAGTAGTCCTTACCTACCTGGCGACCGCAGCTACTTACGTCGTATTATGGTAGAGGGCGAACACGTCAATCTAATCCGTCCACGTACCGACCACGATGGCACACTGCTCCCCGAACTCATCATCTATGCCCCCGACTACCTTGTTAACGTTACGTCCGTTGCAGGTTGTTTCGATGCCGTAGGACGCTCTCCTTGGACGGAATTACTACGCCGCATCAGTCCTTATACGGCTACGCAACCCATCTTATTAGGTAACTTTGCTGGACAATTATTAGACGAGGTGGCCTATAAGAAGGACATTTCATACGCTGATAGCATACGCTCTTTCTTTAAGCAAAATGCACTCGCCATTGCTACGTGCAACGAAATGGGCAATGAGTTTCACCAAATGGCGCAACAACAGAAAGAGAATATTCGTCATATCATGGCGAATGATTTTGAACAACAAACTGACCAATCATTTCAATCTGAAGAAGTAATACTCGAACCGACTTTCTTCTCTGACACGCTCGGTCTGCAAGGACGTATGGACTTTCTTGACCTCAACTACCGCACTATCATTGAACAGAAGTCGGGCAAGTGTAAATGGCTACCGGGCAAGGGAAAAGAGGAATACGCAGGCAAGCAAGAGCCACATTACATACAGATGCTGCTCTATCGTGCGTTGCTCCATTACGACTACAAGCAACTTCGTGCTGACGAGATGCAAGCCTTCTTACTCTACTCGCGCTACCGTGACGGACTTGACCTTGCCACTTCCGCTCCCAAACTCCTTTTCGAGGCTTTTAAGTTGCGCAACATTTTGGCTTATAGTGAGGACTGGTTTACGCGCGGTGGACTACGCCGTCTTGAGACGCTTACGCCCGAACAGATATATCCGTATGCCAATGGTACACTATGGCAACGCTACAAACGGCCACAATTGGAGGAACTACTTGCCCCCATACATCGTGCTTCTTCATTAGAGCGCAGTTATTACTTCCGTTTCATGCAGTTTGTTGCCAACGAACACGCCCTCTCACGCATTGGCAATCGTACGAAAGAGAACTCAGGCTTTGCAGCTACGTGGAACACTACCATCGAGGACAAACGCGAAGCTGGCAACATATATGAACAATTAAGCATTCACCCCATCGTCAACGATGAGGGAAAGATTGAAGACGTTCATTTTACATTCGACACAACCAAAAGTACTACTATTGATGCCGACCTCTCCAACTTCCGCGAGGGCGACATCGTACTTTTCTATCCTTACACTGCTTACGAGCAGCCTGATGCTACCGCTACGCTGGTGTTCCGTGGTACGATTACCGACATTCATACTGACAAGGTGACCGTCCGCTTGCGCAACGCACAGACTTCCCGCAACGTGTTCGACCATTACCACACCAAAGTGTGGGCCATTGAACACGACTTTATGGAGTCTTCGTACAATGCACAGTATCGTGGGCTGCACGCCTTTCTGTCTGCTCCCCAATCGCGTCGCGACCTTTTGTTAGGCCAACGCCAACCCTCTATCGAACCGCTCAAGGCTCGCCAAGGAGACTATGGCAACGCTGAATTCAACCAATTGGTTGAAAATGCGTTACAGGCTGAAGACATTTACATCGTCATTGGCCCTCCAGGCACTGGTAAGACTTCCTACGGCATGAAAAACATTCTCACCGAAGAGTTGCTTCACGCCAACACCAACGTGCTCCTACTTTCCTACACCAATCGCGCTGTGGACGAGATCTGTAGCAAGTTAGTGGAAGAAGGCATCGACTTTATACGCTTGGGGAGTGATTATAGTTGTGAGAAAGCTTATCACCCGTACCTACTGAGCGAGCGCATTAATCAGATGGAACACCCCAACAAGCAATTGGTTATCAATCTGATAAAGCAAACGCGCGTATTTTGTGGCACGACCACTGCATTAAGTGCTGCTTTACCTCTTTTTGAACTCAAGCAATTTAGTCTTGCCATTATCGACGAGGCTTCACAAATTCTTGAGCCACACTTGCTCCCTTTGCTCTGTGCCACACACAACGATGAATGTGCTATCAAGCGCTTTGTACTCATTGGCGATGAGAAGCAGTTACCCGCCGTTGTGCAACAAAGTGCAGAAGAGTCTGACGTAAAAGACCCGCAACTGAATGCTATCAGTCTTCATAATTGCCGACTCTCTCTATTTGAGCGTCTGCTCGACCTTTACGGATTTAACGAAGACGGCTCGCGCAACGAGCAAGTCTGTCACATGCTCACCCACCAAGGGCGTATGCACCACGACATTGCCTACTTCCCCAGCCTCAACTTTTACAATGATGCCTTGTGCGAAGTGCCACTTCCTCATCAAACAGAAGCTACACCACGAGCCAACAGTCCTCACGTAGATTGGAAAGACATGGCCTTACGCCACAATCGCATAGCCTTCATCTCCTATCCTCTTAGTGATGACCTGAATGAGATGGAACCTCCTAAAGTGAACGTTATCGAGGCCAATATTGCTGCTCAATTGGCACAATACATCTACCAAAAATGCAACGATTTTGATGTACTGAAAACGTTGGGTATCATTGTGCCTTACCGCAATCAAATTGCTACCGTGCGTGCTGCTATCGACCGCCTGGGCATTCCGCAACTGCACGACATCACGATCGACACCGTTGAACGTTACCAAGGTAGCCAGCGCGACTATATCATCTATAGTTTCACGGCCAAGCATAAATATCAGTTGCTCTTCCTTACCAACAACGAATACGTTGACGAACGTACTCACCAAGTGATTGACCGCAAGCTCAACGTGGCCATGACGCGTGCGCGCAAGCACCTCGTACTCATTGGCAACGCTCCTCTGCTATCACACGACTATACGTTCAATCAACTTATCAATTACTGTAAAGGACAGCAAGCGTTTATTGACTTCCAACTTTCTAAAAAGATTTTGTAATAGAGTAGCAAATTATTCGTAAGCATCCCATGCAGGCCGTATTGAAAAGACTCCAATACGGCCTGCATGGGATGCTTACGTTAATTCGTTCCTTAACTTCTAATCTTCCATTGCGTCCTCATTCTCCCCTGTTTTTGGTTCAGGGTCAATCAACCCCTCGTCTATCAAGTCATTGATTGGCTTACTCAGACTACGGCGCAATTCATCGCGATGCGACTGCAAGTTATTGAGTGCTTGGGCATAAAGCGACTTCGCCGCATCTTCGTCCTTATCAGGCCAATGTTGTTGCACCACCTCTTCTATACGCTCCGAAAGAATTGCAATATCGTTTATGCAGAACTCATTGCCACGTTTAGTGCACTGCGATAAATCTCTTGACAAAGAAAGGAAGTCGTCAATGTCCCAATCCTCGTATTCATATTTCGTTTCCAAATGCTCATACGATCTCTGCTGCAAAGGCTCACCAGGCACCGTTTTAAGCCTCAACAACCATGAAACGACTTTAACGCTGTTATTGCACGGGGTATGATACGATATCACATTGCCATCGAATGCTGTACAGGTGCCAAACAACAAATCTATCGGCACATTACATACAATAACCGTTTGTGGCTCGTCGTCGTCGCTCGAATAGCCCACAAATGCCACGTACCCCATACTGCGCATCAAGCAACAATAGTCTTTACAATTCTGAATGGCCTCTTCTCGCTTCAAGTAATCGAGTTGTGGAGAATACCAATAATCGCGAAAATAGATTACTGCCATACTACCTATAAATGAGGCTCCTAACTCCTTTGCCCACTGATTTTGGGGGGCGAACACTACTGAATTGTTGTTTGTCATATTATTTGATTGTGTTAAGTAAGTATTAGTACGCATGATTAACGTCCATCCAAAACAGATCTGGCGTGATGTGCATAATTTCGTCCATTGTGAAATCTTCCATCAAGTTAATGAATGACCAACAGATTGGCAGGTGGTACTGCTGACGCAGCTCTTTCCAATTATCATTCAAGTCTTCATCGGACTCTAACATGGTGTGTCCCCAATCTGCTGCTTCGCTACGCAGTTGGTCCTCGCACTTGCGGAAGTGGTTATCGTGCAGAATGACGGTTGTGACTTGGCGCTGGGTTCTTAACATCTCGTCCAAGCAATATTTGCCACCTGTGCGGTAAAGTTTGCACGCTTCGTCGGGATAGAAGCCGTGATCGGGACAGGACTTTAACGTTTCTTTTATACCCAATCCCAAACTTACAGTGCCCTTTATAATGTATCGGCGTAGAAAAGCAGATTTCCTATCTTGGTATCTTCGTCCCGCACGCAATGCCTCAGCCACAGCATCTTCGAGCGAACATTCTGTAAGTTCTGCCACCCGTTTGTTTAGCATGGTGACATGGGCCACCTCCTCGGGGGTGAAAGATGAATGCGCCTGCCATGCCTTTGAAACATACATGCTTCTTCTAAACAATTCGTAGTTCACAGGAATTCTTGTCATAAACGATTAATTTTGCTTTTGCTCACAGCTCTATATAGTACTTTGTCTTGCGTATTTCAAAAATACGCTATAAAATTTGTCATTTGCGCTAATATTCTTTTGCATACGCTTTGCACGTTATGTCGTACTACGTTGATAATCAGGCATTTAATAAGAGAAGGGGGAAATACGAACAAACGCAGTATTTTTTTGACGAACGCGTGTGCGCAAGAGGCATCTACGCCGAATGGGAAAACAGGCCAGTAAGCATCTCATGCAGGCCGTATTGAAAAGACTCCAATAAAAGCCGATTCGTCCACAGACATTGTATAGGACGATAGAGCAAGCTACCAGATAACAGCATAGGAAAAGATGTTCTATTATGGAGAAGTTCCGACAAATGTGCAACTGTTTGAGGAGGACGAATAAAACACTTTAGCAAACACTTTACTATATGGGTGTGCCTATAGAGAATAAAGTAAACGAAGTATTTTTGAAGTCCCCCAAAAGACCATATGTGACAAGACACAATGGACTTAAAAACACTTCAGAATATGGTTTACTTTATCGGGGGCCAATAGAGGATAAAGCAAATAAAGTGAATTTGTAATATGAAGCCCATAGGATGGTGTTACAGAGTAATCTATCTGAAAACACTTCGGATTTTCGTTTACTTTATGGGCATGCCTATAGTAAGTGAAGCAAACAAAGTGATTGACAAGTAGTAAATATGGAATAAAAAGCAAGTAATAGTAATGGATATTTCAGAAGCTAAGAAAATAAGCATAGTGGATTATCTTGAAAATATGGGATATACCCATGCCAAAATTCGAAGAGGGCAATATTGGTACCGCTCACCATTGCGTGAAGAGAAAACATCCTCGTTTGTAGTGAATAACAATCTCCATGAATGGTATGACATTGGAATTGCAGAAGGTGGTGATTTGATAGAACTGAGCAAACGTATGTATAACACCAATGACATACATACCGTTCTGACTATGATAGAACGTGATAGCTATGGACTGGTAAAAGAGAAAAAGCGGTAGGAATGTTTGGAAGTTTGTTCAATGAAGGGTCTTTATTCTGTGGTATTGAACATTGAGCCCTCATTGAACATCCATTCCCTATAAGCGGAACCATAACGAATTAAGTTATTGACTAATGATTTCCATGACCAAAGGACATAGCCGGATTTGGTGTGTTAATCATACAAAATCAAGGATATATGTTTGATTTTTACAAATCAATGTTTTCCCTTTGACTGGCATAATGAAAGGTTCTCTTTAGAATGTAAGCTATTTTTGACCACTCAAATCAAAGATTCGGCTTCATCAAATGACAACAGAAGCGTGGGTAAGGTCGGAACGAATGGTAATCTTTCCGATGCTGTTACTGGTGGAAATTCCCCACAACAAAACTACTCCAAACAGTCTGTTGGCAATCCTTCTTCCCTGCAAGAAGCAGATGCCAAACAGAATAAGGGAGAACACAACACATATCCACAGCATCTGGCAGGAGGACAAACACAACAGTCTAACGGTTCTAATGACAATGGTTACAAGCCTAACGACTCCAATAACGGCAATCAATAGGCATACAGAGGCTAATGAGCCTCCATACTGAGAAATCATCCCAAAGGACGATTGACCACCATAGGCTACCGCCAAACTGTTATACGTTTAAGCAGCCTTGGGGACGGACGCTGTTAAAAAAAAGTGCCGTCATTTTATAGGTACTTTTCGAGAAATCCTTTTGTAATACAGAAGCCGTGTCCGTCTTTCTGTATTCCTAAAAGTTTCTCGGACTACTCGCAGGCTCGCAGTCGTGTCCACCTTTGCAAGGTGCTTGTAATCATCCCATTTTAATCAGAGACAAGGACAAATGAGAAAGAAGAAAATCAGTGGGTTTATTCGTTTCGTTGTCAATCTTGATAAGATAAATTTATTTCTTTGATCGGTAAAACTCAAACATAAAAGCTTGTCCTTCTGTTATTTGACAAACTGAAAAACCTCCGTTCTTCAAGGCACATTTATATATTGAAACTTTGCCATTCATCAAATCACCAAAATTGTTTTCTGCCACAAGTGCTTCGGATTTAGAACGAAACTTATATCCATAATTGATAAGTTCCTTTCTGAAATTATATCCATCTTCTCCAAATAATCGAAAGCTCAGATATATACAGACTTGCTTGTCTTCGGTGAACTCCATGGTAACAGGACATTTAGGAAAGTTATAAAACACTTTCCCTCCTGAATATGCTGATGGGTAAACCCCACAATCTTTCTCAATATTTTCTTTTGTGAAGAAACTTGCTCCAACCCAATTAGCAAGGTATTCTGGAGTCAGCAATTTTTCACATCGTTCTTCCTCTTCCTTTTCAACTTTGAATCTTTCATTGTTTATCGAATCTAATCTTGCCTTGTTTGCCAATTCGACTGCTTTTTTTCTGGCTTTCTCTTTTTGAATAAATTCTTCCGAATCATAAGGTGGTAAATACATCAATTCTCTTTTACTCAATAAAAGAAGGGAATCTCTATAATAGCCACTTTTTACCCTTATAGATACCTTTTTTTCAATAGTTTTGTTTTTTTCGAGTACATCATCTATGCTAAACAAGTTGAACATATAATCAGAATGCCAACCTCCTAATTTATCCTGGTATTGACCGAAATGTATTTTTTCGTTTCGACTAGTTAACTCCAGAATAATGTTTGCTTGGCAAGAATATTCTGTACTATCTTGATATGTCATACTTTTTATGAATATATCAAGTCCTTTGGTGTTCTTTTTGTTTAGAGGGATAGATACTCTTGCCCCTTCCTTTAACAGTGGCAAAGTGCTCTGTGCAAATCCTAATAAAGGAATTATTATTGCAATAATCGGAAAAACAAGTCTCTTAATCATTGTATATTCTATTTGTAATTTGACTATTCATTTTTTCTATTATTTAATTTTAAAAGTTTTCATGCAAGTCTGTTGGAACAAGAAGTTCTCTTGTATCTATTTTTAACAGCTTAGCAATCTTACTTAGTGTTTGTAAATCTGGCTGAGCAGAATTAGAGCACCAACGACTGGTTGTTGTAACACTAACTCCAAGTTGCCCTGCTAACCATTTACCTGTTTTCTTTTGTTCTACAAGAACTACTTTTATTCTATTAAGCTCATTCATTGTAATTTTATTTAAGTTCAATGCAAAGATATATACATTTATTGTAATAAATGAGAATCTTCAGGAAATATTGTATAGTGGCATAAAAAATATGTTTTATTACTTTATTTGCTACTATCTTACGCACAAAAAAGTAACTTTTGTGATTAACATACAACATTAGGGCTTTACTCCCGAAATGAAAGAAAAGGAAAAATATCGTTGTTTTCAGTGTTAATTTATGTTTTCTCATGCTTTCATTTTGGGTTTTCTCGATTTTATTGTTCCTAATTTGTTTCTTTCGTCATTTTATAATTCCAATTAGTATTGATTATCAGCACATTACGAGCAATCAGTAAGATTTCAAGAATCTCGGTCACTATGCCCAGTGGTTCTTCTTGTTCTTCTTCATAATTGGCTTCGTTATGACTTTCTTAGTAATCTTTCTTGCATTAAAGAACTTCTTGTAGTTTATAAATCCATACTCCACTTTGCAAGCACTTCTCTTGGACGAAGACGAGTAATGCTATACGACTCAATGGTATTGCCGAGAGTTCTTCTTTCAAACTCAGAAGTGCCAATAAGGTTGTTTGCTGTGACGGAGAATTCCCAACGCTTAGCCTTATAGGCAATGGCAAGGTCAAGAAAGTGGTTTATACCGATGCTCTTGTCGTTGGTATGGAAGAGTTCGTTTTTTACGCTCAGCATCCATCCTTTGGCAGGGAATACATATAGTTTAAGAAAATGTTCCCAATCGGTTGTGGGGTCGGAAGAGAGTTCGGGAGCCGTGAGGTTCTTCTGCTTGTAAATGTTCACATTCGACTTACCCTCAACAGAAAGAAATCTCGCTGGACGCAATGAGTAGTTGAACGAAACGGCGGTTATGTTCATACGTGCGTCATTCACAATGCCCGACACAAGCATATTATAATCTGTGATGTTGTGTGAGGCGCCAATACCGACAAGTGTCTTTGCCCATCCAAACGATTTGCTTACACGACCAGAAACACCTATTGTCTGCATGGCATATTCCTTGTCTGTAGCAGTCGTGGTGTAGATATTGCCGTTCATCGCACTCTCGTAAAGGATGTTTCCCGACATTCTATTATATGAAGGACGAATATTAAAGAACAGTCCCGACACAGGATTGGTGTATTTATATGCTGCCATTGCATGAATAGAGTGAGTAGTATCCGTCTTGCCTCTATTCACTTTCTGAGTGCGATAACTTGTGAAGATAGGAGTGTCATAGATAGACCTTCCCATCAATGGCGCATTAGCATAACCAACATTAGCCGAAAATTCAGAAACAACAGTTGCCTTCCAATTCCAACCCACCGAAGGGTCTATCCACAGATGATTGCTTCTTGACTCACGGTAAGACTGATGGGCATAACTTATCTTCGACTTTATTCCTATCCTGTGCTTTCCGAAAAGGAACGACATTGAAGGAGTCCAATACGTGCGAAGCAACTGATACACATTCGTCTTCTCCGCTTCCTCGTCCATTGCCACACCAATACTCTGATAGTCGTAGTTCACTCCCAACTCATTGTTGAGATAGTGTCTGCCGACTTTCAGTTTATATTGCATTTCATTCTGCGTGGAGAAGAAACCGAGATTCAGCCGTTCTGTCATTCCACCAATGGTGAGCAACTGTCCTGGCAGATAGCTATAGGTCCAATAACTGTCAACGTTATATATGTTGCCCTTTGCCGTGGTGTGCGACATCTGAAAATCCTCAGTAATACTACGCTTGTGCGGCTTCACCATCATGTCGGTGCGTTGTCCGTTGTACATCATCGTGCCGATACTCTTGTTAAAGTCAATATAGCCTTTAAGGTTGTTCTTGATGAAACTCTTACTGCCGTTGTACTGATAGTTGGCCTCACCCTTCCATTCGCTTCGGGTGTTGCAGACATTCTGCTCCTCAACTATGACTGGCATATCGGCAAGGGTGAGATAAGTGGATGAACTATGGTCCTGCATATCGGTCTTGTCAATAAATCCGTTGCCTTGCACACGCAGTTCCGAATCCTTGCCAGTCTTCCAAAGCCAGTTGCCGACAACAAGATGACTATTGTTGAAAGTATATCGGTTGTCTGCAAGGTCGGGAGCCGCAACCGACATCATAGAGAGAAAGCCCGATTCAGAGCCAGTTCTTCCCTTCAACAATGCAGCAAGATCGAGCACCTCATTGTCGAGTTGCTTGCCGATGTTGTTGTTCTTGTACATCATCAGCGTCTGATACTTTTTGTTGAAACGCATACCCATCAGTCGGCAGTCGTATAGAAAATCATCACCATAACCCAAACCTATGTCAGCCGCTCCCGTCCATACGGCTTTGGCATCATCCTTCAACACAAGATTGAGAGCAGCCTGTTCGCTGAACGACACGCCACGCAACGACTTCACCGACTGATGATTCTCCAACACCTGCACACTCTTTATCTTATCAGCTGAGATGTTTTGGTTGGCAACACCATATTGCGCCCCCATTAAGTCAAGTCCCTCGATATAGAACTTGTTGATAGGTTTTCCTTGGTATTCCACCTTGCCATCCGCTTTCACCTCAAGTCCAGGCATCTTGGCTATTACATCGGCAATGCTTCGGTCTTGCCCCTGGCGGAAACCAGCAACCGAATATGTGAGCGTGTCTCCTGTGCTTTTTATACGCTCCGCTTTTATCTTTACTTCCTTTAGCTCGAAGCCACCTTCTGCCAACGTGATAGTCATGCCATCCTTCAAATCAGTAAACGGCATCGTCTTCTTCTGATAACCAATATAACTTACCGTTATACTTGCAGGATTTTTCCCTTTAGGAATAGTCAGCTTATATTCACCATTATCGCTTGTGAGACAATACGTCACGGTTGACTTGCTCTCAGTCGATGCCACAACCGAGGCACCTACCAAGAGTTCTCCTTTCTTACCCTTCACCTTTCCTGTGAAGGTTTGTGCAGAAAGCGAAAGATTTGTTAGCAGAAGTATGAAAAATATGGCATATCTCATTGCTTTCCAAATGGTTATTACATATCACTTATTCATATTTGTCCATTAAACATGCATTGAAAGTCCGTTGTGCCTTAGGCGGTTCACTATATCCGCTGCCTTGCAAGCGGTTTGTAGTATTCCATTGGTCTTTCCAGTAATCTTCAAGCAGACGTTGAAACTTGGCAGGAGTTGAACGCAAGTAACGCTTGGGCTGAAAGCTGATGGTTGCTGTTTGCCGCATCTGCTCTATGCCTGTAGCAACAAACGAGAATTCATGTCGGCTTTCATAAGCCGCCAATATGAGTCCGGGCAAACCACCTAACTTCCATGGACCATTATCAAAAGGCAAGTCCAACGAATACCATGCTGTCCAAGTGCGCCCACGGAACTGACAAACGGCTTTATGGCAGGGATAACCTATAATAATAGTGTCACCCTCGGCGAGTTTCCAAGAGAAGGTCGGGATGGATTCCTCATAACAGAATGAAAAGTCATTGTGCACGACATCCGTATAAGTGAGCGTGCCCCTCTGTGGAATGTGCTTATAAACTTCATACTCGCGTCCTTTCTTAGAGCCAAACGTATTTGCCAGGAACTGCAAATAGCTCATAGGGTCGGTATTCACACTCTTCACAGAATCACGCTGATGCAGAAACTGCTCAAACCGTTGGCTATAAAACCGAGACGAATGTCTCCCTATATCCAACAGATTTATATCATCATACGCTTCCTTTTGCTCCTGCGTGTATTTATACAATGCACGATACTGTACACGCACACTTACCGTGTCCACCGCCTCTTGGGAATGGACGCATGAGGCAAATAAACAAAATGCCAATAAACTGAAGAGTATTTTCATAAGCAACAATTCTTTTTATTTACTTCAACTCAAAGGTTGCCATAAGCAGCACCTTATTGCCATCTATGTTTTCTTCGTAGAAGAAGCGATAGACGCCAGGATTATTTGGCAGAATATCTGGAAAAAGATGGGCAGTAATGGTGCCGCTTTGACCATCGCTTAATATATGCCCAACATCCTTGAATAGGCAGTCAGTTGGTAAAAGAAACCAATTGCCATCCCTACCTTGGGCTGTGATGCTATATGCTTCGCCATACATGAATTCTTTGCCACTATGGTTGGTTATAGTGAATTTGATTTCTGTGCTACCCAAAGGATAGGAGGATTTCTCTGCCTTAATGGAAATACCATGATAAGAGCTTACTCCTGTTTTGTTATCTATGACAGGGTCGAGTTTGTCTCCAAACTTAATGACAGACGAGTTGTATATCTGATTACGAAACTCCTGTTACTTCTCCTTAGTGTTCCAACGGAGTGCAACATCTATGGAGTTGTCTCCTATTCCAAATCCAACGACATTTTGTTTGGCTGAAGAATTGTCTGCAGACAAATACTTTTTTCAACTGTTCGCATAATTTGATTCAGTTCCTTTTGGGAAAAATTCCGCATCGAAGCCTTGCGATATATTTTCTTCTTACCATTGGCGACTTTCTTTTTGCTAATGGTCGCTACCTTCTTTTGTTGAGCGGCAAATGACGGTTTGCAAGCAGCAAAAGCTGTTTGCATTGAAAGGAACATTGTCAATTCTAATATTATTGCATTGAGGAGTTTCGGCTTCAGTCTCATAATTATCAGCAATTAATAATTTAACATGTAGAGAGATATGAACTCTTATAGTATATTTCTTTTATTATGAGAAAAGTTCAATTTATTTTGCAAATACTATATTTTAGTTTATCCACAAAATGATGCTATGACATTATTTTGTCTCTCATAATCTCTTCAATCATTGCGTTCCTTTTTGTCCGTGATAAGTTCTTTCATATCCACAGACAAGAACTGTGCAATTTCAAGAAGTGTGGTAAGGTTGGGTTGAGAACGGTTGCATACGTAAGCATTGACCGTACTGAAACTCCTTCCTAACTTCTTTGCAAGCCATGTTTGGCTTATCCCTTTGTCCTCTAAGACTGCTCTTATGCGATTTAACTTCATGTTTTTATCGTTTTTACGCTATAAAAATAATATTTTATCGTGATAATCCATCCAAATCCCTTGGATATCTGCTGTATTCCGACGTTATTTAGATAAAATAGAAATATAATCTGCAAAAATGGAACAAAACAATTGGTTTTCCAACATGGCAAGATACATACATGCGTTCATAAATATTTGTTCTATTTGCCATGTTCTTAACATTTGTACAAATATTCTTTATACTCAATTTCTAAGAATACCCATATACCACCAATAGGTGTAGAAATATTCGAGTAATTAATATTTTGAAGTTTTACTTTGTATGTATTAGCTATGGAATCGCTTATATTAGCTTTATTATCTTCATTTCTTGCAATCTCTGACCAATTAGGATTAAAGTCGTTGTCAAAAGTCGTAGAATTTCTTTGCATATTTGCCTTTTGACGACTTCTATTTGCTTCACCTTTATTTAAGGCATAATTCGAAGCTATTTCTTGGATTTTTTCATTAGCCAAGAAGTTTGTATTTTCACCTACCTTGTATATATAAACAGATGATTTAACTATATGGTAGTCAGAATTTGAACTTAGGAAAGCACTTTCCTTCATTTTCATATCTTCCCGAATCTTATCTTCAGGACATGTACAACTGAAGAAAAATGCTGAAGAAATAAAAATAAACGATACTCTCAAAATATATAGTAATGTCACATTTAATTATACTTATCGCAAATACACAACATTTTTATCATCTCATTCATCTTTTGCATAATTATCTCACTCCACCAATCGCATTTGAGTATAAATCGTGCTGTGGGAACTTCTCGCAGCCGATATAGAGCGTGTCGAAGACATCGGTGCCGTCGGGAACGAAAATAACATCTACCATCTCTATTCTCAAGGCATAGATATGCGAAAGGGCGTAGAAGGACTTTGCGGCATTATTCGTACGTATCAGTATAGTTCTACTAATCAAGCTTTGCGTACGATTGTATGATTCAAGTTTTCTCTAAAAAAGGATTATGAGTATCCTCTTCTTAGAGAAAACTTGAGTTGTATGAGCTATAAACTTTTTCAAATCTTACCATACAAACAAAACGCGATAGCACGCTATTACTGCGCACTACCGCGTTTTTATCAATCATATTTAATCCTTTACAGTATAACAGAGCTTATACAATGCCTTGTGCCATCATAGCCTTGGCCACCTTCAAGAAGCCTGCCACGTTAGCACCACGCACATAGTTGATGTAACCATCAGGCTGCGTGCCATACTTCACGCAGTTCTGGTGAATGTCGTTCATGATCATCTTCAAGCGTTCGTCCACCTGTTCGCGTGTCCAGCTCAAGCGCTCTGAGTTCTGGCTCATTTCCAAACCCGAAACGGCTACACCGCCCGCATTGGCAGCCTTGCCAGGAGCGTAAAGCAAACCTGCTTCTTGGAATATCTTGATAGCCTCAGGCGTTGAAGGCATATTGGCACCCTCGCTAACAGCTATCACGCCATTCGCCACAAGTTGACGTGCATCAGCCTCTTCTATTTCGTCCTGTGTAGCTGAGGGTAAAGCGATGTCAGCCTTTTCGCCCCAAGGACGTGCACCTTCTACATACTTCACACCATACTTATCAGCATATTCCTTGATGCGACCACGCTTCTCGTTCTTCAACTCCATTACGAAAGCTAACTTTTCGGCATCAATACCATCGGGATCGTAAATGTAACCATTAGAGTCGGACAAGGTAACAGGCACAGCTCCCAATTCAATCAACTTCTCTACCGTATACTGAGCAACATTGCCCGAACCGCTCACTAAGACGCGCTTGCCAGCCAATTCGATGCCACGAGTGGCCAACATACTCTCTAAGAAGTACACATTACCATAGCCTGTAGCTTCAGGGCGAATCAACGAACCGCCAAACTGTAAGCCTTTGCCTGTCAAGACACCAACAAATTGGTGGGTCAACTTCTTGTATTGACCAAACATATAGCCTACTTCACGACCACCAACGCCTATATCGCCTGCGGGAACGTCCTCATCAGGACCAATATGGCGATAAAGCTCATTCATGAAAGCTTGGCAAAAACGCATTACTTCAGCATCGCTCTTACCATGAGGGTTGAAATCAGAACCACCCTTTGCACCACCCATAGGTAAGGTGGTCAACGCATTCTTAAAGGTCTGCTCAAAAGCTAAGAACTTCAGAACGGAGGGAGTTACGCTGGCATGGAAACGGATACCGCCTTTGTACGGGCCAATAGCGTTGTTGTGTTGTACACGATAGCCCATATTCACCTGTACGTGTCCCTTATCGTCCACCCAAGTTACACGGAAAGTGATGATGCGATCTGGAATACACAAGCGTTCGATGAGGTTGGCTTGTTCAAACTCAGGGTGACGATTGTACTCCTCTTCAATGGTGCCAAGCACTTGGCTTACGGCTTGAATGTACTCTGGTTCGTTAGGGAAACGCTGCTTTAGGCGTTCTACTGTTTCTAATGCGTTCATAATTGTGTATAGTAGTCGTTAGATGTTTGCTGTTGTATAATGGTGTATTTTTTTCACCCCAAATAGCAAAAGCACACTTTTACGTTAGCTTTCCTATTTTTCGACCACAAAAATACATAAAATCTTTTATTTTGTATCCTTTTCTACGAATAAAATAGCAAAAAGATAAGAAAAAGATTTTTTCATAGTCTTTTGAACTTATTCTTACCCCTTTATAAGGATAAATCTGCAAACGTTGACCACGCAATTATTCGTTTATCCAAATTTAAATGAAAGTTAAATATTTAAGATCTATAGTACTTTGTATTGCATAGTACTAACCTTTTACATACATTTGCAGCAGAAACGATTAAAAGCACAATCTCTATGAATGTAGACAACGCAAAATCACAGATGCGCAAGGGCATGCTTGAATATTGTGTACTACTGCTGCTGAGCCACGAGGCCAGCTATGCGAATGACATTATCACTCGTCTCAAAGTCGCTGATTTGATAGTAGTTGAAGGTACACTCTACCCCTTGCTCACCCGTCTGAAGAAGGACGGACTTCTATCTTACGAATGGCGTGAATCGACCCAAGGTCCTCCACGCAAGTATTACGCCTTAACGCCCGACGGCCTGCTTTTTCTAAACGAATTAGACGGTGCATGGAATGAATTAGCTCGCACCATTGGCTTATTAAAAGGCATGGCTCCACAAATTGAAATGAAGTAGTACCACTTATTAAAGCTGAAAGCGAAGGACTATTCATTTCAGTACACATTATTAAATGAACACAAACAACAATTATTCTCACTATGAAAAAGAATATTACTGTCAACCTCTTTGGCACTTTGTATGCCATTGATGACGATGCTTGCAAATTGCTTGAGCAATACCTAGACAATATGCGCAGCTACTTTAGCAAACGCGAAGGCGGCGATGAAATAACCGACGACATTGAACACCGTGTAGCCGAACTCTTTAGCGAATTGAAAACGAATGGCGTTGAAGCTATCTCTATTGAACATGTGCGAGATATCATTCAGCGTATCGGCAATCCTGAACAAATGGACGAAAGCACGGCAACAAACGAGAGCGATGCGCAACAAAGCACCCATGCTACGCCTCCTCCAGCTCCTGATGCCGCTACTACCTCACACAAAAGCAGCCGCAAGCTCTATCGCGACCCTCAGGATCAACTCTTAGGGGGTGTCATGTCTGGTCTGTGTCAATACTTTGGCGGAACTGACCCTCTACCTTGGCGTATTATTATGGTGTTGTTAGCACTGTTCAGCTTTTCGACAATGGGCTTTATCTACCTCATTGCTTGGGCTATCATTCCTGCCGCCACAACTGCTGAGGAACGTTTGCAGATGAGGGGCGATCCTATCAACCCTCAAACGCTCAACGAGGAACTCATGCGCGGAGTTAACCGAACGAATGATTACCTTCGCTCACCGAGGGTTAAGAATGGTGCCCGCAGTTTCTTACGCACGTTGCTCAACATCATCGTGTTCTGTCTGCGACTCTTCGTTATCTTTATTGTGGGTGCCTTCATCGTGGCCACTATCGTTGGTATCATTGCCTTTATCGTGGCGAGTGCCGAACAACCAATGAATGACAATTTAGCGAGTTTTATCCAGTTTTCACCCGCTTTGTTTTGGTATGGCTTGCTTGCTCTTGTGTCTGGTCTTATTTGCCTAAGCATTTTGCTTTATGCCTCATTGCGTATGTTGCTCAAGTCGAATAATACGAAGCCGCTTAGTTCTGCCACTGCCGTCACACTTATTATAATAGCCGTCCTTTCGGCCACCTCAGCTACCGTGTTTGGTGTGCTGTCGGGTGTCAACCATAAAATAGCTAAAACAGAATGGCGACTTAAAAACCAAACCATCAACGGCATCTTTATGGAGAATGAGTCACGCAATAAGTTGGCCATCGACGGTTGGAACATCACGCAGGCTATCAACTGTAACGACGACGGCGACTTTTATAGCTATAATGACGACTTTGAAGAGGACAACGACCGCATCGTCTATTACTTTAAAAAGACGGACGAAAATCGCCCCATGTCACTCTCAATGGAACGCACCGAAAATCTTCCCGCAGGCAAGTATCGCATTGAAGCTGTCACCTCCGTCGAAGGTCCTGGTCTCTTCATTTTCTATAATGACGATCACTTCATGGTTCGCTCTCGCGACACACAGTACAATGGCAATTTTGCTTCTATGACTTACAATGATGCGATGCAGACAGGTATGCTCCCCGACACGCTCTCCGAACCCTGGTGGCTCTATCACCAACGCAGCGAAGTATCACAATGGAGTTACCAAACGGCTGAGTTCAACCACAATGGTGGCCACCTCAAATACGGCATTCGTGGCACACTCAAAGCAGGTGCCGATAAAGCAGAAATTCTCCGTCTCCGTGTCGTGAAGGTGGAGAGATAAATAAGAAGAGTGAACGATAAACTGCAATTAGTCGAAGAGTTAGGCGCGTTCGTGGCGCATAACTCTTCGACTAATTGAGATAAAAAAGCCTTAACCAAAGTTTAGCAAGCGTTTATTTGTCCTATATATTATTAATGTGTAATTTTGCCTATACAATAAACAATAATATTATGCAGAAATGGAGTAAATACGATTATACGGTCGAACCCTTTACCGAAGACTATTGCGGCAACTTGGCATGGGGCAACTTGGGAAACCTCATTCTTCGTTGCGCCTCATTGCACGCTGGCGAACATGGATTTGGCTACCCCCAAATGATAAAGTTACACCACGCTTGGGTACTGTCTCGCTTGGTTATCGAGATGAGCGAAATGCCATGTTCGGGCGACGCATTTAGCATCAAGACATGGGTTGACCGCCTTTATCGTCAATTCACCGACCGCCACTTCAGTATTCTTCGCCCTGACGGCACAGCATACGGGCACGCCACCAGTATTTGGGCTCTCATTGACACGCAAACACGCCAACCCGCTGACCTTGAGAAGTTGCCCAATGGTGGATTTTCCGATACGCTTATACCCGATGAGCCTTCGCCCATTCCAACCATGGGACGTATGCGTATGAAGTCGCCCACTTTAGTAAACACTCACAAAGCGGCCTACTCCGACCTCGACATTAATGGTCATGTCAACTCCATTCGCTACATTGAGCTCTTGCTCGACTTCTTTGATGCGAACGAGTTAAAGGCGCACCCCGTCCGTCGCATTGAAATGGCTTACTGCCTTGAGTCGTACTGCGGTGATGAGCTTCAGATTTATCACGACATCGATGCCAAGAACGACAAGCGCCACTTATTCGAAATCAGAAAAGACGAAAGCATTATCGTCAAAGGCAGCATAGAGTTTTAATAAGTAATGAGGTTAGAGGATTAGGGGGGTAAAAAGTTACTTATCAAACTCACTAAACTTATTAAACTCATTAAACTAACCAACTTATTATACTCATTAAACCAAATACACTCAACATATAAATGGGAAAAGTACTTATTATTGGTGCAGGTGGTGTTGCAACAGTTGCAGCCCACAAAGTAGCCAAGAACACGGACGTGTTCAGCGAAATCATGATTGCAAGCCGCACGAAGTCAAAGTGCGACGCTATCGTTAAGGCCATCGGCCGTGACGACATAAAGACAGCACAAGTTGATGCTGACAGCGTAGAAGAGTTGGTAAAACTCTTTAATGAATTTAAACCCGACTTGGTAATGAACCTCGCCTTGCCTTATCAAGACCTCACCATTATGGAGGCTTGTTTGCAATGCGGTTGCTCTTACCTCGACACGGCTAACTACGAACCTAAAGACGAGGCACACTTTGAGTACTCTTGGCAGTGGGCTTACAAAGATCGTTTTGAGAAGGCTGGACTCACCGCTATCTTGGGTTGCGGCTTCGACCCTGGTGTAACCAGCATCTACACAGCCTATGCTGCTAAGCACCATTTCGACGAGATTCAATACCTCGACATTGTCGACTGCAACGCAGGTAACCACCACAAGGCTTTTGCCACCAACTTCAATCCCGAAATCAACATTCGCGAGATTACGCAAAAGGGCCTTTATTGGAAAGACGGCCGTTGGGTTGAAACGGAACCGCTCGAAATTCACAAGCCCCTCACCTACCCCAACGTAGGTCCGAAGGAAAGCTACTTGCTCCACCACGAAGAGATTGAGAGCCTTGTTAAGAACTACCCCACGATTAAGCGCGCTCGCTTCTGGATGACGTTTGGACAAGAATACCTCACCCACTTGCGCGTCATTCAAAACATTGGTATGGCTTCTATCAAGCCTATCATGTATCAAGGCATGGAGATTGTTCCACTTCAGTTCTTAAAGGCAGTACTCCCCAATCCGCAAGACCTGGGCGAGAACTACGAAGGCGAGACAAGCATTGGTTGCCGCATTCGCGGGTTGAAAGACGGTAAGGAACACACCTACTACGTTTACAACAACTGCTCTCACCAAGCTGCTTACGAAGAGACTGGCATGCAAGGCGTAAGCTACACCACAGGTGTTCCCGCTTGCATTGGTGCACGTATGTTTATGCTCGGACTTTGGAAGAAGCCCGGTGTGTTCAACGTTGAAGAGTTCGACCCCGATCCCTTCATGGAAGAACTCAACAAGCAAGGCTTGCCTTGGCACGAAGTGTTCGACGGCGACCTTGAGTTATAATATATTTTATCAACAATATGGAAGTAACGCAGCAATTGGAGGGGACAAACCTCTAATTGCTGCGTTACTTATATTTTGTTCATTTACTTTTACCACATGACAAAGCCTTTTCTTACGCTACTATTCACCTTTTGTACCTTCTCTGCTTGTTTACATGCCAACACAAACGATAGCATCACCGTTCGCCACACGGCCGAACAATGGTTTGAAACGCATTCAAGCCAACAAGGCGGGAAGCAACAACGAGTAACAGCAATCGATCGTTCACCGATTACGCTAAAGGTTCATCCACGTGGTTGGCTTTGCCAAAAAGGGAAGCAGTTCGTACTCCTTAGCAAAGATGAAGCAACACCAACTGTTTTGGGGTATGGAAGCACAAGCCCCAAAGGGGCAATCCCCACCGCTCTACAATCCATACTCAACACACAAAGCATCCATCAAAAGTCGAAGGACTATCCAATAGCAGGAGCGAAATGGCAAGCCACGGCTCCATTGCTCACCACGCAGCACGGAGCCGAAAGTCCGTACAACGACCTTTGTCCTTATTATACCGACGATAAAGGCAACGTGTCCACCAATCGCTGTTTGGCTGGCTGCGTAGCCATCGCTATGGAACAAGTGCTCACCTACTATCGACGCACCTATACCCTACAAGACACCCTACATGGTTGGACCACCGACCACTACTCCGTGCCCGATGTTCTCCCCGGACAAAGCGTTGACACACGACTTATACTTGATAACTATAAGGCAGAGACGGGGACGTCCGAACAACGCACGGCCGTAGCTCAACTTATGTATTACTTGGGCATGGCCGCCCACATGAATTGGGGATTAAACGCCAGTGGAACGAACACGTATCGGCTCATCGAACCATTGCAACGCGCCTTCGGACTAAAGCACGTGGCCTATTTAGATAGCTATCAATACAACCCTGTTGACTATTGGAACTACATAGCCGCCAACATTATGGCTGCACGCCCTGTGTATTATGCAGGAGCCAACCTTGACACGGGCGGACACGCCTTTGTGTTGGACGGACTTGACGACGACGGACTCTTTCACGTTTGTTGGGGCAGTGACGGCGACTACGACGGGTTCTTTCGTTTAGACGTATTATATCCCCACGAACCCGTTTACGATCGCCACGACATAGTCGACACGGGGTACTTTTGCAATCAAGAAGCCTTGGTCGTATGTCCTGACGAAGTGACCGACGTGCCCCTCCCCGACTCGCTTCACCGCACAGGGCTTGAGATTGCGATTGACTCGCTATGGTTGGTCGATTCTCCTACCAATACGTGTAACACCCGCATGGGCATTGCCCTACGCAACACCTCTTCTCAACCACTCACCACCACCTTCGCCTTCCTGCTCAATGCGCCCACCGATACAGCCACTTTCAAGCAAGCCGATTGGTTAGCCTTCACGGGCTGTACGCTAATGCCTGGCGAGCGCGACACGCTTTACGTTCGTCCCGTAATGTCTCATATAGGACCTCACACGCTCTCAGTCACAGCCGATGGCGAACACATCTTGAGAAGTATCGACATTGACATCGTACCCAATAATGGTAGCATGTGGGTAGCATACGACACACCACAACTTAGCATCAACGAAGAAGAAGGCACTGCTACGATTACGCACCACATCACCAATCCTTCGACTACCCAACGTGCCTCAACTTACTTCCTTTCTGAATTGGTTGACGATGAGACGGGCGCTGACGTGAAGAAAATTCATAACATATTTCTCTCCGCTGCAGCCGACACCACCTTTCATGTCACGTTTCGACAACTCAAGGCCGAACATTCCTACACCTTTAATTGGTGCTATGGTTGGAATAACGTCGTTTATAGTACTTCCTTCTCTCTGCCTGCCACCAGTGGCATTGAAGGAGTCAAACTAACAAATACCCACGAAACGTTTGATGCACAATACTTCACACTTGATGGGCGTCCATTGGGTACGAATCGCCCTACCCTCTCCGGCGTATACATTCTGCGCGAAGCCAATAAATCACGAAAAATCATAATTCCTTAATATGCTGAAGAAAGCTAACATACAAACCTTACTCGTTTCAACCACCGAGAATGGTGAAGACCTCATTCGCACCGAGTCTGTAGGTGGTTGCTTAATTGAAGAAAACGGCATCATGCTGCGCTACACCGAAAAGGAAAACAAAGGCACAGCCACGTTGCTCCTTACCGAAGGCCTTGCCGACTTGAAGCGTCACGGTCATACCGAGTCGCGCATGACCTTTGTCGAGGGTAAACTTCTGCCTTGCCTTTACACCACGCCCAACGGTTCGCTCGACTTTAGCCTTTACACTCACAGTGCATCATTCAAGGTTGATGCACAAGGTGGGCGCTTCGAAGCGCGCTACACGATGTTAGCCGCTGGCAAACAAGTGGCCGACAACGTGCTAACGGTGGAGTTTACTTTCTTGGGGTGATTTCTTAGGGTTAACTCGTCAACTTAAAAACCCGTCAACCCATCACTCCGTCAACTCGTTAACTTAAAAATAAAATGTCAGAATTTCCAAAATGGCTTTTAGCTTTAACGGGGCTAAGCCTTATACCTTTACTTATCTGTCCTGTGTACTTATTCGGGGCACAACCTTTTGGTACGAGCGATAGCGCCTTTGTTCGCTTTCTACTCTACATTGCCACCCAACTTCTGTGGTTCTTACCCATCATCGGCTTCTTCACCAGCCTCAACGCGTGGCGCTGTGGTTACAACAAGCGCAGCATAGCTATCGCCATCATCTCTCTTCTTATTAGCATTGGTGGAATAATTGGTGTGTTCTGCTAAGCCACACTGAGAAAACAACGCAGCAATTGAAAGGTCTGTCTTCCAGTTGCTGCGTTACTTTTTATTACTCGGTTTATGGATTTGTATAGGTATTTTGAGGAAAATGTAACTAATTGATTTTTAGAGTAAGCTCAAAGAAAAATAACAAAATTCATTTCTTTACGCTTGCATTGCACTATCTTCGCATCGCATTACACCTACAGAAAGCCCACAGGGATTAATGTGGGTGGGTGCTACTTTTATGAAAAGAGCGTTTACTTGACGCTTGTCTTTGACAAATCGCAAACTTCTCACAATTATTGCAAACAGTCAGAAGACAAGACAACGGTAGATGCTCACGGTAGATATATTTATACACTGTCGTGGTTTGTCGTATACATATAACATATACGACTCAGTCCACGTATGGGATTATCATATACCATGCGTGGGCTTTCTGCGTTGTCCGTCTCGACTGTTGGGGCACGTGAGAAGGCCTGCGATTTGTGAGAAGGACAGCAAGCAAACTCCACGCTTGAACCAGTATTATTTTGTAAGTATCTATAAATCAAAAGAAACCTTACAGCATCAAACGTAAATGATACCATAAAGTTCCCATTGTCTGCGAGAAATCAATCTTGTGTTGTTTAAATCAGAAAATGAATCGTTAGCTGCAAATTAGCGATTAACATCCATTAACTCGTCTTTTGCCGTTTCAATGGCTGTAAGTTTCAATTCGTCTTCACCCTCCAAAGCATCCAATACTTTGTCGGCAAGCCAAAGGGTGAGCATTTCCTTTTCATCCACTTTGAAGTATGTTGCCATTTGAATTACTTGACTTCTCTTTGCTCGCCTATCACCACGCTCAATCTTACTGAACATGGGTGTGTCTATTTCTAAGTATGCAGCCACTTGGCGCTGCAAAATTCCTTGTTCGTCTCTTAGAGACCTTATCTTGTTTCCTAATAACATATCCGTTTTATTCTTTGTCTAATATTACGATTTCCCAATAGCCTCCAAATCTACCACCTGTTCGTTTAATTTTGCCTAATTCACGAAGTTTACGTATTTGTTTCTCAATTCCTCGTGAAGACATATTCAATTGCATTGCGATTTCGGCGGCTGTTATATGTGGGTCTTGTTTTATAATATCTATAATCAAGTCTTTTGTTTCTGGACTTCTTTCCGATCTTTTCGTTTTTTGTTTCCGAACCTCTTTCCGAACCAAGTATAGCTCTTTCCGAACTTTCACTACATCCTTCATGAACAGGAATAGTAACCAAGAACGTCAAGCGGTCATCAGCTGTTTCAAAGATGGCACGGAACCATTATTCTTTTGTCCCTTTCGCTGTTACGTTTACAGGCACAGAATATGGACGGCAACTGCCAGCAGGGCACCATATCACTATCAGCTGTTTGCCATCCACCTCCTCCACAGAAGTGCGAGGCAAATAGTATGAAGCCATTTTGTTATTGTAGACCACCATCTCTTGCAAAATGTTATCAATCCCTTCTACAGGTCGTATTGCCATGCCAGTCTTATCTTCGGTATCTACTCCAACGATAATATACCCACCACCAAGATCATCAAAGTCATTGGCGAAAGCACATATTGTGATATATGCTGCCTGGATTCCAACCATTCTTGAACTCAATGCGATTGGATTCTATTTTCTGCTTGTTAAGCAGGTCGTTTATGTTTATTGCTAGTGCCATATTGTTTTTTTATACAAATGTTCAAAAGGCTATCTATCGTTTTTTCCAAGGACTCTTTATATAAAAGGCCTTCAATATATTCGTTGGGAATGGAGGAGTAGCCATATTTCGCTCCAAGTACTGCACACGCCACTGCCGCATTTGTATCTGCATCGCCTCCTGCATTCACCACAACAAGAAGCCCATCAACAAATGAAGTCGTATGCCAGTAAGTCCAAAGAGCCACTGATAATGTAACTAAAGTATAGCCCATGTGGTCATAGTCTACCAAATTCTTAACATTTGATTCACACCACGCTTTGTCCACGTATTCGCAGATTTCTGCATCATATAACTGTGCCAAACTTTTTATTTGAAATAATGTCGGTGGTTGCATACCATAAACCAATGCGTGTATAAGTTCGGACACTATTACGCATGAGCCGACACATCTTGGATCGTAATGGGTGAGCCGACAAATATTTTCTGCACAAGTCCTTACTTCTTTTGGAAAAAGGCCGACGACTGAGGTACGCATCAGCCCACCATTTGCTGCAGACTGATATTTACTCATTTCCCATACCTTGTGGGATACATCAAACGGATGCTCCACATAGTCGCCAATCATCAGCACCTTATAGGTATTTTCTCCAATACCCATAGGAGTGCCATTGGCCCAGTCTTTGAAGTGTCTGGCGATGTTGTAAAAATTAACACCTTTGTCTTCAATGACCTCATCAGCAATGCAGAGCATCATGTCGGTATCGTCCGTCCAGTCACCAATTTCCCAACGTTTCCGATGTCTGTCTTGGTATATCTGCTTGTAGTGTTGTAATCCATGAGGATATTTCCAAGCGATATCCTCATCTGTCATGAATTCCGTCCCCAATCCGAGTGCATCGCCTATGGCTTGACCATAAAGGCAACCTCTAAATCTGTCAATAGTTTTATGCTCCATAGCCGTATAAATCTAAATTTTGACATTGGTTGTTGTTTTGATACAATTCGCTATAATCAATTGATTTCGCTATAAATCTCGTCATATTTTGACGGATTTAAAAAGATTCTCCGCTATAATTCCGTAAAAAGTCGCTATAATAGATCCTCTTATGATTGAGGTATAGTATACCAAGTTCGTCCTTCCGCTTTTATTAAACACTCTTTACTCATGTTTTTCAGCAAATCTCCGAGCATACGAAGTTTTTGCTCTTCCGTCTTGTTGATAGGTAGCACATCTTTGATATATTCGTATATGCTATCTCGCTTGGCACCTTCTTCACCTGCATTGCTGAGATATTGTAGAACCATTTGACGCAACCTCTCCTTATCCAATCCTTTTGTTTTTGTGTAAGAAGGTAGTTGGTGCGTGTCTTTTGCGATACTTAAAGAGATGTTGTAATGCGGAGCCTCGCCCTCTATAAGCCCACGCTTAAGCAAGTCTTGGGCAACGTCCTCATGAATGGTTCTGCCTTTCTGCACTGCATCAAGTGAGATGCAATCCCAAAGAGAAAGAGTGTTGTTTGTTTTCAACAAATCAGTGTATCGTTTGTTGATTTCGTTGCCATAGATGCGGACAACGACTTTCTTCTTTATCGGGTCAATCTCATAATCTGGCATAGGGAAATGTCTGCGCCATTGCTCGCTGAACATCTTCTTAATACCACGACTTACGGTGTCAATCATATTGAAATCAACCATAGCCCTGCACAGACATTCATTGCGGAAATGCGTCTGAGGCTCTTCGTTTCTCAAAGCATTCTCCAAAGTGCCAGGAATGAATGTACCAGCATTGGAATAATATAAGTAGCCCGGATTCTCCACGAAGTTGATGCGTTGTTGAAGTTCATAATCCTGATGGGCGATGCAGTTATGAAGAGCCTCACGAATCGTATAATCATCATACTGCTTCATTGTATCCGGGAACAGCGTACCGCCAGGCATTTCTCTCAAAGTCAGGTTTTCTATCTTTGAGAGAATTTCGTCCACCGTTAATATGAATGGAACGGTGAAGTGCTCATAGTCAACAACGTCTTGATTTGCATCACGACGCGTCCATGTTACCTGTGTCACAGCAGGACGCAACTTGAAGGCTGATTCGTATTTGCCAAGCAATATAATGGCAGCACGAGTAATACCACCATTCCGTATCAGACCGCACTTGCCGAGGAATGTCTGAACGTTCCAAGCGTTCACTTCTTCCGCAGGTATGCGGCTGTGCACTTTCTTAAACATCATGCGAGCCTTGGCAACAGCAACTTCGTCTAAATCATCTATTGTGGCATCAGGTACAATTTCTGCAGACCAGTCTTTGGCGGTGTAGATAGGTTCTTCAAGAATGACAGCCATCCTCTCTTGCGTCAACTCCACCAAAGAATCTTCTATCCGCTGCCATGCCTTCTTGTGAGCAAGTACAGGACGACGAGGCTGATGCTTAGGAATGTGGATTATCCATACTCGCTTGTTTGTATCATCAGTTACAAATTCTTCTATACTCAGTCCTTCAGATGACAGATAAGTGCATTGTTCCGTCAGTTTGAACGTTGCCGACTGTGTATTGGCAGGTTGCCCATTGAATGTAAGCCTTGAAATGTCCGTCCCGACGATTTCGAGTGTCTTGTCTTTGACACCAATCACTAAGTGTCCACCCTCCATATTGGCAATGGCAGACACATACGAGATGACATCGTCCTTTTCGTCTCCACAGAAAGAGTTCTTCAAATTCTTGAACTCTTTCCATTCACATCGTGCATTCTCTTGTGGGTACTCGTGGCTGAGGTATTGTTGTAATTCGAGTTCGAGCATAACTTCTATTCAATAAATAATATAGCTTATAAACAAATCTATGCCAACAATGTAACAATCCTAATTATAACATATAATTTCACGTTAATTAGTTTCATGTTCCTGTAATAGTTTCCGATGTAGGATTCTGTTTGTGCATTTCAAAGTTCCGCATAGCTATAGCTTTGTTATCGTTAGCATAACAATATTCACACTTGTGAATACATGTGTTGTATTGGCCTATATCCTTAGCCTTCATGCACCCACAGAATTCCCGTTGTCCCTTGTCTTTGTTGTCGCCACGAGTGGCATACTTGCCATTATCTAAGACTATGGCATCTGCTAGTAAAGGATCTGATTCACCAAAAATATCAAGCTGGGGCATTGAGTACATCTTGACTTTCAAAAAGTCCATAAGCACCTTATCGTTATGTGCTCTTTTAATCATCAAAGCATCATCAATACAATGGTTATGCTCCACACCTTCAAAGTCTGCGGCTTCACCGCAAGTTGCCAGCGTATAGTTCCACCCCTTACGTTTATTAAGTGCAACAAGTCTTTTAGCTAATTCTATCATCTGGTCTTTCGTCCACTCTAAATAATGTACTCCCGCGTCATCAAGGTTCTTCTTTACTTTGCGATAAACGGTTATATCTGCGAAACTAAAGACAAGTTTTTCTGTATAGCCACGTAGTTGGTCACCGATGTTCTCTATTTTAACAAGTAGGTCATCCATACTTATTTTGTCTGTTAAGATGAGGGGGTCAAAACGCCAGATAACGCCTCCCTTACCCAATTGACGGACAAGTTCCTTGAATGTCTCTATGCGGAACGACAAAGAAGGCACAGACTTCTCAAGTCCTTCTTTTTCGTAATCATTGAGCGAGTACTGCACGTAGCAACCTATTCCACGTTCTTTTAATTTTGGCAAGTACTTCAGAAGAGAATGTGGATTCTTAGACCAAAACACGATGAAACGTGTTTGGTCATAAGCAACATACGACTTTGCTCCATTGAATGGATTAGTCCAAGCAGAGTAGCCTTTCTCTAATCGGAGGAAAAACCAATCGCAGTAAAAGGCAGGTATATCAGTGCTTCTACTGGCTGATATTATCTGTGGATGCTGGGCGTCAACAATCCGCCCATCTTCCAGCACAATTTCTTTTTTTTGCCATGTTGCCATATTATACTTCTTAAGGCTTGTTATTTACTATTCAGATGAAGTACTATTTTATCTAACACAGTGCGAATTATCACATTAGTTCTTTTGTGGCCTGTTAGAACCTTTACCATTTTGGGTGAGACCCAATAATAGAAAGATACGAAAGCACGACCAACGTAATTGGTAAGGAGCCTCTTATCTCTAAACTGACGTAAAACCATAACAGAAGGATGTTCGTAATCACCGTATGCCATTGTTGCTATGTAGCATCCTTCGCTTTTCTGTGAATTCAAACTTGATGGTGTGTTATTATGAGAAGGAATGTAACTTGGCTTATATGATGGAGATGGGCTACTTGGTTTTGGAGCAACTGAGGCGCTAGACGAACTGACAGTTGAAGGAGAAGTCCTCGGTGTGTATGAGGATTTAGGAGTATAACCAGTTTTTTTTGTTGGTGCAGTTAAAGAAATGGCTTGTATACCATCTACTTCTCTGATACGACTAATCTTGAAGGTACGAGTCTCATTCCTCAGATGACAAAAGGCTGAGATATATCCCTCACCAAATTCTTCTGATGGTTTGATCTCACTGATTGTACGCTCTGATATTTCACCAGAGTATTTCACATACTTAATTTTTACCGTTTTGCCACTTTTTATGGCTTCGGCAATATATTCTGATATTGTCATCGCTTTATTATTGTAGTTCTTTTAACGATTTTACATTAACTCTCACAGCTTTTGCCTTACTTATCAATCCATTGTCAGAAGTCAATAAAACAGCATTCTGATTTCTATACTTGATTGCAAGCGACAGGATTATGTTATCGGCATTCTTTGCATTAAAGTCTACAGGCAGCAATTCAACTGCCCCAATTTCATATCTTATTTTTCTATTCTTTCCTGCATTCTTGATTTTGCGAAGTGCGAGTTCTGCTTTGCCCTTAAGCTCCAAGTCCTTGCTCGTCTTCAACTTGTCTAACTCGTCAAGTACTTTTGCAGGCAAGACAATAAGATCTCGCGGATTAATGCGCTCCAATATGTCAGAGTCTTCAATGAACACATTTGTATCAATAACAAATGTTTGGTTCGAACTGTCTAAGTTTATCTTCTGCTTGTTTTCGGCGTACCATGCAAGATAACCTAATGGTAAATCAATGCTAGAATGAGTTTGTATATAGTGAAGGTTCCCTACTACATACAGAGCCTTGCGAGCTCTGGTCACAGCTACATTCACCAAGTTAGGAACACTGTAATCAATCCAGCGAATCTTTCCTTCAGAAGAATCATCAGTAACAACGAGGCTATATATTATTACATCCTTTTCATCACCCTGGAATTTATGAACCGTATCCGATACTATCTGGCCAGACAAATCTTTATGAATCATAGAGCTTATCTCTTGGGCTTGATGTTTGAAAGGAGAAATGATGCCTATAGAAATGTCAGGATACTTCTTTGCAAGTTTTTCTGCAATTTCAATACAACGTTTGGCTTCTTCCTCATTGATGTTCTGCATCTCGTTCTTTTGAGATCCTATAACATCTTCCCAAATTATTCCTTCCTGATCAATGTTGGCATTGCCTGGAGTTGTTTTGATATTGAGATTGATACCAAGTCTTCTTCTATAGAAGAATTCCTTTGAGTAACCGATGATACCATAGTTGCATCTGAAATGATTATCAAGTACAACAGAGGTCGCACCTGTCGAATTTAGCAGTGTATTACAATAATCCCATAAGGAAACGTCTCTATAAGAAGCACGGTTGTTCTCTGTTAGATTTAAAGCTGCTTTTATCTCACCCTCCTCATATGACGTGACATTTGTGATATGCTTCAGCTGCATAGGGTCACCGATAACAACAATCTGCTTAGAGCGTTGTATCATCGGAAGAGCAGAAGAAATATCACACTGAGAAGCCTCATCAATAATTAGCAAATCTATCAAGTCTCTTTCTAGTGGGAACGCACTCTTAATAGAAAGATTGGTAACACAGTTCAAATTGAACACATCAAGGAAAGATGATGCCAACTGCCCATTCAATGGCATAGACTGCATATATGAAGAAATCTTAGCAATAGCGTCATTTTGCGACAATCTCTTTAATATCAATTGATTCAAAAGCCTTTTGCCAAGTTCTACAGATTCGATATATTGAAATTCTTCTTTAATGCTCTTAAAGATAGCATCTTCGTCTATTGCCGATATTCTCCTCTCTAGTTCTTCTTCCTTAGCTTTGCAAGTTTCCATCTGTGTATCAAGCAATGATATGGCAGAGCAATGGTCTCGTTTTATCTTCTGATACCCATTTTTGTATTTAATGACTTCGTCAAGTAAAAAAATTGATTTCTTACAAGAACAGATGAGTCCTTCAATAGAAGTATCCGAAATATTGACTTCTTTTTTAAGAACATCATTAAACTCTGAGGGTAGATGCAACAAATTGCCTTGCAAGTCATTTACAGAACTAGTCTTACTGAATAGATTAAATAAAAGCCTTCTCAACCAACTTTTGTGACGATTTATTTTTTGGTATATGGCAATAATTCGCTCTTTGGCCGATGCTATGTCTGCATAAGTGTCAAAGCACATTTGCGGATGAACCTGGCTGTTCTCTAGTGATTGAATATCCCTATTAAACTTGACATTCGCTTCCTCTTTACGATTAAGCAAAGTTATTATCTGCTCGGAGATAGCTTTCTTATCGTCTCTGTTCTTGTTTAACTCACATAGTTTCTTATGTCCCTCCGTAATTATCGAATAAGCACGCTTATATTTTGCAAAGAGGTGCTCATCAATGTCTGCTGAATTAATTTGTGGAATATAATTGATAAAGCGCTGTAACGATGGCATCAATTGATTGTTTATAGCATCTTTGGAACCAAATCTCAATAAATATTGAGTAGGGTCAACACCATCAAAACGTTCCTTAACGTTGTCTACAGCTTTGTTGTTTTTACTCGCAACAAGCACCTTCTTACCGAACAACAATGCATTTGCAATCAGATTGACAATCATCTGCGTCTTACCTGTTCCCGGAGGACCTGTAACGACAGACACTTTTTGGTTTAGAGCCGAGCACACGGCACGCCTCTGACTTTTATCCATTGGAACAACAGAAATTAAGACATCTTCGTCAATATGATGAAGTTTGTTGTTGTTTACGTTACCACTTAAAAAACTGTGAAGCAATGACGATGCCTCTATGTTGATAAGGTTATTAAGTTCAGCTGTAGTCTGGCTAAGTGCAGGAGTTTCATCGGTAAGAGCTAATCTCAGTTCATATAGCTTTAGGTCATGTGCTATAGCATCGCGCAACACTTGTTCAAGGCGGTCTAATGTGACTGTTGGTTCATACAAGACACTTTCGATGACAGAAACAACTTCTTGACTCAACTCCAAATTTTCTGCTGCATCTGCACTGACAGAGAAAGATGATAACTGGGCTGGAATAAACTGTTTGCTGATATCTATTGCCCTTAAATCCTCCTGAGAGAATACGTACTGAAGGAGTCTTATGCATTTATTGTTGATGATTATGCACAAACCAATATTCAGATTCTTTGGCCATTGCGTATATCTACGGTCGAAATTCTTACGAAACAAATTCGCAAAATCCTCGTTTTCTTCTACATCTATATTGAATGTGAGCTGATCTGCATTTTCATCAACATGAATACCTGTGGGGTAATCATCTTTTACCTCACCAGACTTCATCCTTTCCAAGCGGACAACAAGTTCAAAGAACTGCTCCAACCTCTTAATGTCATTTTCCGCAGGAGTAACATTCATCAAAAGCTGCCGAACTGTAGTCAAACCGTTATTTTGGGTAGGGCGATGTACCTGAAACTCGGTCTTTACAACCTCAATTTCATCGCCTTTCTTTTCAAACACAAGCAGATTGATGGTTCCGCCTTGTACCAGATTACCAATTTGCCTACCCAGTAAAACTTCATTGGATATATTGAATAACCCCGCAAAGTTTTCTATGCGTGTTGCACCAATATTATTGGGACCGACACAGATAAATGTCTGAAAAGTGTTAATTTCTGATTCTATTTTATCATGCAGGGTCTGTAAATTGACAGTAGGAATGTCTAGAATATTAGAGAAAAGGTGCACAACGTTTCCCTTATTAATGGAAATCTGTTTTGCATCTACATCGTCAATACACTTGTTTATGGCAACTATCTTTGATGCTGCAACATACTTATTTAAATGTTCCACAGCTCTATTCAGAGCACACTTTGAGGGTTCTATAAGAATAATCTTACTAATGTCAACGTGCAGACCTTCGTTTCGCAGATAATCAATAAGACACATAGATGCCAATCCTTGACCACAGCCCCAGTCAAAGATGATCAAGTCCTTAGATAATGACTCTGTGTTTTTTATAGTGTCAAGTGCAATATTTATTTTGTTTCTATGCAAGTTGCCATATGCACACAGATATTGACAAAGTTCAGTTTCACTTTGCAAAACCTTTGTCCCGTGGTTTAGTCCTATCCATGGGGCATTCCTGTTTACTTCAGGAAGATAGTGAGAAGCAAGACCTAAAATTTTATCAAAGGTCACCTCTCTCATAGTGTTTAAATCATCGATGTATGCCATAATAATCAATTACTTAATGTTTGTTCGAAGATTTATAGTTCTTTTGCTTTCATAATGCGACCATACGATACTCGCAGAACAAACCATTGCTTGTTTTCTGTAGGCACATTCTTTACCGACACCCCACCTTTGTTCTTTGAGATGGAGGGCGTACAAGAGGTAAGTCTTGCACTTGGACACGATGAGCCTGTGT
>ERZ1034818.32-NODE-32-length-61180-cov-6.101202_pt1 | contig 61180 bp, 68 predicted proteins | sample MGYA00520595_ERZ1034818 | MGnify/ENA primary metagenome ERZ1034818 (study PRJEB33766, sample SAMN09781689) | gut metagenome | biome: gut microbiome | host: Homo sapiens | place: Madagascar | study: EMG produced TPA metagenomics assembly of the PRJNA485056 data set...
GTGGTGCAATGCTTGGAAAGATGAACCTCATAAACCACTTCAAACAGAAATTTCATCTGCAAAGTTTTTGAAAGAATTTATGATCGAAAATCCACCAACATTTAATATCTCTAGTCGGTGTTGTAACGAGTCTAAAAAGAAAGTTGGAGACGCTGTTCGGAAAAAATATGGCGGAGACATTCAACTGATTGGAATACGTAAAGCAGAAGGCGGCGCACGTTCGACAGGAGTTAAAAGTTGTATGGCTAACGGCATACATGGAAAACAATACTATCCACTATTTTGGTGGAAGGCAGAAGATAAAGTTGCTTTTGAAAAAGTTTACGGCATCAAACACAGTGATGCTTATACGTTATATGGGTGTAAAAGGACTGGCTGCGCAGGCTGCCCATTTGCTGGACATTTTGAAGATGAATTAGCAATGCTTCATCAATACGAGCCAAAACTCGCAAATGCTGTTGAACATATTTTTTCTCCTGCGTATGACTATACTCGTGCGTACAGAAAATTCAAAAAAGAACATAAAGGAAATGTTTTATGAGTGATACATATACCACGCAGGAAATCTGCGATGCCGCAAATAAAATCAAAGACTATTGCCATGGGGCAAAATGCGAACAGTGTCTTTTTTATGACAAAAACGGGCGCACATGCTATTTGACAAATTATGTATTTCCATCTGCGTGGCAGCACTTCTCAACACGGCGCTGGACTGCCGCTGACATCACACTCGCCAAGGCTCTTATCGCGATGGGATATCGCACCGCGACAAAAACGATGCGACCTGACGGACACCCCAGTATCACAGTAATAAAGATCGATGCTGACGGAAGAAAGTTCTATGTTGACGAGATCACACGAGATTCTTTCCCGGCGCTTGAATACGACGAGACTATCAAGCTGGAGGACATCGCAGGAGAGGAGACCAGCGCCAATGATTGACAAGAACAAGTTAAACTCCGCCATCAACACCCTGCGTGAGTATTGCGACGAATTTTCAGACTGCAGCAAATGTCTTTTCTATAGTAATGACAAGCCCATTACCTGCACCCTCAATCGTAGAACGCCACTTAACTGGAACGACCTTCCAGTCACGTACACAGCACTTGACTATCAGGCTGCCGAGTTCTGCAAGGCACTTGGATATAGCATGATTGACATTGGCCCAAGCCACACCGTCTGTGCTATTTCTGACAATAAAGATTCCACATTCCTTTTGCCTGGATATCTTTTCAAGGACTTGTCTTATCTGTGCCGCATTAACATTGATGGCATTCTTGCCACTAAGCCGAAGGAGGCCGCATCCAATGACTGATTTTATCTCACGTGAGTCGTTACATTATGCTGCTGATTGCCTCAGTAAAGGCAAATTCGGAATACTTACCTGTAGTGGCTTGCATGAAATCGCGGATAAAGCACCCGATCCCATTTCTTTTACGATAAGCACCAACGGAAGCTATAACTGTTGCGGGCGCTGTGGTTCTGTTGACGGTGTATTGGATATGAAAGGTGGGTACAATCAGTTCTGCGGCAACTGCGGCTGGCCTATTGACTGGGGCGACTGATATAACCAATTTCGTGAGGTCACGATAATTGTTGGCCGTGAATATTTTTAAAGACTTTTTTAAAGGAAAATTTATGGAAGAACTTATTACTATCAACTACGATACGCCTGACCGTCCTACTGTGAACGAACCATCCCGCATGAACATCAAAACTGACTATATCGATAAAGCCTATGCCAAGAGCATTGTAAAAGCAATCCTACACATGCCAAATATTACGCCGGAAGCAGCTACCGACCTCATCTGTGGAGCAATCGGCGATGACACCAGCGCAAAAGATGTTATCCGCATCACACATTGCCGTGACTGTTATTGGTTTGTCGAAGGGTTTGGATGCGGTTTGTCAAGGAGGGACTACCATTATGATCCAGACTATGAAGACCCGCCAATCCTCCCAGATTGTGGGCCAGACGATTATTGTAGCAGAGTAAAACCTACAGGAGTATTTAAACAATGACAATCACACGCGCAAAAACCATCACTAACAGTTACGCAAACGGCTTTGTCGCATCTATGCAGCTTGACGAAGCCGCAGACTACAAAGCCATCACGGACGATGCCGTCGTATGGGCAATGGAACACGAGCCGCGCCTCTTCTACGATCTTATACTCCGCTACCTGCAGCATCTTGAAAGCACTGACCGCCGTATCTGCTCCACATGCAAATATTGGGAACCGTTCACTGGTGTCTGCTACAACGGTGACAGCCCGCATTGCGCCGACTTCGTTGACGGTGACTGCACATGCGCAGACTGGAAAGCGAGGCTAAAGAAGTGACGACCATACTGACCAATATTCTGATATTTATTGTCGCAACCGTAGTGTTTACGTGGACATCAGGCCAGGCACATGAAATTTACAAGTTGCCCGGACTTTTAACGTCGTCAATATTGTCTGCAGCGTCAATCATTTGTGCCAATATAAGTTCTATTGCTTATGCATATACAGAGTATCGTGCGGCTGCAGAACTATTTGCCGCCGAGGGTAAAGAGAACTACGGAATGTTTAACTTTGCACTTATCGTATTCGTGGTTATTTGTTTTATTACTCTTTGCATCTTTGTAATATACTACGACACTTACCCGCTCGTAAGCCTACTGGAATGTCACAAACAGGTAGACGGCGTTTTTGATGACACCCCGCGTATTTCATACAGTACCTTTAAAAAGATGTACAAGCTGCACCCTGAGAATTTCAATTTTATCAGTCCGCAGCATTGCCTTTCCTTTTATAGTTTTGAATATCGCGGCAAGAGGTTCTCTCTAAACTTTCTGGACTTCGTGCGGGCGCTATCCCTGATCAATGAACATATAACAGAAAAGGACTTAGCATGCAAAAGGGCCAAGCGGGTCGAGAAATACGAAGAGCAGTCAAAGCTTTACGCCATGATGCGCGACGACCTAGCCAGCGACCTTGCCGCAATAGAAAAACAAAAAGCCGATGCCTATGACAAAATCAAGACATCGACCGATAACATTAACGAGATAGCCAACAGACTGATAAAGGAGGCACACTGATGTCACGGATTGTATTAAATGAACGACCTATTGGATGCTGGGATTGCCCGTTTTATGCCTTATTCGACTGCAGGTATTACAGGGATGACCAGATTTTTCCGGGATATTGCGAGTATATTACCACACCGGATGAGCTTAAAGAAGAAAAACATTATATGTAGGAGGTCGATAAGTGATGGACGCTGTTGAATTTTGGAAAACGATTGATAGACTTTGTAGAGCCAAAGAAGATTGTTCTAATTGCCCATTGAATGGATATGCTTGCGACGCAAATCTCAAAGATGTAGCGAGATACTACACATTAGAAAGTGTTCAAGAGATGGTTCAAAAGGTCGAACAATGGGCCAAAGACAACCCAGTAAAGACTCGCCAGAGTGAGTTTTTGAAGATGTTCCCGAAGGCGGAAATTAAGGACGATGCACTCTGGATGTGCCCTAAATACATTAGTTATGATTACAGACCGGAAGAAAATTGCTACGAAATCAGTTGCAGTGATTGCAAACGCAAATTCTGGCTCACGGAGGTAACCGACAATGACTAACATCACAACCCTGCGCCCCGGCGAACACTTCATGTTCAAAAATTTCGAGTGGATCTGTCTTGAACCGAACCACCCTGACGGCGGCGTGCTGGCTATTATGGCAAAGCCATGGGCGAAAGATATAAAGTTTTGCCCAAGTGATAAGTTTGCCGATGAAAAAGGCAACTGGAATAACTACCGCACGAGCAATGTGCGTGGGCTTCTATCTGATATGGCGAACGCTGTTTTCAAGAAAAAAAGTCTGCTGTCACATACCGTTGACCTTGTGGCGGATAACGGTGACAGAGCTTATGGCATTGTACATGACTTTGTTTTTATCTTGACTTGCGACGAGTATCGCAAGTACCGCGAGTTCATCCCGCACTACGACAGCTTGATTTGGACTGCCACACCTTTGTGTTGCGGAGATTGCGGAGATAATGATTCCGACACGAGCTTCGCGAGCCACGTTCGCAGTATGAGCGTGAATGATAAGTTGTACAACAGCAGTGCGTGTAGTAACAATTCCGTCGCCCCGGCTTGTATTCTCAATCCAGAATTTCTAAATCTGCGCAAGGACATGGCATTTGTAGAGGAAATATCAGAATGAGCACAGCAATAGACTGTCCGATTCCGGGTGTAAACCAGCCAATTCAGCTGGACGAAAACAACAACTTCATTGACCCTGTTACCGGCGAACTGATGCATCAACTTACTGTAGAAGAAATGCCACGCCACACATTTGGAGCAGAGCTATACGCCCCAGACACGGTACGGCCTACGGCGCACTGGATAGGCGATACCGCTTCCAAAACCGCCAAAGGAGACACACAATGACTAACAAAGCCTACGAACGAGCCTTTAACATCGCCATAAAATACGGATTTTGCAGTGATTGCGTGCAGGATCTCGACAAGGGTCACTGCCACGAATGCGATTGCTACCAGAACGCCGTCAAGGTAATCCGAGATGCGTTAGAAAAGCTAGACGCTATCGAGGAGTCTAAAGCGACCGTTTGGCACGATGCACAGAATGACCCGCCTAAAAAAAACGGAGAATACCTGTGTTTCTACGAATACTTCCGTTATGGCAACTACAACCGCATGTACCGTACAATGGATCGTGGACAATTTTTCAATGGTCAATGGGGCGGTGAGCCTACGCACGGAACTAACACAAAAGTCCTCGCATGGACAGAACTTCCGCTCTACAAACCCCCGGAGGTGACCCCATGACCATTATCCTTGTTATCGCCGCCGTCTGTGTTTACGACCTGTGCGGCCTGCTCGCCGTCCTGTACATCAACCACACAGACCGAATGGAAACCGTAGACGGCGCAGACAACGTTATTGCCCTTGTTTTCTGGCCGCTGCTGGTCGTAACCCGCATCGGCATTGCGATTCATCGTATAGTTATGATGCTTCTAAAATAACTTCTACCCCGGCAGACAACACCCAGCGCCGCCAACTAAGGAGAAAATCAATGATGACGACAACATTGACATGGCATGATGCACGCACAGAGCTACCTAAGACAGCAGGTCCGTTTTTGTGCATTACCACAGAAGGCAAAATCAAAACAGAAAAATACTTTGCAAAGGCCAAATATCCGCAATGGGAAAACAACAACTTCACGGTCATTCTTTGGGCTGATGTTGAACTGCCTACGCTACCAAACGAAACAGAAATGAACGATTGGCGACAAACTGGAGGACAGAAACAGTGGGACGCCTATTTGAAAACGAAACAGTGGAACGCCTATTTGAAAGCCAAGAATGAAATTCGTAAAAATAAAAGCAGTTGCGACCGACAATAATCGCAACTGTAAAGCATGGCAACGCCAAAGTTCTTGCTTGGTTTGAACTGCCAACAATGTGGTGAGGTACATATGAAACGTAATAACACATACCGCGGCTATCTTGAATTTGAAAGCGAATTTGATCATCAGCTTGCTTGCTGGGCCGTAAATCACAATGGATGGGCGAAATTTAAAGCTTGGAATCGAAAAGTGGCGAAGAAGCGAGAGAAACGTGCGGCTATGAAAGACATAGAGCAGGATATTAAAACATACGACCAGTCATTAGAGGAAAATATATGACACGTAAACGATACAAAAAGCTCATGATGAGCATAGGGTATAAACGCAACGACTTTAACAAAATAGTCACTTACGAAATTTGTGGCGAAGTGTTCTCTACCAACAAGTACATGACTGACAGAGAAGTTTTTACAAGTTACGATGACTTATGGGATTGGCACAGCCAGTATTTTTACATCTATAAAGGATATGGCTGCACTGTCAGATACGACCACAAGGACCGCATTTGGTACGGAAAAATTGATGACATCAGCGACCTTGTGAACTTCCATACAAAGGAGTTTATAAATATTGCCAAAGCGGCGCGGGATGCAATCGATGATTATCTCGATTTCTGTGCCAGGATAGGGAAGGAGCCGGAGAAGCCTAATGAGTGCCTATGAAAATAAAATTTGCCCATTTAGAGCGACCGAGCAGTTGCAGAGCGACCGTTGTTGTGATAAAAGTTGCGCTTGGTACGATGAGCGCTACTGCCAATGCGCAATTCTAATGTTGGCACAAGCAGAGGCTTTCATCGTTAGAAAGTAAACAGTACAAGGAGAAGATTATGAACAATAGAATCGATACGCGGCCATACTTTATGCTGATTTCTACAGAGCGGAGGCTCCGCACACTTGAATTTGTAAATTCCTTCATGGACATGGCATCGGCGTTCCTGCCGGGGAGCAAACCAATCGCCGATGAAGCCTATGACAAGAATTGTCTTGCCTGTGTTGATTTTTACAATAACCTTGCAACGGCCATGATCGAATCACTTGAACTGACCGGTGAAGACGCTATTGATGCCGGACTGCAATACGCCAGCTGTGCCCGCGTACATGAGGCGGTCGTTGCCTGCATGAAGAACCTGCGCAGCGAGATCGATGGATGGCTGGAGGCGTGTGAAGATGCGTGACCCGAAAAGAATCTGGCCGTTTTTGAGCAAGCTTGCGGAGCTGTGGGAACTGAAACCGGACTACCGCTTCTGGCAGCTACTACAGAGTATTCCGCTGGACCGTGACCCGTTTTTCTTAGAGGAGGACGAGACGGAAGCTATCCTTGATAAGGAGATTGCCGAGATCAAGGCGTGGCAGAAGGAACAGCAGGAAAAATACAAACTGTATAAGCCAACACCGCGAGAGGAGACTATTGCGAGGTTTATAGAGTATACAAACCGTAATAAGGAGAGATAACGATGACACGGAAAAGATATATCAAACTATTGATGGCAAACGGTTGGAGCCGGAACAACGCTGAAAATACTGCCGGGCTTGGGATTGACGAATGCGAACCAAACAGGTCGAGGAAGACGTTTGATGAGCGGCTCTGGAAGGAAGTTGTGTCTCATCGTGGTTGCTGGCCATATAGTACATATGTAAAAGCGTATGATAACATGATGACTTTACGAGAGTTGTACCCAAGTGACAAGCCCGGAGAAGGCGTTGGGGACACTTTGTAAGGAGATGTAATAACGATGTCAAATGATGAAATTGTACGCCGTGTAGACGCCCTGGAGGCGCTGGGAGAGGAGCCTATGGTGTGGTACGATGATGACCCGATACAGGTGCAGGAACGCAATGACTGGGAGCACATGATTGATGCAATCAACGCTATCCCGTGCATACCGTTCCAGCTACATGAGCTGACAGAAGCTGAAATTTGCGGTTTGCACGGGGACAATGTGATCGTATCAGCGCCGAGTATTGAGGAACTGGACAAGCGTGCTGTGCCGTGCCTGGGGTCGCACAAGGATGTTGACGGCAAGAAGTATGTGGTCTTGGACGGCGAGGAGTACAGTCAGAGTCTGTTTGTGGATGGGACGATAACTTTGTGGCAGGTGCGATAAGAACGCCGCAGAGAGGCTGTATCAAGGGCTGAAGGGATACAAAATTGGTAACAGTTGTAAAAACGGGAACAAGCATAACATTCCAGCCCTGACAAGATCGGTTGTGTGCGGAGTGCTTGTGCCACAATTTATAAAGCACAAGGACGACGCCGGGACAAGCATCGTGACCGGAGAGAACGATGCGCAGGACCGAACATGGGGCGGGGAGGAAAACACAAAAACGAGTGGTGTGCGCTACCTTTTAAAAGTTACGACTTCATATATCATAATTACTGCGTGTACAGTAATAAGACCGACATTTACTGGACGAAAAAGGCTCTTAACCCATATTGAGTACCGACATCTACTGGACAAAAAAGGCTCTTATAAAGAGTTCCTAATCCCTTGAGTCGTTTTTCGCGTCAAAATCACATCGACAATATGTACCCACCCGACATTTACTGCCAGAAATCGAGCCTTATCTCAATTCTGTATAGCAGTACCGACATTTACTGGACGAAAAGTGCCCTTAACGAAATCTATACATACATGCACCCGACATTTAGTGGACAAAAATGGCCCTTAATGAAGTTTTGCATATGCACACCCGACATATAGTGCCAAAAAACGGCGCTTAACAAAAATATCTAAAAATAGGACGGTGATAAAAGCAACGTGTACACAGACCGTGAAATGTATTTAAAACACAGATTTCTCATACCAACAGAAATACTGCTAAACAAAGATGTCAAGCAGCTATTACCAGCATATATAACATTTTGTATTTTAGCTGACCAAACAGAGGAGGCAGTCACACAGCGCAGGGTAACGATAAAGGAATTCTGCCAGGCTATGGGGACGGTAAACGCAACCCGACTACGGCGAGAACAATATCAAGCTGTTAAGGATGCGTTTGATTGGCTAGTATACAAAAAGTATATTCTGCTAAATGGAATAAATTGGGACAATACCAATCAAAGTTTTACTTTTAAGATGACCGATAGCATTTATGATCTTTTACAAACAAGGGATACAGAATATAGGAAGCATTTCTTGCCCATAGAAGCATCGGAGGTTTTTATGGTTAGGAGAGTAATGCGAGAATCTGATGCGGATAATAGTGTTCTCATCAACGCCATGCGTATTTACTTCTATCTTAGAGACTTATCTTCCGTCTGGCAGGTTACATTTGAGGACAAACTACCAGCTTGGTGTGGGTATTTTAGTTGGGTCATCAACAGGATGCACATTGTCGAAAGGACCTTTGAGCGGACGATAAGCGTTTTAAAAGAGCTTGGCCTTATAACAGTCACACACATAAAATACGACGTAAAGACAAAAGGAACGATACCCGCAACGATTGTTATTTTTAATTATCTGTGTAATGGTTCAACCATAGATGAAAAAACCTTACAGGTCGAAAAACGGATTGATCAGATATATGGAGCAAACTCCACATGGTATGCTACTGGCCGCACATTTAAAAAGAAAGCAGACGATAAAAAAGAAGAGTTCGGAACTACTACGCATTGTATGAAAGAACCCGCGATGTATGTTAATAATGAACATATTGAAGATACTTTTGGCACATCCGAACAAAACAATAAATCACCAATAAACGACATTTTTTATGATGATGATGGCACGGAGCTTGAAATTTGGTAACTAACGCCCAACGGGGCGATGATATAAACAGAACCGCTGCGGCGGGCAGGAAAGGCAGATGATGTAGTATGCGCGTGTGAAGGTCGGGCTTAACACATATTACAAAATGCATAAAATAAAGGAGGTACGCTGTTTGGATATTAAGCGTGCAGAGACGAAGTTTATTTTGACACAGGCTGCGCTGGATGCGTGGGATATGTTCAAGAAAATCGTGTGGGTTATTTGCGCAGTTGCAGTGGTAGCGGCGGTTGGAATGGGGGTGAATTGGCTGTTCGCGCTGGCGTTGTTCGTTGGCGTGCCGGTGGTGACAGGACTTGCGTGGGCTGTTGTATACCGCTGGTGCTTTGACAGCGGAGCTATGAAGCTGGAGCAGGTTGACCCGGGCGAAGATACTGATGGAAAGGGGGACGAGTGATGTTTGCACCCCCGTTGTATGTAGTACGGAAATTTCCACTTTCCTTTATTATAAGCAACAACTTTAATATCCAGCTTGACCCGGAGGAAGAAAAGCGTTTTCAGGTAAAGCAGGGAGATAATATGCTGTTCCGCCAGGTACGGCTGATTACATATGAGACAGATAAGTTCAACCGCTTTGTGGTGTTTGTAAACTGCGTGGGCGGGCAGAACAAAAAGAAAGAGATGACGCGGCTGATCCACCATGGGTTCAAGGTTGGCAAGCAGGAATTTGTGGTGAGTGAGCGCAGCGCCAGCATGGTACGGCAGGGCATTTTGAGCTTTGTGGACAAGCGGATCGCGAAAGAACTGGACAAGCGTATCACGATGGGGATTACGTTTGAAAAAGTTGTGATCAGTAAGTACATGGGGTATAGAGGGTTGTGCTTCTCCAGCTGCCACTGTATTGAGGGCTGGGTGCCGAATATTGTCGTTGTCCCTGATTGTTTTTTGACCATCAAGAACCAGCACATCAAGTATGTGTATGACAAAAAAATCAAGTTCAAGGATAAGAACACCGGTGTCGAGCGCGACTGGACGCAGAAGGATATTACCGAGGGGGTCAGAGACATTACCATCAATGCGTTTGATGGCTGCGGTATTGCCCACCCAAAGATTATGGAGGAAGTCCGTCGTAGGATTGGCAGCGACACGCCAATTACAAGCGCGATCATAAGAGCACCTTACATAAAAGGGCTGGTACATAGTGTTGATTACGAGACTTTCTTTGCAGAACGTGGTGTACGGTTCATCACTGATATCTGGGGAGTACAGCATGATGTAAGCCCAGGTTCAGAGCCGTTGATGATTTTGACGGAGGGGCAGTACAAGGGGTATTCCTACTTTAACAAAACCGGCACGATTGCGGACTGGGAGGAGTATTGGTATCAGTTCAGGAAATACAACCATTGTTTTGGTATTGCCAAGTGGAACTTTGATGCTGACACGGAGCCGCTTATGACACGAGCTAACTATCAGATTTTGCAGGACTTGGATTTACCATACGAAGAAAAGTTTAAGCATCTTGCAGATGATAGTATCGACTGGTTTGAAAAAATCACAGATGGGGACCAGATATATACATATTGTTTCCTTGGCATGTATGCTGACAAGCATAAGGCGTTGAACGATTACTGTGCAGCTATTCTTAAAAATCCAGAGATGATGAACGAGGATGGCGTGCGGAATTATATAGTAAATTTGCTTGGAAAATACCGCGATGACATGAAATGCGGAAAATTGTTTTTGCATAGCACGTTCAAATTTTTAGTGCCTGATTTAATCATGCTTATGGAACATATCGGTGGGTTACCGCTGAAAGGCGCGTTGGAATCTGATGAGTTTTTCTGTTTTGATAGAACCGGTACAATGCTTGGAGAACGGTTGCTGGAGCGAAACCCGCATATTTGTAAGAGTGAACATGTGATTTTGAAAGCTACGACGAATGAGCTTTTGGAAAAATATTGTGGGCATTTAGTCAATACGGCGATTATAAATTGCAAAAGTATAACGCCACAGCGATTAAATGGGGCTGATCACGATGGCGACCTGGTTATGGTAATAAAGGATAAAAGCGTGATGGAAGGCGTTGATAGGAACGCACCGGCTGTTATAGATATAGAAGATAAAGTAACTGCGTTAAAAGAAGAATATACTGTTCAGAATAGAACAAATTCTATTATACGCAGTTTGAGAAGTTCTATTGGTGAAATCAGTAATTACACAACAGCTTACCATAATAAGGTGGCAAAGACACGAGAACAGCGATTAAGGTATGATAGTTATATAGACCTGCTCTCAATAATCAACGGTAAATCAATAGATTTTGCAAAAACGGGAGTACTTTACCCTGTTCCGCGTAATATCGCAAAGTATGGTCGCCCATTGCCGTATTTTATGAAATATGCAAGCCCATACTACAAACGTATGAAAAAGTTAAGCTGTGCTCATTCTAATATGAATCAGTTGTGCTGGCATATTGAACATTGGGAAAATACAATCCGAAAACGTCGGACAAAAAGGTTTGATTGGTCGATTATGTTTGATAAGGATATTGGCTACACCAAGGAACACTTTGACGCTATAGAGCCAATTTTCCACGAATTCAATAAATTATGCAGAGATTTAGCTTCTATTAACAGAAAATGTACAAATTACAATAAATACAAAAAGGAATTGCAGAGGCTTGGCATTAGCAGGGAAGCAGCAAAAGAGTATGATGTAAATTGGCAATATCATTACAGTGTTTTCCGTAGCCGTTGTCAAAATCTTGTACCAGACCAGCGCGAGCTTGCAAACATCTGTGTAGAACTGTGTTACGGTAAGTATAAGAGCCGGAACAAAAAGTTTATGTGGCAGATGGCTGGTGAGGGGATTGTAGAGAATATCAAACAGGTAAATATCTGCCTGCCGCAGGAATGCGACGATGGAGAGTATGAATACCTGGGTAAACGGTACACTTTGGCTCCGGTCGCAAATGATATCCCTGTTGAATATATCGACGCGGAACTGGTTGTTGGAGGTGATGCCGATGTATTATGACTTCTACTGCAACGAAAAGATGTTGCTTGACCACTATGAAGATTATAATGTTGGAAACCGAACGTTGAGGCGGCTGCTTGGGCAAAGTGGGATGCCACCGGATGTTTGCGCTGATACATATTTAGCAAAAATGGATAATCACGAAGAGTTAGAATACGACAGATATGATTTAATAAAAAGTTTTGAGCAGTTAAGTAAAGAACGATGTGAACTTTTACAGATTGATAAAATAAAAATCTATGAGCAAGATGTTGAGTATATAAAAGACGCTGTACGGAAATATCCATTGACACAGAAAGAAACGCTGGTTCTTTTTGGTGTGATTTTGATGTGCCGCATAAAGCAGGTTGAAACGCTCGATCTTACGACAAAATATAAATTACAACAATTTTGTGGATGTTTTGAAGGGTTTAAGAGAAAAATTTGGAAAGTGCGTGTTGATACAGGTAAATGGTATGAAACATACCACGAGCCGAACGGTATACAGAAATTATGTGATACGTATGATTTGTTATTGAGGACGAAAAGTGAGCCTGGCCCGGATAAGATTGGATGTTATTATACATATTATAATTATGAGCTGAAAAATAAAAATGTTATTTATGAATATGTTGTAACGCCGCGCACAAATCGGTTAGACATTTGGGATGTGTTTTGCAATGTGGGGTTGCAGGACATCCATTTCTGCAAAAAATGTGGGACCGAATATCACTTGAATAGTTCAACGACGTTGTATTGTAAGAAATGTGCGAAAGAGATAAAAAAGGAACAGACACGAGAACGTGTAAAAAGATATAGAAACAGAAATAAATAACGATGTAACGCTTCGCGGTGAAAACTCTATATACATGAGTTAGGGTGAATTGTGCCCGTTCAAGGTTATGCCTTGGACGGGCTTTTATTTTTTTTGCCCTGGAATTTTTGTTAAGGAGCGATGTTTTTTATGATTACTGTTACTAAGGCTGAGGCCAAGATGATCCGCAAGATGTTTCCCCGTGCGCATATGGTTACGACCGTGCATAAGACGATGGTGGATGAGACCCGCGATGTATTAAAGGCGCTGGTAAACAACGTAGATGCGCAGGAAGCACTTGCAGAGATGGAGTGTGATGAGCGCCGCCGTACTGCCCGCACTTTGGGCGACGAGGTGGTTGCATGAACGATTGGCCGAAATTGAGCGGCGAGACGGACGCACAGTATGTGTACCGTGTTTGCCGCAGCAAAGATGAAATTGGTACATGGACAGATGTGGCCGAAGTGATCAACAAGACCCTTGGCTGGGATAAGGGTGAATGCGCCTACCGCAAGACATGGAAGGCATACCAGGATCTGCAGCAGGTGAGCGAAGTTGACGCAGCGAACAGTTTGGCCGTATTGGATGAACTCCGGTCAGAACGACGGGAGTTGGAAAAGGCCAAGGTCAAAATGCGTGATGAACGCAATGAAGTCAGCCGATTGCTGCGTGCGCAGGCGCGTGGTGAAAGTATGCGTGAGCTGATTGCGCGGCGGATCGATGCCTACGACCCTGACGAATATGAGCACTTGGATGTGCTGCAATGTGTAGGGCAGGGAGATTGCGACCTGATCGTTCATTTGACGGATTTGCACGCCGGGATTCAGATTTCCAACTACTGCAACCAGTACAACCAGCAGATCATGATGTACCGCCTGCGCAAGTATGCAGGAAAAGTGACAGAGATCTGGCGGCGGCATAACGCCAAAAAGTGCTATGTAGTGCTGGGCGGCGATATGGTCAATGGTGCGATCCATGTGAACAGCCGTTTGGAGAACAACGAAAACGTGATCGACCAGGTTATTTCTGCCAGTGAGGCTGTGAGCTGGTTTGTAGCAGAGATGGCAAAGCTGTTTTTGGATGTTGAGGTATACAGCGTACCTGGCAACCACAGCCGTGTATTCCCGAACAAAGAGGATAACCAGCATGGCGAATATCTTGACCGGCTTGTGAGCTACTACGTACAGGCAAAATGTGCGCAGATTAACAACGTACACATATGTGACGTAGATTATGACGGATCCATGGTTCGATTTGGAGTGCGCACACTGGATGTATTTGCTGTGCATGGTGACAAGGATACTCCCACAGGAGTAGTCAACAATATCACGATGATGACGGGGGTAAAGCCTGACATTGTTTTGATGGGACACAGGCATACCAATGGCCTGACCACCGTATATGACACGAAAGTCTATGAGAGTGGCTGTGTGGATGGCCCTGACAACTATTGCATGGACAAGCGATTGAAAAATAAACCGGAGCAGACGGTACTGGTTATTAACGACCTTGGACTGGACTGCGCCTATGATGTAAAGCTGGACTAACCCAGCGGTATTTTTTGAGGGAAGGGAAGTGATTTTTTGGAGGAGAATGTTAAGAAGCAGCCTGAGTTTTTTTGCAGCTATTCCAGCCGCATGACGAATTTTTTGAAGGCATATGGACTTAGCTACGAAAAGCGAGAGGTAAATGAGATTACCGGTGCACCGTTTTGTGTGTTTAAGCGGACGCCCAAGCTGCTGGCGATTGTGAGCTATTGGAGTAACGGCGGTCGTAATCAGTTTGCTGATTTTGACGAGGACGGTAACCCAACAGAAAACAAGGTGGGTGATCCGTAATGGGACGACCAAAAGGCGCTAAAAATAAATCAACGATTTTACGTGAACACGCAGAAGCCCAGGCGCGGATCCAACGCATTATGGCGGAAGAGGACCAGCCGGAAGTGTTTTTCTGTGCGACGTGTCACAAGAAATTTACACGCCAGAAGGATAATTTTTATCCGAGCCAAAGCCAGATGTGGGCAGGGAACAACCACTTTATGCCGAGCTGCAAGAGTTGTGTTGACAAATTGTACGACCATTATTGCAAGACGCTTGGCAATGAAGAGGATGCAGCAAAGCGCGTTTGTATGCGATTTGATATGTATTACAATGACAAAATTTTTAGATCCACGGCAAACCGTGCGGCAAATCTTACCCGCATGGCTGCATGGGTCAAACAGTTGAACATTGTACAGTACAGAAACAAAACCTTTGACGATTATCTGGAAGAAGTTAATGGACGTATCATCAATGAGATTGAGGATAACTCCCAGGGCGCAGATGCCAAGGGGCGCGTAAGTCAGCGTATGCTTGATTTTTGGGGCGCATCCATGAAGGATCAGGAGTACCTGTTTCTGGACAGAGAGTACAAAGACTGGACAACGCGATATGAGTGTAAGACAAAGGCGCAGGAGGTTCTGTTCAAGAATATCTGCATTGGTGAGCTTGCCTGTGAGCGTGCGGCCAAGAGCGGTGATGTCAAGGATATTAAAATAGCCAACGACAACCTGCAAAGTTTGTTGGGGTCGGCCAATATCAAGCCAAACCAGACAAATGACAACGCGCTGGCTGAGGCGAATACATTTGGTACGTTGATTGAAAAATGGGAGCGTACAGACCCAATCCCGGAACCAGACTCGGCATGGAAGGATGTAGATGGCATCGGCCATTATTTCCGCGTGTGGGTACTTGGAACATTGTGCGAGTTGTTTAAGCTGAAGAATCCTTATAAAGAGGAATATGACGCTGAGATGGAAAAATACACGGCACATAAGCCGGAGTATTACATGAACGATGATGAGCCTGACGAGGCCACTAAAACTGCAAAGTGAGGTGGTAGGTCATGGCCCAGAAAAGAACCGCAGAAGAAGTTGCGAATGATAAAGCCACACGAGTCATGAACGCTGTAGCAAAGTGGTGTTCTTTTTACAGAGCCAACCCGCACAGATTCTGCAAGGATTATTTGAACTTGGAGTTACATCCATTTCAGGTCGTCTTGCTTTTCATGATGAACCTGGCGACGAATTTCTGCTTCATTGGATCGCGCGGGTTGGGTAAGACATTCCTAACCGCAGTATTCATCGTCTATAAGGCGATTCTTTATCCGCACAGCAAAATAGTAGTTTGCTCAAAGACAAGAAGCCAAGGCAGTCAGGTGCTTGAAAAAATAACCAAGGAACTAATGCCGCTATCGCCACTATTACGAAGTGAGATAAAAGATGTTGTCATCAATCAAAGTAAGGCTGAGATCACGTTCCGCAATGGCAGTTTTATCGAAGTTGTCACGGCGAGTGATACCTCCCGTGGTCACCGCGCCACGATTCTTGTCTGCGATGAGTTCCGTATGATCGATAAGGACGTTATTGATCTGGTCCTGCGCCGTTTCTTGACGGTCGCACGCCAGCCTGGCTATCTGCGGAAGAAACAATATAAACATTTACTGGAGCGACCTATTGAAATGTACTTGAGTTCAGCATGGTTCCAATCGCATTGGTCGTGGCAGCTGTGCCAGGACTATTTCTATAATATGTATGCCACAGACAAAAAATATTTCTGCTTCCGGTTCCCGTATCAGATGCCTGTAAAAGAGGGCATGTTGTCTCTGGAGCAGGTGGAAGATGAGATGTCCGAATCTTCGTTCAGTGACATTAAGTTCCGCATGGAGATGGAAGCTATGTATATCGGCGTGACCGATGGCGGGCTGTTCAGCTTTGAAGATATCAACAAAGTACGCAATCTGAAACAGGCATTTTATGCACCTGGTACTATCTTGGCAGGCAGATCCATTGAACCGCCCAAGAAGAAGCCGGGGGAGAAGCGCATCTTGACGGTCGATATTGCTCTGATGAGTTCCAGACACAGCGATAACGACGCAACGAGCATTTTCTTGAATGATATGATACCTAGCAACAGTGGACGGTATACCAGTAACATGGTATACACGGAGAACTGCGAGGGTATCATCACGCAGGACCTTGTGCTGAAATTGCGCCGCTACTTTAAATGGTTTGATTGTGACTACATTGGCATTGACGCCAAAGGTCTTGGTGCCCCCATCATGGACCTGCTGATGCATGAATGCTACGACCCGGAGAGCGGCGAGGTGTTCCCGCCGTTGAACTGCTGCAACAACAGCGATTTCCAGGAGAGATGCCCTGATAAGACTGCGCCAAAGGTGATTTGGGCCATTATGGGCAGTGCGCAATTTAATAATGACGTGACGATTGCGCTGCGAAGCGGTATACAGCAGGGACGCATACGGTTCTTGGATTCCGAGTACGAATGTGAGGACCTGCTACGTGCGCAGTTTAAGGGATATGACAAGATGACACCGACAGAGCGTACTGCTTTGCAGCTGCCTTTTATCAATACAGGGTTGATGGTGAACGAGTTGGTCAACCTTGATTACGAGGCAACCAACAACCTGATCCGTGTACATGAAAAACCGGGCGCACGCAAAGACCGCTACAGCTCGGTTAGTTACAACTACTACATTGCGATGCAGGTTGAGCGGAGCATGGCAAAGAATTACGCAAAGACGAAAAAAATCGAGATAAATTTCAGGGCACCTGCCAGAAGGAGGGGTACATTTGACTATTGATTCAGCACAGAAAAAAGTGGCCGTGATGACCCCGGATGGTAAGCGCGACTATGTATCTATGACGGAGTTTATGGACAAGCTCCGCTATGCGAATATTTCGCAAATCAAAGTCCGAGACCTTGAGAACAACAAGGATTATAACCCGACGTACCGCAAGTACACGAAGTCGCAGATCGTGACGTATCTTGGCAACCCGGCAAACTACGAGACACAGCTGCGGCAGATGAGCCAGTACCTTTATAATATATCGAACTACTACCGCAGACTGATCCAGTATTTTGCGAGTATGTCTACGTTCAGCTATGTTGTTGTGCCGTATGGCATTGACAGGACTAAGAGTATTAACCTGAACAAGTTCAAAAAAGGGTACTATGCGGTCATCAACCAGCTGGAGAAAATGAATATCCGGCATGAGTTTACGCGGGCGCTGATGGTGGCATTCCGCGACGATGTGTACTACGGTTATGCATGGGAGACAAATGACAGCTACACATTCCAGCAGCTGGACCCTGATTACTGCAAGATTTCCAGCATTGAGGACGGCGTGTACAATTTTGCGTTCAACTTCAGCTATTTTGATGCGAACAGTGAACGGCTGCCGAATTTCCCGCCGGAGTTTACGACGATGTACAACGCATACGCCAAGGACTCTAACCTGAAATGGCAGGAGTTGAGCAGCGACAACACGGTCTGTATTAAAATCAACGAGCAGACGCATGTGCCGATCCCACCGTTTGTGAGCTTGTTCAGCGCCTTGGCTGACATTGAGGACTACCGTGCCATTAGTAAAAATGCAAGCGAGGTCAACAATTACAAGGCGCTGGCTATGGAGATTCCGACAGGAGAAGACGGAACATTCTTGATTGATTACGACCTGTGCAAAGATTTTTACGATATGCTGTGTAATGTTCTGCCGGAAAACATTGGCGCGTTTATGTCGCCCATGAAAGTTTCCAGCTGGGATTTTGAAAATAGCGGTGCTGTGAGTGGCAGCGATGATGTAGAGAAGGCAGAGGCGTCCATGTGGACGCAGGCCGGTGTCAACAGCATCCTGTTTGGCGGCGGCGACAAAGACTCGGCAACATCGGTCAAATGGTCCACAATCAACGACCAGATGATCGTATTTACAGTAATGCGCCAAATTGAGCGCTGGATCAACCGCAAATTAAAAAGTGTTTCTACGGCAATTAAGTTTAAAGTCAATATTTTGGACGTTACATATTTTAACCGGCAGGAGATGCACGACCAGTTTGTAAAAGACGGTCAGTATGGTTTGCCGGTGCGCAGTGCCATTATGGCGACAGCAGGATACAGCCCAAGTGATATGGAGAATATGCTGTACCTAGAAAATGAAGTCCTGGCGCTGAAAGAACTGGAAGTTCCGCTGACTAGCTCCAACACGCAGAGCGGCGACAGCGATGCAGCGACGGATGATGGTGGGCGGCCTACAAATGAAAGCAAGGGCAAAGACCTGAGCGATGCGGGGGCTGTTACAAAGGAAAATGACAGCAATGCGAACTCTGAGGGGTGATGAGCCATGAAAGAGGTAAAAATCCGCGGCCGTGAACTGGCAGTACATTTGAGTATGGTTGGTGCGGCGCTTTTGCGCAAAGAGCAAGATAATGGCGGACATATTATATATGTATATGCCTTATCAGACGACCAGATCATGGAATTGCAGGAATATGTAAAGAACAGACAAAAAAGAAATTACTTTTGACCGCTGACAATTTTTTTGTTGGCGGCTTTTTTATTTGCGGGGGTGAGCGATATGGGAAACCGATTGAATCGCCTGCCTGTCACCTTTGAGAAAACAGGGGAGCTTGACGGTAAAGACACAAGATTTATCAATGTAACGATCGATGTGCTGCATACCGGCGACAACCTGAACGGTTCCACTTTCTCAAAAGAGGTGGTGGACAGTGCATTGGAAAGTATCAAGAATACGCCGATCCTGGGTTACATTGAAAAGAGCAAGGCTGGCGACCTGGATTTCAAGGGCCACGAGCATGAGTTGAAAGTTGATGACGATGGGATCGAGTATGTATATGCGGGGAGCGCCTATGGCGTTATCCCGGAAAGCTGCAATGCCCGGTGGGTGAACCGGGATGACGGAACAGGAACGATGCGCGATTATCTGCGTGTGGATGGTTTGCTGTGGACCAAGTTTGATGATTCCTGTGAAATTTTTGAGCGTGATGGGGTAAAGGCCCAGAGCATGGAGATTACCAATCTGTGTGGTAACGTGGATGACCGCGGTTACTATGTGGTCAGTAATTTTGCTTTTGATGGGTGCTGTGTCTTATCGACGACCGATCCGCGTATTAAGCCAGCTATGGTTGGCAGTGATGTAGTGGCAAATTTCAGTGCTGCTACGATTGCCGGACAGATCAAAGACATGCTGGATGAATACACAGCGCTACAGAGTTCTCAATCCTCCAAGGAGGCTGAGATAGATAATTTTGCGAAAGGAGAAGATGTTTTGGAAAAGAAGAATGAGATTCTTGCATCCTACGGCATCGACGCTTCTACGCTGGATTTCTCTTTGGGGGAAGTGAGCGAAGAGGAGTTGGAAGCCAAGTGCAAGGAGATGGCAGCTAAGGCTGCAGAGCCTGCTTCTGAACCTGCTACAGAGCCTGCACAGGAGCCTGCGGAACAGTTTACTTTGACAGACGGCCAGCGTATGAATGAAATCTGCGACGCTGTTTCCGGCGAGAAGTGCATTGACCGCTGGGGCGATGAGTGCAGCCGCTACTGGCTGCAGGACGTGCAGGAAAACCGTGCGATCGTGATTGATACGCAGGACTGGAAAACCTATGCACTGCCGTTTGCTATGGATGGCGACAATGTTAAGGTTGACTTTGAAGGCAAGAAGCGCGTGAAGGTCGTGTACGAGGACTGGGAGGAAGGCTCTGCGGAATCAGATTTGCCGGTTCTGTATGAGACACTGTGCGAAAAGGTCGATGCCGCTAAGGAAGAGGCCAAGAAGAACGCGGATCAGTACACCGAGGTCAAAGCTCAGTTTGACGAGATGCAGCCGAAATTTGATGCTTATGTTGCTGCCGAGGCTGAGGCTAAGAAGGCCGAAGACGCTGAGAAGCGTGAGAAGCTGTTTGCAATCATGGACAAGCAGCTGGATGGTGTGGCAGATTATGCTGCACTGAAAGAGAACGAGGATATGGAGTTTACCGCCCTGCAGGATGAATGCTATAAACTGCTGGGCAAGAAGACTTCTGCCGAGTTCAGCTATGTTGCGCCCAAAGAGAAGAAGGGCGAGATCGAAAAAGCACGCTTTGGCGTGGACGGGGTCCAGATGCAGTCCGGCGAGGGCAGATACGGTGACCTGTTTGAACGCTATTCCGTTCGATAAATTACGATAAATGGAGGATTTTTATTATGGCTATTGAAAAGCATGCTGTTGTGCGTCTGGATAATATGTCCGGCACGAAAGATGGCTCTCTGCTGAAGAGTGTCAAGGTTTATAAGAGCGATGCAGCCGTTGCGATTGATAATGCACAGCTGGTTGTTCTGGGTGAGCGTGAGGGTCGTGAGGTCTATAAGGCTACTGCACCTACCGCTGAGTCCAAGCCCAAAGACCTGGTCCTGATTGCCAGTGAGGAGCTGTTCTATGATGAGACCCGCACCCACTATCTGACTGAGTGGGTCAATGAGGCTGGTTCTGTCTGCCGTGGCTATGTGCTGCACAACGGTGACGATTTCAGCGCTACCAAGGAAGCTTTTGACGGCGAGCCTGAGAAGGGCAAGTACGTTGGCTTTGCCGCTGATTCTACCAAGATCGCTGTTCAGGCTGCTGCCGACGACAAGACCTTTGGCAAGATCGAGAGCGTTGAGAAAACCGGCTGGGGCGATGGCGCTTACGAGTATTTCGAGATCCGCGTTTCTCTGTAATGCAGGGTTAGACATAACTAATTGAAGAATGAGAGTAACGCACCGCCTGGAAACGGGTGGTGCTTTTCCGTTTAAGGAGGAAATACCATGGAAATTGATAACAAGCTTATTAACCTTGCAGTCGATAGCTATTTTGGCCGACTGGGCAAGGAGTACAGCGTTGCCGACAGCCAGAAAGTTCTGCGCGAGGCCCTGATTGAGGCTAACGGCGGCAAGACCACTGTTGATCTGAAGGCTATGCGCGATGGTAAGTGCAACGGCCTGTTCAGCATCATCGAGGTTGCCATTGAGAAGATCAGCGAAGAGGGTCTGAAGGGCGACGAGTTCTTCACCCAGTTTATTGAGGATCGTAACCTGTCTCTGGGCGACACCAACATTTTCCATACCAAGAAGGACGTTCTGCTGACTGTTGCTGACGTCGCCGAGGGTACGCAGGGCATCCGCCGTCAGCGCTTCGAGTCCGGTCAGGACATTACCATCAACACCCAGCTCCGCGCTATCAAGGTTTACGAGGAACTGAACCGTGTGCTGGCTGGCCGTGTTGATTTCAACGACCTGATCAAGGCTGCTTCTACCGCCTTTACCCGTTACGACCTGGACTCCGCTTATGCTGCTTTTGGTGGCATGATCAGCGGCCTGCAGGCTCCTTATATGCAGACCGGTACGCTGGATGCTGACAAGCTGCTGGACCTGGTCGAGCATGTTGAGGCTTCTACCGGCGAGTCTGCTACCATCATTGGTACTCGCAAGGCTCTGCGCAAAATCCCTGACATCGACGGCTCTGATTCCCACAAGGAGAGCATCTATTCTATGGGTTATGCTGGCAAGCTGGCCGGTGTTCCCCTGATTGCTATGAAGCAGCGCCATGAGATCGGCGGCACCAAGTTTATTCTGCCTGACGACACGCTGTATGTCATTGCTGGCGGCGCGAAGCCCATCAAGCGCGTTACCGAGGGTTCTGTTACCATGCTGCAGGGTGACCTGATGGGCAACCAGGATATGAGCCAGGAATTCCTGATGCTGAAGCGTACCGGTATCGGCGTTATTATGGATCGCGACTTTGGCGCTTACAAGTTCTCTAACGTCTGATATTGACAGCTTACTATAATACCCCGGTTGGGCGACTGACCGGGCTTTTTTATTTGATTATGTTTGGAGGGTATTATTTTGGCAGTTAAAAAAATTACCAGCAATACGATCGTTGAATGCAAGAATGGCGTGCATGGACCGCTGATCTATATTTCAAGCCGCACAGCCGGTTATACGGTGGAGTGGGAGGATTTTGGCGAGATTCAGGAGATTGAATACGGCGAACTGGTTGCCATGCGTGGTTCCCAGCCGCGATTCTTCCGGGATAACTGGATCCTGATCGAAGATGCTGAGGTGCTGAAGCAACTTGGTGTAAGCCAGTATTACCGCAATGCGCTGACAACGGAGAATTTTGATGAGGTGTTCCGCTGGAGTGCTGACAAAATCCGCAGCGATGTACCGAAGATGAGCGAAGGTATGCATGATTCTATCCGTATGCGTGCCAAAGAGCTTATGAAAGCAGATGGGCTGGATAGCCGCAGTGTGATCAAGGCGCTGAATGATGTGCTGCAGTGTGATTTGGAAGAGGAATTGCAACTGGATACCAAGAAACCGGCGAAAAAGGCTGCTGTCACGGTAGAGACCATTAAGTAACGGAGGTGTGACCTATGGGCACCAAATACGAGGAAATTTTTGAGCGTTATCGTGCCCGGGTTCGCAACTACGAATTCTTGGACTTTGACGCAATCACACGGTTGGAATACCAGAAAGATTTGCTGGCGCTGGCGATTGGCGATTTTGAAGAAGTTTGCAAGCAGGATTTGACGGACAGGGAAGACGATATCCTTGCGTTTAATATCACGCTCACCAATCGTGAGAAAGATATTTTGGCGCTGGGAATGGTACTTCATTTCGTGGAACCGTTTGTGTACAACACGGATGCCTTGCAAAATGCTTTGAACACCAAGGATTTCAGCTTATACAGCCCGGCGAACCTGCTGGAAAAAATGACAGATCTGATGACGACTACGGAGCACCGCCTGCGCGGCGAGATCAACTTGTATTCCTTTAGAAACGGTGAGATTGCCGGGTTGACACAGTGAGGTGGTACACATGAACTATGACATGTATGCCGCCATGTTGGGCAGACCCGGTACGAGCCGCCGCGATCGTATTATTCAAAAATCAAAGCACGACACGCTCAAAATGGGGCCAGACTCGCCAGCATACAAAGAGGTAGAGATCGACGGAATCAAGCACCATATGGAGATTATCTCCAGCACGGTAACGAATCAGAAGGTCATTAGGACCATGCCGGGTGATGATTTTGAGATCGGGCACATTATGCTGTGGAGCAAGAGCCACTGGCTGATCACAGAGCGCGACGCCGATGATGAAATTACAGTGCGCGGCAAAATTGAGCTGTGTAACCGCAGTATCCAATGGCAGGATGATGAGACCGGCGAGGTTGTGACCCGGTGGGCGGTTGTGGATAAACCGTATTTCTCGAACCTGTCAGAGAATAAACTGATGACACTTTCCAGCCGTGAGTTCCAGGTGAAGATACCGTATGATGAGGAATCGGCACTTTTGGACGTAGATAAGCGGCTTATGCTGGAAGAAATTAACGGTCAGCCCAAGACCTACCGTATCACCTGTGTGGATGGTATGACAGAGCGCTATGACCGTGACGACCAGCAGACTGGTTTCTTGGTGCTGAACCTTGAACAAGACCAGTACAATCCAGATACAGATAATGGCGATAAGATGCTGTGTGATTATGATGATCCGAAAAAAGTACCGGACACGGGCGACGTGGCTATCAAATACACAGGGGATGCGAAAGTCCGCATTTGCGGGCGCGGTAAGGTATTCCACGCTACGCGGGACGGAAAGCCTTACGCCGGATGTGTATGGACGATTCAGCCTGACGAAGATACGTTGAAAGAAAAGGTATATTTTTCTAACTCAACGATGTGGGACCGTGTTGACGGCGACAGCTGTCGTGTTTCGGCTGTTGACGATAAGACCCTGAATGGGCACACGGTAACACTTACGGTACAAGCGCCCGATGGAAACAGCCATGACAGCATAGTGATAAAGGTGGTGGACGCATGAATTTGAGTGAACTTGGTGCATATAAGCACAAAGTGGCGTCGATTTTTGCGAACGACCCAGCCATTATTGATGTGCTGTTAGGGCCTGTTGATGAGGACGCGGATACCGATGAAATGCTGTTAGGCAACGATCCGGACTCTTGCGGCCATATCTTTGAGTACGAGTACGTTGATGACACGAACGAAACGACAGACACTTACCTATGCATGGAAACGGTGGTTGCAAAAGCGCCCACGACAACGGCATACCGGGTGTATCTGTACATTTTTGCGTATTGCCACAAAAAAATCATGCAGAATTACAAGCGAGCAGGTGTTGTAGGAACCAGAGTAGATGTTTTGGCGGCGGATGTAGATAAGCTGTTGAACGGCAGTAGTGATTTTGGCATTGGCAGGCTAAACCTTGTCAGTGATGAAGTATACAAGCCAAATAACAAGTATTACGGGCGCTGCATCTGCTATGAGGCCGTGGACTTTAACCGAAAGGCAGGTTCACGATGAAAGTACCGTACTTTGAGCTTTTGAACCCGATTGGGTTCCAGGTAGAAACGGTGGGACGCATCCACTCGCCGCACCTGAAAGACATCTGTGTAAAAGGGTATAACACATACCAATACGCACTTTCGCTGTTGTTGATGACACCAAAGGATTTTATGGAGCGATTGAAGCTACTGCTCAAGCACGGCGGGCAGGAAATGCCGGAGATTACGCCGGAGGAAATTGAGCAGTTGGACATTTTTACCCTGCTGACATTGGAAGAAGGAACCAGAGCCGAGATAATATCGGCCCTGGGCTTTTTTATTTCAGAGCCAGTGGAGTATGAACCTACGCACCAGTGTTTCCTTGTGAACCCGGCAAAGGATGAAACCGGGGCTTTTACAGTGGATGGTGTTATAAACGCCAAAAACTGGACACTGGTATGTGATGTCTGTTTGCAGTGCGCCTACATAGACCCGCCGAAAGAAAAGAAAGAACACAAGTACAAAGACGAGCGAACGCGCAAGAAGTTTGAAGAGTTCTACCGTAAGAAAGCGGAGTACGAGAAAAACAAGCGCGGTGGCAAGAAGGCTGACCCGGACTATGAGCTTGCGAATATTATTTCGGCTTTGGCAACGTATCACGACAGCTTAAATATGGCGAACATCTGGGATTTGACGGTGTACCAGGTGCATGACACTTTTAACCGCCAACGAATCAAACAAGTCAACGACATTTCTGATTTTAACTATAGCGTGTGGGGTGGCAAGGACCACCAGATAGACAGCTGGTTTAAGAAGATGTCGTGATGGATAAAGACAAACAAATTAAACAGGAGGCTACTATTATGGCTAAGATGAATCCTAATATGGCGAACCGTGAGGTCATGAACCTCGTTCTGCTGGACTATAAGACTAAAGTTCCCTTTATGAACATTGACTTTGCCAATGTTTCTACCACAAACTTCCAGGCAAACCGTGTGTATGCCAAGGGCGGCTGGGGTGCCCCGAACCGCGTTGGTTTTGACGGTGAGCGTACCGGCACGCTGCAGATCGATACCCAGATTATGCCTGCCAAACTGTTCGCACTGCTGTCCGGCAAGGAGATTGCCAAAACCGCTACCGTGCTGAAGCGTGAAGAGCTGACTGCCGGTGCTGACGGCATCCAGCTGTCTGAGACCCCGAAGACCGGCACTGTCCAGGTTTTTGCTGCTGGCGATGACTGCGGCACCCCGATTGCAGATGCTGCCGTTCAGGACAAGAAGGTTACTTCTACCAGCATTACCGAGAACAAGAACTACATTGCTTACTACTACCTGGAGAAGGCCAAGGGTGTCCAGAGCGTTAAGTTCGACGCCGACACCTTCCCGAAGGCTTTTGAAATCCGTGGTGAGATGCCCTTCAAGACCGAGGACGAGGAAGATGTTATGTGCGATCTGACCTATTACAAGGCACAGCCGCAGGCCACCTTCAACCTGGCGTTCCAGAACACTGGCGATCCGACCACTGTGTCCATCACCTTTGACTGCTATGCCAACCAGGATGGCGACATCTATGAGATGACCTTTGAGGACGGCACCGGCGAGGAGTAATTCCTTGACCGTTTAAGAAACCCGAATATAAGCAGGGGAGCGTAATGCTCCCTTGTTTATTTTTAGATGACGGGAGATGAAACAATGGAAGATATTAAAAAACTGGGTGAAAATGTACAACCCATTGAGGCTGCCACGCCAAAAAAGAGTAAGAAGAAAGCTAGTAAAGTTGTAGCCGCTGACGAGCTTGAAATGATCAATCCGGTCACGCAGAATGAACTGCCTGAGCTGCTGTGCGGCCGTGTTGTTTACCGTAACGATTATACGGGCGTGATTGGATTTGAATACAGCGGCACCGGCTACCAGATCCCGGCGGGCGACCTGGATTATCATATTGGCGATCCTATCGATTTTATGATTGTGGACGGCAAGGTAATTGTTGGTGTGGTCTAAGTATCATGTAGCTGCCAAAGGAGACAGGACTTACGATGGAATTGTGTTCGACTCTAAGGCGGAGATGGAATACTACCGGGATGTTGTGCTACCGTTGGCTGTGACAGGGGAGATAGTGCAGTACGAATTGCAGAAGTCTTTTGAACTGCAACCAGGGTTCCGGCATGATGGGAAAGCTGTGCGAGCCATTACTTATGTGTGCGATTTCTACCTTATATATAAGGACGGACACACAGAGGTGATTGACGTGAAAGGCATGGCGACACCAGAGGCCAAATTGAAACGAAAAATGTTTTTATACAAATACCCGGAGGAAAAGTTGCTTTGGGTAAAGAAAAGTGGAAAGCGCTGGAAAGAGTGCTAGTTGAAGGGAGTTTTGTTTTATGGAAATCAAGAAGAATATTACCGTGCAGGAGCGCGTGGATTTTGTGAACTGTGTTGTGGGAACTTGTGAGGTGGAGAACCGCCATGTACCTGCACTGTTTGATTACGCTTGGCGTGCAGCGGTTGTGAAGTTTTTTGCGCCGGAGGCGTGGGAGAAGATCGGTGACGACCAGGACGAGATTTGTGATTTTGTGTACAGCCGTGCTGGTATGGAAATTGTGGAGGAGCCGGACATTACAGAGGTTACAGCTGGTTTGTATGAAGCTTGCCAGGAAGAGATCAAGAACCGCCGCGAGGAGTTTATGGAAGTTTACCGCAATGTGGCGCACCCTGACCCGCTGGACCGCGTGGCCGAGGCGTTTGAGGAGATCGCCCAGGGCATCAAGGGGCTGAGTGACCCTGATATGCTGGTGGAGATTGCTAAGAAGGCGGGGCTGACGGGGAAGGAACCGGAGCATAAGGAGCCGGTGGTTCTGGATGTAGTGAAGAAGGAGTGATTACGGGTGGCGAAAACCGTAAATTCGATTGCAGCATTACAGAAAGAAATGCAGCGTCGTATCAATATTGCACTAGAAGGTGAGGCCAAACAGGTTGTTGAGGACACCATGAAAAAGCATGTGCAAGATGATGTGCTTGGTGCTTATGAACCGGTAATGTATGAACGGCGCGGCAGCGGCGGTATTGATGATGAGACTAACATCAAAAGTACCGTGCGTGACCATGTTTTGACTGTTAAGGATGTTGCACCGTTGGAAGGACCGCGTGTGCCTGGGTATACAGCCAGTAGGGCCAGTCAGACAGAGTTTGCAAAGTTGTTGGAGGGATATGGCAAAGGGGTTGCTGACCCGTGGGGATCCCGCTATACAAATTGGCGGAAGCCACGGCCGTTTGTCACAAACGCAAAAGAGGAAGTCGCACGGACAAACAGCAGAGCAAATGCAAAAATAAAAAAAGCTATAAAGAAACAGTTTCCTGAATGATTTGTTTGGGCAGAGGCTTCGGCCTTTGTCTTGAGTGGTTAGTGACAATTAACCGTTGAAGAGAAAGGCCGAGGGCCATAGGAGGTATGGTATGGCAGAGGATTTAAGTATTAAGGTAAAGGTAGAACCGGATGTAAGTGACTTGCCGAAAAAGTTGAGTACGGCAGGTGCAAATCTGGCACCCATCCCGGTTGATATAAAGTTGGACAACTTAGGAGATGTACGTGGGCAAATTGCGGCACTAGGGGCAAGTATTGACGTAAAAATCAATCCTGTAATTGCTGGTGGCAGTATTGGTTCTGCGGTTCAGAACAGCATGAAGGGTCAGAAAATTAACCTTGATATGTTTGATATGAGCAAGGTTACGCAGGAGCTGAAAAACGTATCTGACGCGATGACGCAGGTGGCGAATAAGGTAACGGCTGCATTTAAGACAAAAGTTGACACTACAATGAAGGCCACGGCTGGAAATATTGCTGGGTTGTCTAAGACTTTTGGTACTATTGAGAAACGTATCAAAGGTGTAAATGATGCTGCCAGTAAATCGCAGCTTGAAAGCCAGTATAAAACACTAAAAAGTCAGTGGGACGGACTTATTACCAGTGGCGTAATGTCTACTGAGCAATTCTCCGGCATGGCAAAAGAGTTATCTATGCTGCAGCGAGAAGTGATTGCCGTTGGACAGGCTGAAAAGGAAATTGCCGGATTGCCAAACAGTATCAATGCGGCCGTTGGAAGTTTGAATGCATTGGAGACCTCTTTTAAAAATACGCTGGGTCTTAAATATGGTGCGCTTGATCTGACAGAGTCGAAAGCTGTTTTGCAGGATATCGATGCACTAAGAGCCGGGCTTGCCAGCATGAACGGTGACAAAAAGTCACTGGAGTTATTCCTTGATAATTGGCGCAGTAAAGCTGCCGCTGTTGGCGTAGACATGAAGGGCCTTGGCGACATCATGAAATTTGTTTCTGCTGAAATTGCTACTGCAACAAAGAGCGGCAACGAGTGGAACAAGATGGCACAGGAAGAGGCCAATGTTGCTAAGGCACAGGCCGATGCAGTCGATAAGCTAATTGCCAAGGCAAAGCAGGTCACAGATGCCCGCAGCAAACTTGACCTTACCGGACTTACGGGGAATAAAGATGTAGACAATGCACTTACTGCGTATAATGATCAGCGTTTTATTACGAGAAATTCCAGAAGCCTTGCAGAAAATCACCAGGACAATGCACAGTATGTAAAAGATTATCAGGATAATGTAGAAAAGCTGGAGAATCTTTTTTACGACTTGGCAAATGCCGCGAAAGTTGCCGGTAAACAGGTAGAATCTGTTCTGGATTTAAGTGATGTAAAACAGAAATTAAACGACGCGTTAAATCGACAAACAGACACAGGCGAATCCACGACACAGGTGGAGAATTTACGCGGCAATGTAATTTCTCTGCTTGATGATATCAATAAAGCAGAACAGGCATTTAACGTTGATTGGAATGTTGATACCTTTAAGACTTTGATTGATCTACTTGCCCAAGGTGAACCGCTTGCGAACAAACTGGGAAATGCGATTGGCAGAATCAATGAGAAACATGATGATAATTTGCAGAAGCAGCTTACGCAACTGAAAGATTCGATCGTTGAACTGAAAGATGTTTCGGCTAATTTGCAGTTGGACTCTGGAATTATCAATTCTTCTGGTACGGGTGAATTTGAGGAAACCAAGAATACAATTTCTAACATTAAGACCATTGTTGATTTAATGTCCCAGGTTGCCTCCGATGATAGTTTTGATTATACACAGGTCACTGACTTTTTAAAAGTTCTACAGAAGTACGAACCGGGCATCAAATCTATTGGTGACGCTATTGATTATGTAAAAAACACTGCAAAGACTACAAGCAGCGCCATTGAAAAGCTCGGTAGCTCCATGAAGGATGCCGCCAATACAGACTCTTTGTTTGGTATATTGGGCGAGTATAGTCAGTTCAAGAATAGCCATACGGTAAAGTCAAAAATTCAGGATTTGTATGCAAAAGCAGTTCAGCAGAAATCTGATGTGGATACAGCAAAGGCAAATATGCTGTCTGACGATTCTGCTGAAAATGTAAAAACTTACGAAAAGGCCGTTTCTGAACTTACTGTAACCGTTAAGCAGCTCAGAACAGAGATGAACAATGTTAAGTTTGGCGATGCTGATTTTCTGAGCGGGCAGTTTGCTGATAAAGAAAAAACGATTGCTACTCTGCAGAGTCTGCTTGATAAGTTCAATGCGGATGTAGGTGCTGCCGGTGGGCTTAGTTCCAGTAAGGCTTTTGCTGGTGATCTGAAGGATGTAATTGATGAACTTAATAAGGTCGGTAGCGCGTTTGATCTTGGTAACTTGTTTAAGAACGCCGGAACTCAATTTGACGGGATCAGAAGCAAAGCATACAGTGTAGGTGAATCGTTTGATACGCTTGCCAGCATTGTTTCCTACTTTAAGAAGGCCATGGCTGAGGCAAATAATGAAGCAAGCAATTATAATGCTGTGCAAGAGAAACTTGCAAATGCTGCAAAAGTGCAAAACTCTGCATGGAATTTTGATACAGATTATAAGACGTTTACTTCAAATTATGCTCCAAGTGCTGAAATTCAAGGGCTTGCAAAAGAGATTGAAGACATGCGCATCAAAGCGCGACAAGCCGAAACTGAATTGCAAGTATTATGGAGTGATGAAAAGCTTGAAGCATATCTTAAACTGATCGATAGCTTGGATACGAAGCTGAATCAGTTATCTGCAAAGATCCGTTCATTTAAGTTTTCACAATCCGACAAAAATGTGCAGCAGACTACACAGCAGTTGGAGCAACTTAAAAACTTGCCCGGTATGCTTGAAAGAGCAGAAAGAACATTATATAAGCAAGCGGGTAAAAAGGGTGCCCAGAATATTCCAGAGTTTAAACAGGCAATTCAGTTTATCAATGATCTGAAAACCGAAGCTTATAAAGCGCTTGACTCCAACGACCAATCTGGCTTAACGAATTTGTTTGCCAGTATTGCGAAAGAAGCTCAAGAAGCACACGTCAATGTCGAGAATTTGAACAATGTTGTATCTGTGCTACAACATATGTTGAATAAAACCGGCGTAAAGATTGACTTATTCAACGGTGCAAAGCTCGATGATCGTAACATCAACAGCTGGATGAAGAGTATTAACAATACAATTTATACAGCGCAGCGTTATCTTGATACGAATAGCAAAATCAAACAAAGTCCGGAACTCTATGCAAAGTTCCAGAATTTCTTGGAACCATATAAAGAGATGATTGATAAGGGGCTTGTTACCAATGAAAATGGTCAGGAGGTCGCAAACCAAATCACATCTGATTGGTCTGAGGTAAAACGTGCGATCCAGGAGGCTGGATATGAAACGGATACTTTTGGCGAAAAGATGAAAAAACTCTTTGAGGTCAACATCAAGAGTCAGCTGGCGAATCAGATTATCAATGGTGTACAGCAGGGGCTGCGTCAAGTGTACCAGAATGTAGTGGACATCGACAGCGCTATGACAGAGCTGAAAAAGGTTACGGATGAAAGTTCCAGTACATATGATAAGTTTTTGACAGAAGCCGGTGAGCGTGCAAAAAATGTAGGTAGCACTGTAAGTGATATTATCAATGCTACGGCAGATTATTCGCGTTTGGGCTATAATTTAGAAGATTCCAAGACGCTGGCGGATGTGAGCGCCATTTACTATAACGTCGGAGACGATCTTGATAGTTTCAGCACTGCAACAGATAATATCGTTGGTACGATGAAAGCATTTAATATGCAGGCCGATGAAGCAATAGACCTTGTAGACAAGCTTGATAACGTATCAAATAACTATGCTGTTAGTAGCGGAGATCTGGGTGATATTTTGCAGCGTTCCGCCTCCGCTATGGAAGCCGCTGGCAATACACTTGACCAGACGATTGCCCTTGGAACGGCGATGAACAGCGTACTTCAATCAGCGGATACTACTGGAACAACCTTGAAGGTCCTGGCTCTGCGTTTGCGTGGTGCGAGCACCGAACTTAAAAGCATGGGCGAAGAGACTGATGGAGTTGCAACAAGCACCTCTAAACTGCGGGCACAGATTGCCGCCTTGACAAATGTTGACGGCACAGGTGGTTTTGATATTCTGACGGACAGCGGATCCTTCAAGAGTACATACGATATTATACAAGGCATTGCCAAAGTATATGAACGTATGTCGGATGTGGACCAGGCCAGTTTACTTGAACTGATTGCTGGCAAAAACCGTGCAAATGGTGTTGCTGCATTGTTGAAGCAAGCATCGCAGGCTGAGGATGTATTGAATACTTCGCTCAACTCAAGCGGTGCGGCTTTAAAAGAAAACCAGCGTGTATTGGATAGTATTGAAGGCAAAATCAAACGTTTTACCGCTACATTCCAATCTTTTTCTTCCGACTTGTTAGACAGTAAATTAGTTAAATGTGTTATTGATTTAGGAACGGCGGCAATGAACACCGCCGATAATTTTGTTAAAATGGGAGAGACCTTACCTGCGATTGCAGCTGGAATCTCCGGTATTGTTACAGGAATGGGCGGAACTGGTGGTGTGAATATGCCCTTTTACGCAGTGGGAATAGCTACGTAGGATGCATAGTTTCGTTACGATAAATACCCAAATTGCTGGGAAAGGCTAAGAGCCGTGTGACCAAAACAGGGGAGTAACCCATTGTGACGGTGCCGAAAGGCGGAAACAACAACACGGATGCGATATGCTGAGAGAAAAGCTGTAGTTGCGTAAGTTGACATAAGATATTAAAGGCCGCTGGCCCTGTGCGGTGCCAAAAACAGGGCGGGTGATTGATTTGTAGGTGGAGGTGTGATATGATTAAAGAAATGATTAGTGATTTTCGGCGCATGAGAAATTCACGGTGGATAAAAAAACATCGTGATGAACTGTACGAAAAATACGATGGTCTGTGTATTATGGTGCTGGACTGTAAGGTTGTTGCAACTGGAAAAACTTTATCAGACCTGCCATATGGTCCAGAGTGGTATGCAAATGGTTCTTTGAGCTATCATGTGCCTATCAACCCAGAACATTTATTTGGATGTACGATTGAAGAACTGGCGCGTAAGAGAGGATTGAAGTGGTAAAAGATGTCGGCGTACACTTTTGAGCATGAAGGAATTGTAAAATTACCTATTGTACTGACTACAGTTATAGGACAACATTCCCATGAAATGGTATATGGACTTATAGATACCGGATGCTCAGACACCTGTATTTCTGAAGAACTTGCTCAAAAGATGAATCTGACGGTAACCGGTGTTGATAGTTATACTGGTGCAGACACCACAGTTAAGTGCAAGAAATATTTGGTCGCCATTTACATTGATCGTGATATTGATTGTGGCACGCTTGAGGTCGGAACATTTAAAAAGCAAGGACGACCGGAAGATGTTCTTATCGGTATGGACATTTTGAATAAATGCGACTTCGCGATCACAAATTCTAACGGTAACACGAAAATAACTATTGAGATGCCTTCCAAGCGCAATCTCGATTTTACAAAAGAATAACCGTAGGGCGGCACCTACGGCGGAAAAAACTACCCGCTGTCATAACGACGGCGGGCTTTAATATTTTATGTCAGCTTATGCGGCGGCAGTGCTAAGTCGCGCAAACAATGCTTAATCAGCAGCCGGAGACCCGTGCAGTTTACTGCACAGATGGAGGGTGTGACCTCTGGGTTTCTGGTTCATCGACTGTATGGGTAGCCCTATTCTACGGCTTAGGCCGGATGGGAAGAAAGACAGTCAGAACATCGTGGGAAAGCCACGAGAAGGTTATACTACAAAATTATGATACCTGAATAATAAAAATCATTAAATGAGGTGATTCTTACTGGAAATATATAGTTCAGATGAACACAAACAGTCTGTTGCACACTTTGCATTGCCACACGGGACGCATACGTTTCTCGATTGGGTAATGCATATAAGTCAGCATTTTGGTGTCGCACACGGGGCAGTTTTTGAATTCGGTTCGCGTTATCGCACCGGGGAAGTACGAGTTAAATGGGCGCGGCGGATGGTCTTTCCATGAAAAACCGACATCTAATACATTATGATAGTGGATTCCGGCGTAGTGTTGTTCTTGATGAGACATAGAGATACCTCACAAATCTTACCACTCGTATCCGCAGGAGTTGCAGTGGAACTGGTGCTTAACCTTCTGGGAGAAGACACCAAACAGCCCAACGGATGCCGCTTTAGCCATGCTGGATATCTTCTTGGTATTTGTAGACCCACATGGGCACTTACTTTTCAAACGGAGAAACACCTAATTCTTCAATTTCTTCATCCGTTGGTTCTGATTCATTAGGACATATATGACTAAAGAAATTATAAGTGCCCCATGGCTGACCTTCTTCTTCGTCTATATATCGAACTATTTCTGTTTCAAGTATTTTTATGTCAGAATTTTGTTCCTGAGCAACTTCTATGAGTGGAAGATTTATTGCTTGCTGTATACAAAGCATCCTGCTTTTTTTGCCAAATGAAAAGAAGTATACAAAACCACAGTCTTGCTGTACAAAATAAGAATTCGTAATGTCTAACTTCCCAAGTTCTGCTTCGTTTGTTTTTATAAACATTCTCGCAACTGGATTGTCATATAAGTATGAGGCAGGGTAGCGATACCAGCGACATTTACTGCGATGCGTATATACGGTGATGCTTGTCAAAAAATGAGCAGCTTGTTCAAAAAACATATTAAAGCAACCTCTCTAAGTCATGCTGAATTTTTGTTAAATCTCTGATACAGTTTTCAACCGTGTAATCGCTATTAGTAGGTTTTGTATAGAACAGTATCCAGTTTTTGAGAAATTCATCAATACTTTCGTGTTCTGAAGTCTTTTTTAAAACATCCAGTCTTTCAGAAATTGAACATAAAGTCTGATAAATGTTGTTGACATATACAGTTGCTTCCTGCATTGAACTGTCAAGTTTTACATTTTTTAGAGTTTCTTTAATAGCGCTGATTGCTTGTTGTATTTCTGGCTCAACACGCATAATTTCTTTTGTTGTGGCGATATTTTTATCAACACGGCCTATTTTATAGAGAGAAATGATGGTTAAGACAAATTCAAAACACGATATGATACTGAATAAACTAAACCCTATAAATGTATTATTCCATATGTCTATTATGAATTGTGGCATATATTTACACATCCTATTTAGCATATAAGGAGGAATTTAATGGATTATAGCAAACCAATAAAATCATTGGCACAGGCTAATGATGTAACGGAAGAGCTTTGGAAAGAAATTGATAACTATTGTAGAACAAAACATCCATTTGATGATCCAGAAACTTTTGAGTGCTGGGTAAAAATTGTACGACTATCTGCAAAATTGCGTGCTAATGATTTGCGGAAATTACGTAGATTCTAATTACCACTCGTAGCCGCATGTTTTACATCTAAATTGGTGCTTAACTTTCTGACTGAATATTCCAAAGAGTCCTACGCTTACACCTTTAGACAGTGCGGAGATCTTTTCTGTGTTGGTACTGCCGCAAGTAGGGCAGGTGATGGTCGGGTGACCTGCTGCGGCGCGGTCGATCTCGGCAGCGTAGGCGAGGGCGTCGGCAAGTTCTTTGCGCTTGTAATCTAACATTTCGTTGTAGGCAATTTTGCTGAAATCTGAGTTGTTATGGTAGACATATTTCTCACGGTAGTATTCTTCAGCTTCGTCGTTCCAATCTTCGGCTGTCCCTGATGGATTTTCAGAGTGATATTTGGCTACTAGATCAGTATATTCTTCACCAGGTATTTTCATAAGATTGTCATGTTTGCAAATTTTACAAATAGGGAACTTAGAATTGTTCCAATCAACATCCATATATCCACACTTTTTGCAAATTATTCTCGCATAAAGACCGCTCATAAATAGCCCCCAAGATGTTATAAATAATAACCTACATCATGATTATATCACACTATAATTTTTGATGCAACAAAAGATATTCAGTCTATTAACTAAGGGAGAAAATGAGCGAAAGACTAAATTGTCTGTTGATGTTTCTGGCCTTGAAGATTTTGTAAAAGCTATGGATGGCTTGGATAAAGATTGGGACAATACCAAAATAAACAAGCGTATTGAAGTAATTGGGCAAACCATGTCCGGTTGCTCTGAGCAGGCCAAGAAGTACGCCCGCGAAATGACAAGTGCCGCTGACGGAACAGATGCCTATGTCCAAAGCCAAAGTCTTGCAAATGTGGTTGGCAACAAGTTTATTGGTGTGCTGAAGGGTATTGGCGCTGCGATGATGGACTCGCTGATTACATTTGCGGCTACGGCAGCTTTGAATTATGTTGTCGGCCAAATTATGGATGTAGTCAATCGTGAAAATGATTTACGTGAAGCTGCACAAGAAGCTGGCAATGAGTTAAATAATCAAATTTCCAGCATAAATGATTATAAAACTCAAATTTCCACATTGAAAGAATCTATCGACAGTGGAACTTTAAGCGAACAGGAAGCCTACGATGTCCGTAAACAACTTATTGATATCCAAGATAGTCTTGTTGAAAAATATGGAGACGAAGCAGCAGGCATTGACCTTGTCAATGGAAAATATCAAGAACAGTTAGATATTCTGAATGGTATCGCGGACCAGAAAGCCAAAGATTATCTGAATGAACACAACGAATCCATCAATACCGCACAGGAAAAGATGCTTGAAGAACTTAATATGCAGCCTGGTGGGTTCTTTGAGGTTAGTGACACTCAAGCAGAAAAATTGCAGGAAATTGCTGCAAAATATGCAGATCGTGGGCTTAGTGTTTTCGCTGGAGATTCAAGTTTAAGCGACGGTACGAATTTAAAGGATATTACATTTAATATAAAGGCGAATGCAACAGACGCTAAAGATGTATTAAATGATTTTATGACTGATGTTCGCAATGCTAACGACCGCACTAATTTCTTGGGCGACGATTTGTTTAATACAATCACGAACAATTTGTCTGATGGTGTCGCAACAGCACAGTCTGTTATTGATAAATGGGGAAGCGAAGCCGAAACCGCAGCTAAGTATCAAATTCAGCTTAGCGATACATGGTCCGAGCTGTACAAAAACCTTGAAGACGCACAGACTGAATATAACGATGCTGTGGCTAAGGGAGACGACACTACTATCTCTGCGGCTATACAGAAAGCAAAAGCTGCAAGAGACGCATTGAATGACAGCGATTCGTTTGATTTGCACAGTGACAAAGACAAGTATGTAAAGCAGTATCTTGATGCACAAGCCGATGAACTCGAATCGTCCACCAAGCTCAAAGCTGCCCAGTATGGCTTGCAGGAAGTGCTGAAAACAAGCAACACAGCCTACAAGGAAAGCCAGCAGGCAATAGCCAAGTTGACAGAATCCGAGAAACAGTACGGTAACGTTAGCAACACTAACCGTGACATTATCAAGTGGAACGCGGAGAACATGTATAAATACCGCGCCGCTATCAAGACACATGGTTGGGATGTAAGCGCCGGAGACTGGTCCACCGCCGAAGGTGAGTACAACGAGTTTGGCAAGGGTGACAATCAAATTGAAATTGCCTATACACCGATGCTGCAAACTGACAGTGGGCTTGTGCCGCTTACCAACCGCGAAATGACGCAGTACCTGGATGATATTGTCGGTGCCGCTACGGATAAAAATGGCAAAATCGACCTTGACAAGTTATTTGAACTTGACGCCAAAGGTCTGGATATGCGCGTGAACAGCCAGATGCAGCACGTAAACAGTATGCTTGCGGCGGCAGAAGGCCAGATTGTGGACGGCGTGAAGCTGACCGGGGCGGATGTTGCGGCGATTGCTGGCAGCAGCGCAGAAGAACTGATTGAGAGATTCGGCCATACCAGCGATTATGTCGGTAAGAGTATGCATGACATCCAGAGTGACGTGCTGCAATACAAGACGGTTGCGAAAGACGCTTTTGATGACATTGATTACAGTGCCCTGACCGACTACCTTGACATTACCGAGGAAGACGCAAAAGACATTGTTGAAACGATCAAGTCCAGCGTGCAGAGTCTTAACGGACTGAATGATCTTGATTTGCTCGATATTGGCAGTTTGGAAAACGCCGGGACGGAAATTACCGCTTACACCAAAGAACAGGTGCAGGCTTACGACAACATGAAGGGCGCTGCGGACAAACTTGGCATTTCCATGAGCGACCTGATCGACATTTTGGTCAAGGCGGGACTTGTCACCGGTGAGAGCATTAAGTACACAAACGAGTTCACCACCAATGCGCTTTCTGCTGCGACCAATGCAACGAAGGCAATCAGCCTGATTACGGCGGCAATGCAGAGCCAGAGTACGACGGCGGGTGTTTCCAGTGACAGTTACTCTGAACTGATCAAGGAGCAGAGCGAATATGCTGCGGCGCTTGATTTTGAAAACGGCTATGTGAAGCTGAACACTGACATGGCTAAGAAAATCACGCAGGCTAAGATCGATGAGGCTGAGGCGAACATCAAGCTGGCATATAGCCAGAACCAGATGAAGTACAGCCAGGTAAAGGCCGACTTGGAGGCGCTGAACACTGCTGTACAGCAGAACGGTGAGCTGGAAGGCGAGAATGCAGAGCAGGTTGAAAAGGCACGCGCCGAGCTGGAGGAACAGAGCCAACAGCTGCGTGAAAACTGCCGCAATTTGCAGATGCAGTACAGCTTGCTTGTCCAGAACAGCGGAGCGTATCAGGACTGGGTCAACGCACAGAACGCCAGTGAAGCCGGAGATATGTATGACAGCATCATCAAGGCAAAACAGGCGATTGCGGAAGGCTTGAAAAACGGTAAGGTCGGCACGGAAAAGTTCAAGGCTGCTGTGGAATTGACGATCCCCGAGGATTATCAGGACGACATTGCCAAGTACGTAAAACGCTTGAACCGTTACTTTAAACAGGCCAGTGATGGCAGTGCGGATGCGAGCGGACTGAACAACTTTATTACGGATTCTATCAAAGCCGGTCTGATGAGCAAGGATGCGGACGATCAAATCAAGATTGCCGCCAACAAGACCACCAAGGACTTTGCGGATGCACTCCACCTTTCGATGGAGGATGTGCAGAGTATCTGGGGTGAACTGCAAGAGTATGGCTGGGAATTTGACTGGGGCAGTTTGCTGGGCAACCCGATAGACAACCTGCGTATGCAGATCGACGACATTCAGGACCAGATGGATGCCTTGGGCAACGATGCTGAGAACAGCCCTGTTTGGCAGGCACTGAATGAGCAACTAACGACATTGCAAGATAAGCTGAAAGAGACTTTCTCCAGTGCAGATGTCAGTGAAATAAACCAGAGCATCGAGAATATTGTTGATGAGGCCACTAAGGCAAACGGTGTACTGACGGAAAGCCAGACAGATACCATACGTGCAGCGGGTCGTGTGCAAAATCTGTATGACCTCGTCCAAGCACAGGAAGAGTTGACCGAGAAGCAGAAGGAATACAATTACGCCCTTAATTCTATTAGTTCTGATAGTACGCAGGAAGAACAAGACCACCTTGCCGCTGTAACTGCCGAACTGCAAAAGGCTCAAGATAAAGTAACAGAGTTTACGCAGAAAAAGGAGCAGCTGAAAGACCCGACTCCGCTTGAAATTTCTACTTTTGCACTTGATTATGCACAGGGTAAAATTGACGGTATTGAACATACCGCACAAGAAACAGCCGATATGTTGGCAAGTATGGGGTGTTCTGTTGACATCTCTCAGGCTCAGAGTGAAATTGACACGCAGAATCAGAAGGCCGATGAATTTAGAAACAAACTGGACAACGTCCCTGTAACGCTGGACACATCGACCTGCCAGACAAAGATTTCTACTGTCAGTAAGGCTATTGACGGTTTGAAGCGGGAAGTGCCTATCACATTGAATTTTGGTGTGAAGGGTACGATTATTTCCGCGGTTAGCAATGGACTTTCTGTTTTTGGTAAGAGAAGCGGAAGCAAGAACACAGGTACAAACAATGCTGCCGGTACACCGAACTCCCCGGGCGGTAAAACGCTTGTTGGTGAGGTTGGCAACGAGCTTGTTGTGAACCCGCGCACCGGTAAATGGTATACCGTTGGTGACAAGGGCGCTGAGTTTGTGAACTTGCCGCACGGTGCAATCGTTTTTGACCATGAAAAGACAAAGAAGTTGCTGAACAACGGCTTTGTTGGCGGTTATGGCGATGCGCTTGTAAGCGGCAATGCTATGGATGCAGGAAGCCCGGGCGTTGGCTCGTATGTTGGCACTGCTGGCAATAACTATCTGCCTGGCAAGAATCCGCTGGTTAAGAACACATACAAAGCTACCACCGCCAGTACCAAGGCAACTAAGGATAATTCCAAGGCTCTTGAAGAGAACAAGAAGGCCCTTGAAAAGCAAAAAACCGCGCTGGAAAAGCAGAAAACTGCACTTGAGAAGGAATCCAACAAGCTGAAAATCTATGGTCAGGCTGCGCTGAACGAGATTGAGAAGCGTGTAAAGGCACTGAACAAGGAGAAAGAAGCGCAGGATAAGGCTTTTGAGGCGGAAATTGACCACTTGAATGAGATCAAAGACGCCAAGGACAAGGAGCTGGACGCTACCACCAAGCGCATCAAGGAAGAGAAGGATGCCAAGGATAAAGCTTGGGAGAAGGAGAAGAAACAGCTTGAGGAGAAAAAGGAAGCCTTACAGGATGCCAACGACGAGGAAGACCGTGCTATCAAGCTGGCCGAGCTGAAAGATGCTTTGGCTAAGGCGCAGGCTAACCGCACCGTACGTATCTACAACCGCAACCAGGGCTTTATCTGGGCGGCGGATCAGCAGGCTGTCAATGATGCGCAAACCGCACTGGATGACCAGATGCGTGATTGGAAGCGCGAAGATGTTATCAAAGCCGTTGAGGACGAGATTGACGCCATTGACAAGCTGAAAGACGCCTACGACGAGGAGACCGAGAACCGCCTGGATGACCTGGATAAAGAGAAGGATGCCTTTGACGAGAAAATCGAGGCTGAAATCGAGGAAATCAACAAGCGGAAGGACGCCTATGACGAGGCCATTGAGGCTGAAATCGAGAAGCTGGATGACCTGAAAGACCAGTGGAACGAGGTCATGAGCCTGATTGGCACGAGCTGGGAGGATTACCAGCTTGGCCTTGAGGCGGCGGCGCATTTCAGCGACATGAGTTTTGAGGGCATGACCGATGACTTGATTGGCTACAAGGACGATGTCCTGGCCAATATGGAGGAAATCGGCGGCGTTACTGACCAAATCGACAGCATTACGGAATCCATTGAGAAACTGGAAGAAGCTATCAGTGATGCGAAGGATGCGGCGAGTGGTGGCAGTTCTGGCTCTGGCGGTGATTCTGCGCTTGGATTGGGAACGGCGGATGCTTCTGATGTTGATACCGGTTTGTTTGATGAATTGAGTGCATCGGCGCAAGAGACCCTTGATAAGCTGACGGAACTGCAAAACAAGTATGTTGAACTTGGTGACGGTACAGAAAGCCTGAATGAAAAACAGCTTGGACTTGTAGACACGATGGCCGGACTTACGGTTGGCAGCGCTGCCCACAAGCAGGCGGTTGAAGAACTTACGGATGCCCAAAAGCAAAACAGCGAAAACACGAAGCAGATGGACGATATTTATACTGAATATATGGATATTGTCAAGCAAAGTACAGACCTTACGTTTGAGCAAAGACAGACTTTGATCGATAGTATGTTGGAAACTGTTGAAAGCTACAGCAGCGGATACACGACTATTGATGAATTGATGCAGGCTTACGCAGACAAGGTAATCAGCAATACTGACCTTACGATAGAGCAACGTGCAGCACAGCTTGATAATTTGACAGAGTTTGCTAGTCAATATAGTAGTGATTATGCTAATATTGCAACTGTGTTGGAAGATAGTGTTATTGCCTTAGCTGAGAACACGGAACTTACAAATGCAGAACGACAAGCACAGATGGACAATATCAGTGCGCTTGCCGACCATTACGGTGTCAGCAAAGATACAATCGTCCAGCATTTGATCAGCGTTGCAGCGCAAGAAGCGGTTGCCAAAGACAGTACTGAAAAGACGCATAGTGCAATGCAAAATGCAGTGCTTGCGGCATGTCAGGCTATGAATGCCAGCTACGACAGCACGATTAGAAAAATTGGCGAAATGGTGCAAGCTTACAAGCAGGCACAAGCAGAAATGATGAAGGCTGATGCTGAGGCTGCTGTAAAGAAGGACTTTGCCCATACTATGCCGCTTGGCACTGTTACAAATCACACAGACAGAATCCGTTGGAATACTGCTATTGGCGTTGAAGGACATGCTGCGGGTATCTTAAATGCCGCGACGACGCACATCGCTATCACGGACGAGAAAGGCCCCGAGATCAAAATGCGTAAACCAAGCGCCGGGCAGTACAGCCTGATTGAGAAGGGCAGCAGTGTGATACCAGCACAGCCGAGTGCGAACCTGTGGAAGTTTGGCCTTGACCCGGAGAGCTTTATTGCATCGCATATGAGCCAGAGAAGTATCAAGAGTGTGGAAATCACACAGCCGAATACTGGGAATAATCCGATTGTCAATGTTGGTGATATCCAGATGTACGGTGTGAATAATCTGGACAGCTTTGCGCGTGTGCTGCATGATAAGGTTGGCGGTATTTTTGCGCAGGAGTTCAGCAAGAGATAAGTTTTAAGGTATGATTTATAGTGGAGTGCAAGCGGTGCATTTGTGCCGGTTGCGGGTGAGCGGTGGGTATATATTATAATAAGGTAAAAACACAAAGGAGGTGGCCGCTGGTGGATAGAGAGGTAGTGGAGGCCATTAAGGAGCTGGCCGTGCAGATACACAATGGCTGTGAGCGGCTGATCAGCAAGGCCGGGTATGACAGAACATCGGTCGGGCAGGTAACTGCGGTAAACGGCGGCGGGATGTACACGGTGGCCGCGTTTGGCGGGAGTTACACCTTGCCGTACAAGACATATATTCCGGTGGGAACTGTTGTGCGTGTGAAGGTGCCGCAGAACAACTGGAAGGACATTTACATCGAATCTACGGAATAAAAAATGCGCAGCTGTGATAAACACGACCACGCAGGACTTGACAATGTATCCTTTCATTGCTATAATAAAGATGAGCTAAGGAGCCGAACATAGACGGCCAACCTCAGTTCAGTATGTACATAATGGTTAAACCATCATAGCACAAGACCGTTCTGTGTGTCGGACAGGGCGGTCTTACTTTTTGTCACGAAACAACGCGACAATGCCTATGACAGTACCAATGACCGAGAAAAAACATCCAATAATGGATATCCAATCAGAGACAGAGAGATTGTGCATATGCATCACCTCCTGATAAAGTCTTACCGGGAGGCAAAAGTGTGACGGCTCCACATTTACCTAACCGGTAGATGGGAGGGTGACCGCCTATTTACGTCTATGGAGGCTAAGGGCTATGGCAACCCTATAGGTTCGACATATCGGCTCCTTAACTCATCTCTATTGTAGTATTATTGTGGATTATTGTCAAATGGATAAAAAACATTATCTGTGATGTGTTGACATTTGGCGGCGTATCGCATATAATAAAGATACGTTAAGAGTTATCGCTTGACGGATCATAGTTCCCATAATAGCTCTTGGTATGGTATAAGGTTCTATTAGGAGCTATGAGCAAAGACCACTTCATTTTATGGGGTGGTTTTTTATTTATATATCAAATTTTGCCGCTCGGCCCATTTTGGGACCGGGCGGCTTTTTGTTTTGTGTGAAAAGGAGAGTGATGAGAGTGGCACAGCCGGTGCTTTATACAATCCCATCGTTTGACGCCGCTGTTGGCGCAAACATCAACTTTGCCTACGAGGGAGAACAGGTATTTGCCAACGAACTGACCATTTATGACAATGAGACGGGCGCACAGGTCTATGACAAAAAGATCGAATGGATGCGCACCTACCATGTAATTGACAAAAGTATCTTAACAAATGGCAAGTATTACTACTGCAAGATCCGGGTGTTTAACAAAGCGGGAACAGCAAGCGATTGGTCCAGCCAGAAGAGTTTCCGCTGTTTTACGACACCTGTGTTTACGTTCAGCAATTTGGTGACAGATCAGATCGTACAGAACAGCGAATTGACAGTACGGCTGACATACAGCCAGACGGAAGGCGAACCGCTGAATACCTATACCGTAGGGTTATACAACGCTAACCATGTGGCCGTGAGCAAGAGCGAGACGAAATACGGCATTGAAGTGTTGGAGTACACTCTGAAGAATTTGGAGGACGGAACAAAATATTACCTGCGTGCGCTTGGTGAGACGCTGAACGGCATGACAGCCGATACCGGTTTTGTACCGTTCAGTGTTAAATTTATTACGCCGACCTACTGGACGTATGTTGACCTTTCCGACAATAATGACGGCACAGTGCGCGTGAGCTGCAATATCCGAACGGTTACCGGGCGATATGAAGGCGGTGATGAGCCGACCTATGCACATGACCGCCACATGATAGACCTGCGCAAGCCCGGACAGCGGGTTATTTTTGACGACGGTTTTACGGTACAGGGCGACTTTACGGTGAAGATGCTGGGTTATGGCTTTGTGAACGGAGAAAAGATATTGGAGTTGATCGACCATAGCGGCAATAGCCTTGCGTTGACCTACCGGGAAGGATGGTTCCAGATGGGGACAACCATGGCCGGGAGTGCTGCGGTCGATGATGATATGCTGGGCGTAAAGGTGAGTTATATTGACCTGTGTTGTACCAGCGCCAGCGGAAGCATGACTTATACGATACACAGCAGGGCCATGCCGAAATTGGAAGATGGTATGGAATACCTGATCCAACTGCGGCGCATTGGGACGCTGTGTGAGATCAAGGTAGATACACGCAGCATTGACACAATGATTGCAGAGCTGAACGCATAAGGGGGCGATACTATGTTTTTTTGTGGAATGTGTACGGCGGCATACAAGCATAGTGTGGATGACACTTATGTGATCACAGATGATGCTAACACTTTAATTATCGCGAACGGCGTTTTTGACCACCTGTATGTAACGCGCAGTACAGAGGACCAGGCAGAGGATTTCCCGAGTTGGGACTATGACACGATTATGAACGCAGACCTGGACGGCAACCTGCGCGGCGGCAATATCAGTTACATGATCCAGCAGATCAGTTCCATCCGCATTAAGCGGCGCAGAGCAGGCAGTTACAAGTGGGTGACGCTGTTTGACGTGCCGGTAAAAGAGGCAAAGGATCTGGAATTTGAGAGATATGACCGCTATGCTGCCAACGGCGTAAGCTATGAATATGCGCTGGTGCCTGTGGTTGACAACAAAGAAGGCTATGTGAACAAAAACGGCATTACACCGCATTTTGTTGGCTGTTTCTTGTTTGAAAAGGACATTGGGTACAACACAGACCTGGAGCTGGAAAAAGAAACTATCACGCGCAATGGACAGACGAACACAGTCGTGCCGTTGAGCGGTAAATACCCGGTTGTGATACGAAACGGTGATGCTGACTATGACAGCGGACAGTTTACCATGATGTTTTTGCCGAAAGCAGCTGACGGAGAGTATGAGACAGAAGGGGCCTACTTGTACCGCGAAGAAGTAAAGAACTTTTTGAACGACGGACGGCCGAAAATTATGAAGCTGACAGACGGGCGCATCTGGATGGTGAGCATAACAAACGGTGTGTCTGAAAACAACGACGCGATTGAAGGATATGTACACCACAGCTTTGACTGGGTGGAAATTGGCGATGCGGAAAGTTCCGGTGATTTGTATTACAACAACTTTATTGACTGCAACGTGGAGGGATGACTATGTATGATGTACAGCAATCTGACATAGGACTTTTGCGGCAGCGGGTCAAGACGGTTTATACAAAGATACAGCTGCTGAATGCCCAGTACATGGTTATTGATGAGATACAGGGTGTGTTTTTGAGCGGGAGTATTTCGACCGATGCAAGCAGTGATATCCGCAATACGTTTGATGCGACGATTTTGGTAAAGGACAATAGCTATATTACAGCAGAGACAGCACGAATTTGGATCGACAAGCATATCCGCGTATTTGTTGGCTTTTTGAACCAGCGGACAGGGGAGACGGTGTGGTATCCCAAGGGTGTGTACAACTTTAACGACAACTCCTTTACATACGACGCTACAACGCGCACATTGAAGATCAGCTGCCTAGACCTGGTGAGTACGTTAAACGGCACGCTGGGCGGCACATTGATCGGCAGTGAGACGCAGATACCAAAAGACAGCAATATCCGCGATGCTATAATAAAAACTGTAACGCAGCTTGGCGAATGCAGTAGTTATAGAATTGGATATCAGAACGACACTGTACCCTACGACATGAGCTGGGACACTGGTTCTACCGTATGGGACATTTTGACGGAGCTACGCGACCTGTACTATAATTACGAGATGTTTTTTGACGAGGCAACCTTTGTGTGCCAGCGCATCCCGATGGACAACGGAGAACCTGTTGTACTGGATAACACTGTGTTTGACGACTGTGTAATCAGTGAGAGCTTGACGAACAGTTTTAGCGAGGTGCGCAACGTAATTGAGGTATGGGGAGAGACGACCAAGAGCAATTACTATTCTGACAACAGTAGCTACTCTAACGGCGTGTATACTTTCCGCGTGACGGGTGCGGCTATGACGAGCAGCAAGAAGTTCAGCTTTTTGGCACCTGAAACAAACGCTGACGGTTGCCAGATAAAAATCATCAATACAGTAACAGACCCGAATACGGGGACTAAGAGCGATGTGACCTATGGGCCATTTGCGCTGTACCGCTCGGCGCTGAGTGACACAGGCGCGGACGTTGCCATAGCTGCTGGGACGATGGAAAAGGGTAAATACTACGTTGTCCAGTACAAAAAAGAAAATAAGAAAGAAAAGTGTATTTTTGTAGGACAGACACAAATCCATGCTATGACGCGACTGGTGGCGAACAAGCCGACTGCCGCACAGGCCGCAGCCGACAAGGTGAATTTTGCCTGTGACAACATTGGATATGTGGTGAACCCGGACAGCCCCTTTACGATTGACAAAATAGGGGAGCGGGTGAAGGTTTGCAATGGCGGCGACTATGAGAAGATTTACACAGACGAGCTGGCTTTACAGCGGGCGGAGTATGAATTGTATGTTGGCAGCCGATTGACGGACAGTATCAGTGTGGAATGCCTGCTGATACCGTGGCTGGATGTGAACCAGAAAGTAAGCTACACGGCCCATATGGCGGACGTGCAGGAAGCACGGCAATATATGATAAGCTCAATCAATTTTGACCTGGGGGACGGAACGATGACGGTGAAAATGGCACGGTTTTACCCGTACTACCCGAACACGGTTGTTTTGGTGCCTACCTCTACGGCAACGGGGTGATGAAAGAATATGAACAGCAAATATACAGACTTGGTCAACAGTTTCCCTGAGAAGGTTGATACCATCGACAAAATGCAGGATGTGACGATAGAGACCAAGAAAAAAGCAGACAGATATTACGAATACATCAACGCAAACAATATTACGGACGCAAATGACTACCTCGGCAAGGTCGAGAACAGTGATTTGCGTCTTTCTGTTTTTAACGCAGATAAGTTCAATATGCTGCGGGATTCCATTGTTTCGGTGCAGCGGTTTTTCCTGGATGACATTGGGATTTACCTGGGCGAGCTGCATGACAAGGAATCCATTGACGGCGGTGCGTATTAAAGGAGGCATTTTATGGCGATTCGATTAAAGAGACAGGGTGGCTTGGATGCCTGCGATGCAACAGCAGCTGCCCCGGAGAGCTTGAAATATGGTGAACCTGCCATTGACAGTGACGGTTCCCTGTATATTGGTGACGGTCACGGCAACGTTGTAAAAGTGAGCACCTATATGTACACGGGGACGTTTAAATCCGGCAGTTGGACAAGCACCAATGGGTATTACACCCAGACCCAGGCTGTTACGCCGGTGGGCGGTGGCCCCGCGCTGACGGCCAGTGCTATGCTGGGTATTCCGCAGTCAACACAGACGGATAACAAGACTGCGAATGAGAACAAGCAGGAAGCGCTTGGATTTTTTGCAGCTGGGAAATGCACGCCAGGCAACGGCAATGTAACGATTAAGTGCTGGGAAAAGCCCGTGTGTGATGTGGATGTATATTGGGAGGCGCGGTAACTATGGCAGAAAGTTTAATGGGGCCTGCTACCGGGCTGACAAATTCCAAACTGGCGTTGGCGGATGCTGCGGAAAGCCAGGTATTGAGTGGAAAGAAATTTTATGCGGGTGATAAGACACTGAAAACCGGTACTATGACGAACCGCGGCAATACAAATTATGAATATAATGGCTCCAACCTGACGATTGGTAGTGGTTATCATGCTGGCGGCGGTGTCATCTCAGTTTCCGGCGGCAACAAGGGGAACAAAGGATACACATATTCTGGCTATAACCAGACGATTGAAAAAGGCTGGTATAACGGCAGCGGAACGGTAAGTTGTGCGGGCGGCAACCAGGGTGCGTTCAGCCGAACGATCAACCCTGGTGGTTCTGTTACGATTCCGCAAGGATATCACAACGGTAGCGGCAGAATTACGGCGAATGCGATTACAAGTAGTGATATTACCGGGCGGCTCAGATCGGACAGAACAAAGATCGGCGTGAATGTTGGTAATGATAGATATATTGTTGGCATCACACTTGCAAATTTGACGAGATACCCTGGCGATGGCTCTTCAGAAAATGGTGAGTGGTCTTACATTGGAATAAGTAACGACCACCATTCTATTACGGGTGCTGGTAATGGTGCTGGTGATATTACATACACATACATTCAACTGTAAATAGATAAAAAGGAGGTGGAAGGATGGCAATTTCTTTTGAAGAATCGAGAAAAAAGTTGCAGAGCAAGCAGGCCGAACCTGCTATGGCTATGGAAATGCCGCTGATGGCGGAGGATGAGGCTGTTGCCGTTATGGCGGATTCTGCCTCTGATGAGAATTTTACGACCAGTGACAAGTATCTTTGGTACAACGCATACAGTGATGAGAAGTACAGCACAGTTGACGCGCTGAAGAATATTAAACTGGATGACAGCCAGATCAATATTACCCAGGAGCAGAACAGCCAGTACATCCCGTTCCAGATGCCGCGCTACTATGACGGCATTGACCTGATGGATATGATGATCCAGTTCCATTTTGTGAACAAAGCTGGTGAAGAAAACTACGCTACACCCATCAATGTTACATACAGCGATACCACGATCCGGTTTGGCTGGCTGGTGGATGCCAATGCCACGAATGTTGCGGGTGAGGTACAGTTTGAAATTACGGCCACCGGTTCCAACGAACGCGGGGATGCCTACAACTGGAAAACGAAACCAGACGGTAAACTGAATGTGCTGAAATCCCTGACCGGAAACGGTATGATTGAACCCAGCAAGGATTGGTATACCAGTTTTGTACAGTTGATGGATGAAAAGGTTGCAAATGCCAGCCAGTATGCTACGGCGGCAGCTGCCAGTGCCCAGGATGCACAGGATGCTGTTGCTAACGTGGATTCTAAAATCAACGATGCAGTGAATGGTATTAAGGAAGGCTTGACAGAAGAGCTTAACAAGACTTATGCCAAGAAAACTGACGTGGATGCTTTGGCTGAGAAGGTCAACAGCATGGATGGTCTGGCAAACTTTGATGTCGATTATAATAACGACACAAAGGAAATGACCTTTAAGAATGGTGAGGCTGAGATCAAACGGCTGACCATTGACACAAACCCGAGCACGGAATGGGTATCGAGCTACGGTAAGGTTGTGGACGGCAAGGTCGAGGCCGGTGTGAAGCCTGTGCGTGACGACCTGGCTGCTTACAAGACCAGCAATGATGCTGTGGTAAAGAACCTGCAGGACAGCGTTGGCAATCTGCCGGAAACGCTGAAAACTTCTTATTATAATAAGGAAGCAACGGATGCACTGCTGGACAAGAAGGCTAATGCTGACGATATTGCCGGTATGCGCAATGATGTGACGCAGGCAAAGAACGCTGTGTCTGATATGCAGACTACGGTAGACAGCCTGAACGGTGCTGTTGGCGAGATTCAGGACAAGCTGAAGGATATCGATAAGGCTGCAGGCCATGAATATGACATTACCTACGAGGACAGCAAGCTGACCCTGTTGGAGGACGGCACCGCCAAGACCCAGGTTACGATTGTTGGTGGCGGCGGTGGCCCGAGCACGGGCAGTACGGTCGTGATTGAGCGCATTGGAGATGCGGCTATTACGGCTGTTAGCGGCGACCCGGTTGTGGTGGAGTTCAACTTTAGCTCCATTGACAGCGCCGGGGATGATACCGGCAATGCAACCGGCACATGGTATGTTGGCAATACAAAAGTTGCTACGCAGACTATTGTGCAGGGCAAAAACAGCTTTGATATTACAAAGTATCTGCACAGCGGTGATAACCAGATCCGGCTGTCGGTTGTGGACAGCATGGATACGACCGGTTCCAAGAAGTGGACGGCCAATGTGGTTGATTTCCGGCTGGAATCCAGCTTTGATGACAGCCTGTTCTATTCCGGTGAAGTGACGGTACGCTACACGCCTTACGGTTCTATTGAGAAAACTATCAATTTTACGCTGGACGGTAAACCGCTGGGCAGCACGACTACCAGTGTAACAGGCCGCCAGATGAACTATACTATCCCGGTGCAGAGCCACGGCAGCCACCTGCTGGAAATTAGCATGACGGCTGAAATCAACGGTAAGACCGCTAAGTCCAATATCATCAAGAAAGATATTATGTGGGTGACCGAGGGTGAGACTGCGCCGATTATCAGCTGTGCTATTACGGATTACGAAACGAAGCAGTACAACAAGGTGTCCATTGAATACACCGTGTATGATCCAGCGTCCAGCACGAGCACTGTAAAGCTGGCTGTGGACGGCGTGACTGAGTCTACCCTGACTGTTGGGCGCACAAAGCAGACCTGGAGTTTTAAGAGTGCGAACAAGGGCAAGCACACGCTGACGATCACCTGTGGCGAGACCGTAAAGACGATCCGTGTGAATGTGGTTGACCTTGGTGTTGTGATTGAGCCTGTGACGACCAACCTGGCATTTGACTTTAACCCGAGCGGCAAGACCAATGCCGGTACTGACCGACTATGGACAGATGGACAGACGAGCATGAGCGTGAGCGACAACTTCGACTGGGTCAATGGCGGTTACCAGCTGGATAAAGATGGTGACACATACTTCTGCGTGAAGGCAGGTACTCGCGCTACGATCAACTACAAGCTGTTTGCGGATGACGCCAAGAAGCTGGGCAAGAACTTCAAGCTCGTTTTTAATACGGCAAATGTGCGCGACTATGATGCGACCGTGCTGACCTGTGTGCAAGGCGGTGTTGGTCTGAACATTCAGGCCCAGAAAATCACGCTGACAAGTGCGCAGAATGCAATGGAGCTGCCTACTTGTGAAGACGACTTCATGGAATTTGAGTTTAACATTCTGCCTGACAGCCAGTACAGAGAAATGGTATTGTGGCTGGACGGTATCCCCTGCAAGGTAGAACTGTATGATGGCAGTGATAACTTTACGCAGGCAAGCCCTGTCGGCATTACCATTGGCAGTGACGACTGCGATGTTCTTGTGTACCGTATGAAGAGTTATTCCATGAACTTGTCTGATGATGAGATTTTGGACAACTTTATTGCAGATGCCAAGAATGCCGACGAGATGATCGAGCGGTACAACCGCAACAACATCACGGATGCAAGCGGTGAGCTGAACCCGGATATTCTGGCGGAGCGCTGCCCCGACCTGCGTGTTATCAAGATCAGTGCGCCGACCTTTACCACAGGCAAGAAAAACGAAGTTGCAAACACTGTGATCCAGCAGATCTATAAGAATGGACGCGCTGTTGAGGATAACTGGACAGCTAATGGTTCCCACAAGGGACAGGGCACAAGCTCTGACCACTACGGCGAATCTGCGCGTAACATCGATATTAACTGCAAGGGCGGTTTCACCTTTGGCGATGAAAGCACCGGCTCTGTGTATGCGCTGACGGAAAACAGTGTGGCGGAGAACTACTTTAACATCAAAGTCAATGTTGCATCGTCCGAAAATGCAAACAACGCGCTGCTGGCAGATGATTTCAATGAGTTTAACCCATACATTCGACAGGCACGCAAGGACAACCCGAAGGTGCGCGATACGATGGCTTTCTATCCGTGTGTTGTCTTTGTACAGGAGACGGATATTGAGAACAGCACCGTGTTCCATGACGGTAAGTGGCATTTCTACGCCTGCGGCGATATTGGCAACTCTAAGAAAAACAACAATACCATGGGCATGGACCCTGATAACCATAAAGAGGTCATCGTTGAGATCGATAACAACACCGATGAGCAGACCCGATTCCTGAGCGGCGATTTTTCGCAGGAGACTTGGGACGGCGATAACAGCTTTGAGTTCCGCTACATCAACAAGGCTTGCACCGAAGAGGAGGTGCAGGCTGCGAAGAATGCGTGGATCCGTGTACAGAACTGGGTCGTGAATGCGAGTGACGAGGAGTTTAAGGCGCACTTTGAGGACTATTTTGTTATGGACTCTGCGCTGTATCACTACCTGTTTACAGAGCGCCACACGATGGTGGATAACCGTGCGAAGAATGTATTCCCGCATACGAGTGACCTTATCCATTGGGATTTCTGCTTTGACTACGACAACGATACCGCGCAGGGCAACGACAACGAGGGCGGACTGACCCTGAGTTACGGCTACGAGGATACGGATACCATTGGCACTAAAAGCGTGTTTAATGCGGCTGATTCCAAGTTGTGGTGTAAGATCCGCGACCTGTTCCCCGATAAGTTGGCGGCTATGTTCCGTGACCGTGAGAATGCACTGGCATGGAGTGCAAGCCGCATCCTGAAAAAGTTTGAGGATTACCAGAATGTGAAGCCGGAACGTTTGTGGATCATGGATATGCGGCGCAAATATTTCCGTACTTACGAGGAAAACGGCACGACGAGCTACCTGCCTATGATGCACGGCAATAAACGGCACCAGCGGCGGCAGTTCCAGAAGTATCAGGAAAAGTATATGGCCTCCAAGTATAGCGGCAGTGCTGCAACCAGCGATGACATGACCATTCGCGGCTATACGCCTGTGAACTGGGCTGGTGTGAAGCCGGACGGTACATTCCATATTGTGCCGTATGCGGATACCTATGTATCTGTGCTGTACGGTTCTAACCCTGTAAAGATGCGCGGCAAACGCGGGCAGACCTATGAGGTACAGTGCCCGATTGCGGCTATGAACGATACCGAGGTTTATGTTTACAATGCAAGCTTGATCCGCAGTATCGGCGATATTTCCGGCTTCTACCCCGGCTATGTAGATTTCAGCCACGGCGTAAAGCTGACGGATTTGCAGATTGGTTCCGGCGTGGATGGTTATACCAACACGAACATGACCGACTTTGCTGTTGGCAATAATACGCTGTTGGAGCACCTGAATTTGCAGAATGTGCCAAACCTGAAAAAATCTATCGATCTGACCGGCTGCACGAACCTGACCTTGTTCAAGGCTGGCGGCAGCGGTATTACAGGCGTGGCCTTTGCGAACGGCGGCAAGATTGAGACAGCAGAACTGCCCGCCATCAACAGCCTTACGGCACGCAACCTGAGTCACCTGACGGATTTGAGCATCAGCGACTATGCAAACATTACAGCGCTGGTGATCGAGAACTGCACGACCATTGACACGAAGGACCTGCTGAATAAATGTACGGCGCTGAACCGTGTGCGCATGGTTGGTCTGGATTGGCAGCTGGATGATGTGAGCCTGCTGGAGCGCCTGTATGGCATGACCGGTACGGATGAGAACGGTTACAACACCGACCATTCTGTGCTGATGGGCAAGGTACACATCCCGATTGTACGGCAGAAAGAGTTGGAGCGCTACAATGCGCAGTGGCCTGACCTGACGGTGAGTTACAACACTTTGATCGAGCAATATACCTGGACGTTTGTGAACAAGAGCGGCGAAGTGCTGGATGTGCAGTATATCGACAAGGGCGGTAAGGCTGTTGACCCTGTGACGCGTAAGGACAACCCCATCCCGACACCGACGCTGGAAAGCACGGTGAGCACTGACTTTACATTCAGCGGCTGGGACACAGAGTTTACGGCAGTGTTCGGCAACCAGACCGTTACGGCACAGTACACCGAGAGTGTGCGCAAGTACACGGTGCGCTACCTGAACCGTGGTACGGAATTGCAGAAAACTGTGGCGGATTACGGCTCTACGGTGCTGTATAGTGGCGACATCCCGACTTATACCGGCGAAGAGACGGCCTACAAATACTATCTGTTCAGCGGATGGGACAAGGGCGGCTATGTGACCGGCGACAAGGACATCCATGCTGTGTATGACGTTTGCGAATATACGAACGGATATTTTGACGGCAAGGATATCGGCAACCTGCGGCCTGTAGAGATTTACGCTATGACCAAGGTTGGCGTGGAAGCGAATGTTGTGGAGAGCAAAGACCCTGTGCAGATTACGATGGGTGCTGATTTCAGTTATGACGACGTGACGGAGAAGGTGCTGATTGCCGAGCAGACAGCATTTACCGGAAAGAACCACGTTGACACAGGTGTAAACCTGTTGAGCGAGGATCAGAGCCTTACGCTTGCGGTCGATTTCCGCATGATGAACGAGACGGCGGCTGGCGGTGTACTGATGCAGTGCTACGACGGCGATGGCATGAACGGTTTCCGGCTGTGGAAAAACAGTGGCTGCAAGATGGCCTGGGGTACGGATTCTACGGATGCAGCGGCGCTTGGTTCCCGCGAGATCATGGTTTTGCGCCATATCAAGGGCGAGAACGGCCTGCACGTCTATACCTCCAACATGGACGGTGAGGACAGTGTCTATGTAGAGCTGAACCGTACCCGCGCTACCAAGACGACGGCTGAACTGGTGTTTGGCTGTGCGAAGGCTGCGGACGGTGTGTACGAGAGCTATGCTATCGGTACGGTATACTGGGCGAAGCTGTGGTATGCAGACCTTGGTGCGGCATCCTGCAAGGAGCTGGTGAACTGGGTACATAGTACGATCACCTTTGATGCGGCTGGCTTTAAGCGGTACTACCTGAGTGACGGCACAGGCAAACGCTGTGCGATCACCTTTGTGGCAGAAACGACACTGGGCAAGCCTATCCAGATGGACAATGTCGGCAACAATGCTGGCGGCTGGTCTAAGCCTACTACACTGAATACCTACCTGAACAACCGCGTATACAAGGCGTTCCCGACTGGGTGGCGGCAGCTGTTGAAGCAGGTGAAGGTGCCGGGCAATATCGGCAGCCAGCGGACGGATGTGCAGACTTCGGACTGTTATATCTTTGTGCCGAGTGCGATCGAGGTGGATGCCAACATGACGACAGAGCCGTATATCTACGAAGGACGTGCCATTGAGTTCATCACGACCAATGCGACACGCAAACGTATGAACCCGGATGGCGCGGCGGCTGTGTATTGGACACGAAGCCCGAACAGCGGCTATTTGGCCTATTACAACTGCGTAAACACGGCTGGCGATGTGTACGGATATTACTACCCGACCGACAAAAACGACGTATTGCTGATGTTTAGTATTTAAGGAGGTGGCAAGTTATGTTTTACAAAGCTATGTACAATGGCCGTGTGGTGGACGTGCTTGACCACCTGGCCTATGTGAAATACCAGTCCAAACATAAGATCATGGTCCTGTGCCCCGAAGATGAGGCACAGGGCTTTCTTTCTAGTGGTGGGGACACGATCTGGCACAGTGCGGAATTATATAAGTTCCCTGCGGAGGCCGGAAGCGTTGATACCGTGGAATTGATACCGATTGATACCTATGAGTATCGGCAGTTGAAGACCCTTGGAGGCAAGACGCCGGAGGAAATCATTGATGCTTACACTTTGGAGCTTATCAACGGAGGTGTGCTGTGATGGAGATGAGTGCTTTTGTTAAGAGCCTTGCACGGCTATACAGCAAGAAACGAATCACGGATGCCAAGATTGACGAGCTTTTTGCCGATAAGAAAATCACGGCTGAAGAAGCCGAATTTATACGAAAGGGAGTGTAAGGAACAATGTATACGATTTTACTGGGCGATGATAACCAGCTGGTTGTGAGCGTGGAAGAGCGCATTATGCAGCGGAGTAAGCTGGTGGACAGTCTGCATTTTTTGGTTGAGCCTATTTATAAGGAAGAGAATATGGCGGAGTATACCTGCCTGATGGAATACCTGCCGCCTGTGAGCAAGGAATATAAAACCGAGCTTTTGGAGCAGAGCGACGAGCAGTACAAGGGCATGGTTGAGTTCAAATTGCCCTTTGACACGAACCTGACCGCCGAGGCCGGGGATGTGGAAGTACAGTTGACCTTTTACAAGGTAGAGATGTTGGCGGATGGAACTGGCGTGCAGCGCGTGCGGCATACACAGAAATGTAGCATTAAGATTCTGCCGATTTCTGCGTGGAGCAACATCATCCCGGATGCAGCGCTGACGGCCCTTGACCAGAGAATGGTTGAGCAGGAAGCGCTTATCCAGCAGTTGGCTGATGCCAGTGCAGCGATTTCCAGTAACAAGGCGGACGGCCTGATTTACAATGAAGGACGCTTGCAGCTGAAGGCTGGCACGAAAGCGATCGGCAATACGGTACAAATCACGCAAAGTGGTACTGACCCTGAAGATGGGACAATCCGGGTGGTTGAGTTCTGATTCAGCCATCTGGATTTTCTAATTTTGTGGAAAGGAGAGATAGGATGGCAAACAAGTATTCAAAACTTGGTTATGGTAATGCCGGGGATGTTATGGCTGCCATTGAGAGCGGCAAGATTGACGGCAAGGACCTGGTTGTGACCAAGGATACCTCGGAGCTGTATTATATCAAGGACGACAAGAGCGTCCAGAAAATTCAGACACGGACGCAGCTGTTCAACAGCCCGGGCGAGGCGATCGCCGCACTGAATAAGAGCAGCGACACTTACGCAGGCCAGACCGTTATGATCCGCGATGAAAATGGAAAATACCAGTCGTACACGGTACAGACGAGCAGTGACGCAAGCTTTATTGTAGAGCCTACGGTGATTGCATCGACCGGCTTTGTGTGGCAGGAATTTTAAGTAAACAGAAGATTTTTTCATGACAAAAAACGATAAGGAGAACTTATTATGGCTAATGTGAATTTTAAGTATGGTGCCTATACTGATTACCAGAAGCTGGCGGTCAAGGATAGCAATACCCTGTATTTCACCACGGATACCCTGCAGATTTTTAAGGGTGCGACCGAGTACACCAAGAGTGTCAAGATGGTCTCTGCCCTGCCGGAGAGTGGCCAGGTCCAGGGCGTTGTTTACCTGCGCACGAATGATTTTACCCTGCATACCTACAACGGCACCGAGTATGTCTCGCTGACTAAGGGCGCTGTTACGACTATCCCTGCCAGTGGTGCTACCGATACTACCGTGCCCACCACCAAGGCTGTTGCTGATTACGTCAACGACAAGATCGCGGGTGTTGTCGGCGGCAAGGGTGTGTTTGTCACCGATGTCTCTTACAAATCTGGCGTGCTGAGTGTTGCCAAGGGCGATGCCCCTGTTACCACCACCCTGACCGGTGTTGTGCATGACGCCACCTATGATGCCGAGACCCGCACTATCTCCCTGCCTGTGTTTGGTGGCGACGCACTGACCATCAACCTGGGCAAGGATCTGGTTGTGACCAGCGGCAAGTATGATGCCAAGACCAAGGAGATCCAGCTGACTATCACTAGCGGCGACGTCATCAAGATCCCTGTTGGCAGCCTGATCGATATCTACACCGGCATTGCTACAAGCTCTGCTGAAGTTACTGTCAACGACCAGAACCAGATCAGCGTGAACGTCAAGGTTTCTGCCAAGGCGAATAACTCTATCGTTCTGGAGAAAGACGGTCTGTACGTTGCTGTGCCCGATGCCTACACCAAGGCCCAGGCTGACGAGAAGGTCAAGGTTGTGAGCGATGCGCTGGCCGAGCACAAGAATGACACTGTTGCCCACGTTACCGCCGCTGAGCGCAAGACCTGGAACGAGAAGGTCGATGTCAACCAGCTGGCTACCGCCAAGAGCGAGGCTATCGCTACTGCGGCTGAGGATGCCACCACCAAGGCTGATGCTGCACGTGATGCTGCTAAGGCATATGCTGACGGCCTGAACACCGCCATGGATGGCCGCGTGAAGGCTGTTGAGGCTGCTGTGGCCTGGCAGACCATTGCCTGATTGACACAGGCTGACCTAAAGAAGTAAGGTTATAGAGCCGCCCTGCCGTAATTGGTGGGGTGGCTTTATTTTTTGATGATGATAGGAGATGGAAAATGGCGAATCTATCATTGAGGGAAGTGAACCAATCGAAGCTGGAAACCACTCCTATTGTGGAGGGGCAGCTTGTTTTCTGCTATGACACCGGCAACATCTACCATGACACGGCAAGCGGACGCACGCAGGTTGGACACGATGTTTTTAATGTGACAGAACTGCCGCTGGCCCCGCTGAACGGGAAGGTTTACTGCCTGCCGGATGGTGAAATGTGGTTGTATCTGGGCGACTGGGTCCGGCTGAACTATAAATACGGTGTTGCAACAGAGACAGAAGACGGCCTGCAAAGTGCCGAAGACAAGAAAAAGCTGAATGGCATTGAAGAAGGTGCCAACAAATATACGCTGCCTGCAGCTACAGATAAAGAGTTGGGCGGTGTGCGCATTGGTGCAAATATTACCGCGACCGGCGGTACAGTATCGCTGACCAATAAGAATGTGACCGATGCGCTGGGGTATGTGCCGCCCGAGGAGGATACCTGGCGCGGAGTGCAGAATAACCTGGACAGTGAAGCGGCTGACGAGAGCCTGGCTGCCGCGCAGGGCAAAGTGCTGAAAGGCATGATTGACGATAAAGCTCCAAAAGACCACAAACACACAGAATATTACGATGTAACGGAAGAGCGCGATAAAGGCACCGTGCTTGCTGCGCCGCCGAGTACCAATGGTCCTGCGACATTCCGGGCTTTGGCAAAGACTGATGTTGGGCTGGATAAGGTCGATAATACAGCAGACAGCGAGAAGGAAGTTAAATCTGCCGTGACAGCCCAAAGTGCAGAGAAGGCTGTGAATGATGCCCAGGACCAGGCTATTACCGGCTATATCCGTAAAATGGAAGTGGATGGGCGTGTTGTGACCTACACACGCGGCGACGGTACGACCGGGGAATTTACCACGCAGGACACGACCTACAATGAGGCTACGCATACGGTAGCTGGGTTGATGAGTGCTGCGGACAAAGAGAAAACCGATGCAATCGTGTTGGATAAATTATGTATGCACGACAGCGAAGAGACGACGCTGGAAGAATACAAGTCTACCTGCGACTATATTGACGGCGGGGCTTACTAAGGAGGTGCTGATGTGAGCGAGTTATATAAGAGCAGCACCGGCATTAAGGTGGGCGACAAGCATTATGCCTACCCGACCTATGCAAGCCTGGTGCAATATGATGGCGAGAATAACGTAACTGTCAAGGGAAAAATTGAGGAAATCATTGCCAATGTAAATGACCCTGTCAATCAGGCGCGGGTGCGGCAGATCAAGGTGACGATCCCGGCCAGTGCCTGGACGGAGGGCAGTTACAGTGTTGCCATGAGTGACAATGCTGTGGAAACCTACACGCAGCGTGCCAAAGTTGCCGTGGATGGAATGAAGGAAAGCAGTGTCGTTGAATTTTCGACCAAGACGCATATTACGGACAGTTTCAGGCAGATCGCGTTGATGGAGAACTATGAGGGCGGCATTAGCTTTTATGCAAGTACGGCCCCGACCAGTGATGTGGTAGTAGTTATCAACGAAGGTCCCGGTGTGAGTGTGACCGAGTATGCGACTACGCCGCAGCTGGGTATTTACAAGGCAAGATATACCTTGGATGGCTGGACGGATACATCAAGTGCGGAGAAGGCCAACGGCTACAACTACAAGCAGACTGTAGCGCTTGTGGCGGAGACAGAGAATGCCCCGGATGTGACAGAGAACTCGGAGTTCTTGACAGCTGGCAGTGTACAGAGTACCGGCGTTGCGGCGACGGATTTTACCCTGCAGACTGCGCTTGGCGTGATTTGTGACGGATGCACGGAGACGGGCAGCGGCACAGTGACTACGCTTGTGAAGAAGAAACCGAGCTGTGATGTAGTGGTACGTTGGGGGTTGATGACATGATGAAATCTAAGTTTTATGCGAACGGTGCGCCGACGAGCGCGGCGGTCTTTATTTTGGAGGTGAGCCAGTAATGGTAGATAACCCTTATAAATATCCTTATGTTCCGGTTGGCGGCATCATTGAGTGGGACGGAACCGGGCTGACCGGCGCACCGGATTTGAGCACGCCCGAAAAAGTGGCGGCGGTTTATGGGTACGGCACCTGGGAACGGTACGGCACTGACCGGGTGACGGTGGGTGCTGGCGGGGAGTATGCGGCGGGAAGCGAGGGCGGCGAGGCGGCACATAAGCTGACAGCGGAGGAAATTGCGTATCAT
>ERZ1034818.33-NODE-33-length-60388-cov-13.153465_pt1 | contig 60388 bp, 44 predicted proteins | sample MGYA00520595_ERZ1034818 | MGnify/ENA primary metagenome ERZ1034818 (study PRJEB33766, sample SAMN09781689) | gut metagenome | biome: gut microbiome | host: Homo sapiens | place: Madagascar | study: EMG produced TPA metagenomics assembly of the PRJNA485056 data set...
CGCTCCGGATGAATATGATGATCTCATATCAGGAACTTGTTCGCACCTTCCTTAACAATCAGGAGTTTTTATGAAATCAGTGGTGAATGATACTGATGGTATCGTGCGCGTTGCAGAAAGCGTCATTCCTGAAATTAAACATCAGGATGAGGTGCGGGTAAAAATTGCCAGCTCGGGCTTATGTGGTTCCGATTTACCCAGGATATTTAAAAATGGTGCACATTATTATCCAATAACGTTAGGCCATGAATTTAGCGGCTATATTGATGCGGTGGGATCCGGTGTTGATGATTTACACCCTGGCGATGCGGTTGCCTGTGTGCCGTTATTACCCTGTTTTACTTGTCCAGAGTGTCTGAAAGGGTTTTATTCCCAGTGCGCAAAATATGATTTTATTGGCTCGCGGCGTGATGGTGGATTTGCTGAATATATTGTCGTTAAGCGAAAAAATGTCTTTGCTCTACCCACGGATATGCCTATTGAGGATGGGGCTTTTATTGAGCCGATTACCGTTGGTCTGCATGCTTTTCATTTAGCGCAAGGTTGTGAGAATAAAAACGTTATTATTATTGGTGCCGGAACCATTGGCCTGCTGGCCATTCAGTGCGCTGTCGCGCTGGGAGCAAAGAGTGTGACGGCGATCGACATTAGTTCAGAAAAACTGGCACTGGCAAAATCTTTCGGTGCGATGCAAACATTTAACAGTAGCGAAATGAGCGCGCCGCAAATGCAGAGCGTTTTACGCGAACTGCGCTTTAATCAGCTTATCCTCGAGACGGCTGGCGTACCGCAAACTGTCGAACTGGCGGTAGAGATTGCCGGTCCTCATGCCCAACTGGCGCTGGTGGGCACGTTGCATCAGGATCTGCATTTAACATCGGCAACGTTTGGCAAAATATTGCGTAAAGAGCTGACGGTTATCGGCAGTTGGATGAACTACTCCAGCCCTTGGCCGGGGCAGGAGTGGGAAACGGCGAGCCGGTTGCTGACAGAACGTAAGTTAAGCCTGGAGCCATTAATCGCTCACCGTGGAAGCTTTGAAAGCTTCGCCCAGGCGGTGCGTGACATCGCTCGTAATGCTATGCCGGGCAAAGTGTTGCTCATTCCCTGAAACCGCGGGCCAGCGTGATGCTGGCCCGGTATTGTGCAAAACAGATCATTCACCAATGGTCCCCCTTCGTTTACACTAGCCACAATTGAATATGGGTAAATGACGATGAATTCATTCGAGCGAAGGAATAAGATCATCCAATTAGTGAATGAACAGGGAACCGTGCTTGTTCAGGATCTGGCGGGAGTATTTGCTGCCTCGGAAGCGACAATCCGTGCCGATTTGCGCTTTCTCGAACAAAAAGGCGTGGTTACGCGCTTTCATGGCGGTGCGGCGAAAATAATGTCTGGTAATAGTGAAACCGAGACCCAGGAAGTCGGGTTTAAAGAGCGATTTCAGCTCGCCAGCGCGCCAAAAAACAGAATAGCGCAGGCGGCAGTCAAAATGATCCACGAAGGGATGACCGTTATTCTCGACAGCGGAAGTACGACAATGCTTATCGCCGAAGGATTAATGACCGCCAAAAATATCACGGTGATTACCAACAGTCTCCCGGCAGCGTTTGCCCTTTCCGAAAATAAAGACATTACTCTGGTCGTCTGTGGTGGCACGGTCCGCCATAAAACGCGCTCGATGCATGGTTCCATTGCCGAGCGTTCATTACAGGATATTAATGCCGATTTAATGTTTGTCGGTGCTGATGGTATTGATGCGGTTAATGGTATTACGACCTTTAATGAAGGTTATTCTATTAGCGGTGCGATGGTCACAGCCGCTAATAAAGTGATTGCCGTTCTCGATTCATCGAAATTTAACCGTCGCGGTTTTAATCAGGTACTACCAATCGAAAAAATTGACATTATTATTACCGATGATGCTGTGTCAGAGGTGGATAAACTGGCATTGCAGAAGACGCGGGTAAAATTAATTACGGTGTAGTATTGTTCTGTATGCCGGATAAGGTGTTTACACCGCATCCGGCATTACGGATTCTCCCTGGTTCAAGAGAGAATAGTTTGATTAACGCAACAGTGGACAATCTGGTGGTAATCGACAACGCAACGCTGCCGGAAGTATTTCAATATGAAAATTTTGCCCACTCAACGGTTCGCCATCAAGATTAAAGGTGATGTCGTGTGGTGCCTGAATATCAAACCACGACGAAGCGCCTTCGATAATATTCGGGTTATCTTCGTCAGATTTTAAGGTTGATACGAGAGCCGGAAGTATTTCATCGCCGGTAAAAATGCGCAGTTGCAGCAAGCCATCGTTAATTAACGCGTTCGGACACAATTGCTGACCGCCACCGGCCTGACGCCCGTTACCAATACCAATGACCAGGGCGTCACCTTGCCAGTGAAAGTTTTCACCGCGGATTTCACAACGGTCCGGTTGCAGAGTATCCATACGCATTAAGCCATGAATGATGTAAGAGACGCTACCCAGCGCGGCTTTTAATTTTTCCGGCGTTTCTGTGGTAATACGCGTCCCAAATCCGCCTGTCGCCATATTAATAAAACAGGTTTGTTTGTTGACCTGCGCTATATCTATCGCAATGGCGTCACCGGCAATTGCCAGTTTCAGCGCCTTATCCAGTGCCTCAGGAATCCCTACACTGGTGGCAAAATCATTGGCGGTTCCTAATGGCAAAATTCCCAGCGCGGGTATGTCATCCCCCTCACACTGAATCAACGCCGTAGAAACTTCATTAATGGTGCCATCGCCACCACCGGCAATCACCGTTGCGACGCCCAACTTCCGGGCCTCCTCTACATATCGTGCGGCATCGCCTTTCTCCCAGGTGACCCGCACATGGATCGTCATTCCTTCCTCACGCAACAGCATAATTGCTTCGCGCAAGGGTAGATTGTCAGTACTTTTGCCATTAAGAATCAGTAAGCTGGCGGGAAATTCTGCCATGATCGTATGTGCCTTTATGATTGGTCTGTAGATAGTGTAGAGCAGAAAACAAAAGGTGGAGTCAGAACAGGATGAAAGTCGGAGGATAAAAAGTCAGTTCAAGTATGGAGGATTCAGTGGTTACCACCAGGAGCTTGCAATGGGGACAGCGAATACTAACGGCTGCCACCGATAAATTTCAAAAAAGAGCATATACCTAATATTCAACTAAACAGTGGCATCTTCAATATAATATATTAAAGCCCCCATGGAGTTACCCTGAAGGGCCTCAATGTCCGTAATTCCTACTTATGTAGGAAATGTTGTACAGAACATTTATTATAATCCTATTCAATTATAATAATCATGCCATTATTATATTTAAACACTAGAGAGTGTCGTTGGTATTTAATGGGGGAAGGTGAGATGAAAAAGATAGCTGCTATATCATTAATTAGTATTTTTATTATGTCTGGTTGTGCTGTGCATAATGATGAGACAAGTATCGGTAAATTTGGTCTTGCATATAAAAGTAATATTCAGCGTAAACTCGATAACCAATACTACACCGAAGCCGAAGCTTCTTTAGCCAGGGGTAGAATATCTGGTGCAGAAAATATAGTAAAAAATGATGCAACTCATTTCTGTGTTACTCAGGGCAAAAAAATGCAAATAGTTGAGCTGAAGACAGAAGGTGTAGGATTACATGGTGTCGCTCGTCTGACATTCAAATGTGGAGAGTGAGAATATTTTTTGGTAAGCGTCAAATATGCGCGTTCTGGCTGTGCGTAGCCGGAACCTGTGGGAGCACGATGCCGATAAGTGAAAGGCATCGTGCTATGAAGGAGGATTCTATCGATGTGGTCAATGGAAGACGGTTACCAGAGATAGGGCTTATGCATAAAAAAATAAGCCCGTGTAAGGGAGATTACACAGGCTAAGGAGGTGGTTCCTGGTACAGCTAGCATTTTATGGGTTATGTTTTTCAGCGAAACGGATGATAACCTTAATAAATGCAGCTGTATGTGATCGGTTTCTAAGAATTTTCCATCCGGGAAAAATAATCGAAATTAATCACTTACCGTGTGGGTTACGCGTGGTTTCCCCGGAGAAATTACGCATCAGCAGAGCGTAATTGAGCTCAAGATCCTGCGGGACCGGGAGCCACACAGTATACCCATCGCCTGGTGCGACCGGCATCGCTTCACCTTTGGCGTTTTCCATGTGCTCAAGGGTAAAGTTAATGTTGCCTTGCGGCGTCATCAGCTCAAGGCTGTCGCCAACGGAGAATTTATTTTTCACCGCTACCGCCGCGAGGTCCCCCTTGCGCTCACCGGTAAACTCACCAACAAACTGCTGGCGGTCAGAAACTGAATAACCGTATTCGTAGTTCTGATAATCGTCGTGAGTATGACGACGCAGGAAACCTTCGGTATAGCCACGATGCGCCAGACCTTCCAGAGTTTCCAGCAGGCTGGTATCGAACGGTTTGCCCGCAGCGGCGTCATCGATAGCTTTACGGTAAACCTGTGCGGTGCGTGCGCAATAGTAGAAAGATTTAGTACGGCCTTCGATTTTCAGCGAATGCACGCCCATTTTGGTCAGGCGTTCTACATGGGCGATGGCGCGCAGATCTTTCGAGTTCATGATGTAAGTGCCGTGCTCATCTTCAAACGCGGTCATATACTCGCCCGGACGCTGGGCTTCTTCGATCATAAACACTTTGTCGGTTGGCGCGCCGATACCCAGCGTCGGCTCAACATTTTGCACCGGAATCGGCTCGTACTTGTGTACGATGTTGCCAACGTCATCTTCTTTCCCTTCCTGGACGTTGTACTCCCAGCGGCAGGCGTTGGTGCAGGTACCCTGGTTCGGATCGCGCTTGTTGATATAGCCAGAGAGCAGGCAGCGACCGGAGTAGGCCATGCACAGTGCGCCGTGAACGAAGATCTCGATCTCCATATCCGGCACCTGATTGCGGATCTCTTCAATCTCTTCCAGCGACAGCTCGCGAGAGAGGATCACGCGGGTCAGGCCCATTTGCTGCCAGAATTTCACCGTCGCCCAGTTTACGGCGTTAGCCTGCACCGAGAGGTGGATCGGCATTTCAGGGAAGTGCTCACGCACCAGCATAATCAGCCCTGGATCGGACATAATCAGCGCATCCGGCCCCATTTCCACCACCGGTTTCAGGTCACGGATAAAGGTTTTCAGCTTGGCGTTGTGCGGTGCAATGTTGACCACGACATAAAACTTTTTCCCCAGCGCGTGGGCTTCATTGATGCCGAGCTGAAGATTTTCGTGGTTGAATTCGTTGTTGCGCACACGCAGGGAGTAACGCGGCTGGCCCGCATAAACAGCATCTGCGCCATAAGCGAAAGCGTAACGCATATTTTTCAGCGTTCCCGCCGGGGAAAGGAGTTCCGGTTTAAACATAATTCTCTCGTTCTGATGACAGGTCAGATCCGCTTCACCTGATGAAGCGGTTAGGGGAGTGCCCCCACTTTAAGGGCGGGCATTGTAGCGCTGTGGGGGGATCTGGTAAAGCGCCGGACGCCAACAACCCACGCCCGGCATCGTAATTACGTATTGTCTTTCACCGTCTGGCTTGTGCCATTGGCTTTAACGGAGGCAATCCCGGTTTCACGAGATTGCGCGGTGGCGTACATCTGGCTGGAGCCGATAATTTGATGATTAGCGGCTTTCAGATTGAAATAGAATTTGCCGTTACTTGCCGTTTTTTTCTCATAGCGTTCTTCTTGCGGGCTGTTGCTACGCACCGACGCGATGCCCTTTTCCGCAGAGGCTTTTGAGGTATAAAGCTCGCTGGTGAGGATAGTCTCACCATTGCCCGCTTTTAGCACAAACCGGAACTGATTATCACTGCTCTTACTGAGTTCAAACCAACCAGCCATAATGACTCCTTGATTGAAATTGTGTATCGAAAACAGCATCTAAAGGTGCTGTTTACCGATTAAAGTATGAGCGATTTTCTGATGCCTGCCAGGGCGGAGAGATAATGTCAGTTTGCTGACCATGCGTGGGATAATGTTGCCGGATCTGGTCTGAACGCCATCTCCGGCTAACAAAATAATGTCGCTAAAACTAAACGATGCGGCAGGCGTCGGCTTCCCAGCGGTAACCGACGCCATAAACGGCGCGGATAAATGACTGTTCGGCGTCGAGAGATTCCAGCTTGCGGCGCAGGTTTTTAATGTGGCTGTCGATGGTGCGGTCGGTTACTACGCGGTAGTCGTCATAAAGATGATTGAGCAATTGCTCGCGGGAGAACACTTTTCCTGGTTCGTGAGAGAGCGTTTTCAGCAGACGAAATTCCGCAGGCGTCAGGTCAAGCATTTTACCGCGCCATGAAGCCTGAAAACGACCTTCGTCGATAATCAACGGGCTTTCAGCATCCTGTTGCTGCAACTCGCGCTGCGGTTTGCAACGGCGCAAAATGGTTTTGACGCGCGCTACCACTTCCCGTGGGCTGTACGGCTTACAGATATAATCATCTGCGCCAATCTCCAGCCCCAGCAGGCGATCGATCTCTTCGATTTTTGCCGTCACCATCACGATCGGAATGTCAGAAAAACGACGAATTTCCCGGCACAGCGTCAGGCCATCGGTGCCAGGGAGCATCAGATCTAACAGGATCAGATCCGGTGGTGTCTGGCGCACATACGGCAGTACCTGATCGCCGTGGCTGATAAGCGTCGGCGCATAGCTCGCAGCACGCAGATAATCAATGAGCAACTGCCCCAGCTTCGGTTCATCTTCCACGATCAAAATACGCGGTGTGTTTTCGTCGATTGGTAACTCGGTCATACTTCTCTCTGTAAATCCCGTTCCAGCGGTAACTCTACTGTAATGCTTACCCCGCCAAAAGGCGAATGGGCAGCAATAATGCGACCATTATGTGCTTCAACAATGTTCAGGCAAATCGCCAGCCCCAGCCCGGAACCGCCGCTGGCACGGTTGCGGGAACCTTCGGTGCGATAAAAACGTTCAAACAATTTTTGTAGCTGATCGTCACTGACACCTGGCGCACTGTCGGCAAAGGTCAGTCGCACCGTTTTGTCGCGCTGCCCGGCAGAGATTTGCAGGCTGCCGCCGCTGTCAGTGTAGCGCAGGCTGTTTTCCAGTAAGTTATTGAATAACTGCATTAAACGGTCGCGATCGCCAAATACGGTAATACTGTCTGGCAGGGAAAATTGCAGTTTCAGGCCACGACTGGCGAATCGTTCGCGAAATGCGCCGCCCGCCACTTCCAGCAGTGGGATCAAATCTACCGGTGCTTTTTGATAGGCGAGAGCGCCTTCATCAGACATCGACAACTGATGGAGATCGTCAACCAGTTTGGTCAGTGTACCGACCTCCGCCTGTAAAGACGCCACCGTCTCCGGCGTGAATTTACGCACGCCATCCTGAATGGCTTCCAGTTCACCGCGCAGCACCGCTAATGGCGTACGCAGTTCGTGAGAAATATCGGCCATAAAATCGCGCCGCATTTGCTGGTTTTTCTCCAGTGTGCTGGCAAGCTGGTTGAAGTCTTGCGCCAGTTTGCCCAGTTCATCTTCACTGGTGGGCGTTACGCGGGTAGTGAAATCGCCCGCCGCCAGTTTGTGCGTGCCATCGACAAGTCGTTTTACCGGTGCCAGTAAACCGCGCGCCAGCAGAAAAGTGGCAAGTGCCGCGAGTAACGTTGCCAGGGCGACAATCAACCAGCTGGTTTGCCGCTGTTGTTTATCGAAATTGATATCAGTATTGCGCGTTAACCGCTCAACGGGGGAGGCGATCACCGCGCCAACTTCCGCACCGTTGACCAGAATGGGTCGCCGTGTACCGTCAGGTGGAATCGGCGCTCGCGGACCAACCAGCACTTTGTTGTTTTGATCAACCACCCAGAACTGGGTACGCCAGCCGTGCGGTGGCATACCCGGGCCGGGTTTATCTTCCGAATTATCGTGTTCAAATGAACGCAGGATCTGAAAGACAAAGCGATCATTGTTGCGCAGGAAGCGCCAGTTGCCATGCTGCGCATACTGCTCGCCAAGCGCATCACTTAACAGTTGTAATCGCTGTTCATTACCATGCTTGATGTAATCAATAAAGCCACGCTCAAAACTGATACGCACCGCCCAGTGCATACTGATCAGCAAGACAATGCAGGTGGCGAAAATCGCCAGAAACAGTTTGCCGGTAATACCGGGTCGCCAGAACTTCATTGCGCGCTCCTTTTTCGCCGCGAAATAGCTACATTTTGATGCGTATCGTTCGGCACTCTGGCAAAGATGAACGCCGGAAGGGCGATGATCAACGCCATGCTAAGCCAGGTGTACATAAAGACGGTTTGTGTGGTGCCGCTGTCGACGCTGACATGCTGTGAACCAAAAAGTCCCAGCAACAGCCCGGCGATAGTGACGCCGATACTCATCGACAATTGCATAATCATCGACAGCAGGCTGTTGCCGCTGCTCGCCAGATTGTCCGGGAGATCTTTCAGCGTCAGGGTGTTCATGGAGGAGAAACGCGTCGAGTTGACCATCCCTTGTAAAAACAGGACGAACGGCAAAACGTAGTACCAGCCCAGCAGGGCGGTAGTCATAAACAACAGGGTGACCAGCGACAGACCCAGCGTGGTCGCTACCAGTACCCGACGATAACCAAAGCGATTCACCACCTGTACCACAATTCGCTTCATTCCCATGCTGCCAAGCACCATCGGGATCATCATCAGTCCGGCATGAAACGGCGAGAAACCGAGGCCAATTTGCAGGAAAACCGGTGTCATAAAGGGCAACATGCCACTGCCAATACGTCCGGCAAAGCTCCCCGCCAGGCCCAGCGAAAAGGTACGAGTACGGAACAGTTTCAGACTGAACAGGGCACGGTTGTTATTTCTGGCGTGCAGCAGATAAAGCACCAGTGCCACCACGCCAACTGCGACCAGGCCTGCAATCGTCAGCGGCGATAAACCTGTACCTTTACTGCCGTCCAGCGCCAGGGTTAATACCGCCATGCCAACCGCCAGCAATAAAAATCCGGAGAGATCAAAGCGCCGCGTCTGCATGGTGTAGTTTGGCATTAACAGCAATGTGGCGATCGCACCGATAATCCCCACCGGAATGTTGATCAAAAAGATACAGTGCCACGATGCGTACTCCACCAGCAGACCGCCGAGCGCCGGACCGAGCAGCGGACCGACCTGACCGGGTAACGTGACAAAGGTCATCGCCGCCATATATTGCTCGCGCGGTACGATTTTCATCACCGTCAATCTGCCGACCGGCACCATCATCGCGCCGCCAACGCCCTGTAACGCGCGTGCCAGCAACAGTTCGTTCAGCGTGCCGGAAAGCGCGCAAAACAGTGAACCGAGAGTAAACAGCACGATGGCGGTAAAGAAAATATTGCGCACGCCGACTTTGTCCGCCAGCCAGCCGCTGGCGGGCAGCATCACCGCCACGGTCAGCACATAAGAGACAATGACCATGTGCATATGCAACGGACTTTCCCCGAGGCTTTGCGCCATTGAGGGAAGGGCGGTGTTTACGATGGTGGTGTCCAGCGACTGCATAAAGAAGCCGAAAGCCACAATCCACAATTGCCAACGGGTGCTGTCGGGAAGATCTGTCATTTACTCGGTTACCGTTTGTTTAGGTTTACGCGAAAAACGCAGCCGCAGACGGTCGAAAAAGAGATACACCACCGGCGTGGTATACAGCGTAAGGAGCTGGCTCATTACCAGTCCGCCGACAATGGTGATCCCCAGGGGTTGCCGCAGCTCCGAGCCGTCGCCGCCCGACAATACCAGCGGCAGCGCACCAAACAGCGCCGCCAGGGTAGTCATCATAATCGGGCGAAAACGCAGCAGACAGGCCTGGAAAATAGCTTCCTGCGGCGTCAGGTTACCGTGCCGTTGGGCTTCAAGCGCAAAATCGACCATCATAATGGCGTTTTTCTTCACGATGCCGATTAATAGCATGATCCCTATCAGGGCGATTAGGCTGAACGGGGCATTGAACAGCTCCAGCGCCAACAGCGCTCCAACGCCCGCCGAGGGCAGGGTGGAGAGAATCGTCAGCGGATGTACGTAACTCTCGTAAAGGATACCCAGCACGATATACACCGTGGCGATGGCGGCGATAATCAGGATCACCTGCGAGTTCATCGTCTCCTGGAACACCTGCGCCGTGCCGGCAAAACTGCCGCGCACCGTCGAAGGCACACCAAGCTGGGTCATTGCGCGATCGATCGCCGCACTGGCGTCCGAGAGCGATTTTCCGGTCGGCAGGTTAAACGAAATGGTCGAGGCCGCCGATAATCCCTGATGATTCACCGATAGTGGGGCATTCGCCGGTTGCCATTTAGCGAAATACGACAGCGGGATCGCTTTGCCTTCGTTATTGATAACGAACATTTTTTCCAGCGCACTGATGTCCTGGGTATAGCGCGGATCCACTTCCATCACCACTTTATACTGGTTCATCGGCTGGTAAATGGTCGAGATTTGCCGCTGACCGAAGGCGTTATTTAACAGACTGTTGGCGGCTTGTACGTCGATTCCCAGCCGTGCCATGGTGTCGCGGTCGTAAACCAGATTCATCTCCGCGCCGTTATCCTGCTGATCGGAGTTCACGTCCGCCAGTTCCGGCAACGTCGCCAGTTTTTTGCGGATTTTCGGCTCCCATTCTCGCAGTGCCGCCAGGTCGTCGGATAACAACGTGTACTGGTAGCTGGCGTTCGACTGACGCCCACCAACGCGAATATCCTGTACCGCCATCAGGAACAGATTCGCCCCCGGTTCTTTCGCCAGTTTTACGCGCAGACGGTCGATAATTTGCTGCGCCGTTTCGCTGCGTTCGTCGCGTGGCTTGAGGGTGATAAACATCATCCCGCTGTTCACTCGCGAACCGCCTGTAAAGCCGGTGACATTATCCACTGCCGGATCGTCACGGATAATTTTCATGAAATCCTGCAACTTACCGCGCATCGCCTGAAACGAAATACTCTGATCCGTCTGAATCCCGCCCATCAACACGCCAGTGTCCTGCTCCGGGAAGAAGGTTTTCGGGATCGAGATATACAGCCAGATATTCAGCGCAATGGTGCCAAGCAGCACCACGCCCACCAGACGGGTATGATTGAGCACCCATTTCAGTGACTTGCCGTAGCCTTGTTGCAGGGCTACCAACATGCGACCAAAACCACGCAGTCGCTTTTGCTCGCGCGGCTTGCTGGCTTTCAGCATCCAGCCACACATCATTGGCGTTAATGTCAGAGAAACCAGCAACGATATACCAATGGCGACAGAAAGCGTCACGGCAAATTCGCGTAACAGTCGGCCCGGCAATCCGCCCATCAACAGCAGCGGCAGGAACACCGCCACCAGTGACAGACTCATCGACAGCACCGTAAAACCGACTTCGCGAGTACCTTGCAGTGCGGCTTGCAACGGTTTCATTCCCGCTTCCAGATGACGTGCAATGTTTTCCAGCACCACGATGGCGTCATCCACCACGAAACCAGTAGCGATGGTGAGCGCCATTAACGAAAGGTTATTGAGACTGAATCCGCACAGGTACATCGCCGCAAACGTACCAATCAGCGAAACCGGCACCGAAACGGCGGGAATAATAGTGGCGCGACCCGAGCGCAGGAATAAAAACACCACCAGAATCACCAGCGCCACCGAGATAATCAGCGTTTGCTCGACTTCTTCCAGCGAGGCGCGAATGGTGGGGGAGCGATCCTGGGCAATTTGCAGATCAATCGCCGCCGGAATGGTTTCCTGCAACTCCGGTAATTTTGCCCGGATGCTGTCAACCGTCTGGATAATATTGGCTTCCGGCAGTTTGCGGATCATCAGTAAAATAGCCGGTTTGGCGTTGGTCATCCCGGCGTTGCGCACATCCTGCACTGAGTCGGTCACCGTCGCCACATCGCCCAGACGAACCGCGCCGCCGTTGTTGTAGTGAATAATCAACGGCTGATATTCAGCGGCGGTTTTTAGCTCATCATTGGTCTGGATCTGCCAGCGGTGAGTGCCATCTTCCAGCGCGCCCTGCGGTTTACGCACGTTGGCATTGCTGACGGCGGTGCGTACGTCGTCCAGCGACACGCCCTGATTAAACAGCGCCTGCGGATTCAGCCCGACGCGTACGGCGGGCAGTGAGCTGCCTCCGACATCGACATCACCAACACCGTCGATTTGCGAAATCGTCGGAGCCAGCTGCGTCGAGGCGAAATCGTACAGTTCACCCTGCGAATAAGTATCGGACGTCAGCGTGAGGATCATAATTGGTGCATCCGACGGGTTCGCTTTGCGATAGGTCGGGCGGCTGGGCATCCCACTGGGCAGCAAACTTTGTGCAGCGTTGATCGCCGCCTGCACATCACGCGCTGCGCCGTTGATATCCCGGTCAAAATCAAACTGCAAAATAATACGCGTGCTGCCGAGCGAACTGCTGGAGGTCATTTCACTGACTCCGGCAATGCGCCCAAGTGAGCGCTCCAGCGGCGTGGCAACGGAAGACGCCATTGTTTCTGGTGACGCACCGGGCAGCGAGGCGCTGACCATAATCACCGGAAAATCGACCTGCGGCAGCGGGGCGACCGGCAGCATACGGAAGCCCAGTATGCCGCACAGGGTAATGGCAACCGACAGTAAAATCGTCGCCACCGGACGGTAAATGAAGAGGGCAAAAAACTTCACTTACGCCTCCTCTTCATGACGGGCAAAGCGGCTTTTGGTCCACAATGCCAGGCGGTCGAACAGCAGATAAATCACCGGCGTGGTGAACAGCGTCAGCACCTGGCTGACAATCAGGCCGCCGACCATGCCGATACCTAACGGACGACGCAGTTCCGCGCCGACCCCGGTACTCAACATCAGCGGCAGCGCGCCAAGCAGAGCCGCCAGGGTGGTCATCAGGATCGGACGAAAACGCAACAGACAAGCCTGGTAGATTGCCTCGCGCGGCGACATGCCTTGCTCGCGCTCGGCAGCCAGCGCGAAGTCGATCATCATGATGGCGTTCTTCTTCACGATACCGATCAGCAAAATAATGCCGATAATCGCAATCACATCCAGTTCGCTACCAGCAATCAGCAACGCCAGCAGTGCGCCAACCCCTGCGGTGGGTAGCGTCGAGAGAATGGTGATCGGGTGAATAAAGCTCTCGTACAGAATGCCGAGCACGATATACATCGCCACCACCGCCGCGACAATCAGCCAGACAGTGCTGCCCAGCGCCGACTGGAAGGCGAGGGTGCTGCCCTGGAACTGCGTGGTGATATCCACCGGCAGATTCAGCGTCTTTTCGGTGTCCATAATCGCCTGCACCGCATCGCCCAGCGAATAGTTATCCGGCACGTTAAAGGAGATGGTCGTTACCGGGAACTGATCCAGATGGTTGATGGAGAGCGGCGCAAAACGCTGCTCAATTTTGGCAATTGAGCTTAGCGGCACCACGCCGCCGTCGCTGCTGGTCAGGCGAATGGTATCCAGCGCCGCGAGGCCTGGGGTATTTTCGGTGTTGTGCTCCAGCACCACGCGATACTGGTTGGCCTGAGTATAAATAGTGGAAATCAGCCGCTGACCAAACGCGTTGTACAGGGCGTTATCGACATCCGCCATGCTGATCCCCAGACGGCTGGCGCTGTCGCGATCAACATTGACATACGCCACCAGCCCTTTGTCCTGCCAGTCGCTGGAGACATCAGAAAGCTGTGGCAGTTGCTGGAGTTTTTCCATCAACTGTGGCACCCAGGTACTGAGCGCATCCAGTGACGTGGCCTGCAAGGTAAACTGGTACTGGGTGCGGCTGACCTGAGTATCAATAGTCAGATCCTGCGTTGGTTGCAGGAAGAGATCGACGCCCGGCACTTTATCTACCGCCGTTTGCAGACGGGCGATGACTTTTTGCACCCGATCATCACGTTCATCCAACGGTTTGAGGTTGATTTGTAAACGTGCACTGTTCAGCGACGGGTTAGTGCCATCAACGCCAACAAATGAGGTCAGGCTTTGCACTGCCGGATCCTGCAAAATCACGTCCGCGACCTGGCGTTGTCGCTGGGCCATATTGGCAAAGGAGCTGGATTGCGGTGCCTGCAAAGTGCCCTGAATAATGCCATTGTCCTGTACCGGGAAGAAACCTTTCGGAATGAACACCCACAGCAGCACGCTAAGCAGCAGCGTGCTGAGTGCCACGCTTAAGGTCAGCCACGGATGATTCAGCACTTTCGCCAGTCCACGACCATAGGCGGCGATTATCCTGTCGAACATTTTTTCCGAGGCACGGGAGAAGCGGTTCTGTTTACGCAACGACTCCTGGCTGAGCATCCGCGCGCACATCATCGGTGTCAGGGTCAGCGACACCACCGCTGAGATCAAAATCGCTACCGCCAGGGTAATAGCAAATTCGCGGAACAGTCGCCCGACGATATCGCCCATAAACAGCAGTGGGATCAACACCGCAATCAGCGAGAAGGTCAGCGAGATAATGGTAAAGCCGATTTCACCTGCGCCCTTGAGCGCCGCCGCCAACGGTTTTTCGCCTTTTTCGATATAGCGGGAAATGTTTTCGATCACTACGATGGCGTCATCGACCACGAATCCGGTGGCGATAGTTAACGCCATCAGTGTCAGGTTATTGATTGAAAAATCGAGAAACACCATAACCGCAAAAGTGCCGATTAACGACAGCGGTACAGCAACACCGGGAATGATGGTCGCCGGAATATTGCGCAAAAACAGGTAGATAATCATGACTACCAGCGCGATAGCCATCATCAATTCAAACTGAGTATCATCGACGGATGCGCGGATATTGGTGGTGCGATCGGAAAGCACTGTCACCTTCACCGATTTCGGCAGACTCTCAGTGAGCTGTGGCAGCATCTGCCGAATGCTGTCGGCGGTGGAGATAATGTTAGCACCGGGCTGGCGCTGAACATTCATCACAATGGCCTGTTCTTTGTTCGCCCACGCGCCGAGCCAGCTGTTTTCTGCACCTTGCTCTACAGTTGCGACATCGCCCAGACGAATTGGCGCGCCGTTCTGGTAGGCGATGATTAGCTGGCGATACTCTTCGGCGGATTGCATCTGGTCGTTCGCGGAAAGCATGACCGCACGGGAAGGGCCGTCGAGGCTACCTTTTGCCGAGTTAACGTTAGCGCCGGTAATGGCGGTGCGCACGGTTTCGCTGGTCAGGCCGAGGGCGGCAATCGCCTGAGCGTTAAGTTTGACGCGAACAGCCGGACGCTGACCGCCGGAAAGCGTCACCAGGCCGACGCCGGAAATCTGCGAGATTTTCTGCGCGACGCGGGTTTCCACCATATCTTCCACTTGCGTCATCGGCATGGCGGTTGAGGTGACGGCGAGCGTCATGATCGGCGGATCTGCCGGGTTCACTTTGCTGTAAACCGGCGGGTTAGGCAGATCGCTCGGTAGCAGGTTAGTGGCGGCGTTAATCGCGGCCTGCACTTCCTGCTCGGCGACATCTAGCGGTAATGTTAGCTGGAACTGTAAGGTGATAACTGACGCACCGCCGGAACTTTGCGACGACATCTGTTTCAGGCCAGACATCTGCCCGAACTGGCGCTCGAGCGGCGCGGTAACGGCAGAGGTCATGACATCCGGGCTTGCACCTGGGTAAAGCGTGACTACCTGAATGGTCGGATAGTCCACTTCCGGCAGCGCCGAAACGGGCAGGGCGCGATAACCGATAATCCCGGCGAGTAAGATCGCCACCATCAGCAGCGTGGTGGCGACAGGACGCATAATAAACAGGCGAGACGGGCCGCCTGTGCTGCTCGGGGGTAACACCTGCATCAGGAGCGTGCTCCTTTTTTCGCGTATTCGCGGCTGGTGGCTTTCTCTTCTGGAGTGGTGGCGCTCTGGGCTTCCACCACTTCCACTTTCGCCCCTTCGGTCAGGCGATCAATGCCGTCTGTCACCACGCGATCGCCCGCAGAAATACCTGCACGGATCACCACTTTCTGACTGTCCTGAATGCCCGGCGTCACCAGATGTTTGCTGACCTTGTTTTCACTATTCAGCACCCAGACAAAATGGCCTTCATTGCCCATTTGCAGGGCGGCTGATGGGATCACTACGGCGTTTTGTTCGGTGTCGACTAACATGCGCGCGTTAACAAACTGATTGGGAAACAGCGCATCATCCTGATTATTAAAGCGTGCTTTCACTTTAATCGTACCGGTTGTGGCATCGATTTGGTTATCGAGACTTAACAGCGTGCCTTCACTTAATTTCTTCGAGTTGGTGCGATCCCAGGCTTCTACCACCAGCGGTTTTCCGGCTTTCTGCGCCTGCACTACGGTAGCGATATCGCTTTCCGGCAGGGTAAAGACTAAATCGATAGGATGCGTCTGGGTGATCACCACGATCCCGGTGGTATCACCACTGGAGATTTGGTTACCAACATCAACCTGCTTGAGACCAACGCGACCATCGACTGGTGCGGTAATCCGGCTCCAGTCGAGTTGCAGCTGCGCGCTGGCAACGCTTGCTTCATCAGCCTTAATGGTGCCTTCGGTTTCACTGACCAGCGCCTGTTGGGCATCCAGCTCCTGGCGGGAAACGAGATTGGTTTTTGCCAGTTGTTGATAACGCGCCAGGTCACGGCGGGCGTTGGCAAGCGTGGCTTTATCTTTTGCCAGTTGGCCCTGGGCTTGTGCTAATGCAACTTTGAACTGGCTGGGGTCAATTTCTGCCAGTAAATCGCCTGCTTTGACCTGCTGGCCTTCCTGGAAATGTAACGCTATCAGTTGGCCGTCCACGCGGCTGCGCACCGTAACGGTATTAGCGGCGGTAATGGTGCCAAGCCCGGTGAGGTAACGCGGAACTGCCTGTTCTACGGCGGTCGCCGCCTGAACCGGGGCTAATGGGCCGGAACGCATACCACGGCGACCACCCGCTGGCGATTGCTGCGCTTGTTTCGTCGCCCCTGGGGCTGCACTCTGGGAGTCATTGCGGCCTTGCCAGAACCAGAATGCGGCGATGGCGGCGATAACCACCACGATTACGATTACCCAACGGGATTTATAACTGCCTTTCATCGTTAAGAGTTTCTCTTCCTGAAACGTTTCGCGGAATGATACTAGTGTAGCCAGCCAATAAGGGAGAAAAATGGAGGAATTATGAAACACTATCGGGAATCGTCTGAATGGCGGGCACATTTGCGAGCACGCATCCAGTAATAACACAGGAAACTATTTTATCTACGCGTTAGCGATAGACTGCATACAGGGCGAAAGGAGGTAAGCCGCAGATTTCAGCCGGATGCTGAAACGGGAAAGCCCCTCCCGAGGAAGGGGCCTTAAATAAGGAAAGGGTCATGATGAAGCTACTCATCATCGTGGTGCTCTTAGTCATAAGCTTCCCCGCTTACTAAGACTACCAGGGCGGGGGAAACCCCGCTCTACCCTCACTCCTGAAAGTATGCCTTCACGATAAGATTGTCAATCCGCAGGATTTGCCGTCTGCGATCCTGCCAGCAAAAATTCTTTGCGAGACGTTACGCAATAATCACACTGGAAACTATTTTATCTGCAAGTCAGCGATAGACTAAGTGCATGGCGAAAGGAGGTAAGCCGACGATTTCAGCGGGACGCTGAAACGGGAAAGCCCCTCCCGAGGAAGGGGCCTTAAATAAGGAAAGGGTCATGATGAAGCTACTCATCATCGTGGTGCTCTTAGTCATAAGCTTCCCCGCTTACTAAGACTACCAGGGCGGGGGAAACCCCGCTCTACCCTCACTCCTGAAAGTATGCCTTCACGATAAGATTGTCAATCCGCAGGCTTTGTAGTCTGCGATCCTGCCAGCAAATATTCTTTGCGAGTCGTTACGCAATAATCACAGAGGAAACTATTTTATTCACGCGTTAGCGATAGACTGCATTCAGGGCGAAAGGAGGTAAGCCGATGATTTCAGCGGGACGCTGAAACGGGAAAGCCTCTCCCGGAGAAGAGGGCTTTTAATAAGGAAAGGGTTATGATGAAGCACGTCATCATACTGGTGATACTCTTAGTGATTAGCTTCCAGGCTTACTAAGAACACCAGGGGGAGGGGGAAACCTCTCCCTAACCCTCACTCCTGAAATTATGTCACTCCGCCCTTAGTGTCAATCGACGGCTCTCCGTTCTTGCGAGGCGAATAGCAAAATTTTCTGCGCCGCCGGGCCTAATTCTGAAAGTTTCTTCGTTTGCTCTTATTTCATTATTGCAGTCGGTATGATACCGGACCTCAATAATTCTCTAAGAAAGGATTTCTTATGAGCGAACAAATCACGTTTGCCACCAGCGATTTTGCCAGTAACCCGGAACCACGTTGCCCCTGCATTTTGCTGCTGGATGTTTCTAGCTCGATGAGCGGCAGACCCATTAATGAACTTAACGCCGGATTGGTTACCTTTCGCGATGAGCTGCTTGCCGATTCGCTGGCCTTAAAAAGAGTGGAACTCGGTATTGTGACGTTCGGCCCGGTGCATGTGGAACAACCCTTTACCAGCGCCGCTAACTTTTTCCCGCCCATCCTGTTTGCCCAGGGGGATACGCCAATGGGGGCCGCCATTACCAAAGCCCTGGATATGGTTGAAGAGAGGAAACGTGAGTACCGCGCAAATGGTATTTCGTATTATCGCCCGTGGATTTTCCTGATCACCGATGGCGCTCCAACCGATGAGTGGCAGGCTGCCGCCAACAAAGTGTTTCAGGGGGAAGAAGATAAGAAGTTTGCCTTCTTTTCCATCGCTGTTCAGGGGGCGGATATGAAGACGCTGGCACAAATCAGCGTTCGTCAGCCTTTGCCTCTGCAAGGATTACAATTCCGTGAACTGTTTAGCTGGTTATCCAGTTCGCTGCGTTCGGTTTCCCGCTCCACGCCGGGAACGGAAGTTGTGCTGGAAGCGCCAAAAGGCTGGACGTCAGTGTGAGCTGGCGTCTGGTTTATGCATCCGCTGTTGGAACGTCGCACATTAGCGCTGATTTACCTTGTCAGGATGCCTGCCAGATGCAGGTTGCCTGGTTAAACGATCAGCAACCATTACTGGTGATGTTTCTTGCTGATGGTGCAGGCAGCGTCTCGCAGGGTGGCGAAGGCGCGATGCTCGCCGTCAATGAAGCGATGGCTTATATGTCGCAAAAAGTGCAGGGTGGGGAATTGGGGCTTAATGATATCCTCGCCACGGATATTGTGCTGACTATTCGTCAGCGACTTTTTGCCGAGGCGGAAGCCAAAGAATTAGCAGTTCGCGATTTTGCCTGCACGTTTCTGGGATTGATTTCATCGGCTAATGGCACCTTGATTATGCAGATTGGCGATGGCGGCGTGGTGGTGGATTTTGGTCACGGTCTGCAATTGCCGCTTACGCCGATGGTGGGTGAATATGCCAATATGACGCACTTCATTACCGATGAAGATGCCGTTTCCAGACTGGAAACTTTCACCAGCACTGAGCGTGTGCATAAAGTTGCAGCATTTACGGATGGTATCCAGCGACTGGCGTTAAATATGCTGGATAATTCTCCTCATGTACCTTTCTTTACCCCGTTTTTCAATGGACTGGCGTCAGCAACGCAGGAACAACTCGATTTATTACCTGAATTGTTAAAGCAGTTTTTGTCCAGCCCGGCGGTAAACGAGCGTACGGATGATGATAAAACGTTGGCACTGGCGCTGTGGTTACCATGAAACCCACTTTATATACTGCTACTGGTGAGTGCGTTACGCCAGGCCGTGAACTGAGCAAAGGCGGTGAAGGCGCGGTTTATGATATCAATGAGTTTGTCGATAGCGTCGCCAAGATTTATCACACGCCGCCACCCGCCTTAAAACAGGACAAACTTGCCTTTATGGCTGCGACAGCTGACGCGCAATTGTTGAATTATGTCGCCTGGCCGCAGGCAACGCTTCACGGTGGACGAGGCGGAAAAGTTATCGGTTTTATGATGCCAAAAGTTTCTGGTAAAGAACCGATTCATATGATCTATAGCCCGGCACATCGTCGTCAACGTTACCCTCATTGTGCGTGGGATTTTCTACTCTATGTTGCGCGCAATATTGCTTCATCTTTTGCTACGGTTCACGAGCACGGGCACGTCGTGGGTGACGTAAACCAGAACAGTTTTATGGTAGGTCGCGACAGCAAAGTGGTACTGATTGATAGCGACTCCTTTCAGATTAACGCCAATGGCACACTGCATTTATGCGAAGTCGGCGTGTCGCATTTTACGCCGCCAGAGCTACAAACCTTGTCGTCATTTGTCGGCTTTGAACGCACAGAAAATCACGATAATTTTGGCCTTGCGTTGCTGATTTTTCACGTCTTGTTTGGTGGCCGTCATCCTTATTCTGGTGTGCCGCTTATCTCTGATGCGGGTAATGCGCTGGAGACGGATATTACCCATTTCCGTTATGCCTACGCGTCAGATAATCAGCGACGTGGTTTAAAACCGCCGCCACGATCGATTCCGCTATCGATGTTACCGAGTGATGTTGAAGCCATGTTTCAGCAGGCATTCACGGAAAGTGGCGTGGCAACCGGGCGTCCGACGGCTAAAGCGTGGGTAGCGGCACTTGATTCTCTGCGCCAACAGTTAAAGAAATGTCCCGTTTCGGCAATGCATGTTTATCCCGCTCATTTGACCGACTGCCCGTGGTGTGCGCTGGATAATCAAGGCGTTATCTATTTTATTGATCTCGGCGAAGAGGTCATTACCACCGGCGGGGATTTTGTGCTGGCAAAAGTCTGGGCGATGGTGATGGCGTCAGTAGCACCGCCAGCATTGCAACTGCCATTACCCGATCATTTCCAACCGACTGGCAGGCCGCTTCCTTTAAGCCTGTTACGGCGCGAATACATCATTCTGCTTGAGATCGCACTGTCAGCATTATCGCTGCTGCTTTGCGGCCTTCAGGCAGAACCGCGTTATATTATTTTGGTTCCTGTGCTGGCGGCTATCTGGATTATTGGCAGTCTGACAAGCAAAGCGTACAAAGCAGAAGTTCAGCAACGCCGTGAGGCATTTAATCGTGCGAAAATGGACTATGACCATTTAGTCCGCCAGATCCAGCAGGTAGGCGGCCTGGAAGGTTTTATCGCCAAACGGACGATGCTCGAAAAAATGAAGGACGAAATTCTCGGGTTACCGGAAGAAGAGAAACGCGCTCTGGCAGCACTTCATGACACTGCAAGGGAACGGCAGAAGCAGAAGTTTCTGGAGGGATTTTTTATTGATGTTGCCTCTATTCCCGGCGTTGGCCCTGCGCGTAAAGCGGCGTTACGGTCTTTTGGTATTGAAACAGCCGCAGATGTTACCCGTCGTGGCGTTAAGCAAGTGAAAGGGTTTGGCGACCATCTGACCCAGGCGGTTATCGACTGGAAAGCGAGCTGTGAACGCCGTTTTGTGTTCAGGCCGAATGAAGCGATAACGCCAGCAGACAGACAAGCGGTAATGGCGAAAATGACCGCCAAACGACATCGGCTGGAATCGACGTTGACTGTCGGCGCGACAGAGTTGCAGCGATTCCGCCTTCATGCTCCAGCACGGACCATGCCGTTGATGGAACCTTTACGTCAGGCGGCAGAAAAACTGGCTCAGGCGCAGGCAGATTTAAGCCGCTGCTGAGCCATTTTCTTTTAACGAAACACCACTTCCGCCCAGCGTGCCAGCCCGGCGGTGACGGAGCCAAAGTCATCGCCGCCTGCAATCGGAATTCCCGGCAACTGTTCTGCCAGCGCTTTTTTAATCAGCGGCGAACGGGCGCTACCGCCGGTCAGGTAGATAACGTCCGGTTTTTCCTGGGCGTTATCCAGGGCCAGTTGCACCTGTTCCAGAATCCGCGCCAGTGGCTGGCTGAGGGCGCTTTCCAGCCCTTGCTGGCTAATCAGCGTAGCCAGTTCATCGCTGATAAACGGCAGTGAGGCGCGGGTTTCCGCTACGCTTGAAAGAGCAATTTTGCACTCTTCTGCGCTACGCACCAGGCGATAGCTTAAACGCTGACGCCAGACTTTCTGTAGCAGGGCCACTTTTTCCGGTTCGCGGGCATCGCGTACCAGATCGTTAAGCAGACGACCGTTGGCACTACTGTAGAAATCACTCTGCGCAGGTACGTCGTTGATGGCAACCGCATTCCACCACGGCAGAATCGGCAGGGCGATGCCTTTTTCGGTTTCGCCACCCATGCCCAGTAACGGCATCAGATTTTTAAACGCCAGTGCGATGTCCAGATCGTTACCGCCAATACGGCAACCACTGTGACCCAGCAGGCTGGCTTCACGATCGAGACGCGAACGCCACTGCGGCCCCATCAGCAGCAATGAACAGTCAGTCGTACCACCGCCGATATCCACCACCAGCACCCGTTTTTCTTCCTGCAAGGTGGCTTCGTAATCCAGCCCAGCCGCGACCGGCTCGTACTGGAATACCACGTCCCTGAATCCGGCACGCTTCGCCGCGCGTTCCAGAATCCCTTGCGCCTGGGCGTTTGCTTCATCGCCGCCCAGCCCCTGGAAGTTGATCGGGCGACCAATCACCGCCTGAGTAATCGCTTCTGGCAGCTGCGCCTGCGCCTGCTGGCGAATGTGCAACATCATTGCGCAGACCAGATCCTCAAACAGCGCTACCTGCTGCGGTTTTAAGCCGCTGGCACCGAGGAACGATTTTGGTGATTTCACAAACCACACTTCTTCTGGATCATCAATGTACTGTGCCAGTGAGGAAAGACCGAACTGCACGCTTTTCGCCGTAACATCGATATCTTCTTCGCGGTTATAACGAATCGCCCGACGTAACAGCGCCTGCGTTTCATCGTCGTCTGCCGGAACATCATGATGGCGGTACAGCCATTCACTTACTGCTTCACGCGTTGGCGCGCAAAGCATTGAAGGCAGCAGCGTGCTGTCGTTTTCCATTTTCAGTAATTGCGGTTTACCGTCACGCATGACCGCCACTGAACAGTTTGCTGTACCGTAATCAAAACCAATAAACACGAATTAATCCCCATGCCGGTGAAGAAGGGGCGTGACTTTAGCGAAATGTTGCCGTCGCGACAACCGGAATATGAAAGCAAAGCGTAGCGTCTGAATAACGTTTATGCTGAAAGCGGATGAATAAGGAGATGCGATGTATACCCTGAACTTGCAGCCGCCGTATGACTGGTCGTGGATGTTGGGATTTCTCGCCGCCCGTGCGGTGAGTGGTGTGGAAACGGTCGCTGAGGATTATTATGCCCGTAGTCTGGCGGTGGGCGAATATCGCGGCGTGGTGACTGCTATTCCGGATATAGCCCGCCATACTCTGCACATAAATTTAAGTGCAGGTTTAGAACCCGTTGCCGCTGAGTGTCTGGCGAAAATGAGCCGCCTGTTTGATCTGCAATGTAACCCGCAGATTGTTAACGGTGCGTTGGGCAAGTTAGGCGCGGCGCGGCCCGGATTGCGTTTACCCGGCTGTATTGATGCTTTTGAGCAGGGTGTGCGGGCGATTTTAGGCCAACTGGTGAGCGTGGCGATGGCGGCAAAATTGACTGCCAAAGTTGTACAGCTTTATGGCGAACGGCTGGATGATTTTCCGGAGTATATCTGCTTCCCCACGCCTCAGCGGCTGGCAGCAGCCGACCCGCAGGCATTAAAAGCGTTAGGCATGCCGTTGAAACGGGCAGAGGCACTGATTCATCTGGCAAATGCGGCGCTGGAGGGCAGCTTACCAATGACAATTCCGGGCGATGTGGAGCAGGCGATGAAAACGCTGCAAACTTTTCCGGGTATCGGGCGCTGGACGGCGAATTATTTCGCTTTGCGTGGCTGGCAGGCGAAAGATGTTTTTCTGCCGGATGATTATCTGATTAAACAGCGATTTCCGGGGATGACACCGGCACAAATCCGCCGTTATGCCGAGCGCTGGAAGCCCTGGCGTTCTTATGCGCTGTTGCATATCTGGTATACGGAAGGCTGGCAACCAGACGGAACGGACGAATTGTAGGCCTGATACGTCGCATCAGGCAATGGGCAAACGCTCCCTCAGTTAATCGCGAAATAACTGCTATTCACCAGCAAATCCAGCGGTTGGGCATCGGCAATCACATCACCATAAATCAGATCGACGCCGATGCCAGAAAGCGTATCCATCACTAAGGGTAAAACGACTGGCCCGGCGATGGTTTTCATCCCGAGTCGCTGAGCGTGCCCCTGAATAATCGTAATCAGCATCTCATCCATCAAATTACCCTGCACGTTGGCGCATAACTCACCATCAAGTAGCAGGTAATCTGCCATATTCGCTTTCAGCGAGTTGAAGATTTGCAGATCGCGGCCCACCTGGCTGAGCACTATCCGACATCCCGCCAGCCGCAGTTTTTGCACGCTTTCTGCGTGATCTAAAATCGCTTCAGCCGGAATAATCAGATGTAATAACCGTGGTGGTAGAGGGCTATTTTCCAGCTGCTCAAGCAGATCATTCACCAGCGTGGCGCTACTCAAACCGGCAACGGAAAGGGCGATGCTTATGCCTTTACTGGCAACCGCTTTTGCGGCCTGCTGGAAAAATTCGTGGAATACCCGTCGGTCAAGAGCATGGCTAAGTGCCGGATCGCTGAAGCTACGACGAAATGTTTGTTCATCAATAATCTCGCCTTCGCAACTCCAGAGCTTAAGTGAAATCAGCCACAAATTACGCGCTTCCGGGATCCGTGGCGAAGCGACACCGTGGGCGATCATCATCAACTGATTCTCTTTAATCATCCGCCACTGTTCATCAAGCGACATCGCCGCCCGTTCGCTATGTGCGGCAGCTTGCTGCGGTTCGTAAACCGTCACCCGGCCCCGGCCACCATTTTTGGAGGCATAACAGGCGATATCAGCCTGCGACATCACTTCTGCCGCCTGATGATTGTTGTCATCGATCAAGGTAATCCCGGCGCTGGCACCTACCCGATGTACCCGGCCTTCCCATATAAAGTGATAGTCATTCACAGCACTGATAATACGTGTAGCGATAAAACGAGCGCTTTCAACATTGCAGTCTGGCAGCAGCAGACCAAATTCATCACCACCGAGCCGCGCCAGCACGTCACTGGAGCGCAGCATACTCAGCATCAACGACGCCAGTTCGCGCAGCAAAGCGTCGCCCGCCGCATGCCCGGCGCTGTCATTCACCGCTTTAAAGCGATCAAGATCGATAAACACCAGGGCATGTCGCTGATGTGTACTGTTTATCGTTTGCAGCAGGATACGCAGTTGCTTCTCAAAACTGGCGCGATTGGCGAGATGCGTCAGTGCATCATGGGAGGCGCTGTAGCTCAGCTGGCGCAGCATTTTGCGTGATTCGGTAACGTCCTGAATCACCAGAACCGAACCAATATTGCTGCCGTCCAGAGTACTTAACGGCGTAATACTGTAATGCACGTCGTAACTGCCGCCGCTCCGACAGTGCAACACCACATCTTGTTCGATCGCGGAACGTGAGGTGTCGGCACTGTAAATGTTCTCCATTAATGGTCCGTTGTCGCCAAAAGTAATATGCAACACCGTCAGGAGCGGAACACCTAACGCTTCTTCCTGCGTCCAGCCGCTCATCTTCTCCGCCACTGGATTCATAAAGGTAATTTTCATCGCCATATCAATACAGACCACGGCTTCACCGATGGAATCAAGCGTAATGTGCAGGCGCTCTTTTTCCTGAAACAATGCCTCGTTAAGCTGTTTCACTTCGGTCATATCCATATTGATGCCGAGGAGACGTTCGACTTCGCCTTCTTTATTCAGTACCCGGTTGGCGAGGGCGCGGATATGGCGAATACCGTCTTTTACGGTAATGCGAAATTCCAGTTTAAAGGGCGAGCGTGATTGCAACGAATCACGAATCACTTTTTCGGCATGCTGGCGATCTTCCGGCAGCACGCACTCGTACCACACCTGCCAGTTCGGTTTGATATGTGGAGGAATTTCATACAGCTCGAACATCCGCTTATCCCAGCTAAAAATATTCGGCTTCAACTCCCACTCCCAGATGCCAATCCCGCCCGCTTCGTTAGCCAGAGTGATGCGCTCCATCAGTTGCTGATTGACCTGTTCGGTGCGTTTTAGCTCGTTAATGTCTTCAATCTGAGCGATAAAATAGAGCGGCGTGCCATCCGTGTGGCGCACCAGTGAGACGGCAAGCAACGCCCAGACAACATCGCCATTGCGGTTGTAGTAGCGTTTTTCCATTGAATAGGTGTTTATTTCACCGCTTATCAGCTTTTCAACCTGTTGGAGATCTTTATTGAGATCCTCCGGCCAGGTCAGTTGCTGAAAGGTGAGTCCGCGCAGCTCTTCCTGACTGTACCCGAGAAACTGGCAGAGCGCTTTGTTGGTTTGCAGCCATTGTCCCTCGGTGCCCACTAACGCCATACCGATAGCGGAATATTCCATCGCGTTCCGAAAGTGGGTTTCGCTTTCGGAAATGTGTTTGCGTTCCGCACGAAAGGCATACATCACCATGGTCATGATGTTGGCGGGCAGCAGGATCAGCAAAAACGGTAGCCACGGCATATGGCTCATCAGGTACGTACGCGGCGTAGCAAGCTGGGAGGGATCCGCGGCCATCATCAGCGACACCATCATCACCGTGGTAAGGAAGATCAAAAAGGCTTCCATTCGTGGCAGACGCACGGCGCTCCACATCAACAGCACAATAATGAAAGTAAAAGGCCACGGCAGATACAGCATCGAAAGCCAGCTTAACGTCAGTGTGATGGCTAACGTGAGCAGCGACTCAAAAAGCAACCGTGGGTTGCGATGGCGCAGCAGATAGTGTGGTTTAAATAACAATCCCAGCGGCACCAGTGCCAGAGCGCCGATGGATTCTGACAGTACCCATATCAAAAATGCCCTGAGAGGATCGTCTCCGGGCGTCAGCAGGACAACCAGAACACCCCCCAACAGAGGCGGAACAATGGCGCTGCCGAGTGCCAGACGCAGCCAGTCAGCCAGATTTTGCAAGGGGTTATACCACGGCAGCAATTTACGTAGCAGCACTGCCCCGACCACGGCTTCAACAATATTGATGGTCGTCCAGGTCATGTTCAGCGAGCTGGTGGAAAAAAGCAGGATGGATGCGGCGATATTTCCCAGCGAACAGCTCAGCGCAATTCCCGGCCACATGCGCCCGGCATGGCGATAAAACGCCACCATCATGATGGACGTCGGGAACCACAGTGGGGCGAGTTGGGTGCCAAACTGCGAAAGCTCAAGCGAGAAAAGGGTAAAGATAAACGAGACTAAACCTAAACTGACCAGGTGAAGCAGCGGGTGGGGCAGGGCAATTAATACATGCTGTGATTGTTTGCTCATTACCGCTTTATCCGCAAGACCTGGTCGCCAGTATTCGTTTCTGTGTTTATGCTAGTACAAAAGTTTTACATTTTATATGCGAATTGCTCATAAAGTGACGTAAAGGCGGATAATTTGCGCAACTGCGTATAACATTTTTTACCTTACATAAAACTGATCAACGTAATTTGCCCCCGGGAATTCTTTGTCAACAATTAACTCTGAGCGCGCGGCAACGCTATTCGACTGGTATCAGACGGATGAAATCCCTATAATTGCCGCGTTTGGCGCTTCGTCGCCCCCTTCCTAACATCCAGGTTAATCAGGTCGCTAAATATATGACTGATCAGTCTCATCAGTGCGTCATTATCGGTATCGCTGGCGCATCGGCTTCCGGCAAGAGTCTTATTGCCAGTACCCTTTATCGTGAATTGCGTGAGCAAGTCGGTGATGAACACATCGGCGTAATTCCCGAAGACTGCTATTACAAAGATCAAAGCCATCTGTCGATGGAAGAACGCGTTAAGACCAACTACGACCATCCCAGCGCGATGGATCACAGTCTGCTGCTTGAGCATTTACAAGCGTTGAAACGCGGCTCGGCAATTGACCTGCCGGTTTACAGCTATGTTGAACATACGCGTATGAAAGAAACGGTGACGGTTGAGCCGAAGAAGGTCATCATTCTCGAAGGCATTTTGTTGCTGACGGATGCGCGTTTGCGTGACGAACTTAACTTCTCCATTTTCGTTGATACCCCGCTGGATATCTGCCTGATGCGCCGCATCAAGCGTGACGTTAACGAGCGTGGGCGTTCAATGGATTCAGTGATGGCGCAATATCAAAAAACCGTGCGCCCGATGTTCCTGCAATTCATTGAGCCTTCTAAACAATATGCGGACATTATCGTGCCGCGCGGCGGGAAAAACCGCATCGCGATCGATATATTGAAAGCGAAAATAAGTCAGTTCTTTGAATAAGCTTGATAAATTGTGTACCGTTCAGTGATAACCTGGTATGCCCTTGACGTAATTGGCGTTAAGGGAGTGATGCGCGAAAGGAGAAAATGCCATGCGTCTGTGTGACCGAGATATTGAAGCCTGGCTTGATGAAGGCCGTTTGTCGATCAACCCACGTCCGCCAGTGGAGCGTATTAACGGCGCGACGGTGGATGTACGCCTGGGCAATAAATTTCGTACCTTCCGTGGTCACACGGCAGCGTTTATCGATCTGAGCGGTCCCAAAGATGAAGTGAGCGCCGCGCTTGACCGCGTGATGAGCGATGAGATCGTTCTCGACGAGGGCGAGGCGTTCTATCTTCACCCAGGAGAGCTGGCGCTGGCGGTGACGCTGGAGTCGGTGACGCTGCCAGCCGATCTGGTGGGCTGGCTGGACGGGCGTTCCTCACTGGCGCGTCTGGGGCTGATGGTGCACGTCACCGCGCACCGCATCGATCCGGGCTGGTCTGGTTGCATTGTGCTGGAGTTCTACAACTCCGGTAAGCTGCCGCTGGCGCTGCGTCCGGGCATGTTAATTGGTGCGCTGAGCTTTGAGCCGCTTTCCGGCCCGGCGGCGCGACCTTACAACCGCCGTGAAGATGCGAAATATCGCAACCAGCAGGGCGCGGTAGCCAGCCGAATCGATAAAGACTAATTCAGGCCCATTGAGGATACCATGAGACGATTTCTGACGACGCTGATGATACTCCTGGTCGTGCTGGTGGCCGGGTTATCTGCGTTAGTGTTGCTGGTGAATCCGAATGATTTCCGCGACTATATGGTCAAGCAAGTTGCTGCACGTAGCGGTTATCAATTGCAGCTCGACGGGCCACTGCGTTGGCACGTCTGGCCGCAGCTTAGTATCCTCTCCGGGCGAATGTCTCTCACCGCCCAGGGCGCAAGCCAGCCACTGGTTCGCGCCGACAACATGCGTCTGGACGTGGCGCTTTTACCACTACTGAGTCATCAACTGAGCGTTAAGCAGGTGATGCTAAAAGGGGCAGTGATCCAACTGACGCCGCAGACGGAAGCGGTGCGCAGTGAAGACGCTCCGGTTGCACCGCGCGACAATACCTTGCCGGATCTGTCAGACGATCGCGGATGGTCGTTTGATATATCCAGTCTTAAGGTGGCGGACAGCGTGCTGGTGTTCCAGCATGAAGATGACGAGCAGGTGACAATCCGCAATATTCGCCTGCAAATGGAACAAGATCCCCAACATCGTGGTTCATTTGAGTTCTCCGGGCGGGTTAATCGCGATCAGCGCGATCTCACGATATCCCTTAACGGTACGGTAGATGCTTCTGATTATCCGCATGATTTAACGGCGGCTATTGAACAAATTAACTGGCAGTTGCAGGGTGCCGATTTACCAAAACAAGGTATTCAGGGGCAGGGGAGTTTCCAGGCCCAGTGGCAGGAGTCACATAAACGCCTTTCATTTAACCAAATTAGTTTGACCGCCAATGACAGTACGCTGAGCGGGCAAGCACAGGTTACGCTGACAGAGAAACCGGAATGGCAGCTGAGGCTGCAATTCCCGCAACTGAATCTTGACAACCTCATCCCGCTTAATGAAACCGCGAATGGTGAAAACGGTGCCGCGCAGCAGGGGCAGAGCCAATCAACGTTGCCGCGCCCGGTCATTTCTTCGCGTATTGATGAACCGGCCTATCAGGGACTGCAAGGCTTTACGGCTGATATTTTGTTGCAGGCCAGTAACGTGCGCTGGCGCGGAATGAATTTTACAGATGTTGCCACGCAAATGACCAACAAGTCGGGTTTGCTGGAAATTACTCAACTGCAGGGCAAACTTAACGGTGGACAGGTTTCACTGCCGGGCACGCTGGACGCGACATCAATAAATCCGCGGATAAACTTCCAGCCACGGCTGGAAAACGTTGAGATTGGTACCATTCTGAAGGCGTTTAACTATCCGATTTCGTTGACCGGAAAAATGTCACTGGCTGGTGATTTCTCCGGTGCTGACATAGATGCCGACGCATTCCGCCACAACTGGCAAGGACAGGCACATGTCGAAATGACCGACACGCGCATGGAAGGGATGAACTTCCAGCAGATGATTCAGCAAGCGGTAGAGCGTAATGGCGGTGATGTGAAGGCCGCTGAAAACTTTGATAACGTGACGCGGCTTGACCGCTTTACCACCGATTTGACGTTGAAGGATGGCGTCGTGACGTTAAACGACATGCAAGGTCAATCGCCTGTGCTGGCGCTGACAGGGGAAGGCATGTTGAATCTGGCAGATCAAACCTGCGACACCCAGTTTGATATTCGGGTCGTGGGTGGCTGGAACGGGGAAAGCAAACTGATTGATTTCCTGAAAGAAACGCCAGTACCGCTGCGGGTTTATGGCAACTGGCAGCAACTCAATTACAGCCTGCAAGTGGATCAGTTACTGCGCAAACATCTACAGGACGAAGCGAAACGTCGCCTGAATGACTGGGCCGAGCGGAATAAAGATTCCCGTAATGGCAAAGATGTGAAGAAGTTGCTGGAGAAGATGTAGGTTACCAGGTGACCAGTCCTGTAGGCCTGATAAGACGCGTAAAGCGTCGCATCAGGCGTTCGTGGCGGCATCATTATATTCTGAATATGTAAGATCGAAGGCTGTTCCGTTCACTTGATGTTCCTCGCTACTATGGAACGCTCAAGCCGGTGAACGTGCCAGGGTGGCTCAATCTCCACCACCCTGGCAACCCGGGCTCCCGGCGGTAAATCGCCGATGGCGCGGTTCCCTCATCTTATTCCTTTCGGCTATTGGGTAAAATGACCGATACCATCACACCTCGTACTCCATCTCGCCATCCTTACGCAGCGGTATAATCTGCACCTTCTGCACGCGATGGCTTTCTACCTGCAACGTTTTAAGCAAATAATCCCCCACCTGAACTTCTTCGCCAGGTTTTGGAATACGCTGCAAATACTCCATCAACAGCCCGGCAATGGTGTGATATTCACGTTTTTCATCCAGCGGCAGCGGCACATATTGCACCAGATCCTCCAGCGGCATATGACCATTCGCCGTCCAGGAACCGTCCGCATTCTTCTGAATATCATGGCGGGCGTCGATCTCTTCCACTTCGTTCGGTAAGTTACCGGCAATGGTTTCAGTGACGTCACTTAATGTCACAATCCCTTCCACCGAGCCAAACTCATCCACCACAAAAGCAAAGTGCGTGCGGGCATTACGGAACTGCTCCAGGGCAGGTAACAACGGCAAGGTTTCCGGGAACACCAGCGGCTGGCGAATCAACACCCGCAGGTTGAGCGGTTCGCCGCGCAGAGACTGTTGTAGCAGGTCGATAACGTGAACAACACCGAGCAAATCTTCTGCGTCATCACCGTCGGTAACCACCAGCCGCGTATGCTGATTTCGCTCCAGCAACTGGCGGATTTCTTCTTCCGGCGCGTTGAGATCGATATGCTCAATATCGTGGCGCGACGTCATAATGCTGCTGACGGTACGCTGGTTAAGATTAAGTACCCGCTCAATCATCCGCCGTTCCTGCGGATTAAAGATCTGCTGGTTACCATGATCCACCAGCATGGACGCGGTTTCGGCGTCCAGTTCCGCATCTTCTTTTTGCCCGCTAAGCAGGCGCATTACCGCTTCGGTAGTCCGCTGGCGCAGCGTCTGGTTAGCGGAAAGAAAACGTCGCCGGTTAAAGATAGCCAACTGATTGAGCGCCTCGATCATCACCGAGAAACCAATGGCAGCGTACAGGTAGCCTTTCGGAATGACGAAGCCGAAACCTTCTGCCACCAGGCTAAAGCCAATCATCAACAGGAAGCTTAAGCAGAGAATAACGATCGTCGGGTGACTGTTAACAAATTGCGTTAACGGCTTGCTGGCCATCAACATCAGGCTGATAGCGATAACCACGGCGGCCATCATGACCAGTAAATGGTCGACCATCCCGACGGCGGTAATCACTGAGTCGAGTGAGAAAATGGCGTCCAGTACCACAATTTGCGTCACCACGCCCCAGAACTTCGCACCTTTGCGTTGTGTGGGATTATTGCTGTCTTTCCCTTCCAGCCGTTCGTTCAGCTCCATCGTGGCTTTGAACAACAGGAAGAAACCACCAAACAGCATGATTAAGTCGCGGGCGCTAAAGGTAAACGAGCGGAAGCTGAACAGCGGTTGAGTCAGGGTGACCAGCCAGGAGATTGACGCCAGCAGTAACAGGCGCATTAACATTGCCAGCAGCAGCCCGGTAACCCGTGCGCGGTCACGCTGCTTCGGCGGTAGTTTTTCGGCGAGGATGGCAATAAAGACCAGGTTATCAATGCCGAGGACCAGTTCGATCACAATCAGCGTGATTAACCCGGCCCAGATAGACGGATCGGCAATCCATTCCATAGTAAGTACAAAACCTATTCGTTGTATGACAAATGTCACAATTCGATCATGGATAAATCGGGGCAAAAATGCAATGTTGCAGCACTATTTATCTCATATTATTTGAGGGTAATAACCTCACATTATCCCTGAATTAAAAGTGGTAATAATAAAACATTATTTAAGAAATATCGCATGTGGAGACACTATATTAAATATTGTCAACCTAAAGAAACTCCTAAAAACCATATTGAATGACACTTAATATAATTCTTAAAAATAGCCAATTACCGAATTGTTATCTTGCCTGCTATTCCGTTAGCTGTAACACTTCCTCCTGCATTATTGGAAAGCCAATATTCAATTACCATAATGTCACCTTATATTCGGAAGTTAATTTCCGTAATAACCCTTTCTCATCAACGACTGCATGCTGAGAGGGTGTGAAAAATTAAACTAAATCAGTGTATTGGTAGCTAAAAAGCCAGGGGCGGTAGCGTGTCTGTATGCCTGAAAGACCAGTCTGAATTATTCTGTCAATAGCCTGCGGATGAAATCAATTTTTTTAGGACTGATGCCAGTTAAATTTTTATTCAATTAACTGCAAGGTAAATGTGCATGGCGACATTGCTATTAATAGTGCACAGGATAATTACTCTGCCAAAGTGATAAATAAACAATGATGAAATCCAAAATGAAATTGATGCCATTATTGGTGTCAGTAACCTTGATAAGCGGTTGCACAGTACTTCCGGGCAGCAATATGTCGACGATGGGCAAAGACGTCATCAAACAGCAGGACGCTGATTTCGATCTCGACAAAATGGTGAATGTTTATCCGCTGACCCCGCGCCTGATTGACCAATTACGCCCACGCCCGAATGTAGCGCGCCCCAATATGACGCTGGAAAGTGAGATCGCGAATTACCAGTATCGCGTCGGGCCGGGGGACGTTCTTAATGTCACCGTCTGGGATCACCCGGAACTCACCACGCCAGCCGGTCAGTACCGCAGCTCCAGCGACACCGGCAACTGGGTACAGCCTGACGGCACTATGTTTTACCCGTATATCGGCAAGGTCCACGTAGTCGGGAAAACGCTCGCTGAAATCCGCAGTGATATTACCGGGCGCTTAGCGACGTACATCGCTGACCCGCAGGTGGACGTTAATATCGCCGCCTTCCGCTCACAAAAGGCCTATATCTCCGGTCAGGTGAATAAATCCGGTCAACAGGCGATCACCAACGTGCCACTGACTATTCTCGACGCCATCAACGCCGCAGGTGGCCTGACCGACACCGCTGACTGGCGCAACGTGGTGCTAACACACAATGGTCGTGAAGAGCGCATTTCTTTGCAGGCGCTGATGCAAAACGGCGACCTCAACCAGAATCGCCTGCTTTACCCCGGCGATATTCTCTACGTGCCACGTAATGATGATCTGAAAGTATTTGTGATGGGTGAAGTGAAGAAACAGAGCACCCTGAAAATGGACTTTAGCGGCATGACCCTGACTGAAGCCCTGGGCAATGCTGAAGGCATCGACATGACCACCTCCAACGCCAGCGGCATCTTTGTCATTCGTCCGCTGAAAGGCGAGGGCGGGCGTAACGGCAAGATTGCCAATATCTACCAGCTGGATATGTCCGATGCCACGTCGCTGGTGATGGCGACAGAATTCCGCCTGCAACCTTATGACGTGGTGTATGTCACCACCGCCCCGGTTTCCCGCTGGAACCGTCTGATCAATCAGTTGCTGCCAACTATTAGCGGTGTCCGTTACATGACGGATACAGCCAGCGACATTCATAACTGGTAATCGTCATGTTTAACAACATCTTAGTTGTCTGTGTCGGCAATATTTGCCGTTCCCCGACGGCGGAACGCTTACTGCAACGTTATCACCCGGAGCTGAAAGTGGAGTCCGCTGGACTCGGCGCGCTGGTCGGTAAGGGCGCTGATCCTACCGCTATCAGCGTCGCCGCAGAACATCAACTGTCTCTGGAAGGTCACTGTGCCCGTCAAATCAGCCGCCGTCTGTGTCGCAACTACGACCTGATTTTGACCATGGAAAAGCGCCATATCGAACGCTTATGCGAGATGGCACCGGAGATGCGCGGCAAAGTGATGCTGTTTGGTCACTGGGATAACGAATGTGAAATCCCCGATCCGTATCGCAAAAGCCGGGAAACGTTTGCAGCGGTGTACACATTACTTGAACGGTCTGCCCGCCAGTGGGCGCAGGCATTGAACGCAGAGCAGGTATAAGAATGACAGAAAAAGTAAAACAACATGCCGCTCCGGTAACGGGCAGTGATGAAATCGATATTGGTCGCCTGGTCGGCACCGTCATTGAAGCGCGCTGGTGGGTGATTGGCATCACCGCCGTATTCGCCCTCTGTGCCGTGGTTTACACCTTCTTCGCCACGCCGATTTATAGTGCCGACGCACTGGTACAAATCGAGCAAAACAGCGGCAATTCGTTAGTGCAGGACATTGGTTCGGCATTAGCCAACAAACCGCCTGCATCGGACGCCGAGATCCAGTTGATTCGTTCGCGTCTGGTGCTTGGTAAAACGGTGGACGATCTCGACCTCGATATTGCAGTGAGCAAAAACACGTTCCCGATTTTCGGTGCGGGCTGGGATCGCCTGATGGGACGTCAGAACGAGACGGTGAAAGTGACCACCTTTAACCGCCCGAAAGAGATGGCGGATCAGGTGTTTACGCTTAATGTGCTGGACAACAAAAACTACACCCTGAGCAGCGACGGCGGCTTTAGCGCCCGGGGGCAAGCGGGCCAGATGCTGAAAAAAGAAGGCGTCACGCTGATGGTTGAAGCCATTCACGCCAGCCCGGGCAGTGAGTTTACCGTCACCAAATACTCCACGCTGGGGATGATCAACCAACTGCAAAACAGCCTGACGGTAACGGAGAACGGCAAAGACGCTGGCGTTTTGAGCCTGACTTATACCGGTGAAGATCGTGAACAGATCCGCGACATTCTTAACAGCATCGCCCGTAACTATCAGGAACAAAATATTGAGCGCAAATCGGCGGAAGCGTCGAAAAGCCTCGCCTTCCTCGCGCAACAGTTACCGGAAGTACGTAGCCGCTTGGATGTTGCCGAAAACAAACTGAATGCCTTCCGTCAGGATAAAGATTCTGTTGATCTGCCGCTGGAAGCAAAAGCGGTGCTCGATTCGATGGTGAACATCGATGCGCAGTTGAACGAACTGACCTTTAAAGAGGCGGAAATCTCCAAGCTGTACACCAAAGTTCACCCGGCGTACCGCACGCTGCTGGAGAAACGTCAGGCGCTGGAAGACGAAAAAGCCAAACTTAACGGTCGCGTAACGGCGATGCCGAAAACCCAGCAGGAGATTGTCCGTCTGACCCGCGATGTCGAGTCTGGTCAGCAGGTCTATATGCAACTGCTGAATAAAGAGCAGGAGCTGAAAATCACCGAGGCCAGCACCGTCGGCGATGTGCGCATTGTTGACCCGGCAATCACTCAGCCTGGCGTGCTGAAACCGAAGAAAGGGCTGATTATCCTCGGCGCGATTATCCTTGGCCTGATGCTTTCTATCGTGGGTGTGCTGCTGCGCTCGTTGTTTAATCGCGGCATTGAAAGCCCGCAAGTACTGGAAGAACACGGTATTAGCGTCTATGCCAGCATCCCGCTGTCGGAATGGCAGAAAGCGCGTGATAGCGTCAAAACCATCAAAGGGATTAAACGCTATAAACAGAGCCAGCTACTGGCGGTGGGGAATCCAACCGATCTGGCGATTGAAGCCATCCGTAGTCTGCGTACCAGTTTGCACTTCGCGATGATGCAGGCACAGAACAATGTGTTGATGATGACCGGGGTTAGCCCGTCAATTGGTAAAACCTTTGTCTGCGCCAACCTGGCGGCGGTGATCAGCCAGACCAATAAACGCGTGTTGTTGATCGACTGCGATATGCGCAAAGGCTACACCCACGAGCTGTTGGGCACTAATAACGTTAATGGCCTGTCGGAAATTCTGATTGGTCAGGGCGATATTACTACCGCTGCTAAACCGACCTCTATTGCCAAATTTGACCTGATCCCGCGCGGTCAGGTGCCGCCAAATCCTTCTGAACTGTTGATGAGCGAACGCTTTGCCGAACTGGTGAACTGGGCGAGTAAAAACTATGACCTGGTGTTGATTGATACGCCGCCGATTCTGGCAGTGACCGATGCGGCAATTGTTGGTCGTCATGTCGGAACCACGTTAATGGTGGCGCGTTATGCGGTCAACACATTGAAAGAAGTGGAAACCAGTCTGAGCCGCTTTGAGCAAAACGGTATTCCGGTGAAAGGGGTGATTCTGAACTCCATCTTCCGCCGCGCCAGCGCGTATCAGGATTATGGCTATTACGAATACGAATATAAGTCGGATGCGAAATAACGACGCCTGCATTCGCACCGCCCCGTAGGCCGGATAAGGCGTTCACGCCGCATCCGGCAAGCAAACCAGCTCATAAGCCGGGAGAACAACCTATGAAAGACAATCCGCTGATCTCAATCTATATGCCGACCTGGAACCGCCAACAACTGGCGATTCGGGCAATAAAATCGGTTTTGCGCCAGGACTACAGCAACTGGGAGATGATCATCGTGGATGATTGCTCCACCTCCTGGGAACAACTGCAACAGTACGTCACCGCCCTCAACGATCCGCGTATCACTTACATTCACAACGACATTAACAGCGGGGCGTGCGCGGTACGTAACCAGGCGATTATGCTGGCGCAAGGGGAATATATCACCGGGATTGATGACGATGACGAATGGACACCCAACCGTCTGAGCGTCTTCCTCGCCCATAAACAGCAACTGGTCACACACGCCTTTTTGTACGCTAACGACTACGTTTGCCAGGGCGAAGTCTATTCCCAACCGGCAAGCTTGCCGCTGTATCCCAAATCGCCGTATTCACGCCGCCTGTTCTACAAACGCAATATCATTGGCAACCAGGTCTTTACCTGGGCATGGCGTTTCAAAGAGTGTTTGTTCGATACCGAACTGAAAGCGGCACAGGATTACGACATCTTCCTGCGGATGGTGGTGGAGTACGGCGAACCGTGGAAAGTAGAAGAGGCGACGCAGATCCTGCATATCAATCACGGTGAAATGCAGATCACCTCGTCACCGAAAAAATTCTCCGGGTACTTCCACTTTTACCGCAAGCACAAAGACAAATTCGACCGCGCCAGCAAAAAATATCAGCTGTTTACCCTCTACCAGATCCGCAATAAACGTATGACCTGGCGCACTTTGCTGACGCTGCTGTCGGTGCGTAACGGCAAACGTCTGGCTGATGGTATTCGGGGGCGCTAAAGATGCTGGAAGATCTGCGCGCCAACAGCTGGAGTTTACGCCCGTGCTGCATGGTTCTTGCCTATCGTGTTGCTCATTTTTGTTCGGTGTGGCGCAAAAAGAACGTCCTCAACAATCTGTGGGCGGCCCCGCTGCTGGTGCTGTATCGCATTATCACCGAATGCTTTTTCGGTTATGAAATCCAGGCTGCCGCGACCATTGGCCGCCGCTTTACTATCCATCACGGTTACGCCGTCGTGATCAATAAAAACGTGGTAGCGGGGGATGATTTTACCATTCGCCACGGCGTCACTATCGGCAATCGTGGTGCCGATAACATGGCATGTCCACACATTGGCAACGGCGTCGAACTCGGTGCCAACGTCATTATTCTTGGTGATATCACGCTTGGTAACAACATCACCGTGGGCGCGGGCAGCGTGGTGCTCGACTCTGTCCCGGACAACGCGCTGGTGGTGGGAGAAAAAGCGCGAGTGAAGGTAATTAAATGAATATTTTGCAATTTAATGTGCGACTGGCGGAAGGCGGGGCAGCAGGTGTGGCGTTAGATCTCCACCAGCGTGCGCTGCAACAGGGGCTGGCGTCACATTTTGTCTACGGTTACGGCAAAGGCGGCAAAGAGAGCGTCAGCCATCAGAACTATCCGCAGGTCATCAAACATACGCCGCGGATAACCGCGATGGCGAATATTGCTCTGTTTCGTCTGTTTAATCGCGATCTGTTTGGCAATTTCAATGAGTTATATCGCACCATTACTCGCACAGCGGGTCCGGTGGTCCTGCATTTTCATGTGCTGCACAGCTACTGGCTAAATCTTAAGAGCGTGGTGCGCTTTTGCGAAAAAGTGAAAAACCATAAACCGGACGTCACTCTGGTCTGGACGCTGCACGACCACTGGAGTGTTACCGGACGCTGCGCCTTTACCGACGGTTGCGAAGGCTGGAAAACAGGCTGCCAGAAATGCCCGACCTTAAATAACTATCCGCCGGTGAAGATTGATCGCGCACACCAACTGGTGGCGGGCAAACGCCAGTTATTCCGTGAGATGCTGGCGCTGGGCTGTCAGTTTATTTCCCCCAGCCAGCATGTGGCTGACGCTTTCAATAGCCTGTACGGTCCAGGGCGTTGCCGGATTATCAATAATGGTATTGATATGGCAACTGAAGCGATTCTGGCGGACTTGCCTCCGGTGCGCGAAACCCAGGGCAAGCCGAAAATCGCGGTGGTGGCGCATGATCTGCGTTACGACGGCAAAACTAACCAGCAACTGGTACGCGAGATGATGGCGCTGGGCGACAAAATTGAACTGCATACCTTTGGTAAGTTCTCGCCGTTCACCGCTGGCAACGTGGTTAATCACGGCTTTGAAACCGACAAACGTAAGCTGATGAGCGCGCTCAATCAGATGGATGCGCTGGTATTCAGTTCTCGCGTCGATAACTACCCGCTGATTTTGTGTGAGGCGCTATCGATTGGCGTGCCGGTGATTGCCACCCATAGCGATGCGGCGCGGGAAGTGTTGCAAAAATCCGGCGGTAAAACCGTCAGCGAAGAAGAGGTGCTGCAACTGGTGCAGTTAAGCAAACCGGAAATCGCGCAGGCGATATTTGGTACCACGCTGGCTGAGTTCAGCCAACGCAGCCGCGCCGCCTACAGTGGACAACAGATGCTGGAGGAGTATGTCAACTTCTATCAGAATCTGTAGCTACCTGTTGCTGCCGCTGATTTATCTGCTGGTTAACGTCAAAATCGCCCAGCTTGGCGAAAGTTTCCCCATCACCATCGTCACTTTTTTACCTGTCTTGTTACTGCTGTTTTTAGAACGCATCAGCGTTAAAAAATTGATGATTGCCTTAGGGATTGGCGCGGGACTCACGGCGTTTAACTATCTGTTTGGTCAGTCGCTGGATGCCAGTAAATACGTCACTTCAACTATGCTGTTTGTCTATATTGTGATCATTATTGGCATGGTGTGGAGTATTCGTTTTAAAACAATTTCGCCACACAACCATCGCAAGATATTACGTTTCTTTTATCTGGTGGTCGGGCTGGTGGTGGCGCTGGCGGCGGTGGAGATGGCACAAATTATCCTCACCGGTGGCAGCAGTATTATGGAGTCGATTTCGAAATATCTGATTTACAGCAACAGCTATGTGCTGAATTTCATTAAATTCGGCGGCAAGCGCACGACAGCACTTTATTTCGAACCGGCATTTTTCGCTCTGGCATTAATCTCAATTTGGCTCAGCATCAAACAGTTTGGTATCAAAACGCCTAAAACCGATGCTATGATTCTCGCAGGGATAATATTATCCGGATCGTTTTCAGGGGTTATGACCTTTATCCTGTTTTATTTGCTGGAGTGGGCATTTCAATATCTGAATAAAGAGGCGATTAAGAAAAAGTTACCGTTAGCATTGATTTCTCTGGCTGTATTCTTGGTTGGAGTGGTAATTGCATTTCCTTATATTTCCACCCGTCTGGGTGATTTAGGTACGGAAGGATCGTCATCGTATTATCGTATTGTCGGTCCGCTGGTGATGGTCGGTTATTCTTTGACCAATATTGACGGTGTAGTCAGATTTGGCTCACTTTATGAATATGTCGCATCATTCGGAATATTTAACGGTGCGGATGTCGGAAAAACCATAGACAATGGTTTGTATCTGCTGATTATTTATTTTTCCTGGTTCGCGGTGTTTTTATCGCTGTGGTACATGGGGAAAGTGATAAAAATGATGATCAACGCTTTTGGTGATAACCGCAATTTTCGCGTGCAATTATATCTTTTTACTCCGGTATCGCTGTTTTTTACCGGTTCGATATTTAGCCCGGAATATGCATTTTTAATCGTATGTCCGTTTATTTTGCGAAAAGCGTTAAATATTACGAGGTAAGAATAAGAACATGTTGCTTAGCATAATCACTGTCGCGTTTCGTAATCTCGAAGGGATAGTCAAAACACATGCCTCGCTGGCGCATCTGGCGCAGGCGGACGATATCAGCTTCGAATGGATTGTTGTCGATGGCGGTTCCAATGACGGCACCCGTGAGTATCTGGAAAATCTCAATGGTATCTATAACCTACGCTTTGTCAGCGAGCCAGATAACGGTATCTACGACGCTATGAACAAAGGCATTGCGATGGCACAAGGCAAGTTCGCGTTGTTTCTCAACTCGGGCGATATTTTTCATCGGGATGCCGCAAATTTTGTCCGTAAGTTAAAAGTGCAAAAAGATAACGTGATGATCACCGGCGATGCGCTGCTGGATTTTGGCGACGGGCATAAAATTAAACGTAGCGCCAAACCGGGTTGGTATATTTATCACAGCCTGCCCGCCAGCCATCAGGCGATATTTTTCCCGGTATCCGGCTTGAAAAAATGGCGTTATGACCTGAAATATAAAGTTTCTTCCGATTACGCGCTGGCAGCCAAAATGTACAAAGCCGGTTATGTATTTAAAAAACTCAATGGTCTGGTGTCTGAATTTTCCATGGGTGGGGTATCTACCACCAATAATATGGAATTGTGTGCTGACGCCAAAAAAGTCCAACGGCAAATATTACATGTACCTGGCTTCTGGGCAGAATTATCCTGGCATTTACGCCAACGTACTACCTCAAAGACGAAAGCCTTATATAACAAAAGCTGAATATAAGGGAAAACGATGCAAGATTTAAGCGGTTTCTCGGTACCGAAAGGGTTCCGGGGCGGCAACGCTATTAAAGTGCAATTATGGTGGGCAGTACAGGCAACAATATTTGCCTGGTCGCCACAAGTATTGTATCGCTGGCGGGCATTTTTATTACGTTTATTCGGCGCAAAAATAGGAAAAAACGTAGTTATTCGTCCGTCAGTAAAAATTACCTATCCGTGGAAATTAACCTTAGGTGATTACGCGTGGGTCGGCGATGACGTCAATTTATATACCCTCGGTGAAATAACCATTGGCGCACATTCGGTGATATCGCAAAAAAGTTATTTATGCACCGGGAGCCATGACCATGTAAGTCAACATTTCACCATTAATGCCACGCCTATTGTGATTGGCGAGAAATGCTGGTTGGCGACAGATGTTTTTGTTGCCCCTGGCGTCACGATCGGCAACGGCACCGTCGTGGGTGCGCGAAGCAGTGTTTTTAAATCGCTTCCGGCAAATGTGGTTTGCCGGGGGAATCCTGCAGTGGTGATACGCGAACGCGTTGAAACTGAATAAATTCAAAAAATACAGAGGAATAAGGCATGTCAAAAGTCGCTCTCATCACCGGTGTAACCGGACAAGACGGTTCTTACCTGGCAGAGTTTCTGCTGGAAAAAGGTTACGAGGTGCATGGTATTAAGCGTCGTGCATCGTCATTCAACACCGAGCGCGTGGATCACATTTATCAGGATCCGCACACCTGCAACCCGAAATTCCATCTGCATTATGGCGACCTGAGTGATACCTCCAACCTGACGCGCATTTTGCGTGAAGTGCAGCCGGATGAAGTGTACAACCTGGGCGCAATGAGCCACGTTGCGGTCTCTTTTGAGTCACCAGAATATACCGCAGACGTTGATGCGATGGGTACGCTGCGCCTGCTGGAGGCGATCCACTTCCTCGGTCTGGAAAAGAAAACTCGTTTCTATCAGGCTTCCACTTCTGAACTGTACGGTCTGGTGCAGGAAATTCCGCAGAAAGAAACCACGCCGTTCTACCCACGCTCTCCGTATGCTGTCGCCAAACTGTACGCCTACTGGATCACCGTTAACTACCGCGAATCCTACGGCATGTACGCCTGTAACGGTATTCTCTTCAACCATGAATCCCCGCGCCGCGGCGAAACCTTCGTTACCCGCAAAATCACCCGCGCAATCGCCAACATCGCCCAGGGGCTGGAGTCGTGCCTGTACCTCGGCAATATGGATTCCCTGCGTGACTGGGGCCACGCCAAAGACTACGTAAAAATGCAGTGGATGATGCTGCAACAGGAACAACCGGAAGATTTCGTTATTGCTACCGGCGTTCAGTACTCCGTACGTCAGTTCGTGGAAATGGCGGCGGCACAGCTGGGCATCAAACTGCGCTTTGAAGGCACGGGTGTTGAAGAGAAGGGCATTGTGGTTTCCGTCACCGGGCATGACGCGCCGGGCGTTAAACCGGGTGATGTGATTATCGCTGTTGACCCGCGTTACTTCCGTCCGGCTGAAGTTGAAACGCTGCTTGGCGACCCGACCAAAGCGCACGAAAAACTGGGCTGGAAACCGGAAATCACCCTCAGAGAGATGGTGTCTGAAATGGTGGCTAATGACCTCGAAGCGGCGAAAAAACACTCTCTGCTGAAATCTCACGGCTACGACGTGGCGATCGCGCTGGAGTCATAAGCATGAGTAGACAACGCATTTTTATCGCTGGCCATCGCGGGATGGTCGGTTCTGCCATCAGGCGGCAGCTCGAACAGCGCGGTGATGTGGAACTGGTATTACGCACCCGCGACGAGCTGAACCTGCTGGACAGCCGCGCGGTGCATGATTTCTTTGCCAGCGAACGTATTGACCAGGTCTATCTGGCGGCGGCGAAAGTGGGCGGCATTGTTGCCAACAACACGTATCCGGCGGATTTCATCTACCAGAACATGATGATTGAGAGCAACATCATTCACGCCGCGCATCAGAACGACGTGAACAAACTGCTGTTTCTCGGATCGTCCTGTATCTACCCGAAACTGGCAAAACAGCCGATGGCAGAAAGCGAGTTATTGCAGGGCACGCTGGAGCCGACCAACGAGCCTTACGCCATTGCCAAAATCGCCGGGATCAAACTGTGCGAATCTTACAATCGCCAGTACGGACGAGATTACCGCTCGGTCATGCCGACCAACCTGTATGGCCCGCATGACAACTTCCACCCGAGTAATTCGCATGTGATCCCAGCATTGCTGCGTCGCTTCCACGAGGCGACGGCACAGAATGCGCCGGACGTGGTGGTGTGGGGCAGCGGTACACCGATGCGTGAATTCCTGCACGTCGATGATATGGCGGCGGCGAGCATTCATGTGATGGAGCTGGCGCACGAAGTCTGGCTGGAAAACACCCAGCCGATGCTGTCGCACATTAACGTCGGCACGGGCGTTGACTGCACTATCCGCGAGCTGGCGCAAACCATCGCCAAAGTGGTGGGTTACAAAGGTCGGGTGGTTTTTGATGCCAGTAAACCGGATGGTACGCCGCGCAAACTGCTTGATGTGACGCGCCTGCATCAGCTTGGCTGGTATCACGAAATCTCACTGGAAGCGGGGCTTGCCAGCACTTACCAGTGGTTCCTTGAGAATCAAGACCGCTTTCGGGGGTAATGATGTTTTTACGTCAGGAAGACTTTGCCACGGTAGTGCGCTCCACACCGCTTGTCTCTCTCGACTTTATTGTCGAGAACAGTCGCGGCGAGTTTCTGCTTGGCAAAAGAACCAACCGCCCGGCGCAGGGTTACTGGTTTGTGCCGGGAGGGCGCGTGCAGAAAGACGAAACGCTGGAAGCCGCATTTGAGCGGCTGACGATGGCGGAACTGGGGCTGCGTCTGCCGATAACAGCAGGCCAGTTTTACGGTGTCTGGCAGCACTTTTATGACGATAACTTCTCTGGCACGGATTTCACCACTCACTATGTGGTGCTCGGTTTTCGCTTCAGAGTAGCGGAAGAAGAACTGTTACTGCCGGATGAGCAGCATGACGATTACCGCTGGCTGACGCCGGACGCACTGCTCGCCAGTGACAATGTTCACGCTAACAGCCGCGCCTATTTTCTCGCTGAGAAGCGTGCCGGAGTACCCGGATTATGAAAATACTGGTCTACGGCATTAACTACTCGCCGGAGTTAACCGGCATCGGCAAATACACCGGCGAGATGGTGGAATGGCTGGCGGCACAAGGTCATGAGGTGCGGGTCATTACCGCACCGCCTTACTACCCGCAGTGGCAGGTGGGCGAGAACTATTCCGCCTGGCGCTACAAACGAGAAGAGGGGGCCGCCACGGTGTGGCGCTGCCCGCTGTACGTGCCAAAACAGCCGAGCACCCTGAAACGCTTGTTGCATCTCGGCAGTTTTGCCGTCAGCAGTTTCTTTCCACTGATGGCGCAACGTCGCTGGAAGCCGGATCGCATTATTGGCGTAGTGCCAACGCTGTTTTGCACGCCGGGAATGCGCCTGCTGGCGAAGCTCTCTGGTGCGCGTACCGTGCTGCATATTCAGGATTACGAAGTGGACGCCATGCTGGGGCTGGGCCTTGCCGGAAAAGGCAAAGGCGGCAAAGTGGCACAGCTGGCAACGGCGTTCGAACGTAGCGGACTGCATAACGTCGATAACGTTTCCACGATTTCGCGTTCGATGATGAATAAAGCCATCGAAAAAGGCGTGGCGGCGGATAACGTCATTTTCTTCCCCAACTGGTCGGAAATTGCCCGTTTTCAGCATGTTGCAGACGCCGATGTTGATGCCCTTCGTAACCAGCTTGGCCTGCCGGATAACAAAAAAATCATTCTTTACTCCGGCAATATTGGTGAAAAGCAGGGGCTGGAAAACGTTATTGAAGCTGCCGATCTCCTGCGCGATGAACCGCTGATTTTTGCCATTGTCGGGCAGGGCGGCGGCAAAGCGCGGCTGGAAAAAATGGCGCAGCAGCGTGGACTGCGCAACATGCAATTTTTCCCGCTGCAATCGTATGACGCTTTACCCGCACTGCTGAAGATGGGCGATTGCCATCTGGTGGTGCAAAAACGCGGCGCGGCAGATGCCGTATTGCCGTCGAAACTGACCAATATTCTGGCGGTAGGCGGTAACGCGGTGATTACCGCAGAGGCCCACACAGAACTGGGGCAGCTTTGCGAAACCTTTCCGGGTATTGCGGTTTGCGTAGAACCGGAATCGGTCGAGGCGCTGGTGGCGGGGATTCGTCAGGCGCTCCTGCTGCCCAAACATAACACGGTGGCACGTGAATATGCCGAACGCACGCTCGATAAAGAGAACGTGTTACGTCAATTTATAAATGATATTCGGGGATAATTATGGCGCAGTCGAAACTCTATCCAGTTGTGATGGCAGGTGGCTCCGGTAGCCGCTTATGGCCGCTTTCCCGCGTACTTTACCCCAAGCAGTTTTTATGCCTGAAAGGCGATCTCACCATGCTGCAAACCACCATCTGCCGCCTGAACGGCGTGGAGTGCGAAAGCCCGGTGGTGATTTGCAATGAGCAGCACCGCTTTATTGTCGCGGAACAGCTGCGTCAACTGAACAAACTCACCGAGAACATTATTCTCGAACCGGCAGGGCGTAACACTGCACCTGCCATTGCGCTGGCGGCGCTGGCGGCAAAACGTCATAGCCCGGAGAGCGACCCGTTAATGCTGGTGCTGGCGGCGGATCATGTGATTGCCGATGAAGACGCGTTCCGTGCCGCCGTGCGTAATGCCATGCCGTATGCCGAAGCGGGCAAACTGGTGACCTTCGGCATTGTGCCGGATCTACCAGAAACCGGTTATGGCTATATTCGTCGCGGTGAAGTATCTGCGGGCGAGCAGGATACGGTGGCCTTTGAAGTGGCGCAGTTTGTCGAAAAACCGAATCTGGAAACCGCCCAGGCCTATGTAGCAAGCGGCGAATATTACTGGAACAGCGGTATGTTCCTGTTCCGTGCCGGACGCTATCTCGAAGAACTGAAAAAATATCGCCCGGATATCCTCGATGCCTGCGAAAAAGCGATGAGCGCCGTCGATCCGGATCTTGATTTTATTCGCGTGGATGAAGAAGCGTTTCTGACCTGCCCGGAAGAGTCGGTGGATTACGCGGTCATGGAACGTACGGCAGATGCTGTTGTGGTGCCGATGGATGCGGGTTGGAGCGATGTTGGTTCCTGGTCTTCATTATGGGAGATCAGCGCCCACACCGCCGAGGGCAACGTTTGCCACGGCGATGTGATTAATCACAAAACTGAAAACAGCTATGTGTATGCCGAATCTGGCCTGGTCACCACCGTCGGGGTGAAAGATCTGGTAGTGGTGCAGACCAAAGATGCGGTGCTGATTGCCGACCGTAACGCGGTACAGGATGTGAAAAAAGTGGTCGAGCAGATCAAAGCCGATGGTCGCCATGAGCATCGGGTACATCGCGAAGTCTATCGCCCGTGGGGCAAATATGACTCTATCGACGCGGGCGACCGCTACCAGGTGAAACGCATCACCGTGAAACCGGGCGAAGGCTTGTCGGTACAGATGCACCATCACCGCGCGGAACACTGGGTGGTTGTCGCGGGAACGGCAAAAGTCACTATTGACGGTGATATCAAACTGCTTGGTGAAAACGAGTCGATTTATATTCCGCTGGGGGCGACGCACTGCCTGGAAAACCCGGGGAAAATTCCGCTCGATTTAATTGAAGTGCGCTCCGGCTCTTATCTCGAAGAGGATGATGTGGTGCGCTTCGCGGATCGCTACGGACGGGTGTAAACGTCACATCAGGCGCTGTTTGTCGGATGCGGCGTGAACGCCTTATCCGACCTACGGTTCGGTTTTGTAGGCCTGATAAGACGCGGCAGCGTCGCATCAGGCAATGAATGCGAAACCGCGGTGTAAATAACGACAAAAACAAAATTGGCCGTTTCGGTCAGGGCCAACTATTGCCTGAAAAAGGGTAACGACATGAAAAAATTAACCTGCTTTAAAGCCTATGATATTCGCGGGAAATTAGGCGAAGAACTGAATGAAGATATTGCCTGGCGCATTGGTCGCGCCTATGGCGAATTTCTCAAACCGAAAACCATTGTTTTAGGCGGTGATGTCCGCCTCACCAGCGAAACCTTAAAACTGGCGCTGGCAAAAGGTTTACAGGATGCGGGCGTCGATGTGCTGGATATTGGCATGTCCGGCACCGAAGAGATCTATTTCGCCACGTTCCATCTCGGCGTGGATGGCGGCATTGAAGTTACCGCCAGCCATAACCCGATGGATTATAACGGCATGAAGCTGGTGCGCGAAGGGGCTCGCCCGATCAGCGGTGATACCGGACTGCGCGATGTCCAGCGCCTGGCTGAAGTCAACGACTTTCCTCCCGTCGATGAAACCAAACGCGGTCGCTATCAGCAAATCAACCTGCGTGACGCTTACGTTGATCACCTGTTCGGTTATATCAATGTCAAAAACCTCACGCCGCTCAAGCTGGTGATTAACTCCGGGAATGGCGCAGCGGGTCCGGTGGTGGACGTTATCGAAGCCCGCTTTAAAGCCCTCGGCGCGCCCGTGGAATTAATCAAAGTGCACAACACACCGGACGGCAATTTCCCCAACGGTATTCCGAACCCGCTGCTGCCGGAATGCCGCGATGACACCCGTAATGCGGTCATCAAACACGGCGCGGATATAGGCATTGCTTTTGATGGCGATTTTGACCGCTGTTTCCTGTTTGACGAAAAAGGGCAGTTTATCGAGGGCTACTACATTGTCGGCCTGCTGGCAGAAGCGTTCCTCGAAAAAAATCCCGGCGCGAAGATCATCCACGATCCACGTCTCTCCTGGAACACTGTTGATGTGGTGACGGCCGCGGGCGGCACCCCGGTAATGTCGAAAACCGGACACGCCTTTATTAAAGAACGTATGCGCAAGGAGGACGCCATCTACGGTGGCGAAATGAGCGCCCACCATTACTTCCGTGATTTCGCTTACTGCGACAGCGGCATGATCCCGTGGCTGCTGGTAGCCGAACTGGTATGCCTGAAAAGAAAAACGCTGGGCGAACTGGTGCGCGACCGGATGGCGGCATTCCCGGCAAGCGGTGAGATCAACAGCAAACTGTCACAACCCGTTGAGGCGATTAACCGCGTCGAACAGCATTTTAGCCGCGAGGCGCTGGCGGTGGATCGCACCGATGGCATCAGCATGACCTTTGCGGACTGGCGCTTTAACCTGCGCTCCTCCAACACCGAACCGGTGGTGCGGTTGAATGTGGAATCGCGCGGTGATGTGCCGCTGATGGAAGCGCGAACGCGAACTCTGCTGACGTTGCTGAACGAGTAATGTCATTACTATCCCCCTCACCCTAACGCTCTACTGCCTGCGAAGAGAAGTGAGCACGGAACTTTCTTCTCCCCCTCGCCCCTTTGGGGAGAGGGCCGGGGTGAGGGGCTAGGCGACAATAGAACAGGAACAACGATGACAAATCTAAAAAAGCGCGAGCGAGCGAAAACCAATGCATCGTTAATCTCTATGGTGCAACGCTTTTCAGATATCACCATCATGTTTGCCGGGCTATGGCTGGTTTGCGAAGTCAGCGGACTGTCATTCCTCTACATGCACCTGTTGGTGGCGCTGATTACGCTGGTGGTGTTCCAGATGCTGGGCGGCATCACCGATTTTTATCGCTCATGGCGCGGTGTTCGGGCAGCGACAGAATTTGCCCTGTTGCTACAAAACTGGACCTTAAGCGTGATTTTCAGCGCAGGACTGGTGGCATTCAACAATGATTTCGACACGCAACTGAAAATCTGGCTGGCGTGGTATGGGCTGACCAGCATCGGACTGGTGGTTTGCCGTTCGTATATTCGCATTGGGGCGGGCTGGCTGCGTAATCATGGCTATAACAAGCGCATGGTCGCGGTGGCGGGGGATTTAGCCGCCGGGCAAATGCTGATGGAGAGCTTCCGTAACCAGCCGTGGTTAGGGTTTGAAGTGGTGGGCGTTTACCACGACCCGAAACCGGGCGGCGTTTCTAACGACTGGGCGGGTAACCTGCAACAGCTGGTCGAGGATGCTAAAGCAGGCAAGATTCATAACGTCTATATCGCGATGCAAATGTGCGACGGCGCGCGAGTGAAAAAACTGGTCCATCAATTGGCGGACACCACCTGTTCGGTGCTGCTGATCCCCGATGTCTTTACCTTCAACATTCTCCATTCACGTCTTGAAGAGATGAACGGCGTTCCGGTGGTGCCGCTTTACGACACGCCGCTTTCCGGGGTTAACCGCCTGCTCAAACGTGCGGAAGACATTGTGCTGGCGACGCTTATCCTGCTGCTGATCTCCCCGGTGCTGTGCTGCATTGCGCTGGCGGTGAAACTCAGTTCACCTGGGCCGGTTATTTTCCGCCAGACTCGCTACGGCATGGATGGCAAGCCGATCAAAGTGTGGAAGTTCCGTTCCATGAAAGTGATGGAGAACGACAAAGTGGTAACTCAGGCGACGCAGAACGATCCGCGCGTCACCAAAGTGGGGAACTTTCTGCGCCGCACCTCGCTGGATGAACTGCCGCAGTTTATCAATGTGCTGACCGGGGGGATGTCGATTGTCGGTCCACGTCCACACGCGGTGGCGCATAACGAACAGTATCGCCAGCTCATTGAAGGCTACATGCTGCGTCATAAAGTGAAACCGGGCATTACTGGCTGGGCGCAGATTAATGGCTGGCGCGGCGAAACCGACACGCTGGAGAAAATGGAAAAACGCGTCGAGTTCGACCTTGAGTACATCCGCGAATGGAGCGTCTGGTTCGATATCAAAATCGTTTTCCTGACGGTATTCAAGGGCTTCGTTAACAAAGCGGCATATTGATATGAGCTTACGTGAAAAGACCATCAGCGGCGCGAAGTGGTCGGCGATTGCCACGGTGATCATCATCGGCCTCGGGCTGGTGCAGATGACCGTGCTGGCGCGGATTATCGACAACCACCAGTTCGGCCTGCTGACTGTGTCGCTGGTGATCATTGCGCTGGCAGATACGCTTTCTGACTTCGGTATCGCTAACTCGATTATTCAGCGAAAAGAAATCAGCCACCTTGAACTCACCACGCTGTACTGGCTGAACGTCGGGCTGGGGCTTGTGGTGTGCGTGGCGGTGTTTTTGTTGAGTGATGCCATTGGCGACGTGCTGAATAACCCGGACCTGGCACCGTTGATTAAAACATTGTCGCTGGCGTTTGTGGTGATCCCCCACGGGCAACAGTTCCGCGCGTTGATGCAGAAGGAGCTGGAGTTCAACAAAATCGGCATGATCGAAACCAGCGCGGTGCTGGCGGGCTTCACTTTTACGGTGGTTAGCGCCCATTTCTGGCCGCTGGCGATGACCGCGATCCTCGGTTATCTGGTCAATAGTGCGGTAAGAACGCTGCTGTTTGGCTACTTTGGTCGAAAAATTTATCGCCCCGGTCTGCATTTCTCGCTGGCGTCAGTTGCGCCGAACTTACGCTTTGGTGCCTGGCTGACGGCGGACAGCATCATCAACTATCTCAACACCAACCTTTCAACGCTGGTGCTGGCGCGTATTCTTGGCGCGGGCGTGGCAGGGGGATACAACCTGGCGTACAACGTGGCCGTCGTACCGCCGATGAAGCTGAACCCAATCATCACCCGCGTGTTATTTCCGGCGTTTGCCAAAATTCAGGACGACACCGAAAAGTTGCGCGTGAACTTCTACAAGCTGCTGTCGGTGGTGGGGATTATCAACTTTCCGGCGCTGCTCGGGCTGATGGTGGTGTCGAATAACTTTGTACCGCTGGTCTTTGGTGAGAAGTGGAACAGCATTATTCCGGTGCTGCAATTGCTGTGTGTGGTGGGGCTACTGCGCTCAGTGGGTAACCCGATTGGTTCGCTGCTGATGGCGAAAGCGCGGGTCGATATCAGCTTTAAATTCAACGTATTCAAAACATTTCTGTTTATTCCGGCGATTGTTATTGGTGGGCAGATGGCGGGCGCAATCGGCGTCACGCTCGGTTTCCTGCTGGTGCAGATTATCAACACCATTCTGAGTTACTTCGTGATGATTAAACCGGTTCTTGGTTCCAGTTATCGCCAGTACATCCTGAGTTTGTGGCTGCCGTTTTATCTCTCGCTGCCGACGCTGGTGGTCAGTTATGTACTGGGCATTGTGCTGAAAGGGCAACTGGCGCTGGGGATGCTGCTGGCGGTGCAAATAGCAGCGGGCGTGCTGGCGTTTGTGGTGATGATTGTGCTGTCGCGCCATCCGCTGGTGGTGGAAGTAAAGCGTCAGTTTTGTCGCAGCGAAAAAATGAAAATGCTTTTACGGGCGGGGTGAGTTGTTGTTTTCGGTTCCGACAACGGTTGCCGGGTGCAGCGTAAAACGCCTTATCCATCCTACGGTTCTGTGCTCGGGACCTGTAGGCCTGATAAGACGCGTCAGCGTCGCATCAGGCACTGAATGCCGGATGCGGCGTGAACGCCTTATCCGGCCTACGGTTCTGTGCTCGGGTCTTGTAGGCCTGATAAGACGCGCCAGCGTCGCATCAGGCAAAAAGCGGCAACGAAAAAAACAAACGCAGCCTCACCTGGCATCAAATTTATGAGGAAAAAATGAAATTACTTATTCTGGGCAACCACACTTGCGGCAATCGTGGCGACAGCGCCATCCTGCGCGGCTTACTTGATGCCATCAACATTCTCAATCCACACGCCGAAGTGGATGTGATGAGCCGCTATCCGGTCAGTTCTTCCTGGCTGCTCAACCGCCCGGTAATGGGCGATCCGCTGTTCCTGCAAATGAAACAACACAACAGCGCAGCGGGCGTTGTCGGGCGCGTTAAAAAAGTCCTCCGTCGCCGCTACCAGCATCAGGTACTGCTCTCGCGCGTCACCGACACTGGCAAGCTGCGTAATATCGCCATCGCCCAGGGATTCACCGACTTCGTGCGCCTGCTGTCAGGTTACGACGCCATTATTCAGGTCGGCGGATCGTTTTTTGTCGATCTCTATGGCGTGCCGCAGTTTGAACATGCACTTTGCACGTTTATGGCGAAAAAGCCGCTGTTTATGATTGGTCACAGCGTCGGTCCATTCCAGGATGAGCAATTTAACCAACTGGCGAACTATGTCTTTGGTCACTGTGACGCGCTGATCCTGCGCGAATCGGTCAGCCTTGATCTGATGAAACGCAGCAATATCACCACCGCAAAAGTGGAACATGGCGTCGATACCGCGTGGCTGGTCGATCACCACACAGAAGACTTCACCGCCAGCTATGCCGTTCAACACTGGCTGGACGTTGCCGCACAACAGAAAACGGTGGCCATTACCCTGCGCGAACTGGCACCGTTCGACAAACGTCTCGGCACCACTCAACAAGCGTATGAAAAAGCCTTTGCCGGGGTGGTCAATCGCATTCTCGACGAAGGGTATCAGGTGATTGCGCTCTCCACCTGTACGGGCATCGACAGCTATAACAAAGACGACCGCATGGTGGCGCTCAACCTGCGCCAGCACATCAGCGATCCTGCCCGTTATCACGTAGTGATGGATGAACTCAACGATCTGGAAATGGGCAAAATTCTCGGTGCCTGTGAACTCACCGTCGGTACGCGCCTGCACTCCGCCATTATCTCGATGAACTTTGCCACTCCGGCGATTGCCATCAACTATGAACATAAATCCGTCGGGATTATGCAGCAGCTGGGACTACCGGAGATGGCAATTGATATCCGTCATTTATTAGACGGCAGCCTGCAAGCGATGGTTGCGGATACCTTAGGCCAGCTTCCGGCGCTGAACGCACGACTTAGCGAAGTCGTCAGTCGTGAGCGTCAGACGGGAATGCAGATGGTGCAATCTGTGCTTGAGCGCATCGGGGAGGTGAAATGAAGGTCGGCTTCTTCTTATTGAAATTCCCTCTGTCGTCAGAAACCTTCGTCCTCAATCAAATTACCGCGTTTATTGATATGGGATTTGAGGTGGAGATTGTCGCGCTGCAAAAAGGCGACACACAAAACACCCACGCGGCATGGACGAAATACAACCTTGCCGCCAGAACCCGCTGGTTACAGGACGAACCTACGGGAAAAGTGGCGAAACTGCGCCACCGAGCCAGTCAGACCTTGCGCGGCATTCATCGTAAAAATACCTGGCAGGCGCTCAACCTCAAACGCTATGGTGCCGAGTCGCGGAACCTGATTTTGTCTGCCATTTGCGGCCAGGTCGCAACACCATTTTATGCCGATGTCTTTATCGCTCATTTTGGCCCTGCGGGGGTAACCGCAGCAAAACTACGCGAACTGGGTGTCATTCGCGGCAAAATTGCCACCATCTTCCACGGCATTGATATCTCCAGTCGGGAGGTGCTCAACCACTACACCCCCGAATATCAGCAACTGTTCCGCCGCGGCGACCTGATGCTACCGATAAGCGATCTGTGGGCCGGAAGGCTGCAAAAAATGGGCTGCCCCAGAGAAAAAATCGCCGTATCGCGCATGGGCGTGGACATGACGCGCTTTAGCCCGCGTCCGGTGAAAGCGCCTGCAACGCCGCTGGAAATCATTTCCGTCGCACGCTTAACCGAGAAAAAAGGTCTGCATGTGGCGATTGAAGCCTGCCGTCAGTTGAAAGAGCAGGGCGTGGCATTTCGCTATCGCATCCTCGGCATTGGCCCGTGGGAACGACGCCTGCGCACGCTCATCGAACAATATCAACTGGAAGATGTGGTAGAGATGCCGGGCTTTAAACCGAGCCACGAAGTGAAAGCGATGCTCGACGACGCGGATGTCTTCCTGTTGCCATCGGTAACGGGCGCGGATGGTGATATGGAAGGCATTCCGGTGGCGCTAATGGAAGCGATGGCGGTCGGCATTCCGGTGGTTTCTACTCTGCATAGCGGAATACCGGAACTGGTTGAGGCCGATAAATCCGGCTGGCTGGTGCCTGAGAACGATGCTCGCGCACTGGCGCAACGACTGGCGGCGTTTAGCCAACTGGACACCGACGAACTGGCTCCGGTCGTCAAACGTGCGCGCGAAAAAGTCGAACACGATTTTAACCAGCAGGTGATTAACCGAGAACTCGCCAGCTTGTTGCAGGCTTTATAGAGGAGAACGTATGCCATTTAAAAAACTCTCCCGACGCACCTTCCTGACGGCAAGCTCCGCGCTTGCCTTCCTCCATACCCCTTTCGCTCGCGCACTTCCCGCCCGACAAAGCGTTAACATTAACGACTACAACCCACACGACTGGATCGCCTCATTTAAACAAGCCTTCGGCGAAGGGCAAACGGTCGTCGTGCCTGCCGGATTGGTTTGCGACAATATCAACACCGGCATCTTCATTCCTCCTGGCAAAACGTTACACATCCTTGGAAGCCTGCGCGGCAACGGCAGAGGGCGATTTGTCTTACAGGACGGCAGCCAGGTGACAGGGGAGGAGGGCGGCAGTATGCATAACATCACCCTGGATGTGCGCGGCTCTGACTGCACCATCAAAGGGCTGGCGATGAGCGGCTTTGGCCCGGTAACGCAGATTTATATCGGCGGCAAAAACAAACGGGTCATGCGCAACCTAACCATCGATAACCTGACCGTTAGCCACGCTAATTACGCCATCTTACGGCAGGGATTTCATAACCAGATTATCGGTGCCAACATCACCAATTGTAAGTTCAGTGACTTACAGGGCGACGCCATTGAATGGAACGTGGCAATTAACGACAGTGATATTTTGATCTCCGACCATGTCATCGAGCGCATCAACTGTACTAACGGCAAAATCAACTGGGGCATCGGCATAGGCCTTGCGGGAAGTACCTACGATAACAACTACCCGGAAGACCAGGCAGTGAAAAACTTTGTCGTGGCAAATATCACGGGGACGGATTGTCGGCAGTTGATCCATGTTGAAAATGGTAAACATTTTGTTATTCGTAATATCAAAGCCCGCAATATCACGCCGGATTTCAGTAAGAAAGCAGGTATTGATAACGCGACGGTCGCTATTTACGGTTGTGACAATTTCGTGATTGATAATATTGAAATGATTAATAGCGCCGGGATGTTAATCGGCTATGGTGTAATTAAAGGCAAATATCTCTCGATACCGCAAAATTTCCGAGTGAATAATATTCAACTGGATAACACCCATCTTGCTTATAAATTGCGCGGCATCCAAATCTCCGCCGGGAATGCTGTCTCCTTTGTGGCGCTGACTAACATTGAGATGAAGCGTGCCTCGCTGGAGCTTCACAATAAACCGCAACATCTTTTTATGCGTAATATCAAAGTGATGCAGGAATCCTCAGTTGGACCAGCATTGAGCATGAACTTCGACATGCGCAAAGACATTCGCGGCGTCTTTATGGCGAAAAAAGAAACACTGCTGTCACTTGCAAATGTTCATGCGGTGAATGAAAAAGGACAAAGCTCCGTCGATATCGACAGGATAAATCACCATATTGTTAATGTGGAAAAGATTAACTTTAGATTGCCGGAACGGAGGGAGTAGATTTGCGACCATTCCTGGAAAAATGGAGCCATACTTAGGAACAATGCTACTGCAATCCACAACGAAGCGGCGTAACATCACAAGTAATTCAGTAATCAATTCAGTGTAATTGATGCTGGCGAAAAAAATCGAACAAGCTATAATTCAGCAACCATTTTACAGGTGGATGAAATAATGACGAATTTAAAAGCAGTTATTCCTGTAGCGGGTCTTGGGATGCATATGTTGCCTGCCACTAAGGCGATTCCCAAAGAGATGCTACCGATCGTCGATAAGCCAATGATTCAGTACATTGTTGACGAGATTGTGGCTGCAGGGATCAAAGAAATCCTCCTGGTAACTCACGCGTCCAAGAACGCGGTCGAAAACCACTTCGACACCTCTTATGAATTAGAATCTCTCCTTGAGCAGCGCGTGAAGCGTCAACTGCTGGCGGAAGTGCAGTCCATCTGTCCACCGGGCGTGACCATTATGAACGTGCGTCAGGGCGAACCTTTAGGTTTGGGCCACTCCATTTTATGTGCACGACCTGCTATTGGTGACAACCCATTTGTCGTGGTACTGCCAGACGTTGTTATTGATGACGCCAGCGCCGACCCGCTGCGTTACAACCTTGCTGCCATGATTGCGCGCTTCAACGAAACGGGCCGCAGCCAGGTGCTGGCAAAACGTATGCCGGGTGACCTCTCTGAATACTCTGTCATCCAGACCAAAGAGCCGCTGGACCGCGAAGGTAAAGTCAGCCGCATTGTTGAATTCATCGAAAAACCGGATCAGCCGCAGACGCTGGACTCAGACATCATGGCCGTTGGTCGCTATGTGCTTTCTGCCGATATTTGGCCGGAACTAGAACGCACTCAACCAGGTGCATGGGGACGTATTCAGCTGACTGATGCTATTGCTGAACTGGCAAAAAAACAGTCTGTTGATGCAATGCTGATGACTGGTGACAGCTACGACTGCGGTAAAAAAATGGGCTATATGCAGGCGTTCGTGAAGTATGGATTACGCAACCTCAAAGAAGGGGCGAAGTTCCGTAAAGGCATTGAGAAGCTGTTAAGCGAATAATGAAAATCTGACCGGATGTAACGGTTGATAACAAAATTATAACGGCAGTGAAGATTCGTGGAGAAAGTAATTTGTTGCGAATATTCCTGCCGTTGTTTTATATAAACAATCAGAATAACAACGAGTTAGCAATAGGATTTTAGTCAAAGTTTTCCAAGATTTTCCTTGTTTCCAGAGCGGATTGGTAAGACAATTAGCGTTTGAATTTTTCGGGTTTAGCGCGAGTGGGTAACGCTCGTCACATCGTAGGCATGCATGCAGTGCTCTGGTAGCTGTAAAGCCAGGGGCGGTAGCATGGGTATTTTGAAGCATTTATACCTCCTTATTCAGTGAGAAGGGACAGATTACGTAACACTGCTTTGTTGTACTAAATAATTCGCATTTTATGTTCAACAATCGAGATATTCCTTATTACCTAAAGCTGTTTTTCATTGTTTATACATGATCGAATACTCCTTACATAAATAAGGAGAACAAAATGGAACTTAAAAAATTGATGGAACATATTTCTATTATCCCCGATTACAGACAAGCCTGGAAAGTGGAACATAAATTATCGGATATTCTACTGTTGACTATTTGTGCCGTTATTTCTGGTGCAGAAGGCTGGGAAGATATAGAGGATTTTGGGGAAACACATCTCGATTTTTTGAAGCAATATGGTGATTTTGAAAATGGTATTCCTGTTCACGATACCATTGCCAGAGTTGTATCCTGTATCAGTCCTGCAAAATTTCACGAGTGCTTTATTAACTGGATGCGTGACTGCCATTCTTCAAATGATAAAGACGTCATCGCAATTGATGGAAAACACTCCGGCATTCTTATGACAAGAGTCGCTGCAGGGGAGCGATTCATGTCATTAGTGCGTTCTCAACAATGCACAGTCTGGTCATCGGACAGATCAAGACGGATGAGAAATCTAATGAGATTACAGCTATCCCAGAACTTCTTAACATGCTGGATATTAAAGGAAAAATCATCACAACTGATGCGATGGGTTGCCAGAAAGATATTGCAGAGAAGATACAAAAACAGGGAGGTGATTATTTATTCGCGGTAAAAGGAAACCAGGGGCGGCTAAATAAAGCCTTCGAGGAAAAATTTCCGCTGAAAGAATTAAATAATCCAGAGCATGACAGTTACGCAATGAGTGAAAAGAGTCACGGCAGAGAAGAAATCCGTCTTCATATTGTTTGCGATGTCCCTGATGAACTTATTGATTTCACGTTTGAATGGAAAGGGCTGAAGAAATTATGCGTGGCAGTCTCCTTTCGGTCAATAATAGCAGAACAAAAGAAAGAGCCAGAAATGACGGTCAGATATTATATCAGTTCTGCTGATTTAACCGCAGAGAAGTTCGCCACAGCAATCCGAAACCACTGGCACGTGGAGAATAAGCTGCACTGGCGTCTGGACGTGGTAATGAATGAAGACGACTGCAAAATAAGAAGAGGAAATGCAGCAGAATTATTTTCAGGGATACGGCACATTGCTATTAATATTTTGACGAATGATAAGGTATTCAAGGCAGGGTTAAGACGTAAGATGCGAAAAGCAGCCATGGACAGAAACTACCTGGCGTCAGTTCTTGTGGGGAACGGGTTTTCGTAATTTTGCCATGGGTGCTAAGAAAGAAACGAGAATATTATTATTCCATAGATTGGATCTATCATAAGATGAAATCAGTTAATACTAAAATTAAAATTGCACATCTACAATTAATGCCCTTGTTAAGTGGTGTCCAGCGAGTATCTTTGCAGGAAATTGAAAATTTACCTCCTGAGTATTTTGAGATTGATTTGATATGTAAAGAGGGTGGGCCGTTAGTTGATGCGCTAAATAAAAAAGTTAGAAAGTTCTTTATCCCGACTCTTTGTAGAAATATTTCTCCGGTTGAGGATTTAAAATCCTTGATTAGCTTATATAAAATATTCAAAAGAGAAAGATATGATATTGTGCATACACACTCTTCGAAAACAGGTATTCTAGGAAGAATAGCTGCACGTATGGCTAGAGTTCCGTGTGTTGTGCATACAGTTCATGGTTTTGCATTTGAAAGTACGAAAAAACAGGCAATAAAAAATCTATACAAATGGCTGGAGATGATTGGGGCAAAATGCTCTACAAAAATAATATGTCTCCATGAGGAAGACAAAAATATATGTTTAAATATACTAAAAATAAAAGCAGATAAAATTGTAGTTATTCCAAATGGTGTTGATATAAATAAGTTTACTCCAGCAACGAATAAAGGTAAAATAAAAGAAGAAATATTAAGCTTGAGAGAATCAAATTTTGTTTTTACTATGGTAGGACGATTATGGCCACAAAAAAATCCCTTATATTTTGTTGAGGTTGCTAAACAAATTATAAAAAATGAACTAATACCTGGTTCGATTTTTGTACTCGTTGGTGATGGTGAATTGATGAGTGTAATAAAAGAACATTATCTTGAAGATGAGTTGTTACATAATAGATTGTTATTATTAGGTTGGCGAAATGATATCTCAGATATTTTGAAAGCTAGCGATGTATTCGTACTCCCTTCTCTTTGGGAAGGAATGCCATTGGCCATACTGGAAGCCCAATCAACAGGGTTACCATGCGTAGTATCTAACATTAATGGAAATAAATCATTAGTTACGAATAAATTCGATGGCTACTTGGTTGAACTTAACGATATTAATAGCTTTATCAACGCACTAGTTAATATTAGTGAAAAAAATGTTTATGCCAGAATGTCTAATAATTGCCGTGCAAAAATAGTTAGTAATTACGATATAACACAAAGAATTGAAAAAATAAAAATCATGTATTATCAACTACTAAATGTAAACATGAACTAGCATGTTTTTGTAATGTATGTTTATTTCATATAAGGTTGCAGGGAAAGAATATCAGAAGTACACTTTTTGTACTGAACAATTCGCATTTTATGTTCAATAATTGAGATATTCCTTATTACCTAAAGCTGTTTTCCATTGTTTATACATGATCGAATACTCCTTACATAAATAAGGAGAACAAAATGGAACTTAAAAAATTGATGGAACATATTTCTATTATCCCC
>ERZ1034818.34-NODE-34-length-60040-cov-21.390348_pt1 | contig 60040 bp, 81 predicted proteins | sample MGYA00520595_ERZ1034818 | MGnify/ENA primary metagenome ERZ1034818 (study PRJEB33766, sample SAMN09781689) | gut metagenome | biome: gut microbiome | host: Homo sapiens | place: Madagascar | study: EMG produced TPA metagenomics assembly of the PRJNA485056 data set...
ACCCTGAAAACCCGCATGAATACAAGAAAAACCCGCAACCACAACGGTTGCGGGCATCCCCTTTTTATGGTCGGAGTGGGGGGACTTGAACCCCTGAAAAACGGCTTAAAAACCGCATGAATACAGGGTTTGTTTTTGGCGTATTGAAATTCATATCGAAAACTATCTCTTTTGTTCTTGGTTTCTGCCTTGGGCGGCGGGAAGTTTCTCTGCGGTACGGTAGAATTTCGCCATCTTGTTTTCCGCTTTCAGACGGTCCCGCTGGGCGAGGTGCAGGTAAATGTTATGGACGGTAGAACTGTCCGACCATCCCCCCATGCTCATGACTTCGATTTCCGAAAGGCGCAAGTGGTAGCCAAGGGATGCAAAGGAGTGGCGCAAGCAATGCTCTGTGATGCTGGGCAGTCCCGCTTTTTCAGCGATAATGTGTATGTGCCGGTTAATGGTACTGGGCATTTGTCGTACAATGTAGCCGCTTTCCCTTTGCAGCTCAAGCAACTCTCTAAGGCGCGGGGTCATGATTGGAATTATTCTGGTGGACTGCTTTGTTTTGTTGCGCCTTTTGAAAACCTCTTTGTTGTGCTCGTCGCGTACGACAGCGCCGGAAATAAGAACATTGCCGTTCTTGATGTCAAAACTCTCTGGGAAACGCAGCGCCTTAATTTCAGACATTCGCAAGCCGTGAAGCCCCAGCAGCATGGGGATCTCACAGGAATCACCTTTTGCCGCATCGCAAAACGCAATGATCTGTTGGGGGTCAAGAAACTGGCGCTCGCGCTTTTCCGGCACAGGGAACAGGACGCGGGGAACCGTCATTTCGTTTGCTTGCATAACGGTAGTCATAAGTCCCCATGCGTTTTTTACGGACTTATCGGCCAGAACGGAAAGTGCGGCATTGATCTCCGCTTGCCAGTTGACTGGCGTGCTTATAGGCTTTTGCATAATGTCCTGAAAGCGATTTCGCTGAATGATTCGGTATCCTCGTATAGTTTCAGGGGAAAGAGACTCGGAACGGTCAGCAATATATTGATCTATGGCCTTAGACCATGTTAAGGCAGGCAGTTTCTTTTGCTTCTCCACAAAACCTGCGCGGACGGCTTTTGCTTTCGCAATACAGCGGTCTTTTGTCGTTTCGGTGACAGATCGCTTTTCGGCGGCAAGATAGATATGCCAGTTGCCGGAAGGAAGCTGTTTGGGTTCCGGGACTTTGATAATACCGTCCTTTTTGCGCTCCCGCACCTGCTTCTGGCCGCACCAGGGGCAGAACGTAGCGTTGTCGGGGACTTCGCGCTTACAGGACTTGCACTTCGTTGACATTTTGATATTTTCGTGTTACCCTACTGTTGTAGGCTCCTTTCTTTAAGACTCGTGATGGTGTTGGCGGGAATAGAGCTTATATGGAAAAGCCGTCCGATTGGGCGGCTTTTTCTTTTTTTAGCAAAAATTAACAAGAAACTTGTGAAAAGTGTGCATCAAATCCAATAAACTTGTGGAATATAATGTAGAACGCGGTAGAACTGTCGTTCTATTTTCGAAGCGAGGTCTCTTTTGCAGTATCGCGCAGCACGCGGTATCCGACAATGCTGCACACGCCGATAGAAACAGGCACAAGAAGGATCACAAGCCACGCAAACGCTGAAAGTCCGTCTTGGAGGATGAATCCAGCATGGGGATTGCGGAAGTCGAAAAGAAGATAAACAATTAAGAGCAGGGAGAGGATCGCACCGAAAATTGAAGAAAACACAGACCAGCGCTTGTAATGATCGCGCTGGCGGATAACGGCATCCAAGCGCTGGGTGCAAAGTCCGTTGACCTGCTTCAGGCGCACCACGTCACCGGAGCTGACGGCGTTATCCAGCTCCAGCTCGTGGATGCGTTCCTGCATGGCGGATGGGGCTGATGCGGGAGGCTGGATGTCAAACACTTGGTCGGCGGATATGCCGACGGCTTTCATCACCGCGACAGCATCGTACAGCTTTGGATCGCGCTCACCGGACTGCATTTTGCAGACGGCGGAATAGCTGATGCCGGACAGTTTGGCCAGTTCCTCGTTGGTGATGCCCTTGTCCATTCTGGCTTTATGGACAAGGGCAGGGAAGTCCTGAATATGCTGTGCAAGTTCCTGAATTTCTGACATGGTTTTCCCCTTTCTATCTGTAACGGATACTATTTCATCCGTAAAAGTCCATATTTGGGGGACAATTACCCAGATATGAGGAGGCCTAAGAGCACCAACTACCCAAATTGAGGAGCGATTCCCCAAAATGAACGTAGACACCGCGGCGCACATAGAGTACGATTGAACCAAGCAAACGCCACAAAACGACATACGAGGGGGCAGAGAAATGAACGAACAGGAAGCAAGGAAATTGTTGGACGGAATGACAAGAGAAGATATGATTAGTCTTTATGAGATGCTCTTAGCTTTGCAGCATAAGAAATAACGTCTGCTACTTCGCTGGGGGAAAGCCCTATAAGGACATTCATAAGTGCGGCATGAAGCTCGTTGGTCGAAAGATCTGCGGGCTTTGTGCTTTCCTTGAGGTCTTTACAGCGCAAATAATCAGGGTCAACCTCCAAAATCTCGGCCATACGCAAGATATTGACGTCTTTTGGCACACGGCCTTTGCTTTTCCACTGGGCAACGGCGGAGGAAGAAATAGGCACCATCGCGTAAAATTCCTCCTTCGTCCACCCCTTGGCTTTTACAAGGCAGTCTATGCGGTAGAGCATTGTCGTAATGTCCATAAATTGGCTCCTTTTTTGTGCAAAATATAGAAACGGACGCAACCTCTCCCAAACTCCTTGACTTAGCAATACGAAGTGATATACTAAGTATGCGAAGTGAAAAGCAAGGCGCACACGAAGCGGATGCAGTGATGCAAAGATGGCGTTAAATATGGTTCCAGACAAACTGTATTAAATCACATTCTTAGCAAATTGTCAAGCCGCACTAAGCAAAGCTTTGTTGCGCGAAGTGAAAAAGGTTAGGAGAGTGAAGAATTGAAAGTAAATGGTTTCAAACTGGCGCGCATTAAGGCGGGCCTTTCTCAAGAAGAGGCTGCGGCAAAACTTGGAGTGAGTCGCGTTACCGTATCCAGTTGGGAATGTGACTTGTATAAGCCTTCGGCAGATACGTTACTGAAGATTTCGGATATGTACGGCTGCACGATAGACGAACTTCTCAGGGGAGGGCTCACGAAATGAACGAGATGCAGGTATTCAACTACAAGAGTTCTCAAGTCAGAACCGTGGAAATCAACAACGAACCTTGGTTTGTGCTGAAAGACGTGTGCGCGGTCTTAGACCTTGGCAGTGCTCACAAGGTCTCCGAGCGGCTGGACGAGGATGAGCGGAATCACATTCCCCTCACCGATTCCCTTGGGCGCAAGCAGGAAACCACCATCATCAACGAGAGCGGCTTGTACAACGTGATACTCCGTAGCGACAAGCCGGAGGCAAAGCCTTTCCGCAAGTGGGTCACATCGGAGGTGCTTCCCTCCATTCGTAAGACCGGCAGTTATGCACTGCCCAAGGATTACCCCGCCGCCCTTCGCGCTCTGGCGGATGCCGAGGAGCAGAAGCTGCGGCTTTTGGCAGAGAACCAGCAGCAGGCGCAGGTCATCGCCGACTTTGAACCTATCCGGCAATATGTGGACACCATCTTGGAGAGCAAGGGTGCTATGGCTACCTCGCAAATCGCGGCGGATTACGGCCTAACGGCGCAGAAACTCAACAAGATTCTCCACGAGGGAGGCGTACAGCGCAACGTGAACGGCCAGTGGCTGTTGTATGCCAAGTACATGGGCAAGGGCTATACCAAGTCCAAGACCATTCAGATCATGCGTTCGGACGGACGACCTGACTCCATCATGCAGACGCAGTGGACGCAGAAGGGGCGGCTTATGATCCACGAAATTTTGACTGCCCGTGGCATCGAGGCGGTCATGGACAGGAGGGTGCAGGTATGCCGAGAGTGACGTATTTGGACACGAAGAACCCCACGGAGGACAAGATCGTGGCACTGCTGTACGGCGCACTGGAGCGTGAGGGCGTTCAGAAGCGGGAGTTTGCAGAGGCGTTGGACATGACTACCATGACGCTTTCGCGCCGGAGAAAGTCCCCGTTGGACTTTACGCTGGGAGAACTGCAAAAGGCTTGCCGCAAACTGCACATCCCTATCGAAGACCTTCGCGCCGCCATAACGCTATGAGCTGGCGGTGCTTGATCTGCGGCGTGAGGTTTGACGCGCCGGTGGTCTGTGTGACCAAAGAGAACCTGGACGGGGAAAACGGCTGGGAAACACGCAGAGAATATCTTTGCCCTGTGTGCGGAGAGGATTACATGGAGGAGACCGAGGATGAGCAGAACGCGGAATGAGCACCGCCGGGACAGGAAGTGGAAAGTCCTGCTGGCCGCGAGCAGCTTTGCGGCGCTGGGCATCATCGGCGGTATCGAAACGGGCGGCTCGTTGTGGCTGCTGGTAGGAGAGGGAATCGCCATTGGCGGCGTGTGGGTGAGCTGCACGGCGCTTGGGCTGTATAAGTGAGATAGGGGAGGAAGATCGTTTTGGCAGGTGGCATCCTTACGCAAGGACAGGTGGCGGCGATCAACGCGGCGCTGGAGAAGAACTACCGCGTTGAGCTGATACCGCTGAAGGACGGTGTGAAGATCGTCAAGGTCAGCAGAGCAGAGATCAAAGCCAAATAATGTACCCCTCCTAAGTCGCTTGGAGGGAAGGGCGGAGCGTCGTCGAGTGGTTCGGAATTTCCGAACTGCTTGGCGGCGCTTTTTGTTTGTCAGAAAGAGGTGAGAAAAACGCAGAGATTGCATTTTGAGGACAGAGAGACTTGGTTGGCAGGGCGAAATACGCAAGGGATCGGCGCCTCAGAAGCCGCCGCCGTTGTAGGCGTTTCCCCGTGGATGACCCCGATGGAGCTGTGGCGGATGAAGGTAGGCGCGGCACAGCCCAGGGACTTGAGCGGCAGCGCGGCGGTGAGCCGTGGCGTGCGGATGGAACCGGTACTGCGCGACCTGTACGCTACCATGCACCCCCATTACACCGTGGACTACCACGCCTACGACATTCTGTGCCAAGAGGACAGACCGTGGCTTTTCGCCACGCTGGACGGCGAGGTGACGGACGATCAAGGACGGCGGGGCATTTTGGAGATCAAAACCTCCACCCCCAACGGCAAACTTGGCTGGGCGAAGTGGGACGGGCGCGTACCTGACAACTACCTGACCCAGATCCTGCACCAAATGCTGGCTACCAGCTGGGACTTTGTAGACCTGCTGGCCTCGCTGGAAAACATGGACGGCGACTTGAGCATACGCACCTACCGCTTTGAACGGACAGAGTTGACCGATGACTTGGCGTGGCTTTTGGAGCGGGAGGAAGATTTTTACAAAAATCATGTGCTGACCGGCACACCACCGGCGGCGATTTTAAGAATGTGAAGGAGGACAAACATGAAACTGAAACTGGTGATGAGCAACGCGGAAACGGGTGAGGTGCTGTACGAGGAAACCAACCTGAACTTTGCCATGATGAGCTCCGGGCGCAAGACGGAGGAGGGGATGGTTTTCCAAGCTGTGACACGGGGAGAAAACATGACCGCTACGGACTTTGCGCATTGCCTGACCGGCGTTGACAATGCCGTGGAAAAGAACCTAAAAGACAACAAGGCCGTATGTGCGGCCTACGCGCTGGCCAAGCTTGGCGTTCTGGGAAAGATCGTAGACGCGAGCGCAGAAGCGCGGCCCGGAGATGTCGCTGCCGATGCCAAGAAGGAGGGTGAGCAGGGATGATCGTAAAGGCAATGTACTACAAGCCGTGGCAGAAGGGATACAGCGGACGGGCATACACCTTCCGCACGAACCTGCCCCTGCATCCCGGCGACCATGTGCTGGTGCCGGGCAGCGAGGTGGACGAAAAGCCCGCCATGATTACCGAGGTCAATCTGCCGGAGAGCGTTATTGACCCGGCATGGGCGGACAGGGTGAAGTGGATCACCCAGATGGATACGGAGGTGCGGGCATGAGTGGGATGGTGGAATTTCGCATCACCTCCGACTTGCAGGAGATCCGCAAGCAGGCCATTACCACCAACTACCCGGAGGTCAAGGCGTGGGTGGACGGCGTGGCGGAGCAGTACCGCAGCATTGTGGTGACGGAGGACGGCGTACAAGCCGCCAAGCAGGACAGGGCGAACCTCCGCAAACTGCAAGCCAACATCGATCAGGTACGCAAGGAATGCCGTGCGGCGGCGCTGGCGGTATCCGCTGAAACGGAGGCCAACTGCAAGGAGCTTGTGGCGACGCTGGAAACCGCCGTACAGAGCCTCGACACACAGGCCAAGGCATTTGAGGCGCGGCGCAAGGAGGAAAAGGAGGCAAGGCTCAAGACCTACTTCGAGCGGGAGAATGAACTTCACAACACCGACACCTACCTGACATGGGAGGGCGTGCTTGACCCTAAGTGGCTCAACGCCACCGCCAGTGAGGACGCGGCAAAAAAGGCTATCGACGCCATCATCACCAACACCGTGAACGGGATCGCCGCCATCGTAACGCTGCAAAGCCCCTTCGAGGTGGAGCTGCTGGATTACTACCGGGGAACCCAGGATGTGACCGCCGTGCTGCAAAAGAACGCCCGCCTGCTGGAAATGAAAAAAGCGCAGGAGGAACGGGAAAAGGCGGCGCGGGAGGCGGCAGAAGCCAAGCGGCTGGCAGAGGAGACGGAACGGAACGCCGTGGTGATGGAAGAACCTGCGCCGCAGGAGGCACCCAGCGTTGCGGACGTGATCCGCTCCGTAGAACAGGAGGCGTTTGCACATGCGGCAGTCGAGGACGAACCGCAGGAGGAAGAAATTTACACCGTGGATTTCCGCGTACACGGCACGGCGGCGCAGCTCACCGGCTTGAATGTATACATGAGGGAACGCGGCATCCGCTTTGGGCGTGTGCCGAAATAACGGAAGGAGAGAAACACCATGAAAGTCCAGAACCAGAGCAATTTTACCCAGATGGCACAGCAGAAGAAGCAGACCTTCAGCATGGCCATCACCGCCCCCAGCGCACAGCAGATGATCTCCCGCGCCCTCAAGAACGAGCGCATGGCGGCCCGGTTTACCTCCACCCTGATCTCCGCCGTTAGCGCCAGCGACCAGCTCAAGGCGTGTGACCCCGGCACCATCATTGCCGCCGGTCTCCGTGGCGAGGGTATGGGGCTTATCTACGGCCACGGCTATTACATCGTTCCCTACGGCAGCGTGGCCCAGTTCAATCTTGGGTACAAAGGATACATCCAGCTCGCCATGTCCACAGGATTTTACGAGGATATTGACTGCATCGAGGTGCGCGAAGGCGAACGGGAGGGACGAGACGCCCGTACCGGAAAGCCCATTATCAACCTCGCCAAGTACGAAACGGACGAGGAGCGCGACGCCCACAAGATCATCGGCTATTACGCCTATTACAAGCTCAGCACTGGGGCGTTCCGCTCGGAATACTGGCCGATGGACAAGCTGCTGCGCCACGCAGACCGTTACTCCCCCGCCTTCAAGCTGGAAAAGTACAACGCCCTTATCAACGGGGAGTTGGATGCCAAGGAGCAGAGCAAACTCCTGAACGGTACACCGTGGTATGACGTGAACGGAGGGCAGGACAGAATGTGCAAAAAAACTGTGCTCCGCAGTCTCCTGAACAGCGGCTATGCTCCTCTTTCCAACGAGGTACGCAGCTACTTCAACGAGGACAGAGAGGACGGAGTTGCGACGGACATTCCCGCCGCTCCTGTGGAGAGCGCCATCCCGGTGACGGATTTCTCTGTCAACGAGGAAAATCGTGGTCAAGCAGAGGAAACCACCGCAGAGCCTCCTACAAGCGCCGCTGTGGGTGAGAACGCCCCATCCAAGGGTAAGGATACCGCCCAGGTCAAAAGGCGCGCAGAGCGCAAGGAAACGGCAAATGCGGAGGCCAAGAGCGCGGAGGACTTCACCAACGGTTTCTTTGGGGAGGTCGAGTAAATGCCTCTTTTTATCCGAAAGCGCGTAGACGCAGAGGGTAAGGCAGACGGCAGCCAGTACATGATCTGTACTGGCTCCGTCAGCCGGGACGCAAAAGTGGGGGAGATACCCAAGAACCACATTCCCAAGGTGGAGTTTGGTATGGGGTACGACAGCAAGCAGTTTATGAACGTGTGTGCCGTGGGTGATAACGCCGCCACAAAGCTGAGCGCGTGCCTGGAAAAGGGCGATGCGGTATGCGTGGTGGGCACATGGCGGCAGAGGCCGTACACCACCCGCGACGGCGAGACAAAGGTGTGGAGCGAGCTTCGCGCCGACCATGTGATCCCGCTGGGAGCGCTGGAGACGCTGCTGCAAGTGCCGACAGAGGTTTTTCTCCGGCTGGCTGACCTTGCCCCCACCCTGGAGAAGCTGTGCGCCGGGGAGAAGCCCGCGCCGCAGGAAACGGCTGCACCGTCCGGCAGATTGCAGGAGATCGAGGATAACGAGCCGCTGCCGTGGGATGAGCCGGGCGCCGAGGATGACTACGAGCTGAGTATCTGACGGGGAGGTGTTGGCGAAATGGCAACAGGTAAAACATATTACTGGATGCGGTTGAAAGAGTCTTTCTTGAACAGCGATACGGTGGATTTCTTTATGAGCCAACCGAACGGTGCAAATTATGTCGTCCTCTACCAAGCTCTGTGCCTGAAAACTATCAACACGGAGGGGCGGCTCTCTCGGCAAATTGGGGACATCATCATTCCCTACGACATCGAGAAGATACGCCGGGACTGCAAGTGGTTCTCCGCTGACACCATCCGCGTAGCACTGGAATACTACAAACGGTTTGGACTGATCTACGAGGACGTGGACGGAACGCTGGTCATGGCAGACCACCACAATCTTGTTGGCAAGGCAACTGATTATGCAGACCAAAAAAAGGCTCAACGCATAAAAAACGCAGAAAAACCGAAACTTTTGGCAGATGGTGGTGTGGACAATGTCCACAGTAATGTCCACACAGAGTATAGAGATATAGAGAGTAGAGATATAGATACCCCCCTATATCCCCCCACGGGGGGGCAGAAAGGTAAAAGCCGCCCCGATGTGGAACCGAAACCGGAGGACAGGTTCCGTGGCGAACTGCTGGATGCGGTGAACAGTTGGTTGGATTACAAGTGGGAGAGGAACAAGTCCAATTACTACAAGGAAACCGGGTACAAAAGCCTTATTACGCAGTTGGGCAACTGCGCCAGAGACTATGGGGAGGCCGCAATGGCACAGGTCATACGGTACAGCATGGCGAACAATTACCAGGGCATTTGCTTCGGAGAACTGAAAAAGGGCGCGAGAATGCCGGAGACAGTATACGGCGAGGACAGCAAGGCGTTACGGGCCGCAAGATACTTTGCAGAGCAGAAGCTGGCTGACTATCCAGACAGGTCGCAGCCTACTGAGGATGATCTCCAACGGTGGGCAGACGCGATGGAGCGGCTGCATCAGGAGAACGGAGTGAGCTGGAAAGTCATGGCAGAGGTGATGGACTTTTCGCTGGACAGTGAGTGGTGGAGCAGAAAAGTGCAGTCTGCTTACGACTTCAAACGTGATTTTAACAAGATTTTCGCGGATATGACCAAAGAGCAAGGGGCGGTAAAGGAGTGAGAGGCCGGTGGAGATTGGCGTGATTGAGAGAAACGGCGACGCGAAGGGGCTGTCCCTCCCGTGGCAGGCAGCTTATTCCCCAGAGGCAGAGCAAGCGGTGCTTGGGGCTATGCTGATTGACGCAGGATGCGTAAAAGATGTGTTGAAGAACCTGGAGGAGGACGACTTTTACATAGAGACGAACCGGGAGATATTCAGGGTGATTCGGAGGATGCACACAGAGGCAAAGCCTATTGACGGCGTGACGGTGGCAGCGGAGATGGAGCGGACTGGCGTCTATCACGAGAATACGAGAAGCTATCTGGTGCAGCTGATGGAGGTGACGCCTACCAGCGCCAATGTGCTGGAATACGCCAAGATCGTCAAGAAAAAGGCGGAGAAAACACGCTTTTTGCAGGCAGTGATGGAAGCACTGGGCGACGATGATGACCCGCAGGCGGCGGTAACGGCAATCTGCCGGCAGAAGATGAAAGCGCGGCGCGGCGGACGACTGAAAACCATGTCGGAGGCCATGCAGGACGCCATGGACAGCGCATCCGGCAGGAAGGACAACCGCATTGACACAGGATATCCGCTGCTGGACGATACGCTCAAAGGCATGTGGCCGGGACAGCTGATCCTGATCGGCGCAAGACCGGGGTGCGGAAAGAGCGCCATGTGCATGTCGCTGGCAGAGGCGGCGGCAAAAAAGGGAAACACGGTGCTGTACGTTACGGCGGAAATGCTGGCCGGGGAGGTAGGCGAACGTTTGTTGGCAAAGAACGTGAGTGGTCTGACCATGGATCAGATGATTGACGGCGTTCCGGAAAGTGATGAAACACTGTGGATGCACATTGCGTATGAGGCCAGCATGGAGGCGAAGCTGCCGATTTTCTTCTACGACGGGCCTGATGTAACGGTGAGCCGTATTCGGGAACTGGCACTAGGCATAGAAAACCTGAAAATGATCGTGGTGGACTATCTGGGACTGATGATTGGCGAAAAGAGGACGGAAAACCGAAATCTTGAGCTGGGCGGTATCAGCCGGGAGCTGAAGCTGCTGGCCTCGGAAATGGAGATTCCCATTGTGGCGGCGGCACAGCTTTCCCGCACGGTGGACGAAACGGACAGGCCGCGGCTTTCCTCCCTGCGAGACAGCGGAGAGCTGGAGCAGAACGCGGTAAAGGTGATATTTCTCTGGAAAACAGATCCGACCGACATACGGCAGGTGGGGTGCAGCGTGGCAAAGAACCGGCGGGGCCGCACGGGAGATGTGAACTTCTTTTTTGAGGGGAAGAAAATGGAGTTTATGGAGCTGAGCTACCGCAAGGAGGACGAAAACGGCAGAGGTGTGTATCAAAAAAAGAAATCAAGGAACGCAAAAGAAAAATTCGGCTCTGATGACGACTAAAAGTCTGGAAGGTGCGGTTTATGGGACTTGGTATGGAGGATATCGGGCGATTTAGCAAAAAAGCACAGGCGCAAATTTTGCAGAAGGTGCAGGAGCAGCAGAGGGCGGAGAAAGCGGCGGCGGACGCCAAAGCCAAGGCGGAGAAGCCGAAAAAGGGCAACAAGCTCCACGCAGAGAAGGTGGACATGACCATGCCGGACGGTACGCTCATGCACTTTGACAGCAAGCGGGAGGCGCGGCGGTACATGGATCTGTGGCTGATGCAGCGATCAGGACAAATCACCAACCTGCGGACACAGGTAAAGTATTCGCTGCTGCCCAAGCAGGAACGAAAGGACGGCACGAAGGAACGCGCCATAGACTATGTGGCGGACTTTGTGTACGAAAAGGACGGCGAGACGGTGGCAGAGGACAGCAAGGGCTTTCGGAACACATCCAGCGCCACATACAAGGTGTTTGTGATGAAACGGAAGATGATGTTGTATTTCCACGGCATCACAGTGAGGGAGGTGTAAGAAATCGTGGTAGGAGGTGCGGAGTCCATGTATTTGAGAATGGCGGCTGGAGCGGTGCTGCCATGGTTTTCTAAGGAAATGACGGCAAGGAAAGTTACGGAAAATGCAAAGGGAGACGGTAAATTCTCACCCAGCGATGGGTATCACATGGCGGTGGCCACGGCGGAGGAGGTGGAGCAGTGCATGAACTGCCCGTACCCGGAATGCCGCAACTGTCAGGCGCGTAAACCGTCGAAGCGACGAAAAACACCAACAAAGGAGCTGGCGGACAGCCTGCGTATTCACCGATGCGAGGAGGCGGAGGAATGACCACGGTATACATGATCGTCGCCCGTGATAAGTACCGCCTGCCCCGCTGGTGGGGTACGACCACGGCGGAGTTGGCGCGGCTGTCCGGCAGATCGTATGCCAGCGTGCGGTCTGGCATAAGCAGGGCGCACAGGAACGGCGGCAGCTACGGCTGTTATGAGGTGGTGCGCATACAGGAGGGCGAGTGATGGGCAAGCAGCATTTAAGCCGGGATGAACGGCTGATAATGAAAGGCAAACTGCAAGGCACACAGGAGTGCATGGACATGGTGGCGATGGTGCTGATGGACAAGTGCGGCTGGCACATTCAGGAGCAGACCGAGGACAGCCGGGACACCCACAGCATCGCGTATCTATACGAGTGCCTGACGCAGATCGCGCAGGAGATCAACGAGGGACGTATCCGGCGGCGGCATATCAAGGATATGCTCAAGGAGGAATACGGCGTGGTGTTTGGGGATTAGGAGGTGACGCGCCATAAAGCACTTGGGAGATATTACCAATATCAACGGCGCGGAGATCGAGCCTGTGTGGGTGGTGACGGGCGGAAGTCCCTGTCAGGATCTTTCCATCGCCGGGAAACGCGCCGGACTGGCAGGAGCGCGAAGCGGCCTGTTTATGGAGCAGGTGCGCATCGTAAAAGAAATGAGAGCGGAGGACAAACGGAATGGACGGACAGGTAACATGGTCAGACCTCGGTATCTCGTGTGGGAAAACGTGGTCGGCGCCTTTAGCAGCAACAAAGGAAAAGACTTCGCAGCCGTGCTCGAAGAGATCATCAAAATCGTCGAGCCGGAAGCCCCCAGTATTGAAGTGCCTGAAAAGGGCTGGCCTACCTGGGGAGGGTACCACGATGAAATGGGAGGACGATGGAGCGTGGTGTGGCGAACTCACGACGCACAATACTGGGGAGTGCCCCAACGCCGTCGTCGTATCTCGGTTGTCGCAGATTTTGGAGGAGACACCGCATCCGAAATACAATTTGACCCCAAAAGCGTGTCAGGGGATATTGCGGAGAGCGGAGAGGCGGGGGAAGGATTTGCCGAAGCTGCTGAAGCAGGTGCTTCTTATGCAGTCCGCATCAGGGGGGGCTGTGACGAAGGAGGAAAAGGCGCGTTAGTGCAGACGGAGAAAAGCGGGACGCTGGGAACGGGAAACGACCAGACGATTTTTGCACCTACGGCATACAGCTTCGACAGTTTGTCCAGCAACAGCATGAAAAGCAAAAACCCACACAGCGGATGCAGGGAGGTGGATGTGGCTAAGACACTGGATACCACAGACCCAACGCCCAGTAAAAACCAAGGCGGTATTGCGGTGGTTGCCCCTGCGGCGATGGTATTTGACACTACACAGATTACCAGCAAAGAGAATGGGAGCCAACCGGGATTTGGCAAACCGTGCCACACACTGAACGCGAACGCCCATGTGCCGTGCGTAGCGCTGGACATGACACCAGCCTGTGATGTCATCCGCGAGTGCGGAGAGCAGGTCCCGGCGTTGCAGAATCGAATGGGCACAGGCGGAAACCAAGTGCCGCTGACATACCGGATGAACGGGTTTGGCGATTATCGTGATGCCAATGTTGCAAGCAGCTGCAAACAACGCGACTTTAAGGACAGCACAGACCTTGCCATAACAAACATGGTCGTGCGCCGATTGACACCGTTGGAATGTACCCGCTTGCAGGGATACCCGGACGGATGGGTGGACATTGGTGACTGGACGGATGAGAAGGGCAAGAAACACAAGGACGCGGACAGCCAGAAGTACAAGGCGCTGGGCAACTCCATCGCCCTGCCCTTCTGGGACTGGATGCTGCGGCGCATGGCGCAGTATCTGCCGGAGGGCGCGACGCTGGGGAGCTTATTTGATGGCATCGCAGGTTTCCCGCTGATTTGGGAGCGCATACACGGCAAAGGCACGGCGCGGTGGGCAAGCGAGATCGAGCCGTTTCCCATTGCGGTGACAAAAATGCGGTTTGGGGAGGAGTAACGGCTGTGAACATTGGATTGATCGACGTGGACGGTCATAATTTCCCCAATCTGGCGCTGATGCGGCTGTCTGCCTACTACAAAGCCCGTTGTGACAGCGTGGAGTGGTGGGACGGGTTCAAACACTATGACCGGGTGTACATGAGTAAGGTTTTTACGTTTTCCCCTGATATGGATACCTGCATCAATGCCGATGAGATTATTACAGGCGGCACAGGCTACAAGGATTACGGCACTCTGCCGGACGAGGTAGAGAGAATGCGACCTGACTACTCGCTGTATCCGGCGTGGAAACCGGCCATCGGCTTTCTAACACGCGGCTGCATCCGCAACTGCCCTTGGTGCATCGTGCCGAAGAAAGAAGGGCTTATCCGACCGGCGGCAACATGGGAGGAAGTAAAACGCCCTGACAGCCGGGACATCGTTTTCATGGACAACAATGTGTTGGCGCACGACCACGGCTTAGAGCAGATCGAGCGCATGGGGCGCGAGAATGTGCGGGTGGACTTTAATCAGGGATTGGACGCACGGCTCATCACGCCGCAGACGGCAAAACTGCTGGCGGGGCTGAAATGGATCAGGTTTGTCCGCATGAGCTGTGACACCTCTGCCATGCTGCCGGTAATCAAACAGGCCACGGCGTATCTGCGAGAGGCTGGCATACCCGATTGGCGTTTTTGGTGCTATGTACTTGTGCAGGATGTGGAGGAAAGCCATAAGCGCATTCTTGCCTTGCGGGACATGGGCGTGGAGCCGTTTGCCCAGCCGTACCGCGACTATGACGGCGGAGAGCCGACCGCCGAACAGAAGCGCCTTGCCCGATGGGTGAATATGCGGGCGGCGTTTCAGTCGTGCAGTTTTGAAAAATTTACTGGGTAAGAGGAGGAATGACATGACAAGAGACGAGATCGTGACGGCGCTGCGGCAATGCCCACGCTATGGTGTGAACTGCTCTAAGGACGTTTGTGCTTTTTTTAAACCGAATGGTGCATTTGGGGATTGTATCAAAAAGAAGAATGACGCCGCCGCTGACCTGATCGAGAAGCTGGCGGCGGACCGTAAGACACTTATCAACGAGCTATGCCAATACTGCGGAAAGTACAAGCAAGCACACGAGGGCGCCTGTGACGGGTGCAAATGGAGGGAGAGGTAAATGGACGCTGTGAAGTTTGTAGAGGAACGCAGAAGAATGTATACACTTGGATGTATCAAGAAAGCCATTAACGATTATAACACGAAAGCAGAAGATGTCGTCGCAGAAGTCGAAGCGTGGGCTGCCGCACACCCGCGCAAGACGCGGCAGAGCGTGTTTCTGAAACAGTGGCCGACTGCGAAAGTTGACGAAAGCGGTTGTCTGGATGTCTGCCCATATTTAGTTTCTGCTTCCCATAGGAACGAAGATGGTAGCTGCGCAATTATGCAGCGCAAATGCTTTGACTGCCGCCGCGAGTTCTGGATGCAGGAGGTGGAGTGATATGGCAATGAAAATTGGCTATATCATGGTGTATGACCTCGAGATGAACCCACATCTTACTGAAAAGTTCAAGTTTCGAGAGGCGACATTTACACGCCGTATTACAAGCAAAGGTGATCGCGTGTATTCTAAGATGCTTCAATTCCCTGTGGATTATGAAGAAATCGTAGACAACGCGAATATCATGAAGAAGAACCCGCAGCTTATTTTGACGAGAGAGCCCTTTTTACTCGACGACGAACTGAAAGAAAGAGTTACTAAATGGGTTGAGTGGGCTAACAAGGCAGACCCAAGTGAGTACGACCCGTTTGCAACGCAGGAGGTGGAGTGATGGAACGACTGACGGCATATAGCAAGCAAACATCGCACGAAAACGGTATCTGTTGCACACATTTTTGCGGCCCCGAATGCCTCGAAGTCGGCGGAAACTGCGCCATGAATTGCAAGTGGGAAGAAGCGGCGTGGAGCCGCCTTGCCGCCTACGAGGACACGGGGCTGACGCCGGAAGAAATTACAAAAATCGGCATGGAAACCGAAGCTGGGTGTGTTAGGGCAATAGCGAGGATGTACGGAGTTGACATCAAACATCTCAGAGAAATGGCCGAGGCCGACAAGGACGGGCGGCTGGTGGTGCTGCCGTGCAAGGTGGGGCAGCGGGTGTTTGCCTTGATGGACACGGATAAGCATATAAGCGAGTGCGAGGTCAAGCAGATTGGTATGGGCAATGAAATCGGCTTTATTCGCCTTGAGCCAATAGGCGCAAAAGGGCGGGAGTATGGCGTAGCGCTAAACGGATTTGGCAAGACCGTATTCCGCACCCGCGAGGAGGCGGAGAAAGCATTGGAGGCGATGAAGGATGAATGACCTGAAACCCTGCCCATTTTGCGGAGATAAGGGTGTTATGCAGAGAAACGGTCACTGTTTTCGGGTATGTTGCCCAAATAGAGACTGTCCAATTGAACCAAGAACACATTGGTTTTTAAATCATCTATTAGCAATCGAAGCATGGAATAGGAGGGCTGACAATGGCTGGATACATTGAACGAGCAGCTGCGATAGATGCAGTTTCAGAGGTCTACTACGATACGCCGGACGTTAATCTATCGGCGGAAAATTTTGAGGCGGCGATCAACGCCATCCCCGCCGCTGATGTTGCGCCGGTGGTGCGCTGCAAGGACTGCAAGCACTACGACATGGGTGTCTGCCTGAAAATTTACTCGGACGGAAGCGTACATCCAGCGGCGTGGCAGAAGCGCAAGCCGGAGGACTTTTGCTCCTACGGCGAGAGAAAGGACGGTGGAGAACATGTCGAGTGAGACGGTGTTTGGACTGATGGCAGTGGCGTGCGCCTTGTTGGTGGCAGCGCTGTGCATCGAAGGTAGGGCGCATGAAACTGTGGTGGGGACTATCTGCTGCGGCGTGATCGGCTTTGTTGGGCTTATTTGCCTGTATCTGGCAATGAGCGGTGGGGGAGGCAAGAGACGGTGAGCTGTACGGTAAAAAGCGATGTTACGCGGCCCCACCAGCTACCGCCCCATCCATGCGCCAAATGCAAGAAATGCACAACCCCAACCATGAATAAGTGCGCCAAATGGAGAACGTGGTTTCGGGTTGTGTGGCCCATTGTGACGGGAAGGAGGGCGCGGGATGGACAGATTTCCTGAACGGCTGCGAAAATTGCGGGAGAGCAAACGGATGAAGCGCTGCGTGCTGGCGGAGTTGTGCGGCATGAACAAGAGCATGATAAGCCGCTACGAGCGCGGCGAGATGGAGCCGAAGGCCACAGCGCTGGCGGCGCTGGCGGACTTTTTCGGCGTGACCACCGACTACCTTTTGGGGAGGGACGAGGACACATGAGCGAGAGCATTGTCTATAACATGGACTGCATGGAGTATATGCGGACGCTGACGGACAAGGCATTCGACCTCGCCATTGTAGACCCGCCGTACTTTTCTGGACCGGAAAGGAGAGGATATTACGGCAACAAGGTAAGCGCGATTGGCGTACATAGGGACTACCCAATTTCTCCCAAATGGGACGTTCCGGGAACAGACTACTTTTCGCAGCTTGTGCGCGTGGCGAAAAAGTACATCGTATGGGGCTGCAATTACTTTGATGTCGTTTTTCCGCCGGGGCGCATCGTTTGGGACAAGTGCAACGACAACAGTTCTTTTTCGGACTGCGAGATTGCGGCGACAAACTGCCACGACAGCGTTCGTATCTTTCGCTATATGTGGAACGGGATGTTTCAGGGTAAAAGCATCACGGACGGCACAACTCAGCAAGGGAACAAGGCACTCAACGAGGTACGCATCCATCCAACGCAGAAGCCGGTGGCGCTGTATGAATGGCTGCTGCAGAAGTATGCGAAGGAAGGCTGGCGAATTTTGGACACGCACATTGGCAGCGGCTCAAGCCGTATCGCGGCGTACAACCTCGGCTTTGACTTTGTGGGCTGCGAGATCGACCGGGAATACTACGAAAAGCAAGAGGAGCGCTTTGCCGCCCACACGGCGCAAATGTCCCTTTTTACCGGATGAAAGAAAAATTTCAAAAAGTTGCGTAAAAGGGAATCGGACAAGTGAATATCTGAAAAAATGGTATGAGAAGAAGTGCAACTTTCGTTCTTGTACCATTTTTTTGTGTGCGGAAAGGGGATCGAAATGGCGGAGCTTTTACCTATGGATGCGGAAAAACAGCAGGCGTACTACGAGCTGCTGGAGGAAGAAGTAGGAGAAAGCCTCGCCTTCTTTTATTGCTGCATTCGGTTTGATAAGCCCTTTGACATGAAGGCGATCCCCGCCAAGTCTGCAAAGGAAAAGTGGACGAGCTACTGCGAAAAGCTTGAAAAAAAGGGACTTGCCAAGACAAAGGGCGGCGGCGAGTACGGCTTTTTGGACGGCTTGACAGACATTAACCGCATATTCGGGACGGGACTTGCAAAAGGTGAGTTCAGCCGCGCCGTGGATCTGGAAAAAAGCGCCAGAGACGGAAAAAACGGAACAAAGCGGCAGGTGGCCGATTGGGGCGAGGGCGGCGAGAAAAGCCACTACACCACGGAGGACTACAACGAGTTTGACCGCATTTATAACGCCCTGTGCGCCGACTTTGGCGGCGAGGGAAACGTGAGCGCCAAGCAGCAGCTGATATTGCGGAACGTGGCGAAGTGGACAAAGCAGATGAACGATGCGGCGGAGCTGGGCCAGATCGACAAGGCGAAAAAGCTCTCCAGCATGATTCAGGAGAACCTGGCCTCGGAAAACCTGCGGAAGAAGGACACCAAGCCAGTGGAGGAGCTGCGGCTGGACAATATGGTGCTGGCGCTGGAACGAGCGGGACTTTTGAAAAACGGGAAGCCCTGCGACCCGGACGAGGCATTCAAGATATTCTTCGGTAGACCGTGCAAATATCCCTACACCCGGGACGCCGCCGACCAGATGATTTTGATAAACGAAAACCGTATGCGGCAAAACGACGGAATGCCTGAATTAGCAGAGCTACCGGACGAGATGCGGCTGCGGGATGACTTGGGCGAGTTTGCAGAGGAACCCAACGAGGCGGAAAAAGAGGCATACGAAAAACTGGGGCTTGTGCGAATGCGACCAGTGAAGGGGAGCGAGTGACGTGTCGCGGAGAACGGGTAAGGCGTATGTGACCGGACTAGGCTGGGTCACGAAAAAGCCGACGCAGGAACGAAGCTATGAAAACTATGAGGACGCATTCTGGGCGTTTTTGATCTGGGTTTTTAGATGGTATCCAGATAAGGCACTGGACATATTCCGCAGTGAAACGGCGGACTTCGCCAATGAGGAGCTGTTGCAGCGAGTGATGGCGCGGGTGTATGCGCGAAAAGCGTCTGTTTCCTTTACGGGAACGCGAGGCGTGACAAAAACCAATACAAAGTTTAAGTATGCGGAGGTAAACGGCCTCGTGTGGCCCGGCGTACAGAGCGCGTATTACGGGCCGAGCTACAAGCAAATGGCTACCATCGGCAGCAAGACATACCACCAGACAGAGCATGACTACCCGGCACTGGCGAAGCAGTGGCGCGTGACGGCGGAGAGTAAGGACGACTTCAAGATCGAAACGGACTGCGGAAGTGCTTTCTATATCTCCGCCATGCGCGGTGACAATATCCACGATGTTACTGCCGAGGAGTACGCACAGGAGGAAAACCCGCCATTTGATTTTGCCGAGTATACCACGGTTGTTCTGCCGGCGGTGCGACTGACCCACAACGTAGACGGAAAACCGGACGGGAACTACGTGGCGTATAAAGACCATGCCATCACCAGTGCGGGGCGAAAGCAAAACCACGCATACGAAACGCGCTGTGAAAACATGAAGGCCATGTTGGCGGGAGAAAGCGCCTTTGCCTACGACATATCGTGGGAGTGCGTGGTGTTGCAGCAGATGCGGCCTTATTCATGGGCGCAAAAGCTGAAAACAAAACTGACCCCGGAGCGGTGGATGCGGGAGATGGAGAGCCGCTATACCGGCGCGGACAGCAACCCCATTGTGCGGGACGAGGTGCTGACAGAGAGCCGCAAGCTGATGATTGCGGAAAACCGGCACTGTGCCTTTGACCTGCAAAACAAGCTTGCGCCGCAGGATGTGATCTACATCGTGGGCTACGACGTATCCTACGCCGACGACAAGAAAAACGCGAAATGCGCCTGCGTGGTGCTGAAATGCACGCGGCAGACGGATTGGCTGAAGCGGGACAGATACCTCAAGCAGCTGGTGAATGTGGACGTTTGGAATCCGCCGGTCAAGAGCATGATGCAGGCGCAGAAGATCAAGGACGTTTGGAGCCGGTTTTGCTGCGAGGGCGGCGCGCCCACCTACCTTGCCATAGATGCATGGCAGTACGGCACCAGCGTGGTGGAAAACCTGATGATGGACTTGGGGGACGGACTTGCCCCCCTGTGCGTAAGGAACCACGCCTCCTTTACGGAACTGGAGCAGGACAACGCCATTCCGTGCCTGTATCCCATCAAGGCGGGCGGCGCGGGCGTGACAGACCCGGACGCAGAGATGGTGCGTTACGCCGAGCTGCAATTTGAAAACCGGAATGTAGAACTGCTGTGCGGCAACGTGAACGAGGGCGTGGAGGCATACAAGAAGCACCACAGGATCAAGGACGACTACATGGACGCGCAGATCGCCGAGCCGTACCTGAAAACGAGGGAACTGGCAGGGCAGATACAAAACCTGAAAAAAGTACCCAGCGGCACCACCATGCGGGAGGAGCGGATATCCAAGCATATACAGCGCGATATCTGGTCAGCATTGAAATACGCACTGCGGGTGGCGCAGATTCTGGAGCGTGAGGAGCTGGCAAAATCCGTCCGGCACACCAGCGATTGGGATGCAGAGCTGGAGCGCTTCAAGGGCGCGGGACAGGGCACCGCGCTGACGGCACATACGGCAGGTGCAGGGCGCGGACGCACGGTGACGGCGCGGCGGGGAGGAAGGATGTTTTAAGCATGGCTGTGACATATAAGCTCTACGCCGCCGAGGTGACCCGCCTGAATGTGGAAAAGGCGGAGCGGGAGCGGTTTTCCCGTGTGACGGCAAATTATATGCTGCTCTACCGCCGGACAAAGCCACGGCACATTCCCGCCGTGGAGGTCAAGGGCGACGACCTGCGGCGCCTGACGGAGAGCGACCGCCTGTGGCTGGCGGACTGCATCGCCACGCTGCTGGGAGAGGCGGCGGGGAAACGGCAGGACGCAACGGCAAGGCGGGTGAACGAAATGCTGACGGCGTGGGAAAAGGAACTGCAAAGGACCCGCGAGGGCATGAAGAAGGAGGCGCAGGATGGACGAAACGAAAAATCTGACAACTGAACTGCGCGGGCTTTCCAACGCCACCTACCCGGAGATTTTTAAGCGGTTTCAGGCGCTTTCCGAAAAGTACGGCGATATGCCGGCCGGTGCGCTGGCCAGCGCCTTCAGCCGGGTGAGCGCGTCTGCCGCCAACCGGAACAATCCCTACATCCAGAATCGGCGGGTACAGGCCGTTTCCTCGCTGCCCAAGGATTACAGCAAAAACCGCGTGGCGGAGATGCTGACAAACCCCATGGGCAACGAGCAGAGCTTGCGGCAGGTGGAGCATGGGCTGGAATTTACCGCCTATCCCCTTTTCCATACCCGGAAGATGTATCAAGACCTGCTGACCTATCACAGCTATATCGCACCGGAGTTTACCGACAAGGAAACGGCGAAAAACGACGAGTTCTGGCGGGAATGGAAATTGCTGGAAAAACTGCGGCGTAAGCTGGACCCCAAGACCATAGCCCACCAGTTGGCGGGACAGGCGGTGCAGGAGGGAAAGGTTTTCTACTACCCCCGCGTCAGCGTGGATAAGCCCCACAACAAGGTGAACTACGCCTTTATGCAGCAGCTGCCCAGCGACTGGGTGAAGATCGTGGGCTTCAACAGCGTGTCGAAGTACACCGTGGCCTTTAACATGATGTATTTCATGCAGCCGGGGACAGATCCCTTGCAGTTCGGCGACCTCTTTAAGCCCTATTGGGATGTATTTTCCCGCGTGACGGAGCGTGGCGCACCCAAGGGGACGGGTACGCGGTTCGTGTACGCCGCCAAAAACCGGGTGGACATGGGACTTCTGGCGGAGATACAGCGGCGCGGCGACTTCGGAGAGGGCGAAACGCCGGATGTTTACTACCAGAACGGGCAGTATTTCTACTGGGTGACGCTGCCGGTGGACAGCGTGTACACCTTTGAGATCGACGACGCGCAGACGGCAGTGGTGTCGCCGCTGACGGGACTGTTTCTGTCGCTGATCCAGATTGCACAGTATGAGCAGATTCAGCTGGAGCTGGTACAAAACCCCCTCATTTCCCTGCTGACAGGCGAGATCGAGTACAGGGACGATGACACGCGGCAGAGCGCTGACGCCTATAAGCTGAGCAACGCCGGGTGGGAACTCTTTAGGACGCGATTCTATGACGAGCTGGCGGCAAACAACACAAACGGCATCGGCTGGTATGCCGCACCGCTGAAAAACATGGAGCTGCACCAGCTGTCCGAAGCGCCGGGAGCTACCAAGATCAGCACAGCCGGGTACGGCTACACCATGGCGAAGGCGGGGCTTTCCGCCCTGATCCCCACCAGCGACGAGCCGAGGGCGGGCGTGGCCAACATCAGCTTGCAGATCGAGAGCCGCTTTGCAGAGCAGATATACCGCTGCTACGAGCGGATGATGCGGGGCATCATGGACGGTCTGAACCTGAAACATTCGTGGCGATTTTCCATGTTCGGGAATCTGGCGGAGGATGAAAAGACCTTTGAAAACGCACGGCAGGGCATGACGCTGGGCATTCTGCCCCAGACGATGATCTACATGGCCATGCTGGACATGAGCGTGATAGACGACCTTGCCATGAGTTCTGCCATCAAGGAGAGCGGCATCATGGATATGCGCTTGCCGCTGGTGACCAGCTACAACGCCAAGCAGAGCGAAAGCGGACTGCCGCCGCAGGCGGCCCACGACATGAATCCCGGCGGCAGACCCGCCGCCGACAAGAAACCAGGCACGGAGGGGCAGGAAACCTCGCAGGACGCCGGGGATTAAGACGAGAGAGGGGATGAGGACATGAGAGCCAGAGAATACGCCAGCTGGGATAACCCCCGGTTTGCGGCGATGAAGGAACCGATGCGCCGGGTGATGGAAGCCTACGGAAACGCGGAAAAATGGTTTGCGGACATCAAGGACAGGGTGCTGTGCGACATGGGTATGCCGTTTCTGTCGGATGCGATACACAAACTGGAGCACAAGCAGCCGGAGCGGATAGACGAGTTCGCGGAGATACCCCACGACTACCATTTGCGGCTGATGTACCCCGGTACGCCAGAGCTGGACGAGGACTTTGACAACGACCTGAATCGGGTATTCGAAGTGTGCGTGGCCATTGTGGATGGTGTCAACGAGGCACTGGGCGGATTTATCCGCGCCACGGCGGACGGGGAGTTCAACGCGCTTTCCCTGAAGGCGGAGGAGCTGCAGATCGCCAACACCGACGACAGGCGCAAGCTGCTGGATGCGTGGGCGATGCTCGATAACGGCGGCATGAGCCGCGCCACCTTTGACAGCTGGTGCAGAAAACTGTTTGAAGGCGGTGAGGACGCATGAACACGCTGAAAACCAAGGCCATGCCCAAGAAAATGTGCGCCAGCGGCACATTGAAGGTGACGCAGCGGCTCAACGAGTACGAGTTCGGCGTGGAGCTGTGGGTCATGCGCGAGGGCGAGAACCGCAACAAGTGGGATTACCAAAACCTCGCGGAATACTACAAAACATTTGTGGGACAGCCCATTTTGGTGGCCTATGTCGGACGGCAAGTCGGAGATGGCCACAATATGGCTAAGTACCGCGACCCGGAGACGGGGGAGGAATACTACTCCTTCATGGACGGGACGGCAGAGCGCATCGTGGGCACGCTGTCCGAGGACGAACGGGACTTTACCCTTGTGGAGAGGGATGGTCATACATGGCTCAAGGCGAAGGGGCGGCTGTTTGAGTTTTACGCCCCGGAATTGGTGGAAAAGATCCGTCGGCAAGGAACGATGGAGGTTTCCGCAGAAACCAATGTGACCGAGAGCCACAAAGAGGGCGATGTGGATGTATTTACCAAGTGGACGGGGCTGGGCGTGACCATCCTCGGCGACCGGGTAAGCCCCGCTATTCCGGGGGCAAGCATCGCAAAGCTGGCGGCTATGCAGGAGGAATTTAAGAGTTTGAAGCTGAAAGCCGCATCGCTGCACACAGCCGCAGAGGGCAGCGGGAAAATCAACAAGAAAGGACTGAAAAGAAGCATGAACAAGCAAATGATGGAAAGCGTACAGACCAAGTTCCCCAATCACAAGCTGATCGCCTTGAGCGAGGACGGCATGAGCGTGGGTCTGCTGGACGCTTCCGGCAACCTTTTCAGCTACACCTTCAACGCAGAGGATAACGGCGAGGTCATGGAAAGCCGAATCGCGCCCTGCGCGGCACGCATCGTTTTGTCTGCCGGGGAAGTGGAGCTGAACGCCGATGTGGCGGATGTGGTGGCCTACACCGTTTCCGCCGCCAAGACGGAGAACGGCGAGATCAAGCAGCTCTCCGAGGAGCTGAACGCCGCCCGTGAGCAGATCCGCGCCATGCAGGAGGCGGAGAGCAAGCGCCGGCTGAGCGTGTGCAAGGCGACCGCCAAGGCCACGCTGGAGGCATTCAACGCCAACCGCAAGGAGAAACTGCCCGAGGACGCGCTGAAGGACATCAACGAGAACATTGAGTCCGGCGTGTATGCCAATTCCTGCGACAAGGACGGCGCATGGCTGGGCGAGAAGATGGTACGCAGCGCGGTGCTGGCCGTTTGCGGCGAGGCCGTGATGGAGGCAGACCGCAAGGCTGCCGAGAGCCGCAAGAGCGCCTTTGCGTGGAACAATGCAAAGGGTGACGGCGCTGGTGACAGCGGCATCGAAGGTATGTTGAGCCGTATCGGCAAGGCGTAACAACAAGAACTGAAAAAGGAGAGTGAATACACATGGCTTACATTGCTAAGACCGCATTTTGGCCCCGCGTGAGCGACCGCGTTTTCGGCGAAACGCTGAATATCACCGGCAAGTTTGTCAACGCGAGCGGCGATAAGGAGACCTGCGCTGCCGGTTTCCTCTGCACCAAGAAGGAACTGATGCCCTGCGAGGGCTATGAGGGCATCGGCCCCACCGACGCGCAGGTGACCATCAAGAACGGCAACAGCTGGCTGATGCAGAGTGCCGCCGGTGCCGTGACCAGCGAGGGCGACGGCATTTATGCCTGCAACACCTACGAGGTGAACATTCTGGAGGATCCTGTGACCGGCAATCTTTACAAGGTGGCTGCCAATACGCTGGGTCTGCCCGCCCCCAAGGACTATCCCGTGACCTATACCCGCATCGACTTTGACGGCGGCAAGATTTACCGCTTCGGCGAGGGCAACGTGAACGGCACTGTGGGCAGCAAGACCTTCTTCACCATCAAGGACGGTCTGCTGATCCCCGCCGACAAGCCCACCGCCGCTGGTACGCCCTACTTTAAACTGCTGGGCAACGGCAACTTCACCGAGGGCGCAGAGAGTGCTTTCGGTTTCTATGACCTTGAGGCTTGCAAGGTCGATGCCACCGTTGGCGGCTGAGAGAAAGGAGAGTGAACAAGAATGGCTATCATGCTGAACAGCATCAATCCCGAAGTTTTTAACGGCAACAGCGCCGAGTTCAACGGTGTGGAGCGCAAGAGAGCCGACATCGTGACCTGCGGCCGCCTGCTGATGCGGGAGCGTCTGGGCCGCGACGAGCGCGTGCTGATGACCGCCGCACAGCGCAGCCCCATGGAGTTTACCGCCATGCTGTCCGACGGTGAGGAGGAGAAGCGCCGCAGCTACGCCTCCGTCAACCGCGGCTTGCAGCACGACCTGCTGCTCTTCTGCGCAGAGCGGTGCTGCTCTATCAGCGGCGAGACCGCACCCGCCGACATGGACGAGTTCCGCCGCAACCAGCGGAAGTTCCTGTCTGACAGCACCTTCCTGAAGCTGCTGGCGGGTATCACCACCGAGATCGTGACCCCCATGCTGCCCACCGTTATGTCCTCCGGCCTTGGCTGGCTGGCGGAAATGCACACCGTTCCTCTGGGGCAGACCAAGGAGCTGGATATCATGTCCAACGACATCTTCCTCTTTGAGGACGATAGCTGGGGCGCATCCCGCTCCAAGCCGGTAAACACCCTGTACAACAAGACCGTGACCCTGAACCCCCGCCTGCGTACCGCCCGCGCCAGCGCCAAGTGGTATCAGCTGGTGGGCAACGACGCCGACCTTGGCCGTTTCTTCAACGCCATTGCCGCCGGTATGTACTTCAAGATCACGGCCATGTGGGTGCAGCAGATGGTGAAGCTTTCCGGCAACACCGCCGCCATTCTCACCAACATGACCTTCACCAACACCTCCGCCAACTGGGTTACTGCCGCCAAGCGCGTGGCCATGGTCAACGGCACCCGCTACCGCAACGTCATTGCGCTGGGCGATGCCTCTGCGCTGACCAAGGCGCTGCCCTCCGGCGTGGTGAACGCCAGCACCGTCAACCTGGACGCGGCTCTTGCCACCATGCTGGGCGTGGAGTGGGCCAAGTACGGCTATCTGGGCGAGTACATGGGCATTAACCTGATGCCCATCGACAACGCCATTGTCCCCGGCACCCAGAACACCACCGTGGTGGAGATGGTGCCCACCGACAAGATCTGGCTGGCGCCCATTGGCGGCTACAAGCCTGTGGCCATCGGTGTGGAGGAGGGGACTCCCATCACGATTCAGCTTTCTCCCAGCGAGACCGCAGACGGTTCCATCGATATGGTGGTATCCATGAGCATCGACGCAGTGCCCTGCATTGCAAACAAGCTGGCGCTCATCAACGCATAACAAAAACGCACAACAGGGGACGGGGCGAAAGCCCCTCCCCCTATACGCAGGATGAAGCCGCAAGGCGCGGCGGCGGTTTGCTAAACCGTTTCGCTCTGGCAAGGGTGGGGTTCGAGTCCTCCGTTCTGCGCCACAGGACCCCTCGCACCTCCTGAAAAGCGTGTCCCAAAGGGGACGTTATCACAGCAAAGCTTTGCAAAGCAAATAAAAGGCAGTGCCGGGAAACCGGAGGGTGTGCAATACGTCAACGTGCAAACGGGGCAGAGGTGGGAGCCTTGATGTATTGCGGAAAATATTGACAAGCGACCATGGTGGATCTGAAAGGAGTAGAAACATGGGAACGGAAAAGAACAGCAAAAACAAACTGGCGGCGCAGATTGCCGCAGAGGACGCGGAGGAGGATCAGTTCGTGGTTCCGACCCCGGCCAACGTGAAGGAACACGAGGACACTGCGGCGGAAAAACGCGAGAAGAAAACGGACGCTGCCAAGAAAAAAGAGCCAACCGCGCCGCTGTACACTGCCGAGCAGGTGCAGCAGATGATGAAGGAAGCCGCTGCCGCCGCCGTGGCCGAGGCTATGAAAAACTTCCACCAGCAGCCGCAGGTGGTGCAGGTGATGGCGGACACGGAAAAGGTAGTACTGCGGTGGATGGCGCCGGTGGCGGACGACAACGTGGCGGTTTTCGGTGCCAACGGCATGTACGGACAAGTCACCGGCAAGAACGGAACGGTGATCGTGCCCAAGGGCGAGTGGAGCCGGTTTTATGACGAGACCATGCGGCGGTTTATCGACCGGCGGTGGCTGGTGGTAATCAGCGGAATGACGGACGAGGAACGGATGCTCTACCACTGCGATTATCGCAAGGGCGAGGTCATGGACGAGAAGGGCTTTGCCAACATCTTCCGCATGGGCGAGGAGCTGCTGCCTTACTTCGACGCGCTTTGCACCGAGCACCAGGAGATGGTGGCGCGGAGCTTTTGCGAGGCGGCGGAAAAGGGCGAGCTGGACGGCGATTGGCGCCCGCTGGTGAAAAAGCTCAACACCATGAACAAAAAGCGGTATAAGGACGCGCCGCAGAACGATATCCGCCGCAAGGGGATGTTCCGCCCCGTTCTGGACGCACTGAACAGCGCGGAGGACGAGGACGAATAAAGTGGTCGAAATCGACCCGATTAGAAACACGAAAAGGAGGGAGCGTATGGGAACCAGTTGGAGCGAGATCGTCACAGATCACGCCATGGTGGAGATCGACGATGTGCGCTTGCAGGAGGCGGCGCAGGAAAACGCGGCGGCGTTCCTGCGAAAAATGTCGCTTTATATGGTAAACGCCATCCCTCTTTTTAATATGCCGCCGGAAATGAGTGACTGGCTGCAAGAGGGAATTACATTCCCACAGTACGGCGACTTCTATTGGGAGAGCACGGTGCAGAGCACCGGCGAGGAGACAAATGTGGACACCGGCATGAAAGGCTATGCGCTTTTCTCCTGCGCCATTGTGCGGCAGGACGCGGCGGGGGTGACATACTACGTTCCCTACCGCGAGGCCGTGTACGACCCGGAAAGCGGCACGGTGACTTTTCCTGTGCAGGAGGAAAGCGGGACACACTATACGCTGGACTTTTACACGGACGGCGCGTTTGCCCAAGAGCTGACCATGCGGCAAAAGCGCATCTTGGGGATGTGCGTGGCGGCAGTGTGGGACGAGCGGTTCTATGGTCACAACTGGCTGAACGACCAGATGAAGGTGAAGGACGCCAGCTTTGAGACGGTAAACGAGGGCACCTATATGGAAAAAGGCTCACAAAAGCACCGAAAAAACAGAGCGCGGCTGATGGACGAGCTGCACAAGTACGAGCAGGACTGCACCCATCTGAATGTGGTGCGGCGCGGCAGGAAAAGCACCGGGAGAATGCAGTTTGTCTAAAAGCGCACAGAGATACAAGGGGGTGAAAGGCCAATGTATGACATGAAAACGGGATTGGGAAACGTGGGCGCTGGAGGCGGCGCGCTGACGGGCGATTCCAACCGACCCAAGGCATACGATGACCGGAAAACCCCCTATTTTGCTGACGCGACAGGACGGTTTATTGCCCAATATGCCAGATATGCCACCAACCACACGGCGGCGCGGATGCAGGGCATGGACAGCGAGGACTTTTACGCATGGTCGGATCAGTTTCTCAGGCTGGCAGACGTGAACAAGCGAGGCGGCGCTATCGACCGGCCAACAGACGGCTATAAATCCTTTGTGGTGGAGGCACAGGCCGTGGAATATGTCCCGGAGGGTGCCAAGGTGGAGACTATGGGCAGCACCTGGCTGGTGACGAATCCGGCCAACATTTCAAGTTCTGTTGGAAACGGCATTATGCGGCGGTGCAACGCCACATGGAACCACATGGACTGGTACGGCAACATCAAAAAAGAACCCATTGTGGTGGAAAAGCCGTCCATGAACGCCACGGCCAATGATTTCCAGGAGACGGTGCTGCTGATGCAGGGGTATTTCAACCTCATTTTGCAGTTTAACGATGAGACGGCGGAGCTGGATGTAAACAGCCGATTGATGCTGGGGAGATCCGTCTACCAGATCACAGGCTACTCGGAGGTATCGGAGGAGTTCACAGGAAGAGAGGACAGCGTTCATCTGCTGCGTTTCGCGGCGCGGATCAAGGAACCGGATAAGGAAAAGGACGATCTGGTAAACCGGGTGGCCAACGCCTATCCCTTCCACTGGCAGGTGGATGTAGCAGGAACGCCCGCCATGAGCGGCGGAACGGAAGCACAGTTCACCGCAAAAAGCACCAGAAACGGCACTGCGGCGGACGGCGACGCAGCCCATCCGGTGCATTACCTGTGGCAGAGCAGCAACGAGGGCGTATGCACCGTGGACGCAGCGGGCAAGGTGACGGCGGTGGGCGCAGGAACATGCCGCATTACGGCGACAGTGGCCGAGAACAGGACGCTGCAAGGCGAGATGACCGTGACGGTGGAGGAGGGCTTCACCGGCGTGCGCTTTACCGGAACGTTGCCGGAGCGTATGCGCCCCTTTGAGACGGCAGAGATCGGCGCGGTATATGTGGAAAACGGCGCACAGACGGATAAAACGGTCACATGGCGGTTTTCCGGCGCAGACGAGACGGCCTATGGCGCAGAGGTAAAGGGAAACCGCGTGACCATCACCTGCTGGAGCGGCAGCGCACAGCCGCTGACGATGACGGCGGCATACGGGGAGGAACAGAGCAACGGTACTGTGGTATTGGAGGGATATTGAGATGGGCAGACCTGTGTGTGCATTCGCATACCGAAAGCGGCGGGAGATCACGCTGCGATGCCGGAACCAAAATGGAGAGACAAACTACTGCTGCTATCAATACTACTGCCCGCAGACGGGGCAGTATGAAAACGCAGATGAGCGGCGGACATGCCGCCTGCTGAACAAGGAAGAAACCGCCATTGTCACGCTGAAAGGAGAGGAAAACAATGGAGAAAATGAGCGCCAAATGGCTGACGGAGTGCAGAACGTACATGCCGCTGATGAAAAAAACGGAGCTGGCAAGCCGGTGCGCAGAAAAATGTCTGGAAGAGGTAAGGATCACGACAGAGGGAAGGGCGGCAGGTGATACGCCGCCGATGTACCGGGAAAACGCGCAGAAAAAGTCCAGATACCTGATGGGCATTTTGCTGCGGTGGTATCTCAAACGGGATTTTGAAGGCGCAGAGGGCGAGGAATGGCTGGTAAGCGCAGACGACTATGACCGGTGGGCAGGCGAACACCTGATGCACCAGATCGAGCGGATGAAAGCAGAGGGCGGCGAGACCAGAAACCGCGCCTTTGATCTGATCGGCGATTACCGGGACATGGAAAAGCGGCTGAGCAGCGAGATTTACGCCGACTTGCAGATCATGAATGACCCGGTGGCAAGGCTTTCTATGGCAATGACCAGCGCCGTAACGCCGGAGTCGGTTCAGCAGATGGCAGAGGACGCGGAAAAACTGAAAAACATGCTGAAAAATATCAGAACTGAAACGGCGTAAAAGTTATAAAAATATAGAAAATGAAACATAATTGTCGATGTTTCATGTGAAACAATTACAAAAATGGAGGTGACGGCATGGCGGCAGGCTTTGATAGCCCGTGGTATCCCTTTGAAAAAGTGCAAGAGGGGAGCTGCACCTATAAGGGGGCAGAGATCGTGCCCAAAAAGCTGGTGAACTATCTGCTGGATCTTCCTGACAAGGCGGGATACCGGCCAAGCGACGACAACGCGAGGCCGAGGGTGCGGCTGATGAAATATCTGTGGCACGATGGGGCGCGGCCTCTGGCCGGAAAGCTTCCCACGCCGCAGGAGAAAATGAGCCTCCTGTTTGATGGAGAATCCCCGGTTGTGGACACGGAGGAGCAGAAAAAGCGGCATCCGAAGGGATACAGGCTGTTTCCGCAGCAGTATTGGGGACAGGCGCAGAGCATGGCTCAGAGCACCATTAAGGTGTACATAGGGCGCGTGATCCCGCTGACGGCGTTCACGGCCAGCGTGGGCGTATATTTTGAGATTTTGTGCAACTACGGGCATGAGGGTACCACGAAAACAGATGCCTATTCCCGCAGCTTTGACATGGAGCAATGCCTGATCGAAGCGCTGAACGGCGTGAACATCGGCGGCGCCGGTGTGATGAGCTTTGATAGAGGCGCACATCCAGACAACGGCTCGCGCCCTGTCTATGACGAGGGAACCAACGTGGGCAGACGACTGCACATGAGCCTTGCGTGGGCGGAGAGCGACGGTGAAAACGTCGTGACCACATTCTGAAAGAACGGAGGACGGTGGGGATGGATGAGATTCAGATGGAGCACCGCTTGGCGGAGGTGGAGCAGCGGAGCAAAAGCAACACTCACCGCATTGACGAGTTGGCGAAAGAGCAGAAGGCGCTGAATGAACTGGCCACATCGGTGGCGATGATGACGCAGGAACAGAAGGACATCCGGGAGGACATTTCCGAGGTCAAGAAAGATGTGAAGTCGCTGACGAACCTACCGGCAAAGCGGTGGAACGACGTGATTGAAAAGATCGTGTGGCTGGTGCTGGGCGGCGCGGTGGCGGCGCTTCTGGCGCAGGCGGGGATACACATCTAAAAGACGGTGTTTCGTGTGGGAAAGGAGAACATGAATGGAACTCGCACCCAACATAAAAAAAACAATCCAACGGTATGCACCGGTGGAGGCGGAGGGCTTGACGCTGTATCCGGTGGTGATGGCAGAGCGGGAGGAGTTTGAATACGCAAGGCCCGCCATCGACATGATGCAGCAGAGTATGCCGCCTGTCTATGCAGCCATGCCCCTTTTAAGCGCCTATTACAAAATGGATTATGAGGCGGCGATGAAGGGAGAAGAGCCGGTAGGACTTTTTGCCGGGGCGCTGCTGATGCTGGCGCTGTCCCTGCGGCTGGGGACGGGCCTGACAGCGGAGGAACGGCTGGGTCTTTTCCGGCTGAAGGCAGACGGCGAGGACATGAGCCGCTTGCTGGCGGTGACATTCTGGGCAGACGGCGAGGAATTGCACAGCGTAACGCCGGTGCAGTTTCAGCGTTTGCGGGAGATCATTGCGGCGCAAAACGGAATTGAGTTGACGCCGGAGGATGCCAACGCGGAGCTGGTTGAAGCGGAGAGAGCCTTGCACGAGATGGAGGGCGCGGCGCTAAGCGGTGACGCGGGAGAAAAAATTGCTGCGGTGTGCGCCCTGTGCCGCGTGGACGAGGACGAGGTGGAGCAATGGCCGATTCTGAAATTTCAGACGAGAGCCAAGACGTGGCAGCGGATCATAGGCTTTGCCGTGTGCGGCGTGGCGCAGGCACAGGGAGGACGCTGGAAGGGCGGGAATCCGTATCCCAGCATGTTCTATGAGAGAACCGACCGGGAAAGCGGCGCACTGCGGCCTATCAACGAGGTAACGCGGGGAATGACGGCGCAGTGACTGCGGAGCCACCCAGCGACAAGAAGGACAAGACGCGACAACAAATTTGAAAAGGAGTGGACAGAGACATGATTAGATTTACCGATACCCCGCTGTTTGTGCGCGGTATTTGCAGCGCACAGCTGGCGGACATCAGCACCGGCGACGTGCTGTTTTCCAGCAACAAGTATCAGAGCGGCAACATCACCTGTTCGGTGAACGCCGATCCCTTGCGTGCGGGACTGAACAACCCCATTGCAACGGTGATCGAGAGTGACCCGGACATTCAGGTGAACTTTACGCAGGCGGACTTCAGCCTGAACACCAAGATGGCGGCTGTGGGCGCACACGTGACCTACAACGCTGTTGTACCCGTGTGCCAGGTGGTGACGGCCAAGGCCGAGGCGCTGAGCGTGGACGTGACGGATGGTGCTCCTGCCGCCAGCTACGGAATGGACAGAGCCGTTTGCTATGTGCAGGAGGTGGGCGCCGCCAGCAAGATCGCCACGGGCGGCACCGCCTATGACATCAGCGAGGCAGGTGCGATTACCGGCTTTACCGCCGAGAGCGGCAAGCAGTACAAGGTTTGGTACTACACCCGGAAAATGAACGCCGCTGTCGGTACGCTGACCAGTGCCATGAACGGCAAGATCGGCATTTTCACGGCACAGCTGGCGGTTTACAGCAACGTGAACGCCAAGACCAACGAAGGCACCCGCTGCGGCTGGCTGTACATCCATGTGCCGCTGAAGCTTCAGGCGGACGGCGCGACCGTGACCGGAGACCAGAGCAACTACGACACCACCGCCATTGTGGGACGCGCCATTTCCAACGACAGCGGCGTGATCTCCGGCACCTGTGAGGACTGCGCGGAGTCTACGCTGGCATGGTACGTGCTGGCGCTGGAGGACGGCGTGAGCGTGGTGACGGGTCTTGTGGCGCAGATCGGCGGCGTGATCTCCGTGCCCAAGAACGGCAATGCGCAGGTGCAGCCCAAGGCCGTGGTCGCCAACGGGCAGCTGGTGAACGTTGCCCCTGCCAAATGCACCTATAACCTGACCGGCGGCCCCGATGGCACCACCGTGGACGCCAAGGGCGTTATCAAGGCGGGCGCTACCGCAGGCGAAGGACAGCTGACCGTGACGCTGGAGGATGGCGGCGAGACCTTCACCGACAAGTGTACCGTAAGCGTGACCGGCTAAAAAAATAAACTCCCCTCCCGCTGCTTGGCGGGAGGGGACAGACGCGAGTGCGCGGCGGCAATGGCGGCGCATTGGCGTGTGTAAGAAAAGGGACGGTGAGTGTTGTGGCAATGAAGATCATGGGGCAATTCAGCGGATTTGAGGCGGATATCGCCGCGCTGGAGGCGCAGGTGAAAAACGCCTTTCGCGCTTCCCGCAAGGCGCTGGCGGACGACATGCGAGAGTGCTTGCAGGATCACATTGAGGCGGAGGTCTACGACGCTTTTCAGCCCACAGAATATGTGCGCCGTGAGAGAAGCGGCGGCTTATACGACATGAAGGCGAGCACCACTGTGTATTCAGACGAGAGAGACGGCGGCATGAATCTGACGTTTTTATACCAGCCCAGCGGCGCAACGGACGGAGAGGGCAATGAGATAGAACCCCATGTGGACGGGGACGATCTTATCAACCGTATTGAGAAAAAAGAACCGCCTTATAACTGGCGAAAAAAGCCGGGAAAGCGTCCATTCTTCCGGCATTTTGTGGAAGAAATGATCGGCGGCAGAGCGGAGGATACGCTGGTGCGGGCGATGAACACGGCAAACCCCGCACTTGGCGTGGCGGCAGACGGCGGGGTTGTAAGGGAGAGCGAGGATTGGAGGTAGCGTATGGCGATTTTCAAGGTAACGGCTGTACCTGATTTTTCACAGCTCAGGGGTGAAATTGCAAGGCTGCAAGGCAGCCCCGTGACTTTGGGCGTTGATACGCGGCAAGCCAATGTAAACATCAAGGCAACCACAAAAGAGATAGAAAATGCCGGGAAAGCCGCCAAGGAGACCTCCGGCTTTGCCGATTTGATGGGAGACAGCTTCGGGCGCGTGGCAGCAAAGATGGCGATGTGGCAGGTAATGGGCAACGCCATCGCCGGTGTAAAGCGCGAATTTACAGAAGCCCTTAAAACCATGAAGTCCGTGGACGACGAGATGGTGACGATCCGCAAGGTCACGGGTGCATCCAAGGACGAGCTGGAGAAGATCGAGAAGCAGGCGTACAAGACCGCCAGTGCCTACGGTGCGGCGGCGGACGAGTACCTGCGATTCGTGTCGGGCTTCAGCCGCGCCGGTTACGGCGAACAAGCATCCGCACTGGCGGAGCTGGCCACCAAGACGCAGATCGTAGGCGACACCAACGCCGAAACGGCGCAGCAGTTCCTGCTTTCCGTTGATGCGGCGTACAAGTATCAGGGCAACATTGAGCAGCTGACGAAGGTGCTGGATGGAGCCAATGAGATCGATAACCGTTACGCTACCAGCATATCGAAGATCGCCGAGGGCTTGGGCAAGGTGGCGCCTATTGCGGCGCAGGCCCATGTGGGCGTGGATGAGCTGACGGCGGCTATCGGCACCATCACCGCCGTGACGCAGAGAAGCGGAACAGAGGCCGCCACCGCGCTGCGGGCGCTTTTCCTGAATATCATCGGCGATACCAAGACGGAAATCGACGAGGGCGTGACATGGACCACCGGCGAGATCGCCGGGCTGCGGGATGTCATCAAACTCTACGCCAAGGACGCCTACGACGCGGCGCAGGCATCCGGCGATGTCATTAACCCCATGAAGGCCATTGCCGGGCTGTCCAAGAGCATGAAGGACGGATTTTTGACCGAACAGAAGCTGATGGAGTTGGTCAGCGACATCGGCGGCAAGCTGCGTACCTCCCAACTGCTGGCGCTGATCCAGAACTGGGATATGTACGAGTCCATGCTGGGGGACTTCGCCAATGCCGCCGGCAGCGCGGACAAGGAAGTAGAAAACGCGCTGGATAGCTGGACCCGCAAGACGGAGATCCTGAAAAACAAGTGGACGGAGTTCGTGAGCCACCTTGTAGAGACGGACACCATCAAGGATGCGCTGGACGGCGTGATAAAGCTGGTGGAGTTTTTGGACAGCGATACCGGGCGGCTCGTTGTGCAAATGGGCTTGCTGGTGGGCACGCTGGCGCTTTTGAATAAGGGCTTTACCGCCCTTATGGCCAAAACGGCTGTGGGGACGTTCTTTGGAACGCTGACCTCCGCCATCGGCGGAAACGCGATGGCGGTCACCCAGCTTACAGGTCAGATGAAGTCGTTGCTGGCCATGCTGCCGAAAATCGGCATTGGAGCGGCGATTTTTGCGGCACTGGCGGCGGCAATTTATGTCGGGACGCAGAAGCAGCGGGAGTACAACAACGCCCTGAAGGAAACGGAGGAAATACAGTCCAAGCTGGGCGAAACGCAAAGTGAATATGACGCGCTGATCAACAAGACCGGGGAATTGACTGCCGAGGAAAAGAAACGGCTGGAGGTTCTGAAGGAACTGCGAAAAGAGCAGGAAAAGCAGTTGGAGGCAGCAAAAAAGGCGGAGTGGACGGCATGGAACAAGCTGCACGGCAGCGGGGCTAAAACGGTCGTTGGCGGCGGTGAGGGCGTTGGCGGCGGACTGGGTGCAGGTGCTCTGAAAACGGAGCGCATGGATATTGAGGCACTGCGGAACTACCGGGAAGAGCTGGCGGCTATTGAGGAGCAGTATCGCGCCGGGGAAATGTCCGCCGGTGCGTATTATGACGCGCTGGAAAAGCTGAACGCAGCCCGCGAGGACAGCGTAGAAACCATCCGCGCCGCCATAGACGCCGGATACGAGGTGACGGAGGAGCAGCGGGAGCTGGTGGCTGCCTACGACCGGGTGCAGCAGACGCTTGGCGTTACGCAGAACGCCACGAAGGACTATATTTCCGGGCTGATCGAGGAGGCGCGGCAGAGCGGGGCGACCGGCAAGGCACTGTACGACCTTGTGGCGGCGCAGATCACCGCCAGCAACACGGGGCTGGACGTGAGCCAGCAGATCGCGGCGCTGCAGGCACTGGCGGTGCAGGCGGGGTATACGGCGCAGGCTATTGCCCAGGTGTTTGCCTACGCCAACGGCGCGGGCACCTATCAGGCGGACAGTGATGAGATCAAGCAGCGGGCGCAGGAACTGATGGAAAGCGGCGCGGCCAGCAGCGTGAGTCAGGCATTCAATCTGGCGAAAAAGCAACTGACGGAAGAAGCATGGGGCAACCTGACCAGCAACTACACGCCAAGTATCAGCGTTCCCTCCGTCTCCTATCCCAGCGGGGGCGGCTATTCCGGCGGCGGTTATTCCGGCGGCGGCTCGTCCTCCCGAGGAGACGGCGGGCGGCAAAACGCACAAGCGCAGATCAAGAAGCTGCAAAAAGAGCGGGACGCGGAACTGGCTGTGATCCAAAAGCAGATCGACGCGCTGAAGGAGCAGACAGAGGAAGAGGATCGGCAGGCAAAGCTAGAGGAATATAAGCTTGAGATCCTGAAAAAGCAGGACGCTGTGATGAACGCCCGCAACGAGCGGACGGTGCGCCAGTACAACGCCTCCACGGGGCAGTGGGAATGGGTAGCGGATGCGACAAAGGTAAAAAAAGCCGAGGAGGATCTGGAAAACGCCAAGAAGGAGCTGCGGGAATATGAGCGCAAGGTGGAGATCGACCTTGCGGTAGACGAGCTGAAGGCACGGCAGGATGCCATCAAGGCGGCGTATCAGATCAAGATCGACGCTTGGCAGGACTATCTTGATGGGCTTTCCAGCGCCATCAGCGCGGAAAAGTCGATGCTTGACCAGAGCGTGGCCAACAACCAGGCGGCGACAAACGCCATTATAAAAGCGTGGAACGAGGCCAACAAGGCGAAAGAGAACGGAAACGAAAGCGGTGATGTGCAAAGCCCGGGTGGCGGAGATGACACCGTTTATGCCCCCGATAACGCCAGTACCACCGACATTAAGATTATGCAGGCGTATTTGGGCGTTACACCGGATGGCATCTGGGGAAAAAACTCGGAGGCCGCGCTGAAAAAGAGCCGGTTTTCCAGCTTTGACGAGATGCTGCGGCACTTCTATGCAGATGGCGGTGCGCTGGATCAGGCTGTGGCAAAAGTGAGAAGCGACAAGGTTGCCAAAAGTACATACGACGAGGCCATGAGAAACGGGTATTCCTCCACGCAATCTTACGCAGTTGTGGCAAGGTCGTACAAGTACGACGAGGGCGGCATTTTGAAGGGCATTGGCGGCATAAAGGCTACGCCGAAGGATGAGATCGTGCTGCCGCCGAAGCTGGCCGCTAAGATGCTGACGCCGCTGGCAGACAGAACGTTCCGGGCACGGCTGGGGGAGCTGGGCTACCTTTACGGCGCGGAAACGGGACTTCCGAGGACGCTGACTGGCAGCACGGACAACAGAAGCTATACCGACAACAGCGGCACACGCTATCAGATCGGCTCGATTGTCATGACAGAGCAGCAAGCCAAGCACACCACCATTTATGAGGCGGCGCAGCAGGCCCATAACCTGCAAGCCTTTAACGCATAGGAGAGAGGAGCGAGACACCGATGGGCAATGAGACGGGGGCGCTGGTAACGCTGGCGCAGCGGCTATGGAATAACTTTTTCCGACACAGGGTAAAGGAGACGCAGACGGACATGCTGCGCTTTTACCGGGCGGAGGTGACGAAGGCGGCGGCAAACGGCAAGATCACAGTGCGCCGGCCCTTTGACACAACGGAAGCATCGCTGGGCTATGTGGCGAGTATGGCGGGTGCGCCGGTGGGGTCACAGGTGGTGGTGCTGGTGTTTGGCGAGAAAAAGAACGCGGCCAACCAGAAGATCATCATGTACACCGACGGGTCGAATTTGTGAGAAAGGCGGAGAAAACGTGGGACGAAACACACGGCACATTCTGATTTTTCGGGACGGTAAGGAAATCCCTGTAACGGGGATCACGCGGCAGCATTATGTGACAAGAGAGGGCAGCTACCGAAAAAAAGATCCCACCATTGGCAAGCTGCGGCCCGCTACGGTGGAGGAGTGCGAGGCGCTGGACGATGGCTTTGAGCGGAGGGGACGGTGGCGCAGATGACGGCGCAGGAGCAGTATGCCGCGTATCTGGCGGCGCTGAAGGGGCCGTTTCAAAAGCTGTGCCGGCTGCGGTTCTTGAACACAGATGGCAGCACTGCCTTTTTCGTGGACAACAACCGGCGCAACCCGTACAGCGGCGCTTTCGTCTCCAGCGGGTCGATCACGGTGAATTTGCAAAACGGCGTGCGGCGCACAGCCAGCGTGACGCTGAGCAATGTGGGAGAGACGTTTTCCTATGATGTAAACCACATCTGGTTCGGGCAGGAAATCGCACTGGACGAGGGCTTGGTGCTGCCAGGCGGCGAGGAATACTACATACAGCAGGGCGTTTTTCTGGTGGAGGATCCGGTGGAAACGGTGAATCCGGCGCAAAGAACAATAACGCTTCAGCTGGTGGACAAGTGGGCCAATCTGGATGGGACGCTGTGGGGCAACCTTGACGGCACCTATCGCGGTGCGCTGGGCGTGAACATCTTTGAACAGATCGATGCGCTTTTGCGGACGGACAGAGGAAACGGAAGGCCGGTAGACTCAGTGGCGGCGGTATATACCGAGTACTACAACGGGAAAACGCAGACACTGCCGGGCGGAGGTACGGCAAAGCTGACAGACGCGCCGTATACGCTGGAGGTATCGCCGGGAAGCGGCGGCACCTATTCCTCTGTCATTCTGGGCTTTTGCGAAATGCTGAACGCATGGGTGGGCTATGACGCCACGGGCAGACTGCGGATCGACCCCAGCCAAGACGACCTGCTGGACACGGGCAAGCCCATTGCCCACGCCTTTTCCATGGAGGATGTGACGCTGCTGGGGTTATCCTACACGGCGAAAAACACCGATGTATATAACGACTACATCGTAATGGGCGAGCAGCTGGAGGACAACAGCCAGCCGGGAGCAAGAGCTACCAACGAGGACCCGGAAAGCGACACCAACGTGAAGCTGATCGGGCGCAAGACCGTATGGACATCTACCAACGGGTTTACCACGGTGCGGCAGTGCCGGGACAAGGCGGAGTGGATGCTGAAGCGCTCCACGGTTATGCAAAAGAGCGTGGACATATCCTGCGGGCAGATTTTCCACATTAAAGAAAATGAACTTGTGTCCGTCGTGAGATCGGATAAGCCGGGAAGCCCAACGGAGCGGCACCTGATACAGGGCTTTTCAAGGCCGCTGGCCTATGCCGGAGAGATGACCATTACGGCGGTGAGCGTGGCGGACTTCCCCACCGCCACGGTGACGGAGTGGGGGACGGCAGGAGGCAAGAGCTAGGAAGGAGGCGCATCGTACATGGCACTTTTTATGCCCACGAACATTACACCCTCAACGCTGGGAGCGCTGGGCAACGGCACCGTGGACGCAGATAAGGATCTGACGGTCAGCTGGCAGGTGGACGGGCAGAACGCCATGACGGCGTTCCAAATAAAGATTCTGGCCAACACGGCGCAGAGTACCGCACTGTATGACACGGGGAAACGGACAGACGGCTGCCCCTTTTACGGGAGAGACGCAGCGGGGAACGTGGTCTTTTTCCAGTACACCATACCCAAGAGTGGGCTGGCGGCATCAGGCATTCGGAACGGCAGCACCTATAAGCTGCTGATCACGCAATGGTGGAGCAGCACAGAAAGCGTCACACAGCAGTCGGCCTCGGTTTTTATATGCAGGGCAACGCCAACGCTGACAATTCACGGATTTCAAACCCCGGTGACGCAAAAGACAGTGACGTGGACGGCGGACTACGCGCAGGCGCAGGGCGACGCCATTATCTGGGCAAGATGGACGCTGGCGCAGGCGGGGCGGCTGGATGAACCGCTGCGCGACACGGGCAACGTGGCCACGGCACAGCTGGCCTTTACCTACGATGGCCTTTTCTCGGGTCAGGAATACGCCATAAGGTGCCAGGTAGAGACGGTAAACGGCGTGACGGCGGACACGGGATGGCAGGAATTTTCGGTTTCCTACACGGTAGCGGAGTATTCCGGCGATGTGACGACGCGAGTTTGCTCCAACTTGAGCGGCGTACTGGTAACGTGGCCGAGGGCTTATGACATTCCCGGAGAGGTGACAGGCGGCTACACCACGGAGGGCGGAAAGCTGACGCTTTATGACGGCGCGACGCTGACGTGGCAGCAGGTAAAGGGCGTGGGAATGGCCTTTGCGCCGCCATGGTCGGCGGTGTGGCGCGGCACATTGACGGCGCTGGGCGTGGCTCTGCTGACAATTCGCGGCAGCGACGGAAGAGAAACCGCGCTGAGGCTGGAGGCGGATCATTTTGAAACGGTCACGACAGGGGAAGCCCCCATCCAGACGGAGGCGGAGTTTGCTGTGGGCGACCAGATCACGGTGATCCTGACGGGGAATAAGCTTCAGGTGCAGCGACGCTACTATGTGGAGGGATTGAACCCCAGCACCACGCTATACCCATCTGAAACGCTTTATCCAAGAGACCGGCGGCGGCTGACGCAGCTCTACACCGCACCGGCGGTGACGCAGTGGAAAACGGTGACGGCGGTGACGCTGGGCGGCGCACAGGAGTGCGACTACTTCTGGATGGCGGCGGGCGTTATGACGGCGCAAGAGATGGCGGCGATTCTGAGTGAAAGCGGGTATAAGCCGACATGGGAGGACAGAACGCTGCTGCTGACCAACTTTGCACAGGGGCTGAACGGCGGAAACCTGCCCCAAGAGGTGGAGCTGTCGGGATGGAGCGTGTACCGGCTGCGGGCAGGCGATACGCTGCTGTTTCATGTGGCAGACATGCCGTATGAACAGAACTCCCTTGTAGATTGCGGCGTAAGGTCGCAGGAGACATATACCTATTATATATTCGGCACGGGGGAGAACACATTTGCCACCAACGGCATTGCCAGCCAGCCGGTGAAACCGGTTTTGTGGGACTGGACGATCTTGGCGGCGGAGACGGATCAGCAGGGCGCTTATCGGGTGGAAGAGCTGTTCCGATTCCGGCTGAACGTTACGTCGGGCACCATTGGCAACAACAATATCCCCAATGCGCTGAACAACTTTACCCGGTATCCCACCATTCAGATGTCCCCCGCCAACTACCAGAGCGGCAAGCTGAGCGGCTATATCGGCAGCGTGGGGAGAGACGGAGAATACCGGGACGATATTGCAACGAGAGACGCCATTTACGCCCTGTCCACCACGGGGAGGACGCTGTTTTTAAAGAACAGAAAGGGCGATTTCCTGCGGGTGTTTTTAAACGGCGCGGTGGCCATGGACACGCAGGACAACACGCGGCAGCAGGCACAGATCGCCTCGGTTCCGTGGGTGGAAACGGGCGGCACCAAGGATACGCGGCTGATTATCACAAGAGAGGACGGCCTATGGCCGGAGACGGAAAGGAGACGCTGAGAATATGAGTTATAAATCCCCAAAATGGAACAACGGAAGCGCCCCACCGCTGAGCGCGGAAAACTTGCAGGACCTGACAGACGCTGTGCAGGAGCAGGGGGAAGCGCTGGAAACGATGTGTAACCCCAATATGCTGGACAACTGGTACTTCGGGAATCCGGTGAATCAGCGGGGGCAGACGAGCTATACGGGCGTAGGATATGGGATTGATAGGTGGCGTGGGTCTGCAGAAGATGTTACCGTTGCTGTTGCAACCGGCGGTATCTCCGTCTCTGGGAAACAGTTCCAAAGACTGGAACAGGGAGTGGAGGACGCTCAAAGTCTGAATGGAATCGCTGTTACATTTTCCGCTTTGGTTAAAAACCCTAATGGAAATTTCCGACTTGCCCTGTATAATGCAACAACCGGCGTTTTAATTACCCAGGACGCTCAGGCATCAGAAGATTTTCAGTTAGTGCAGATTACAGCGACACCAGCTATTAGCGCGGGTGATTCTTTCTCTGCGTTCCTTTATCCTGGTGCGAACGATGCTACGACCGTGCGCACATGCCTAATCAAGGCCGTCAAGCTGGAGCTTGGCTCCCAGCAGACGCTGGCACATCAGGACGCGGACGGGAACTGGGTATTGAACGAGATTCCTAACTACGGCGAGCAGTTGAGACGGTGCCAGCGGTATTACATCAGATATTCCGCAGCGGGTCAAGCCGTGTTGTTTAATGGGATTGTAAGAAATAACGCAGATGTAAGAGTTGTGCTTACTGGGCTGAATATGCGTATTGCACCAGCGGTAGGCTACGGGGGCAATATGAGGGCGTATATACCCGGGGGATCTCCCGTTGCTGTGAAAACCGTAGTGAGGGATCTGCTGGCGAAAAATGGAGGCTCACTGGATATTACCACAAACACCTCGTCTGAGTTTACAGCGGGACTTGGAGTGATTATTTCCGGGGCTAACAATGATACGACTTCGGAGAGCTACATTGACTTGAGCGCAGATTTGTAAAGGAGGCTCGCCATGAACAACATCGAAACACCTAAATCCCGGGTCTACGTCCTGCTGGATGAGCGAAGCCGCGTCCTCCGCTGCGAGGGCGGCTACACCATGGGTAACATTGACGACGTGAGCAAGTGGACGTATGTAGACGAGGGGTACGGGGATAAGTACAACCTCTGTCAGGCTCACTATTTTGATGCACTGTACACTGAGCAGGGCATCCCCCAATATAAGTATGAGGGCGGCGCTTGCGCGCTGCGTGGTGAGGCGGAGATCGCGGAGGACGTGGCGAACCTGCCGCCGCCTGCCCCTGTGGGGCCAACGTCTGCGGAGGCGGTGCAGTACAAGGCCGCACTGAAAATCCTTGGTATCGAAACGGAGGGCTGATATGAGAACTGACATTCTGGAGCAGGCAAAGGCGCTTCGCGCCAGCATGGACGCAGCTGCGGCTGTTCTTACCGATGAACAGGCGGCAAAAGCACCGATGATCTATCGCCCGTGGAGCAGTGACAGCGTGGCCTACGCTGCCGGTGATCGGTGCCTGCACGGCGGCGTGCTGTACAAGTGCTTGCAGGGGCATACCTCGCAGGAGACGTGGACGCCGGAGGACGCCGCCAGCCTGTGGGCAAAGGTGCTGATCCCAGACCCCACCGTGATCCCCGAATGGCAGCAGCCGGAGAGCACCAATCCCTACATGAAGGGGGATAAGGTGACATATCAGGGGAAAACGTGGCAGTCTACCGTTGATAACAACGTGTGGGCGCCGGGGGTGTATGGATGGGAGGTGGTCTGATATGTGGCAGTATATTATCCCCGCCATCAGCGCCATTGTCGTGGCGGCTCTGACCAGCGGCGGCCTATGGGCACTGGTGGGCAGACGGGCGGACAGGAACGATGCAGAGCGCAAAATGCTGGTGGGGCTGGATAACTGGCATGAGACGGTGAGCTTGATCGACTACAACAAGCTTTCCGCCGTCTCAAGCCTGAACTGGGTGGAGCCATGAGCGGCAAGCGGGTGGCGAAAAAGCCAAAAATGAAGCGGAGGACAAAGTTCACGATTCTGGCGGTAGTCAACCTGACGTGGTACTGCATCGCCGTAATTGCGGCGGCGTTCTTCGACAAGATGGTGCCGGACGCGCTGACGGTGGCGTGGTTTTCGGCGTGGACAGTTGAATTGGCCCTGCTGGCAGGGATCAAAATTAAAACGAAAGATGAGGTAATGTCATGAATAATCTGAGTTGGGTTGAAGTCGTAGTAAGCATTTTGAGCGGTCTGGCCGTGTGCATTCCGCTGGTGGTCAAACTGGTGCAGACCGTCAAGGCGGCTGTGCAGGAAAAGAACTGGCCTCAGATCGTGGCCATCGTGCTGGATTTGATGCAGCAGGCGGAGGGCCTGTTTGCCGAAGGAGCAGCCCGCAAGGCGTGGGTCATGGCGGGCGTGCAGAGCGCCGCCAAGAGCGCCAATTTCCCGTATGACGATGTAGCGGCACAGAAGGTCAGCGACATGATCGACGCCATCTGCGCGGCGGCCAAGGTGGTCAATGTAAAAGAGAACGCAGAGAACGCGAAGGATTAAATAAAGGGGGCGTTTGGCTGTGAAAAGCGCTGGCGACATGCTGCTGCCGGTGGAAAAGCTGGCCGGTGAACGGGAGACGGGCACAGGCAACAACACCACCGTAAACAAGTATTGGAACGCGATGGGCGCGGCGTACTGCGGGTATACCATCTGGTACGCCGACCGGAAGAGCGGAAAGCCGTATGTGCTGGAGGGCTGCCCAAACCCGGCATGGTGCCGCTCGCTGGGAGAATGGCTGACGGAAATGGGCTGGCGGCTTAAAGACAACAGCAAGGCACGGAAGGGCGACATCGCTTTTTACTGTGAGTACAACAAGAAGGAAAACCGCTGGATGTATCAGCACGTGTTCTTCATCTATGAAAAGCTTGATGGTACGACTTTCATCACGCTTGAGGGCAACAATATGGTGTTCTCTACGGTTGAGAAAGCCAAGTTGTCCACGGCTGGGACTGGGGCCTTTGAGGGCATCGGTTACAAGAAGCGGAATATGCCCACCAGCGGAACATGGGCGATTTTTCACCCGTCCTATGGCGAGGAGGAAAAGACAGTGGAGAAGAGAGTGTATTTGTCCCCATCTGACCAGCGGCGCAATACCTACGCCGTGGGAAACACGACAGAGGACGTACAGTGCGGCAAGATTGCGGCGGCCTGCAAAACGGCATTGGAACGCAGCGGCGTGAAGGTAATGGTGGGACAGTACGACACCATGGCGAACCGGTGCAAGGCGTCGGACGCTTTCAAGGCGAACCTGCACGTGCCGATCCACACCAACGCATCCAACGGCAAGGCCAGCGGAACGCGCATTTTCTGCTATCAGTTGGACAAGACCAGCGAGGGCTATAAGGCGGCCAAGGCGGTATTTGACGTGCTGGCTCCCCTGACACCGGGAAAGAGCGAGAACATCAAGGCAAACCCCAACCTCTTTGAGGTGAAAACCCCCGCCGCGCCCACGGTGTACATTGAGGTGGATTTCCACGATGTGCCTGACGTGGCGCAATGGATCATTGACAATACGGAGGTCATCGGTGAGACCATTGCCAAGGGAATCTGCAATTACCTTGGCGTAAAATTCAAGGAAGCGGACAAGCCTGCCGCGGCAGAAAAAGTGATCTACCGGGTGCAGGTGGGCGCATTCAGCATAAAGGGAAATGCAGAGGCGTATCTCAAGGAGGTACGCAAGCACTTCCCGGAGGCGTTTATCACGCAGGGCAAGCGTTGACGCTCCCTGCGGCACAACAGAGAAAAGACCGTCATCCGAAACCGGCTGCTTGCCTCGGATGGCGGTCTTTCCGTTTGCGGAACTTTTGTGGCGCTGTCTGGCTGGCGGAGGCGGTCAAGACTGCTCCTGCGCCAGCTGGGCGGTGATCTGGGCGCAGCGCTCCTGCTCCTCACGGACGAGGACGGCGCTCTTGCGGCCAGTGCGGCTGAGAAGCCGGCCGGAATAAATCTGGGTGGTGTTGGGGTTGGCGTGACCCAGCTTGGCTTGCAGCTCCTCCATGGGCATACCGGAATTTAAGTCCAGCCGCGCCCCCACATGGCGCAGGTCGTGTGTACGGACGTTATCCACGCCGGTGACGGCCTTTACATGGCGCGCTACAAGGCTGCTGAGCCACTGGGGAGAGCCGCGCCGCCACACGCCGTCTTGCTGGAACACGCCAAATTCCTTGGCGCTGGTGGTGCCGAACAAGGGCGCTGTGTCGGGGACATCCCGTGGGCGAATACCGCTGGCCAGATAGATACGGACGGCGGACTGGGCAATCTCGGGGAACTCCACGCGGCGGAATTTGTTGCCCTTGCCCCGCTCTACTATCAGCTCGCCGGAGTCCCAATCCAGATCGGCGGGTGAAAGGCTTAAAAGCTCGGCATTGCGAAGCTCGGTGGTGAGCAGCAGAATGATAATGGCATAGTTGCGGGGCCATCTATCACGGCGGCAGCCGCTGGGCCGGTCGCAGCGCCAGAGCCGCATGACCTGCCGGTCTGTTAAGATGGCATCGTAGGGACGCCGGTCTGCCTGACTGGTCTGGGGAAAAAAGCGGCGGGAGACGGGATTTGTAGGATACCAGCCGCCGCAGGAGGGGTCACAGGCAAAGTCAAAGAACACACGGAGGCGGGTGAGATACTGCCGGACGGTGTTGGGCGTCAGGCCGCGCTCTACCAGACTATCGCGCCACGCGGCCACGGTGGTATAGGTAGGGTCTTTATAATTCTCGGCGCCGGAGATATAGAAATTCATGAAGCTCTCAAGGGTGCTGGTGTAGGCATAGAGGGTGCGGGGGGACTGGCTGGTGGCGGCAAGGTTCTTCAAGTAAGCATCTGAGGCCTGACATAGTTTCATTTCCGCACGGCTACTTCTGCCCATCTTCCGGGGCCTCCTTCCTTTTTTGACCGGCTGGTGTCAACAAAGCATCTTCGATACTCCAGCCTTTTTTGATTCTGTGATAAAGAGTTTTGCAACCTAATCCCATACGGCGTTCCCACGTTCGCAGAGGGAGCGTTTCACCGCAAAATGTGATTAAATGCCGTGTAGTATGGTGACCTTCAACAATTTCGCCGAAAGATTTTCCTGCGCGTAGACCACCGTGTATGATGTATTTCGGTACGCCTAAAAGCTCGCTCCATTCGGCTATGGTATGTCGCTCGCCACGATAGTCAATAAAGTGGCTTGTAGTCTTATTGTTGGCTTGAATTTTCAAGTTTACCCAGCGACAGTTCTCCGGGGAGTAATTGCCGTTTACATCGATGCGGTCAAGCGTACATTCACCGTATGGCGCAGTTTCGTCGTAGCCGGTTGCAAGTGCCCAATCCCGGAACGCCTCGTAGTTGGTTAGCCACGCAGCGCATACGCCGATTCCATGATCGCCGTAATTCTTGTAGGATGGTTCATTCTCATTGTAACAACGATTTTTACACTCCTCCACACCCTAAACAACCGGGTATTAGATTCGCCGTGGGTGCGGATTTTTTCTGAAATCATCTTGCCTCGCGCACAGCCACAACTCTTGGTACGACCTTGTTTCAGCGCGGAGGCATAAACAGTTGTTGTGTTCCCGCAGTCACACAGGCACTTGTAGTAAACATTGCCACTGCACCTGCGGTCAACGCCCTGCACATAAAGATGCCCGAACTTTTGACCGGTAATATCGGAAAAATTAGGAGCTGGCTGACTGTGCTTTATACAGCCGCAACTTTTTGTGTGATTCCTTAGCAAATTTGATGCAAATGCTTCAATAGTATTCCCGCAATCGCATAGACATTCATATTTCGTGGGGCCTTTTTTGCTGACCTTTTTGATAACAGTAAGACGTCCGAACTTTTGCCCAATGATTTGAGGGGTAGGTCTCGGCATGGGTCAGACCTCCTTTCCTGATGTGTGGTGTTTGCCGCGATGGCGCATCAGACGGCGGCACGGACAAACTGCTGCATGAGGACAAGCTCCACGCCGCCCTCCCAAACATGGCAGGAGTCGATGAGGAAATCGCCGTAGGCCATCATTTCAAGGTCGTTGGCGGGGGTAAAGGGTACGCCGTTGGCGCCGAAGGTCAACTCAACGGCGGGCTTCACGCCGTCGCCGATGTCGAGGACGGAGCAGATTTCGCGGACTGTCATTTTGATTTTCCTCCTATATCATAAGGGTGTTTGTTGATTTTGACGAATGGTTCAGGGTGATTACGGAATGTAATCAGATGGCGACAGAGCGGCTGGTGGCCAGACGGACAATCTCGTTTCGCAGGATGGTTTCAAACATGGCGCGGAGCTTCTTGTCTGCGGCGATGACGGCCAGTTTGGAAACGGCCTTGCACTCCGTCTTGGTAGCGCCGGCGGCGTACATACGGTTTCTCATGCGGGTCTGGCGGCACTTGAGGTCTACGCCTGCGGTGCGCTCCAGTTCGTCGTAGAGCTGGGCGTGGAACTGCTGATAGTTCAGGCCAAATTCCTCCACGGCGCGGCGGATGTGGCGGGTCATGCGCTCCTGCCATGTGTCGGCGTCGGTGAGGGGAGAGGTGACAAAGGTGGTAACGGCGTCGAATTTGCGGTTGGTTTCGTCCAGCCGCTTTTCGTTTTCGGCGGTGCGGCCTTTCAGCTCCTTAATCTCCCGCTCGTTGTCCAAATTGATCTGGGCTTGCATGGCGAACATCTCATTGGCGGTCATGGGCTTGGGTTTTTCAGCGGCCAGCTCTTTGGCGCGGAAATAGGTCTTGACCAGCTTCCGCTGCACCTCCCACGCCCAATCATCAGTGAAGGACTTGACGATCATCAGGTAGCCGGATTCGGTAAGAAGATATACGTCCTCGGTGGCCTTGCTGGAAAGTCCATCGAAGTGCGTCCGAAATTCGGACGCGCAAATTTTCATGTAGTCCTCGCCCTCTACGAACCTCTGCCGGTTGTCGTTGAAGCGCTTTCTGGCGCTGCCTTCGGGGCGGTGGTGAATCGCGTCAATGTCGCGGAAGGTGAGGACGGGTTTGCCGTCCAGCGTCTTGGAGGTGAACTGGGTGTCGCCAATGTTGACTACGGACAAATCGTTCATGTTGTCACTCCTTATTGTTTTGAATTGACAAGGAGCAGATGCTTGTGGTAGTATTGATTTACCGCAAGGATGATCCTTGTGCTTTGATAACGGTTTGCTGACTATCTTTGCAGGACTGGCAGCAGGCCGTTATTTTTGCTTCACCGGCAAAAGCATAATCCCATCCCGGATTCCCTCCGTGCGCTTTTTATTGTTTTCCTTGCAGTATTCATCAAGAACGGAAAGGGTCTTATCATCAAGTCGCACATGAATAGGGTTCGATTTTGGATTTTCTGCTTTCGGTCGTCCAGTTTTTGGACTCAAATTTTTCACCTCACTTTATGTAGCCCATAAACACATTATAGTTTATGTAGCCCAATATGTCAATAGGGAATTTTAAGAAGGGAGAAAGTAAAATGTACAGACCTTACTCGTTCGGGTTCAGAAATCGTGCCAATCCTGCAAATCGGGGGCAACAGACCTGCAAAATGTGCGCCAGAAATGAATATTGCACATATAACAGGCGCGGTAACCACAGCAATTGTTTTGTCCCGATCGGCAGCAGCCAGTCTGGGTGCCTTATTCCGATTGTACTGATAATGTCGCTGCCAACTGCCGCTGCCGTTGCTATTAAACTAATGTTCTTTTAAGATTTTAGGTTTTTTCCACCAGCTCCACGGTGTCGGGGAGAAGGAGACGGGCAGCGGCTTCGGACTCCGCCTCGATGAGCATGATGAACTCCACGCCGTCCCGCTTGCGGCGGACACGGAAGGGATATTCCCGCTTGGTGACATTGGTGACAAGGTTCATGGCGATCTCCTTTCAGCGTTTCAGATGGGGGATGAGCCGGGCGATGATTTTCGCCGCCTCGTCCGCTTCTGCCGGCGTATTCTGCCAGTCGAAGGAAAAACGGACGGTGGACAGGGCTTCTTCTTCGGTGAGGCCGCTGGCGATGAGGTTTTCCGAGGCGCGATTCTCGCCGCTGGAGCAGGCGGAGCCGGTGGACACCATGACGCCGTGGTCACTGAGGGCGGCTGCCAGGGAGGCGCCGTAGACGCCGGGAAAGGTGAGGGACAGAATGTGGGCGGCGACATTTTTGCCGCCGTTTACCCGGTACGCCACGCCGCGTTCCGTCAGGCGGTGCAAAAAGCGATCCCGGACTGCGATCAGGTCGGAGATATTTTCCTCCATGTGGGCGGTGTGCCATTCCAGCGCCGCCGCCATGGCGCAGGCCAGAGGGACGGACACCGTTCCGCCGCGCATACCGCGCTCCTGTGCGCCGCCGTGGAGCAGGGTGGTAATGGGACACCCCTGACGGACGATCAACGCACCTATGCCCTTGGGAGCGCCAAACTTGTGGCCTCCGAAGGCCATGTAGTCCGCGCCGAGGGCGTGGAAGTCGATGGGGAGGTGGCCGACGGCGGCGGTGGCGTCGATGCCGGACAGCCCATAGCCCACCAAAGTGGTCCGAAAGTCCACCCAAGTGGCCCGATCTCTTATCTCGCCGGTTTCGTTGTTGACAAGGGTCTCGATGGCGGCAAAGCCTTTGCGTGGTGAGAATCGGGAATGGCATTTCTGTATGGATTCTGTGACGGCGTGGTGGAGGCGGTCACTATGAATGATGTCGTTGGAGTTAAAGCACATACATTTGACCATCCAGTTGCAGGCTTCGGTGGCGCCGGAGGTGAAGTAGACCTCGCCGGGGTCGCAGTTGAGGCACCGGGCGATGGCGGCGCGGGCTTTCTCCAGCGCGGCTTTCGCCTCACGGCCGGCGGCGTGTATGCTGGACGGATTCCCCTGCGGCGCTGCTTTCATGGCGTCCCACGCGCAGGGGAGCACCGGCGTGGTGGCGGCGTTGTCGAAGTAGATCATGGGGGCGCTCCTTTCAATGAATTTTTGTGTGGATTTTAGGAATAAATATCAAAAAAGAAACGTAAGCACCACTTTCAGAACAAGCCGGAGGCGCTGATGCCGTCCGGCTTGTTCTTTTGGGGGATTGCGTAGGGGGATCAGGTGTTGAGCAGATCCTTGAGGGCCTTGGACGGCTTGAACACAACCACCCGCTTGGCGGGGATCTCCACGGTTTCGCCGGTGGCGGGATTGCGGCCCGTATGGGCGGGACGCTCCTTGGCGGCGAAGATGCCGAAGCCGGGGATATTGACGGTATCATCGTTGCACACCTGATCGGCAATGACGGTGAATACAGCGTCAGTGACGGCCATCACGTTGGTGCGGGTCTGGCAGGACACGGTGGCCACGCGGTCAATAAATTCCTTCTTGGTCATACAATAATGCCTCCTTTCTTTCGTACTTCTTACATTTTGATGGAGCGGAAGGCGGGAGTTGAACCCGCGTGTCGTGTAGGTTAGGCGGTAAACACTGAAAAAGGAACAGGATCGAAGGAGAACTCAAAAACACAATAGGAGGTGTGTTAAGAATGCGTTTCATGCAGCAAGAAAACCCGGAAAATGATCGATATCATTTTGCCCGTGCCCAACGACGCCCCAACGGCTCTTCCGCACATTAGGCCGGCGCGGCGCTGCGCTTTCCCGCGCCAGCCAATGGTGAGAGAATATACCCGTTACGGGAAATTTTTTGCGGATTTTACTATGGAAACGATTGTCAACGCGAAGCAGCGGCGGCGCTAGATGAAGCCGATGCGGTACATGCCGTGTCCCCCTTTCCTGTGGATTTTGGAAACATTTCGCCGTTTCTACTTTCATCGTACTACCCGTGTCAACAACTTTTTCGGGTGCTTTCAGAAATTTTTGCGAAAATTTTCAGGGGACTTTTCTGCCGCTGTCAGGCAAGGTAGCTTTCGCAGAACGTCCCGAAGGGGAACTGAAAGCGGAGGGTGAAATAGCGCCGCAGGGGATGGACATACACCACCACGCCGGTGTAGAACTGTTTATTTTCCACGCCCTCCAAGCGGCGTGAAATGCGGTCGCCCAGGCGGATATCAGGGGAGATCATAGGCAAATTTTCCTTTCGTTTTTTTGTTCTTATGATGATGGTAGCATCCGTGTCAACAACCGATGCGGAAAATTTTAAGCGCTGAAAAATGGGCGCAAAAATCCCCTGCGGAAAGCGGTTGACTTTCGCAGGGGCGGCGTCTATAATGATTTAGACGAAGCCCATGCGGCTTTGGTCGAGCAGCGCAACGGGACAGGTCGCCAAACTTAGGCCCGTTGTGCTGTTTTCTTATTTCAGATCGTCTTTCAAGAGGAAAATGCCGTGCGTTTTTTGTGTGTTAATATACGGAGACGCTGCGAGTCTCCAAGAGCTTGTTGCTATCGGCGTCGTAAAGGGCGAATGTGACAGAGCCGATCACGTCTGTGGTGATTCCATTTTCCCAGCCGAACCAATAATATCCGCCGTCTTGGAATGTGCCCATATCCTTCTGTTCCGTGGACGAAGGAACGCCCTGCATCTGCCAATACATGCTGGGGTAGAGGGTAGCCTCGTAGCGGAGATGGCGAGTTTCGCCGATCCGTCCGCCCTTGACGGACACATAGAAAAACAGCGGCTCGTTCTGGCTGAAAATGTTGCGCTCCGGGGCGCCGGTTTTCGTTGTGCAGGAAACAACGGAGATATTCCAACGGTAAATTTGATCCTCAATGCGGGCAGCGTCCTTGTATTCCGCTTCTACCAGCTCGTGGAGATAGTCGCGGGTCTGCTTGTCGTCACGGGTCTTGTTGAACATAACGTACTGGTAGCGGGCATTCAGGGCCTGCTTGGCGCTGTCGCGGTAGTCTTTCATTTCGTCAAAGGCTTTTGCCGCAGCCACAAAATCCCGCTGCTCCAGAAGATCACAGGCGGCGCGGTAGTCCAGATAGTTGGGAAGGAAGAGGGCGGCACAGATACCCCCGACAACCAGCACCACAGCGGCGCAGATACCGACGATCAAAAGGGCACGTTTTCGTTTTGCCTTTTTGGCGGCGTTCCGCTGGGCCAGCTCTTCCGGGGAAATGCGGGGATCCTGATGGCATGCTGGGCATTGTTCCGCCTTTTCGCTGATGGGGTGGCCGCAATGGGGGCAGGGGTGCAAGGCCATGTTTTCAGTCCTCCTTTTTCGCGTTGAGCTGTTCCAGGTTCAGGCGGGTCGCGTGGATATCCACCAGCAATTTCGACGCGCCGTAGAGCAATGCGCCGAAGAACAGGGACGAAGTGGCCACGGCCACGGCGGCAAAGAACAACACGGTTCCGGCGCTATTGTTGCCATAGAAGGAATAGCGCAGCTGGCTGGCGGCAATGGCGATATCAACGACACCGATGGCGCCGCCGATCCAGACGAGCCAGGCGAAGAAGGCCAGCAATTTGGAGGCGGTGGTTTTGTAAGGGGCGTCGTCTGTTTTCGCTGCGCCCTGCGGCTCCGGCTTTGGTTCCGGCGCAGGGGGAGGGGGAATGTGCTTGCGGACTTCCGCTTCCGGCAGGCCGCAGGAGGGACACATACCGGCGTCTTTGAGCTGCTGGTCGGTGAATACGGAACCGCACTCCGGGCAGGTGATGAGGGCCATTTTTATTTCTCCTTTCCATGGGCTATGGGTGAATTTTAAGGGCGATTTTTCGTCGCCATTCATATAAGGGGAAACCGCGCCCACGTCCGGCGGGTGGTAGTATTTGTCAGGCGTGGGCGCGTGGTGCGCGGGGATGGATTTTACTTTTGCTTAATTTTATCACGGTTTTGCCGGGGGTGCAACGGGGAGTTTTGCGGGGTGTCAGATAGCACCGGATTGCTCCAACTTCGCCTTTAGCTCTGCATTTTCTGCACGCAGGGATTCTATGCAGGATGTCTTCAGGTCGATTTTTCGAGCAAGGCCGTCAAACGCCTTTGCAAACGAACAAGGATTTTCACCGTAGCACATATCGCGGCATACCTTTTTGTAGGGGCAAAATTTATTTTTCATTTCGGTACTCCTTTCTGGGGTTGGTGTTCACATTCCGGGGAGTGCCACAAGTGCGCTGCCGGAGGTGATGAGCATGGACGGGTCGGCGATGGTCTTTTCGTAGCTTTCCGCGCCCTGGAAATCATCAATGACGGCCTGTTCTTCGGCGGTCATGTCGGCGTAGTGCTTTTTGCCGTAGGTGGGCGGCAGCCAGTTCTTTTTCTGACCGGCGAAAATGTTCAGGCGGTCGATGATGCGGGACGCTTCCGGCTTGAATTTGATGTGGCAGGTGCCCTTTTTGTAGAAGGTGCAGGTGAAGTAGGTGAAATCCGCCTTGTTGGTGTAGTCGGCGTTGGCAATGCGGACGGCGTGGTCTATGGGCGTGTGGAACGAGGTTTCGCCTCTGTCCAGATAGTTCATTGCCCGCTCCAAGTCGGATATAAGGCAGTTTACCCGCCAATCGTCCAGACCGCCCCCATAGGTGGCGTGGACGCCGTTGGAGGGGATGATGACCTTCATACCCACCTTGTGGGCCTTGTTCGTCGCCCAGCCGTTATAGTAATGGATGTTGTTGGCGCACTCAGGGTACCAAGAGTGCTTGGCGGAGAAGGTATCGAACAGATCAAGGATGGAATCCTCGACGCCGCGGGAGAGCTGGGCGGCAATTTCGCGCATGACGGTTTCGATGTTGTAGCGGGAGAAATCGTACTCGGAAAGAGAATCGACCTTGCTGGAATAGTCCTGCCGCATGGCAGAGGTCATTTTATCGGTGAGCTCCGGGCGGCGCAGGAGGTTGCTCCAATACTTGGCGCGGAGACCAAAAAGGTAGCTGTTCAAGATGGTGGCGTTGTTGCCGGTGTTCCTGCCGCCCACCTTGAGGGACAGGAGGGGTTCTCCGCGATCTTTGCCGGGGTTCATGTAGGGGCGGAGGGCGGCGAACTCGTTGATAAGTTTTTCACCCAGGGCGGCCTCGAAGTTATAGCCATCGATCATGTTCTGCAGCCAGTCGGCGGAGGCAAGGTCGGTGGCCTGTTCGCTGCTTGGGGTGCTCTTTTCGTGGGTGCGGCGGAGGGAGGAAAGAATGTCGCTTGGAATTTCTTTTTTCGGTATGTTCACATAGACCAGCGCAATCTCTACGTCGGTGGGGCGCTGGGCGTGAGCAAACGCATTTTCGATAAATTCAATGCGGGCGTTGTGTTCGCGCAGATTCTGCAAAAGCACTTTTCGCCGGTTGGTGTAGGGATTGCGGATGGTTTCCGCGTTCAGCAGACACACGATCTGACCGCCGCGCTCCATGAGGGAGAGGGCGTGCAAAAGGTGTTCGTCGCCGCTGTCAAAAGGCGGATTCATGACGCAGAGGTCATATTGCTTGCGGGTGTGGAAGGTGAGAAAATCATCGTGGACCACAAGCAGCCCTTTTCCGCGCAGAAGGGCGGCAAGGTCGCTGTCGCGCTCAATGCAGTCTATATAGGGTTCTCGCTGGCAGAAGCGGACGCGGCGGCTGTTCCGGGTATCATTCACGAAGCGGGAAACGGCGTCGGCAAGGTCGCCTTTACCGGCGGAGGGTTCCAGAATGGTATAGACGCCTTCCCAGACCACGCAGGCCAGCATTTTACCGGCCAATTTTGACGGCGTGGGATAAAAGCCGCTGTTGCTGAACGCGGGCAGGTGGCGCACGTCGGCGCGGCTGGTAAGGGCGGCGGATTTTACGGCGTCAATGTTTTCATTGTACCAGTCGCGGATCAGCTTTTTCGCGGCGGCGATGGTGGGGACATTGCCCAGCCATTTACCGCGGTCGGGATCTTCGCCCAGGATGGCGTAGACGGTGAAGCCGTCGCTGTTGCGGTAGTTGTGGTTTTCGCGGATGGTGGCGATCTCCACGCCGAGGGCAGTGACCAGGATGATATTTTCGCGGTAGCGGTCTTTGGCGGTGGTGTATGTGAACATGGTGATTTTCCTTTCGTATGTTTTCGTTGGCTCCTTTTCAAGTTTTCGTTTGATCTTCTGGGGTGATCATATGCCCCGTGTCAATGGGCGGCAGGGCGGACGGTCACGAAGTCGGCGAATACCGGGGTGTAGATTTCAAGATTTCATTTCGGTTTTGAGGAAGAAGGGCGGGCAGAGTCGCCCGCCCCTACAGGGTGCAGCGCTGGCAATTTTCACGGTCAGCGGGTGAAGTACCAGACCACAAAGCCGGTTTCGGTGCCGTCGGTGCTGGCCCAGGGGGTGACATGATATTTTCGGCGGCGTCGGCGGAGATCGGCGGTAAAGTCGATTATTTTCTGCGCGTCGAGGATGATTTCAAAGGTTTTACGCATGGGGGACGCTCCTTTCCGGGGGGGCGGCGCGCCTCCCCTGTTCCGTTGGTGGGCGGTGTTCGTGGTGTTCAGGCGGATTTTTGGGCGGCGTGCTTGCGTACCGGCAGGAGGATCCCGAAGCCGTCCGCGCTCTCAAAGTAGATGCCGCCAATATCCGGGCGGTAGTTGGATGCCCGGAAGGACGCGCCGGGGAGAATTTCCACAATATCCAGCAGGAAACGGGCGTTTACTGCGGGGAGGCCGTCGCCGAAGTCGTACAAGGGAAAATTTTCCTTCATTCCTGCCGCCTTCAGCTCCGCGCCGCGCTGCTTGATATAGGCGCGAAGCTCCGCCGCCGTGGGTACGGGCAGATATGCGCCGCTGTTCCGGCTGGCTGGCTCGATGCAGTTCAGCGCATTAAAGGTTTTGTTTTCCGCCGTGGGGAGGTCGTTAATGGGCGTGTTCAGGGCGATGGCCAAGAAGCCGTTGCACAAAATCTGCTTTTCGTCCTGTTCCCACGCGCCGCGCAGATCGTCCCGCGAGGCCGTCTTGAAGATATGCAGCGCGGCTTTTCTGGCGCTGCCGCGTCCGGCGGTTTTCGCGGCCTGTTGGGCGATGCCCTCCCGGAGATCGGCGGCGAGGTCTGCCAGGGCAAAACCGGCGTTATATCCGGCGCACTTGTGTAGCTCCGCCGCATGGGTGGTGTAATAGTTGAAGGCGTCCCGCTGTTCATCCGGCAGGCGCTCCACCGCCGCCAGCAGCTTTTCCAGAATTTTTTCGTAGTTGATAGCCATTTTATAAACCTCCATTTTCGCGCCGTGGGCGCTGTTCGTGTTTGTGGGTGGGGGCGGCATCTGCCGCCCCGGTTGGGATTAGTCGGGCTGTTCGGTCACGGGGTGTTCCCATGTGCTGTCGTGGTGAAAGACGAAATACAGGTGTTCACCGTAGTTCTCAATGATATCTGGGGTGCGGGTCAGACCGTGGCGGGCGGCGGTGTCGATCACGCCCTGACGCAAGGCGCGAAGGTCGCGGTAATAGTTCTTGTTCGCGGCGGGGATGTCGAATTTTACAAGAAAAATCACCTGCCGCAGATTGTCATAAAATCCATCGAGATCAAATTCCACCTCGACGGCGCCGGGGAGGGTCAGCAAATCGCGCTCCAGGGCGGCGCACTGTTCAGAGATGCCGAAGCGGGCGGCGGTGGCGGTGGTGCGGGTGTCCATTTTGTTTCCTTTCTACCCTCGTGACCTCCGGGGCGGGCTGTTCGTGGTTGGTGGGGCTGACGGTCAAGGGGTCAAAGGTTGTCCCGCTCACGGTTGTAATACTCCCGCCGCGCTGCCAGATATGCGGACTTCTGAACCTCGTTAAATCCTGCGGCAGAAAAGAGCTTTTCCGCGTCGGTGTAGTCCTCCACGTTGGAGCAGTTGCCAAAGCAGGAAATTACATCATAGTCCGCTTGCCAGTTGATCCCGTATTCGTGATTATACATTTCCGACAGAAACGCGCTTTTCCAGTATTCCGCGTTTTCTTTGTTGCGCTGTTCGGCCTCGTCCAGCCCTCGCAGCAGCTCCGCGCCCCGCTTCACAAAGTCGGCGTTTTCCGGGGCATAGAACGCCATGAAAACTGGGGAAAAAACCATCTTTCCCGTTTTCTTCTCGATCTCCGCCCGCTCCGCGTCGCTGCTGATGAAAAACGCGGAAATATACGGGCGGCGCATGGCGTAGTAGTTGCGGATATAGTATGATTTGGCGGTGTAATCGTCGTAGCTGTTCACGGTCTGCAACTCCTCATCCGTGAAAAGCTTCCCGGAAAGCTTCCGGCGGTAAATCTCGCGCAGCTCGTCCCGGCTCTTGCCTCCGTGGTGCAACTCGTAATCATTGGCATAATAGATATGCCGGCCTTCAGCGCAGACGCAGGCGGAAAAGCCGAACGCGCCGCCGAAGTCGATATAATAGACCGTGTGGCCCTTGATCGTCTCCACTTCCTCCGCGAAGCTGGCAAGATCCGCCGCGCTCATGCTCTCGATGTCCTTGATAGTGTAGTTGTATCCGTTCATGTTTGTGTTCCTCCTGTTGTGTAGTCTGTTCCCCGTGTCAAGGGCGTTATTTGCGTTTAATGCTGCCCGTCAGGTTGTCCCAGTAGAATTTATAGCCGGTGCCGATCTGTTCAAAAATTACGGACTGGGCGAAGGTGCAAAACGGGCTGAACACCTCGCCGCGGCTGGTGTATGGGCTGCGCTCTGTGTTCCAGTCGATGCCCAGCCGCCCGGATTCCCGGCGGACGGTGAACACGTCGCCAAAGTGCCGCGTGATGATCTCGCGCCCGCTGCCGTCGTACAGGTGGACGCGCACGCGGTCACCCTCGGCCAGGTCGGCGGGGCGATACCCGGCGATCCGGTACGTTGACGGGATGGCGAAGAACATATTTTTATGTTTCTCGCTGTAGCTGGCGCGGAACAGGTCGCCGGAGGTGGCAACGGCGATATATTTCCCGCTGGTGTGGATGCCCTCGAATTGCAAAAGCTGCGTTGTGGTGTTCATGTTATGCCCTCCTGTTCAAAATTTTTATGGGGTGGAGCTGGTGCGCCCAACCCCTCCAGAAGCGTTTACCGCTCGCCGCCGATCCACTCCACCAACCGGACCACGGCGGAGGCCAGCCACGCGGCCCCGGCAAAAGTAACGAGGTAAGAAAAAAATGTCATTTGGTGTTTCCTCCTTGATTTTTTGCCTTACATGGGTTACAATCAAGGCGGCGGGGGTAAGGCTCCCCGCTCGCCTTTGTGGTTTGGGTCTGCGGTTCGCTTTGGTCGGTGCTCCGCAGACCCGTTTTTATTTGGCCCTCGCCGCTCGGACAATCTGGGCCGCTTCTTCCGGTGTCGCCGCTTTCGCTTCGATCAGCTGGGCCAGCGTTTCCAGAAACGCGTTAAACTCCGCGTTTGTCATGCCCTCGGCCATGTCCTCACTTCCTTTCGTTAGGGGCTTGCGCCCCTGCCTTACAGTTACTATTATATCATGTTATCGTTAGATTACAACAGACAAAGCATATAAAGTTAACGCTATATTATTGTGCATTTTGTCTATTGTTAACGGTATACTCCCCGTGTTACAATGTGTAGCGGTGGAAAGGGGGCGAGAAATGCCAGTTAGCAAAGCGCAGGCCAAAGCACAAGCCAAATGGGAGGCCAAGGCCTACGACAAGACTTTGATACGGCTGTACGCTGGAGAGCTGGACACGATCCGCGATCACGCCCAGCAGCGCGGCGAGAGCCTGAACGGCTTTATCTGCCGCGCCATCCGTGAGCAGATACAGCGCGACAACGCCGCCGGGAAAGACTAAGCACCACCGGCAAAAAAAGCAGCTTCGGCGGTATTCGTGCCGCTGGAGCTGTCTTTTTTCTGATCCCGTCATCCTGTCCCAAATAATACCAAACTGCCATAATTGCATTTTAACGCCCCTCCACGCGATTTTATATATTTGCGGCTATAACCACCCTCCAACACG
>ERZ1034818.39-NODE-39-length-55932-cov-6.929255_pt1 | contig 55932 bp, 77 predicted proteins | sample MGYA00520595_ERZ1034818 | MGnify/ENA primary metagenome ERZ1034818 (study PRJEB33766, sample SAMN09781689) | gut metagenome | biome: gut microbiome | host: Homo sapiens | place: Madagascar | study: EMG produced TPA metagenomics assembly of the PRJNA485056 data set...
GGTGGGCACTGTATCAGGGTGATTGCGTGGAAACGCTGCGCGGAATCCCGGATAACAGCATCCACTACTCCATCTTTTCGCCGCCGTTCGCCAGCCTGTACACCTACTCCAACTCTGACCGGGATATGGGTAACAGCAGCGATGGCGGCGAGTTCCAGCAGCATTTCGGCTATCTGATCGCCGAACTGTACCGCGTTATCATGCCGGGGCGACTGGTATCCATTCACTGCATGAATCTGCCCGCCATGAAATCCCGTGATGGCTTTATCGGCATCAAGGACTTTCGCGGTGACATCATCCGGGAGATGACCGAGTACGGATTCATCTTTCATTCGGAGGTGTGTATCTGGAAAAACCCAGTCACCGAGATGCAGCGCACGAAAGCACTGGGGCTGCTACACAAGCAGATTCGCAAAGATTCTGCGATGTCGCGGCAGGGTCTGCCGGATTATGTGGTGACGTTCCGCAAGCCCGGTGAGAATCCTGAACCGATTCCGCATGACCATGAATCCTTCCCGGTGGACGTGTGGCAGAAATACGCATCCCCGGTCTGGATGGATGTGCGGCAGTCCAACACCTTGCAGCGCAAGAGTGCCCGCGATGAAAAGGACGAAAAGCACATCTGCCCGTTGCAGTTGGACGTGATCGAGCGTTGCATCGACCTGTGGACGAACCCCGGCGACATCGTGCTTGACCCGTTCGCGGGCATCGGCTCTGTACCGTATCAAGCCGTTTTGATGGGGCGGCGCGGTCTGGGCATCGAACTGAAAGACAGCTACTTTGCACAGGCTACCAAGAATCTGGAAAGTGCAGAGAGTACCGCAGATACCGAGGGCGTGGATACCCGCGTAAGGCTCCGCTGCCCGAACTGTGGCGTAAAAGTCACTGACGGCAAAATTTGCCCTATCTGTGGCATTGACCTGATGGTCAAGGAGGACTAATTATGGCTCTGTTTTGCTTTATCTTCTATACCCTTGTTACCGTTCTGTTCCTGATCCTGTGCATCGGTGAGCATAAGGCGGATGCAAAGGTGGTATACGCCGCCATTGCCGTAGCCGCTGCCGCTGCCCAGATTTCCATTGGTATCCGCTGAGGGAGGGTCTACCATGCTGGAATTTGATATGACCATCTGGCGCAGTCAAAGCGACACGCCGCCCATTGCTACCAAGATCGGCACTCCCGCGCTGCTGGAGCAGCTGGGCGAGGAATGCGCTGAACTGGGCAAAGCGGCTCTGAAAGAGGCCCGCAGACTGCGCAACGAGAATCCTACCCCTGTCACGGAGACAGAGGCCCGTGCAAATCTGGCGGAAGAAGCGGCGGATGTTCTGAACTGCCTCGTTGAACTCTCCCGCATTTATTTCGATGTTGACCAGTACGGCACTATCCGGGCGCGCAAGGTCAAACGCTGGCATGAGCGTCTGGCAGATTTCTTCAAAAAGAAAGAGGGCAAGAACAAATGAACCAGATCATTAGTTTCGATAAAGAGTACGCTTTCCTGAGCAACTTCTACCCCTGCACGGTGAACGCCTATAAGAGCGCAGAGGCCGCATATCAGGCTCAGAAGTGCGAGAACCCCGCAGACCGGGAGCAGTTCACCGCGCTGGATGCTGGCCCTGCCAAGCGGCTGGGGCGCATGGTCAAGGTGCGTCCGGGCTGGGATGAGATGCGCGTGGACGTGATGCGGGATGTTGTTCATTCCAAGTTCAGCAGTCACCCGGAGCTGGCGTTGCAGCTGATCGCCACGGATGACGCGGAACTGATCGAGGGCAACTACTGGCATGACAATTTCTTTGGTAACTGCATCTGCCCTGTGTGTGCCAAGACCCCCGGCGAAAACTGGCTGGGCATAATCCTGATGGATGAGCGCGAGGCCCTGAAAAACGCCAAAACCTAATCAGCAAGGGAGGATTTACCCATGAAAGCGCATTACGATGGGCTGACGTGTCGGCAGAAAAAGATCATCACGGATGTCGCGGTCAGGACAGCTACACGGCTGGCGGATCAACAGAAAGAGGCCATCGCCATTCGTTCCCAGTATCTCGTTTTTGTTGCGATGCTGGAATGCGGGCTGTCGCCCAAGACCGTGAACCGTGTCGCCGCGATGCTCAGTCTGGTAAAGGACAAGTACGCCCATTATCAGGAGGACGATTTGGCTGACTATGTGTTTTACCAGCATTTGCAGGATCACGGCGTACACGTCAAAAAGACCGCTGAAGTCGATTTTTCCCCGTTGCAGCCCAGCAAAGGCAAAGGTTCCAGTGCCCCGAAAGCCCCTAAAAAGCAAACGGAGGAACAGAAGAAATGAACCCCAAGAACCCTTTATCCAATGCGTCCGGGTATCCCGATCCCACGGCCTACTACGGTATGCAGCCTGTTGTACAGCAAGAGGCCAAGCAGATGCAGACTATCTCCGGCTTGATTCACTGCATCAAGACCATGACCGATTTCGCCGGATTCGAGGTAGTGGGCAGGATTGCCCTGCGCGATAAGGCTACGGGCAAAATCTTCAAATAAGCCGTTACCCGCCTACTGGCGAGAGGGCTGAGGTGCAATATGGATAGACAAATCACAATCTCTGTCGGCGCAAGTCGGCGGGATACCCAATGGAAACAGCAACTCCTGAGCGTGTTGGAACTGTACCAGCGGTTACAGCAGCCGATGCGCACAAATGAATCATTCGCGGCCTATTGCGCCATGTCCAAGGCTCAACAGTCTGACCTGAAAGATGTGGGCGGCTTTGTCGGCGGTGCGCTCATCGGTGGGCGGCGCAAGGCCAGCGCGGTGCAGTTCAGGGATGTCGTTACGCTGGATTTCGATAACATCCCCGGATGGAAAACGGATGACATCATCGCGGCGTGTGACAAGATGATGGTCAGCTACTGTGTATACAGTACCCGCAAGCACTGCGCAAACAAGCCCCGGCTGCGCGTGGTGATCCCTCTGGATCGTAGTGTCAGCCCCGATGAGTACGAGCCTATCGCACGGCGGCTGGCAAGCTATATCGGCATCCAGTACGCAGACCCGACTACTTTCCAGCCGGAACGTCTGATGTACTGGCCCAGTTGCAGCGCGGATGCTGAGTATGTGTATCATACTGGACTGGCTACCAGCCCGCTGGCATCGGCGGATATGGTGCTGGGTACATACGCGGACTGGCGAGCGATTTCCAGCTGGCCGCAAGTGCCGGGTGCAGCCCCTAATCTGCAAGTGCTGGCAACGAAACAGGGCGATCCCGAAAGTAAAAAGGGCATCGTGGGCGCATTCTGCCGGACGTATGACATTTACAGTGCTATGTCCACATTTCTGCCGGGCATCTATGATCCTGTGGATGGTGACGGAGTGCGGTTCACCTACACGGGAGGCAGCACTGCGGGCGGCGCGGTGGTCTACGATAATGGCAAGTTCCTGTACAGCCATCACGCAACTGACCCGTGCAGCAGCAAGCTGGTGAATGCGTTCGATCTGGTACGCTTGCACAAGTTCGGCGATCAGGACGATAACACCGCTGAGGATACCCCGGTAAACCGTCTGCCCTCTTATACCGCGATGATCCAGCTGGCCCACGCGGATAAGGCGGTGGCGGACAGGCTGGCGGTTGAAGCCTATGACGCGGCTGCAAAGGACTTTGTGACCGTGCAGCCCCCGGAGGGCATTGTTGTCAATCTCCCGGCGCAGGGCACGTTAGGCCCCGCACAGCCTACGGATGCCGAGCTGGAAGCAGCGGATAAGACGTGGCTCACGAAACTGGCCCGCAAGGATTCCGGCATGGTCAAGTCTACCATCGACAACGTGCTTATCATTCTGGAAAATGACATCCGATTCAAGGGCCGCTTTGCCCTGAATAGCTTTTCCGGGCGCGGTGAGGTGCTGGCGGCTCTGCCGTGGAACGCTGACCGCAAGCGGCGGATGTGGAGCGATACGGATTCCAATGGTATGTACTGGACGCTGGAAAAGCTCTACCAGATCACAGGACGCGCCGCCATTGATGCCGCGCTTGACATCCACGCCGCTACCCACGCATTCAACGAGGTTCAGCAGTATCTTGATCCGCTGGAATGGGATGGAGTGCCCCGGCTGGATACGCTGCTGGTGGATTATCTGGGCGCAGAAGATAGCCCGTATACCGCCGCTGTCACCCGCAAGATGTTCACGGCGGCTGTGGCCCGGTGCTATGAGCCGGGAACCAAGTTCGACAATATGCTCATCCTGTGCGGGGCGCAGGGTCTGGGCAAGTCCACGCTGCTGGATAAGATGTCGCACGGCTGGTTCAATGACAGCATCCGCACTTTTGAGGGCAAAGATGCCTCTGAACTGCTGCCGGGTGTCTGGCTGGTGGAAGTAGCCGAACTGGATGCGTTCCGCCTGTCGGATGTTTCCCGCGTCAAACAGTTCCTCAGCCTGCGGGCTGACCGTTACCGCGCCGCGTATGGCCGGAACGTGCAAGAGCTGCCCCGGCGGTGCGTGTTCTTCGGAACGTGCAACGAGACTACCTTTCTCCGGGATACCACGGGAAACCGCCGTTTCTGGCCCGTCAACGTGGGATGCCACGATACCGAGAAAAAGGTATGGTCTGACCTCACAGATGATGTGATTGCACAGGTCTGGGCAGAAGCAAAGATGCGTTGGAAGTGCGGCGAAAGCCTGTATCTGTCCGGCGAGATTGAGTTTACAGCCCGTGCCGTGCAGGAGGCGCACCGTGAAACCTCTCCGAAAGAGGGCCTGATCCGGGATTTCCTTGCAAAAGAAGTGCCGGATGACTGGGCAAAACGTGATCTCTCCCGGCGCAGGGATTTCTGGGCTGGCGGTGACAGAGGTAGCTACACGATGATTAAGCGTGATAGAATTTGTGCGCTGGAGATTTGGTGCGAGCTGTTCAACGGCGCGGCGAAAGACTGTAAACCGGGGGATGTTCGGGAGATCAACGCCGTGTTGAACACTCTCCCGGAATGGCGGCGGAGTGAAAAAGTTCTCTGGTGTGGCCCCTATGGTACACAGCGCGGATTCGTTGAAGTGAAGCCTGAATAAGAGCAGAAATTTTATCTAACAAAAAACCTAACATCTGCCTAACATTCTAACAAAACCGTTAGGGCGTGTTCTAACAACTAACAAAAATGTTGGGTGCAGATGTTAGTCGTTTTTTGCTGTTTCATCGTCAAAATATAAGTTTCTAACATTCTAACATATTCCGTTAAACTTTAGAAAAAATAGGCAATTAGGGAAAATCGTTAATACCTAATACGCCTAATTCTATATGTCTATACACGCGCGTGCGCGAGTGTTAGGACGTTTAGCCGGAATACAGATGGGAGGCCAAGAAGTGCAGAACCAAAAAGCAAAGGGCGGCGTGGTCAAGCTGGAAAGCTCTATCGAGCGGCAGTTAAAGCGGACTGTCGAGGGGATGGAGGACAGGGTCATGTGCCTAAAGTTTGAAAGCCCCGGCATGAGCGGTGTACCAGATCGGGTCATCCTGTTACCCGGCGGGCATACCGTGTTCGTGGAACTCAAGCAGCCGGGCAAGCATGAGCGGGCAAGGCAGGAGTATGTGCAGCAGAAAATCCGGGATGCCGGGTTTACCGTGTTCTCTGGAGTGGACAGCCCGGAGAAGATCAGACAGGTGGCAGACTATTGCCGTTACCTCATGGATCAGGATTTCTTCAATCAGGTAGCGGATGACCCGTTGGAAGTGCAGGACGTGCCTTTTGAGGATCGCCCGGATTTATGGGAGGATGATCCCTGTGGAATCTTTTAAGACGTTCACCCCGCATCCATATCAGCAGTATTGCATCAACCGCATTGTGGAATCCCCCACGGTGGGCCTGTTCCTTGATATGGGACTGGGCAAGACCGCTATAACCCTCATGGCTATCCGCTGCCTAAAGTTCGACTGCTGGGCCGTGAACCGCGTTCTGGTGGTGGCCCCGAAGAAGGTAGCAGAAGCCACATGGCAGAATGAAGCCGCAACGTGGGAACAGACCCAAGGGCTGCGGGTGGTCGAGGTGCTGGGCACGGAGGCTCATCGGCGGCGGGTATTGGCTACACAGGCAGATGTCTACGTCATCAACCGAGAAAACATTCCATGGCTGGTGCAGGAGTGTGGGCGGGCATGGCCGTTTGATATGGTCGTACTGGATGAAAGCAGCAGTTTCAAAAATCCCCGTTCCCATCGGTTCCGTGCCCTAAAGACCGTCCGGCCTAAGATTCATCGCCTTGTCGAGCTGACGGGTACGCCAACATCCAACGGCCTGATGGATTTGTGGGCGCAGATTTACCTGTTGGACGGTGGGCAGCGGCTGGGCCGCACGATTACCGCATACCGGGAGATTTATTTCACCCCGGACAAGCGGAGCCGGACGCAGATTTTTTCGTATCGGCCTAAGGTGGGCGCACAGGAGGACATCTATCGGCAGCTGTCCGATATTTGTATCAGCATGAAAGCCGCTGATTACTTGTCACTGCCTGACTGTATCACCGATAACATTCCTGTGGTGCTGGATAGGGCCGCAAAACAGGCGTATGACAGGCTGGAACGGGATGCCCTGTTGGAAGTCGAGGACGGCGTGATTACAGCCGGGAGTGCTGGCGTTCTGACGGGCAAGCTGTTGCAGCTGTGCAATGGGGCTGTCTACGATGAGAACGGCGATGTGCAGACCGTCCATGGCTGCAAGATTGCTGCCTTTCTGGAAGTCGTGGAGCAGTTGGGCGGGCAACACGCGCTTGTATTCTACGGATTCAAGCATGACGCAGACCGTTTACAGACCGCGCTAAAGTCCACCGGGCTGCGGGTGCGCGTCTACGGTGGCGCAGAGGACGCGCAGGCGTGGAATGCTGGCGAGGTCGATATTTTACTTGCTCATCCGGCAAGCTGTGCCTACGGGCTTAATTTGCAGGCTGGCGGGCATCACGTCATCTGGTTCAGTCTGACGTGGGCACTGGAGCAATACCAGCAGGCCAATAAGCGGCTGCATCGGCAGGGGCAGACAGAACCGTGCATCATCCATAATCTGATTGTTCAGGGCGGCGTGGATGAAGATGTCATCCGGGCACTGGATCGGAAAGAGGACGCGCAGGATAGCTTGTTGTCCGCGCTAAGGGTCAAGGTCAAGAGCGCAAGGGAGGCGGTACAATGACCATCAAAGAGTTATCGCAGCTGTTTTGGCTGAATCGTGAAATTGCAGACTTGCAGAGGCGGGCTGCTGACATCGAGGAACGGACTGGATCACCGTCAAGCCCTGACCTGTCGGGGATGCCCAAGGGCGGCGGCACGGGCGCGGGCAAGGTGGAGGCCGGGGCCATTGAATGCGCTGACCTGTATGCTCAGATTGTCGAGATGCAGCACAAGTGCGAGCATGAGCGCGAGCGGCTGACGCAGTACATCAATGACATCCCGGATAGCTTTATCCGGCAGATTTTCCGCTGCAAGTTTCTGGACTGCATGACGTGGGAGGCTGTGGCCGGGCAGCTCCCCGGTGTGTACACGGGCAGCGGTGTACGCAAGAAAGTGACCCGCTATCTGGACGAAAACCCGGAAAAGTCCGAAAGTTGACCATTTTTGTCCAAAAGTTCCCAACATTCCCACGCATACCTGTGTTATAATTAAACTGCGATTCAGCGTAGAGCATGGGGCTGCGCTGAACGTGTACATGGGATTCTTTGCTCATGGGATGAATCACTCCTTTCGGGAAAACCGCTACCTTTGACCGGGCAGCGGTTTTTCTGTTGTTGAGGTATTATGTCTGAAAGCTATCGGCAAACGCGCAACTACGAAAACCTGAACCGCTGCATCTATCCCGGTGTCGGTGAGTTTGGCATACCAGAGCTTGAGCCTGTCCACTGTGATGCAGAAACGTGGATAGGCTTTAACTATGCCAAGGGCTGCGATGTAGAGGACAGACCCGCGCACAGTGTCCACTTTTTCATTGATGATTACCAGTTTAACCGTCTGTGGACTGCGCCGGATGTCTATTTGCCGATGCTGTCCGGGTTCCGTTGCATTGCAACCCCGGACTTTTCCATGTACACGGATTTCCCCAAAGCCATCCAGATATACAACCACTACCGCAAGCACTGGCTGGGCCGCTACTGGCAGGATCACGGCATAACCGTCATCCCGACTATTGCATGGAGTACGCCGGACAGCTATGAGTGGTGCTTTGATGGTGAGCCTGTCGGCGGTGATGTCATTGTATCATCTGTCGGTACGCAGGCAGACCCGGAATGCGCAGAGCTGTTCATGTCCGGCTATCTGGAGATGGAAAGACGTTTGGAGCCTAGCAAGGTCATCTTTTATGGCGATGTGCCGGATGCCCTGAAATGGCGGTCAAACGTGTGCCCGGTTCCCGCATTTCAGCACGAGCTGAAAAAGCGGATAGCCGCAAAGCAGAAAGCGGCGAAAGAAAAAGTTTGACGATGCAAAGGGAGGACGCTATAATGGGCGGTAGAGGGAGCAAAAGTCAGATGTCCGGCGGTGTTTCTGTCGGTGCAGCTGGCGGCGGTGGAGGGCTGAACGGCCCCGCTGCACAGTTTCAGGTGCAGACCAATCCGCCCAATATTGTGCCCACGGCACAACAGGCGGCGCAGCTGAACAGTTCTGTATTCGCTGACACGGATACCCAGACCTATCACCAGCTGTTCAACGGCAAGCAGTATTTCCAGAACCAGAATCTGAATATTGACCAGCAGATTGCCACGATCAACTATCTGGCAGATCAGCCGGAGCCGGGTAGCTTGTATTCGCCCTCTCAGAACATGAACTGGAACATGGCAAACGGTCAGAAGTTGACCGCAAACCAGCAGTATATGCAGCAGCACATGATGGCGGCGATGCACAATCTGGGCTATAACCTGAATCTGACCCGGTACGATCATCCCCAGTTCGTCAACGGGCTGTTGCAGCAGGCTGGCGTTAAGAACGCGGACTATACCAAGCTCTCCCCGGCGGCACTGAAAAAGGCCCTGATGGGTATGTCCTACGGTGAGAACAAGTTCCTGTCCACGTCTTACAACGATTTCAAGAACGCCCCGGCAAGTAGTCAGTCGGTGTTCAATACCCGCGCCGTTAAGATCAGCTATCAGGCTAAGGCTAATGTTCAGGCTATGATGCCCGGCAACGGCCCCGGTGGTCAGCTGGGCGAGGTCGTTCTTGCTCCCAGTGGCGGCAGCAAGAACATGAAGATCGTTGATGTTCGCTATACTGGTAACTCTGCACGTCAGCAGGGTTCCCGTAATATGAACTTGCCCCAGATCGAGATTGTGGTCGAGGTCAGCAAGCAGTAAACAAAGGAGGTATTCTCATGGCAAAAGCAAAGGCAAATGGCCCTCATGGTGTGGATCGTTGGACTTCCAACGGCTACGGCATTTCTGTCGGCCCTCTCCCGGACAGCGTGAAAAAGGCTGTTGCGGAGATCAACGCGCAGCAGTCGGGCGGCGCAAAGAAGTCCACCCCGGCGAAGAAGAAAAAGTAATGGAGGTTTAAGGCTATGGGCGGTAGAGGCAGCAAGTATTCCGCAAGCGCACAGAGTCCGCAGCCCGCTACTGCTACACAGGCCGCGCCTCAGTCGGCAGCGGGTGGCGGTGCTGGCATGGGCAATGGACAGCTCATCCAGAATCAGGTTCCCGATGCGAACAACACCCCGGCTATTCCTGATGTCACTGGCACTCTGGCAAATATGACAGACGATCAGCTGGCAGCACTGATGAACCAGTCCAAAACCATTGATATGCCGAACCACTTGAATGATGCCGTAGATGCAACGCAGAAGTTTGTCTATGCGTCTGGTGCGAATGGTATGCCTACGGTTCTGGATGATACCCAGTTCAGCCAGTTTATGAAAGCCAATAACATCCCGCAGTCGGATGTGATGGCCCGTTCCGTTGGTAGCGCGGATTACACTATCAACAATGTCCATGTTCGCCTGTCCCCGGATCAGATCACCCAGATGATGAAGTACAGCCAGCTGAACTATGTCGGCGGTAAACACGGCGGCAATGTGTACGGCTCTGGCACATATTTTGACAAGAACGGTGGTCGGAATACGGGATACGCGAACGGCGCAACGGCTATCGCGGTTCTCAATCCGAAAACTGCGCACGTCATCTCTAAGAACACGCTGGAAAATCAGATTCCGGCATGGGCTACCAAGCATCCGAAGTTCGTAGCGGCGGTAGGTCGCCGGGTAACTAGCGACAATATCAGCATCTACGCGCTGGCGATGGGCTATAACGTGATTCGGTCTGACTACAATGACTATCACAACGTCATTGACCGTTCTGCCCTTGTCTACCGCCAGAGCAACGCATAAGGAGGCCGATTATGGCAAAAGAGTATAAAGAGGTCGCTCTTACCAAAGAGGGCGCACAGGCTCTCGTAAAGGCCATGAGCGAGGCTAACGCCAAGGTCGCAGGCGGCAAAGCTACCGCGAAAAAGGCCACGGCAAAGCCCAAGAAGTAAAACCCAATAGCGCACTAGCACTCGACACTGTGATGTGTCGGGTGCTTTTTTATTTCCCCAGAAAGCGAGGTGCAGAACGTGGGAGAAAAAGCAAAGCGCAATACCACGGGCCTCCGAAATCTGGCGGATTTACCCCCGGATGTGCGCCGTGAGATTCAATCCAGAGGCGGTAAAGCATCTGCCGCAAAGCGCAAAGAAGCTAAGATGGTTCGGGAGGCCCTGCTGGAACTGCTCACAAAGCCGAGCCGATCCACCAAGGGAAAGGGCAACGCCTGTAAAACGTCCTATGACCTGAAATCGCTGGAGGACGCACTGAACGACAGCAACAATACCACCGTCATGGTGCAGATTCTGGTGCCGTACATCCAGAAAGCGAAAGAGGGCGATGTCGGCGTTCTGCGGCTGCTGCTGGATATTCTGGGGCAGACGAACGGCGAGGGCGGTTCGCCTGATTCCGCCGGGGCAGTGGATGGCTCTATCAAGATTCATCTGATGCGCGGTGACAAGCCCGCCGATGAAAGCGGTGGTGCGGATGCCTGACATCTACATTGAGGACGTTTTGACCCCGAACTATGACGGCATTCTGCTTGACGTGCTGGATCACCGACACAACCGCTACATTTTCAAAGGCGGGCGTGGTTCCCTCAAATCGTCTTTCTGTGGTACAGTCATCCCGCTTGTGATGATTGAACCGGGAAACGAAAACGTGAATGCGCTGGTACTCCGAAAGCAGCAGAACACGCTGCGCGATTCGGTGTATAACCAGATCGTTTCCGGCATTGACCGTCTGGGCCTGTCGGATGAGTTTCAGGCGTTCGTTTCTCCGCTGAAAATCGTGCGCAAGGCTACCGGGCAAGAAATCCTGTTTCGTGGTCTGGATGACCCCCTAAAGGTCAAATCCATTAAGCCCAGTAAAGGCTATATCGGCATTACATGGTTTGAGGAATGTGACACGTTTTCCGGCATGAAGGAAATCCGATCCGTGCAGCAGTCCGCCCTGCGTGGCGGCTCCCGGTTCTGGACGTTCCTATCTTTTAACCCCCCGGAAACGCGATCCAACTTTATGAATCAGGCCGTGCTTAACCCCGGCCCGGATACCCTTGTTCATTCGTCTACCTATCTGGAGGTGATGTCGTATCACCCGGACTGGCTGGGCGATTTTTTCATTTCTGAGGCTGAGGCCCTGAAAGAGAGCAATCCGACAGCATACGCCAACGAGTATCTGGGCGAGGCAACAGGTACGGGCGGCGAGGTGTTCACCAACATCGAACTGCGGGAGATCACGGATGAGGAAATCGAGAATTTCAGCTACACCTATCAGGGGCTGGACTTTGGCTGGTTTCCTGATCCGGCGCACTGGAGCAAGGTCTGCTACAACCCTGCCCAGTTGACCCTGTACATTTTCGATGAGCTGCGTGTCCGCAAAACCCCTAACCGGGAACTGTGGGAAATGCTGCAAACCGAAAAGGGCGTGACCTATTCCGATCTTATCACGGCGGATAGTGCAGAGCCTAAGAGCATCGGCGATTTTAAGAGCTACGGCGCGAGTATGCGGCCTACGATCAAAGGCCCCGATTCCGTCCGCTACTCTATGAAATGGCTGCAATCGCTGAAAAAGATTGTCATTGACCCTGTGCGATGCCCGGAATCGGCGAAAGAGTTCTCCGAGTACGAGTATGAGCGCAATTCCGATGATGAAATTATCAGCGGCTACCCGGATGCCAATAACCACGCGATTGATAGTGTGCGGTATGCCCTCAACAACGTGTGGAAACGGCGCGGCAACTAAGGGAGGAAAGTCATGTTTTCCCGTATTTTACAGATGATAAGGCAGGTGATTCACCGCATGATCCCATACAAGAGCATCGAACAGGCTACCAGCATCGAAACGCCGCTTTCTACTGAGATGGCGCAGGCACTGGATGACTGGTATGACCTGTATCGCAATATGGCTCCGTGGCGCAAGGGCAAGGATGGCGCGGATGTGAAATCCCTGAACCTTGCATCTCAGATTTGCAGCACTCTGGCCCGCCAGATTGTGCTGGAAATGAAGTGGAACATCACGGGCGGCGAGGCTGACGAAAACGGCGAGGCCCCCGAAAACGAACGCTCCAAGTACCTGAAAGCCGAGTTTGAAAAGCTGATCGACATTCTGCGCGAGAAGCTGGAAATCGGTCTGGCGGCGGGCGGTATGACCATCAAGCCCTATCCGGGGCAGGACGGTCATATCTATTTTGATTTTACCGCAGACTGGAGCCTGTACCCGATCTCTTTTGGCGATAACAGCGATCTCACGGACGTTATTTTCCGCGATGTGCTGACCGAGGGCAAGACCTATTACACCCGGCTGGAGCGTCATGTGCGGGATGGTGATTCTGTCACCGTTACCCAGCAGGCATATAGGTCTACCCTGCGTGATTACATCGGCACGGAAGTGCCACTGTCCAGCGTTCCGCGCTGGGCCAGTCTGGAGCCTACCGCAGAGATTAAGCAGGCAGACGGCCAGCTTTTTGGCTGGTACAAAGTCGCTGCTGCAAACTGTATTGACGTGGATTCCCCGATGGGCGTTTCTGCGTTTGCACGGGCTATTGAGGCCATCCATGATGCGGATGTCCAGTATTCCCGTCTGCTGTGGGAGTATGAAGGCGGCGAGCTGGCGATTGACGTTGACCCGATGGCCCTGAAAGAAGATCCCGCAACAAAGCAACTGGGCCTCCCTCAGCTGAACAGGCGGCTGTTCCGTGGCGTGGATGCTGGCGGCGATGGCGGCAATTATAACGTGTTCGCCCCGGCGTTCCGTGATGTGGCCCTGATTAACGGTCTGAACCAGATTCTCCGTCATGTGGAGGACTTGTGCGGGCTGTCCAGAGGCTCTATTTCTGATCCCCAAGTGGATGCGCGTACTGCTACCGAGCTGAAAATCGCAAAGCAGCAGACCTATTCCACCATTGCGGACAATCAGCGGGCACTTGAAGCCTGTCTGCGCGATGTCATCCGGGCGATGGACAAATACGCCACCCTGTATAATCTGGCCCCGGCTGGTGATTATGAGGTTTCTTTTGACTGGGATGATTCCATCCTGACAGACAGTGACCAGCAGCTCCAGCAGCGGCTGTTACTGGCTACCAATGGCATGATGGGCCGTTCTGAGATGCGCCAGTGGTTCTTTGGTGAAACCAAGGCGCAGGCAGATGCAGCCCTGCAAACTATCCGGGATGAGCAGCTGGCAGACCAGATGAACAATTTGCAAGCCGTTCTGCCGAACATCGCCAACGGCGGCAACGAAGCCCAGTAAACGGCGTTAATTCGGAAAGGGTAATTTCTCATGCAAACCACTGAAAAGCTGGAAAAGGCCCTCTCTGTGGTTATGGCGCAGTTTGATGAGGTCAACGCATTTTTCATTGCAAAAATCGCTGCCCAGATTCAAAAAATCGGGCAGATGAGCCAGTCCAGCATTAACCAGCTTACCATTATGATGGAGATGGCGCAGGATGTCACCGCCATTAAAAAGAAGCTGCAAACGGCTACGGGGCTGGCCTCTGCTCAGATGGCTAAAGTCTATCAAGCGGCAATGGATGATGTGTATACAGACCCCCGTTTCGCCGCTGCTCTGGAATCTCAGCCCCTGAGCGATGCCGCACAGAACCAGCTGCGGCATTATGTCCGGGCTGTGTCGATGCAGACCGCTGGCGATCTGCAAAACTACTCCAACACTACCGCCGTATCCGATGCCTATAAAAAGGCTGTGGATAAGGCGATTCTTGCTGCGTCCTCCGGGCTGACCGATTACAATTCGGCGATGCGCGGGACGGTGCAAGAGCTGGGCTATAACGGCTTACAGGTACAGTACGCCAGCGGCTACCATAGGCGGCTTGATACGGCTGTACGTCAAAACATCATAGATGCGACAAACCAGATTGCAAAGAACGGGGCGCAGATTATCGGCGATGATCTGGGATTCAATGCCCGTGAAATATCAGCACACGCGCACAGTGCGCCGGATCACGAACCGGTGCAGGGGCGCGTTTTTTTAATCGCTGAGTTTGAAAAGATGCAATCCGGCCAGCCCTTTGTTGATGTCGAGGGGCACGTTTACACCGCATTCCGCCGTCCAATCGGTGAATGGAACTGTATGCACTTTCCCGTGCCGTTTGACACCCGCTATTCTGTCCGCCGTTATACGGATGAACAGCTGGCGGCGTGGAAAGCGGCGAACGATGCGGGCGTGGAGATCGGCGGCAAGCATTACACGATCTACCAAGCTACACAGCTGATGAGGCGGATCGAAACGGAATCGCGCCGCTGGAAGGATGCCGCGAATGCGTGTCGCCTGACAGGTGACATGGTGGGGCGGCGGGACTGCCAAAAGCGCATCAACGCACTGGGGCAGACCTATTCTGAAATCGTGCAAAAATCCGGCTTACCCTCACAACGGCAGAGAATGGCCGTAGAGGGCTTTAAGGCTGTCAAAGTAAAGTGAGGTTCACACAATGGAAAACGCTGAAATCCGGGCATCTCTGGCGGCTGTGGATGACCGCCACTTTGCCATTGTCGAAAAGGATCAGGTAATGGTCTACGACAACAGCAAGTTTTACCCTACGCCCATCCCGGTACACGATGAGAAATGGGCATACAAGCCTGAGCGCACCTGTAAGAACTGCGCCCATGCTCACCAACTCGCGCCGCATGAGTATGCGTGTGATGCTGGCGATTACGACATTGATACCCTGTCGTGTTTCCAGCCGCGAGATGAATAACGATGTCCGGGGCCTTTGGCTCCTGATATAAATTTGTCGGCATTGCAGACGATTAAATGCGATGGCGTTCCGTGCGCTGACTGGCAGCGCGTTTATAAGTCAAATGCAGAACGCGAAAGGCACAACATGGAATTTCTCAAGAATCTGTTTGCGAACGGCCCTCTGACCTATGACCAGCTTGCAGAGGCGGTCAGCAAGGCAGGCATGAATGTTGTTGACCTGTCCAGCGGCGCGTATGTTGCCAAGGACAAGTTTGACAATCGCGTGAACACTCTGACCCAGCAGATCACCGATCTGAACGGCCAGCTGTCGCAGCGTGATACTGACCTGAACGGTCTGAATGAGCAGCTTACCGCCGCCAAGAATGACGCGGCAAAGATGGCAGATGTTCAGACCCAGCTGACGGCATTGCAGGGCAAGTACACCAAGGATACCGAGGACTACCAGAAGAAGTTGACCGCTCAGGCATACGACTTTGCTCTCCGTGAGGCATCCTCCGGGCTGCATTTCTCGTCTAACAGCGCAAAGCGGGCATTTCTGGAGGACGCAAACGCAAAGGGCCTCAAGCTGGACGGCGGCAAGCTGCTGGGATGGGATGATTATGTCACCGCATACCGCACTGCTGATCCCGGCGCATTCAAAACCGAGGCCCCCGCAGATGAGGGCGGTAATGGTGGACAGGGCGGCAATCCCCCTGCTATCGTACTGCCCGCTGGCTCTGGTAAGACCGCTGGCGCAGAGGGCGGCAAGAGCCTGTTTAACTTCAATTTCGCCGGGGTGCGGCCCAATCCCGCCGAAAAATAATCCGGGCCAAATAATGATCCATAGGAGGTAAAAATCTATGGCACTGCTCAACTACGCAACCCAGTATCAGTCCGCTCTGGAGCAGGCTTATCCTTACAGCCTGTTCTTCGGCGATCTGTACGCCACCCCCAACAATGGCCGCTTCCGCTTTGTGGATGCTAAGACCATTGCCATCCCCCATCTGTCTACCACTGGCCGTGTGGATTCTGACCGCGATACCATCGCCACCGCCACCCGGAACTATGACAACAGCTGGGAGAACAAGACCCTGACCCATCATCGTAAGTGGTCTACTCTGGTGCATCCGCGCGACATTGATGAAACCAATCAGGCCGCGTCCATCACCAACATCACTCAGGTGTTCAACGAGGAGCAGAAGTTCCCGGAGATGGATGCCTACACCATCAGCACCCTGTATTCCGAGTGGGGCAAGCTGAACCATACCGCAGATGCAACCGTCCTGTCTGTGGCTAATGTGCTGTCTGTCTTTGATGACATGATGATGAACATGGACAATGCCCGCGTTCCCGCTGCTGGCCGTGTCCTGTACGTCACCAACGAGGTCAAGAAGATGCTGAAGAACGCCGAGCAGGTGCAGCGTTACATTGATGTCGGCAAGAAGAACGCAGACATTGACCGCACTGTTTCCCGCATTGATGAGGTCAAGATCATCGGCGTTCCCTCTACCCTGATGAAGTCCAAGTACACCTTCGACAAGGGCTATAAGGTCGCTGCTGATGCTGACCAGATCAATATGCTGCTGGTGCATCCGAGTGCTGTCATCACCCCTGTTTCCTACTCCTTCGCCACTCTGGATGCCCCCTCTGCTGTGACTGAGGGCAAGTACATCTACTTCGAGGAAAGCGATGAGGACGTGTTCATCCTGAACAACAAGTCCGATGCTCTCCAGTTCAACGTCACCGCCCACGCCTGATCTGAGCGGGCCGCAAACACTAAGAGGTAATGCCAATGGTAAGTTATCTGACGTATGAGCGATATAAACAGCTGGGCGGCACACTGGACGATACAGCGTTTACGCTGGCAGAGTTCAAAGCCCGGAAAAGGGTGGACTACCTGACTGCATCGCGTGTGCAGAAGATGGCGAACGTGCCAGAGGCCGTTACCCTTTGTGTTTTTGCGCTCATCGGGCTGGAAACGTCCATCGGTGCAGAATCGCAAATCAGCTCCCCGCTGGTTACGTCCTACAACACTGATGGATATTCGGAAAGCTACGGCAACATTCCCACCATCGCGGAAAGCGATGCCATTATGAACAAAACGGTGCGCACATATCTGACTGATGAACGAGACGATAAGGGCACACCGCTTTTGTATAGGGGGGTGTACGGCTGATGCGTGGATGCACAGAGGTCATTACCCTGCTGAATGCACAGGTAGACCCGGATACCGGGTATGACGTTTACACGCCTACCAAGATAACGGGTGTATCGTGGTACAGCACGGCAGCGGCTACTGTCACCACGTCCGGGCTACTTGCTGCGGATCAGTACACAGTAAGGATACCTGTCGATGCTGATTTTTCCGGGAAAGGCTATGTCAATCCGATTGCGTACAAAACGGCAGACCCCGCTAAAAGTTTCACTATTCAGCGTGGGGATGTGATTGTACGCGGCACGATTGACACGCCATCCCGGATTACAGCGGCAGACCTTTCCCGACTGATCGGCAGCGATGGTTCGTACATCGCATTTACGCCGCCTGATCCGACAGCTACCACGGTGGACGCTATCACGCCCGCCAGTGTCCAGCAGACGTGCCCAGACGTGTTCACGGTGTTATCTATCACGGATAACCGTAAAGCCCCCCATGCGCAGCATTGGAAGGTGATCGGAAAGTGAGTTACACCGTCATCAATGCCCGTTTTAACTTCGGGCGATCTGTCAATGACCTGTTGAGAGCCAGAAACCTTGAAAAGGGCGGCAAGGTACAGCAGGCCATTGATAATTCCGTTATTGCGTGGAATGTGCAATATGTTCCGTGGAAAACGGGAACGCTTGCAAAAAGTCCGTATCGTGCATACACCCCCGGTAAAGTCGTATACGAGGGGCCGTATGCACGATACCTCTATTATGGTGAGGTCATGGGGCCGAACATCCCCGTGTTCGATGACGATAGCGGAGAACCTACACGGTTCTTTTCGCCGCCGGGTATGCCGAAACACCTCACGGGCCGCAAGCTGAAATACGACACCAGCACAAACCCTCTCGCGGGTTCGTTCTGGAACGAGCGCATGAAAGCGGATCACATGAACGATATTTTGACGGAGGCGAAGCGGTATGCCGGAATTAAATAGCACTGAACAGCTGCGTTTGTGGTTTCGGAAATGCCCCGCCATCCAAAACAAGAATCGTTTTCGGGTCAACTTTCTTTCGGAAAGCCCTACGGAGTATGCGATCTATTCCGTACCGTCCGAAATCAGAACGCATGAGAACATCATCGGCGAAACCGTTCTGGATGATATTCAGGTGCAGAATTTCATTTTTGCATCGAAAGAATCTTTCGGCCCTGACATTCAGCAGAGCCTTGCAAATCTGGGCTTTTATGATGAAGTTATGGCGTGGATTTATCAGCAGAATACGGTTCAGAACTTCCCGGATATTCGGGAAGGCCGGGTAAAGTCCATCGTTCCTACGCTGACTGCATACCCCGTTGAAGTTGGTAGCGGGGCTGCTAAATATCAAATCCAGCTGAAAATGACTTATAGGAGGAAATAAAAAATGGCTAATAAGGTCGAGCGCAAATATCTTGCGCACTTCATTGATGCCTCTTTCGGTAATGGCAGTGCCACCCCGAACTACGTCCGTCTGGGTGCCGATCTGGAGGAGTATAACCTCGATCTGAACCCCGACATCGAAGTGTCTAAGAACATCCTCGGTGACGGCACTATCAAGCACAACGGCTACGAGCCTCAGTCCAGTGTGGATACTTTCTACGCTGTCACCGGTGATCCGCTGTTTGAAACTCTCAGCGACATCGCCAATGAACGCAAGACCGGCGATGACTGCAAGACTACCGCTGTCGATGTTCTGATGACTGATAAGGGTGTTGTCACTTGGGCATACCGTGAGGATGTCATGGTGGTTCCCACCAGCATGGGCGGCGATACCAGCGGCGTTCAGGTTCCGTTCAGCGTCTACTACTGCGGTAATCGTACCAAGGGTACTTTCGATTTGACCAAGAAAACCTTTACCGCAAACACCGTGTCCAGCGTTAAGGCGTAATCACCGTTTTATGCTGGGGGCGTGGCCTGAAAGGGCTGCGCCCCATTTTTATTTGTAAAGGAGATTCACTATGTCTGATGAAATCAAAACCACCGATACTATGGAAATCGTTGTCGATGACGGTATGCGGGATGTCCGCATCCGCAATCTGAAAGGTGAGCAGATCGGTCTGTTCAAGTTCCGGCCCACTGACATGGGCATTATTGACCGCTATAACAAGCTGGTCAAAGACTTTGACGCTATCACCGAGCCGCTGGCAGATGTCAGCATCAAGGCTGATGGCACTGCGGAAAGCGAACTGGACACCAGCAAGCTGAACGAGGCGGAGCAGCGTCTGTATGCCGCCTGCGATGAGATGTTCGGCGGTAACATGAGTGAGGCATTCTTTGGTAAGATGCACCCGTTTTCCCCTGTCAATGGCGTGTTTTTCTGCGAAACCGCGATCTCTCAGGTCGGTAAGTTTATCGGCCAGCAGTTTGGTCAGGAACTGAAGAAGATCAACACCCGCGTGGAACGCTACACAAAGAAGTACGCGGGCAAGGGCCGTGCATGATCGGGCAACTCCCGGAAAGTCTTTCTGTATCCGGCGTTGAGTACGGCATACGGACGGACTTTCGGGATGTTCTTTCCATTTTAGAAGCATTCAATGACCCGGAACTGGAAAACAGCGAGCGTGTGTACGTTTGCCTGTTTATCCTGTTCCGGGATTTTGATGCAATCCCCCCGGAACACTATGAAGAAGCGTTTAAGAGGGCCTTGTGGTTTATTGACTGCGGGGCTGATCCTGACCAGAAAACGCCAAAAACAAAGCCCCGGACGATGGACTGGGAACAGGACGAAAATATTCTGTTCCCGGCGGTCAACCGGGTAGCTGGCCGGGAAGTTCGCGCTCTGCCGTATCTCCATTGGTGGACGTTTTACGGATACTTTATGGAGATTCAGGAGGGCGTTTTTTCTCACGTTCTCAGCCTCCGCCAGAAAAAGGCATCTGGTAAGAAGCTGGAAAAGTGGGAGCGGGATTTCTGGAATGCGAATAAGGACATCTGCGAGTTGAAAACGAAACTCACGGCAGAAGAACAGGCCGCAAAAGATCGCCTTAATGCTCTACTCGGTTAAAAGGTGGTGAAGCAATGGCCGAACATTCTGACGGTTCTATCGTAATTGATACCGAACTGGATCAATCCGGGTTTGAGGCGGGTAGCAAGGAACTGTTGCAAGCCATTCAATCCCTAACTTCTGAGATTAAACAGCTTAACGCGCAATTCGGCTCTGCATTTGCCAACACAAGCAAGGCGGCAGATGATTCCAGTAGTCGGGTTCAGCAGCTGGAGGCTCAGGTAACACAGCTCCAGTCGCAAGTGGACGGTCTGAACACTGCACTGGAAAACATGGAAAATCAGATGAACAGTGCGGAGGATAGTAACCTTTCCGGGGCGTTTGATACGACTGCCGCCAAGCAGTCTGTGTCTGATCTCCAGAAAGACCTCGATTCTTTGACATCTGACCTTTCCAGACTGGAATCCTCGGCGGATAAGGCCATGGGCGTAACAACTACGCCTTTGGAACGCTTTAATGAGCTGGCGGATTCCATGCAGCAGCGAATTGACGATCTTTCGGATAAGCTGGAGGAACTTGCAGATTCTCAGGTTCCAACGGATGATTATGCGTGGACTACGCAGGAAATCCAGAAAGCCGAAACCGAACTGGACAAGCTGATGGCGAAACAGGATAAGATGGATGCCACCGGGGTAAAGCATTCCTCTAAGGCATACCAGAATCTCCAGTACGACATTGACCAGACCAAGCGCAAGATCGAAGATTTGAAAGCTACACAGCAGATCCTCACCGACAACGGGGAGGATTATGTTTCAGGCGCGGATACCGAACAGTATGCCCAGTATTCCGCTCAGCTGGAAGATGTGCAGGCGAAGTACAATGACCTTTGTGCCATGGTGGATAAGTTCTTTGCCAAAAACACTTCTGTTTTCTCCGCACTGGGAAAGATGATCGGCTCTGCCTTTATTGCGGCAAAGGATACCGCTGTTGCCTGTATCCAGCGCATTGCTGGCGAGGTCAAAGACCTTACGGGCAGAGGCGTTTCGCTGCTCTCCGATCAGGTGAAAAAGGCGGCAGCGTCTTTTGTTGGGCTGAACAAGGGTTCTAAGTCGGCAAACGCGGGCTTTGGAACCAGCCTGAAAACTATTCTCAAGTATACATTTGGCATTCGTTCTCTGTTTGTGCTTGTGAACAAGCTGCGGGCGGCACTGGTGGCCGGATTCGGTAATCTGGCGCAGTATTCCAGCTCTACCAACAAGGCTATTTCGTCTATCACATCTGCTCTTACGCAGCTGAAAAACAGTCTGGCATCGGCGTTTGACCCGATTTTACAGGCAGCAGCCCCGGCCCTTACCTACCTTATTAGTAAGCTGGTAGAGGCCATTTCTTATATCGGGATGTTTACGGCAGCACTGTCTGGGCAGAAGGTCTATAAAAAGGCAACATCCATCCAAGAGGACTACGCCAAGTCGCTGGACAAGACCTCTAAATCCGCAAAGGATGCAAAGCGGCAGCTTGCCAGCTTTGACGAGTTGAATGTGCTGTCTGATAAGTCCACGAAAAAGGATGACGGGTCTGTTGATCCCTCCCAGATGTTTGAAGAAGTTCCCATTGATACCAGTGTGACCGACTTTGTGGATCGTCTGAAAAAGGCTTTTGCCGATGGCGATTTCACCGGGCTGGGCAAGATCATCGGTGAAAAAATCAATGCAGCTTTCCAGAGCATCAAGGACTTTATTGACTGGGATAACGTGGGCGGCACGATCACAAAATGGGTGAACGCGCTCTGTGATACCATCAATTCGATGGTGGATACCATCGACTGGGATTTAATCGGTAGCACGTTTGCATCCGGCGTGAATACCATCGTCAACACGATGCACCTGTTGCTGACTGGCATCGACTGGGAGAACATCGGCAAGGCCATTGCAACGGGCCTCAATGCCGCCATCCGGGATATTGATTGGGCGAAACTCGGTCAGACCCTCGGCGAGTATTTCGAGGCAAAGTTGGATGTGCTACACGGTGTTATTACCAACTTCAACTGGCGCGGCCTCGGTGCAGCAATCGGTACTGCCCTTACAAATGCCTTTGCAGCAATCGACTGGGGCAGGGCGGGCGAAACCCTGTCCTCCTACGTCAAGGGGCTGTTGGACACGTTCAGCTCTGCGGTTGAATCCTTTGACTGGTTTGCACTGGGCGAGGACATCCGAAAGTTCCTTGTGGGCATCGACTGGGGCGGTGTTGTCAGCAGCGCGGTAGAGGCTTTCGGCGCGGCTTGTGGCGCTATTGGCAGTCTGGTCATCGGGTTCCTCAAAGAGCCTTGGGAAGAAGCTGTCAAGTGGTGGAAGAATACCGCCTATGAGGATGGACAGTTTACCATTCAAGGGCTGTTTGAGGGTATCAAGAAAGCACTTTCCAATGTCGGCACATGGGTCATGGATAACATCTTCAAGCCCTTGTGGAACGGCATTTGCAGCGCGTTTGACATCCACTCGCCATCTAAGAAAATGGCCGAACTCGGCGGCTATATCATGGAAGGTCTGAAAAATGGCATCACGGGCGGTATTACCGCTGTCGTAAACGCGATAAAAGACCTCCCCGGCAACATCGTAACGAAGCTGAAATCCGTGAACTGGATTCAGCAGGGCAAGGACATCATTGGCAACATCTACAACGGATTTGTTGCGATGAAAGATAAGCTCCCCGCTGCGATCAAGACCATCGGCGATAATGTGGTAACAAAGCTGAAAGGCATTGATTGGCTGGCGGCTGGCAAGGCAGTTATCGGATTCATCTATAACGGCTTTGTCGCTCTCCAGACCAAGCTACCGGATGCGCTGAAAACCATCGGAAACAACGCCGTCACCAAGCTAAAGGGCATCGACTGGCTGACAGCTGGTAAGGCCGTTATTGGATTCATCTATAACGGATTTGTTGCTCTCCAAACCAAGATTCCCGCCGCGCTGAAAACTATCGGCGATTCGGCTAAGAAGAAGTTTACGGACATCGACTGGCTGGGCGTTGGTAAAAACGTCATCCTCGGTATCTACAACGGTATCCAGAACACGCTGAAACGGCTGTCTGAGGCTGCTGGTAAGGCATCCAACTGGCTGATTAACGCATTCAAGGATGCGCTGGGTATCCATTCCCCGTCTACCGAGGGCGCAGAACTGGGCTATTGGTTTGATGCTGGTGTGGCGCAAGGTATTGTCAACAATTCCGGGATGGCTGAGGATGCGGCTGGTGACTTAGGTTTGGCGGTCTACACTGGTGCGGATGACGCATTGGACGGTAAGGGCACACTGCTCGGCGAGGGCTTTGTGGATGAAACTGTCGGTGCACTGAAAAACAACATGAACCGCATCTCGGATGCACTTTCTAGCGGTGACGGTTTGACCAACATCAAGGGCATCATTGACGCGGTGCAGTCTGGTGACTGGGCTACCGTTGCGAAAAATGTTGCGCTGGGTCTGTTTAACAGCATGGATAAGAATTTCCGTACCAACGTCACCGGGTTTGTCGCTGATTCTCTGGAGGCTCTGAATAAGGGCTATGAGGAACAGGGATATGTCGGTATGGCAAAGGCTGCGTGGAACATCATCTCTGGACTGAAAGATAACCTGTCCACCTCCGGCAATACCAATATTCTGGTAGAGGCTGGCAAGGGCATGGTGAACAGCATCACGGACGGCGTGGACGGTGGTCTGCCTGATCTCTGGTCGCTGATTTCCAGCATTCCCGGAAAGATTCTGGAACTGCTGTCGGGCGGCTTTGGGCAGTTGAAACAGTGGGGCGGTCAGTTTATTGACTGGCTCACGAATCTGTTCAAGGGCGGCTCTGGTAGCATTCAGACCAACACGGGTAATATGCTCCAGAACATCGGTAATACGTTCAAGAATTTCTTTAACGGAACTTCTCAGAACGGCAGCTCGTTCATTCAGAATCTGGGGAACACGCTCAAGAATGGGCTGGGCAATATCCAGAACAATTCCTCTGGGCTGCTGAACGGCATCAAGAATTTGTTTAGCAACGGATTCAACAATATCGCATCCAATGCAGGAAATCTCTGGAACTCTGTCAAGGGATTTTTCAGCAATGGATTGTCCGGCGTGGCATCTAATGCGGGGTCGATGCTCTCCAACATCGGCTCGGTGTTCAGCAACGGATTCTCTAATATAGCATCCGGCGCATCGGGTCTGTTCTCTAAACTCGGATCGTTATTTAGCGGCGGGCTGTCTGGCATCGCATCTACTGTTGGCAATAGTCTGTCCGGCATTGCTGGTTCTGTCGGTTCCACACTGGGCGGTATCGCCTCTACCGTAGGCGGTGGTCTGTCTGGCATTGTTGGCTCTGTCGGTTCCACGCTGGGCGGTATCGCCTCTACCGTAGGCGGCGGTCTGTCCGGGCTGGTAGGAACTATCGGCGCGGGCATGGGCAGCATTGGCGCTACGGTGAGTGGCGGACTGGGCGCACTGGCATCCGGTGCGGCTGGATTGGCTGGCTCCGTGGGTACTGCCCTCAGTGGCGCAGTAGCTACCGCTGGCACGGCTCTGGGTGGTCTGGGTACTACCCTTGCAGGATTGGCAACGGCGGGCGGGCCTGTTGGCCTCGCAATCGCTGGTGTCGGTGCGCTGGGTGTTGGTCTGGTGACTGCCTATAACAAATGCGATTGGTTCCGGGATGGCGTAAACAATGCGTTTAATGCTGTCAAGAACACGGTCACAAATGTCTGCAAGGGCATCGGTAACGCTGTCAGCGGAATCTGGGATGGCGCAAAAAAAGTGGTTTCCGGCGCGGTCAATGTCGGCAAGAACATCGTAACGGGCATCGGTACGGGCATTAAAAATGTCGCATCGGGTCTGTGGAACGGTGTGAAAAAAGTCGGCTCTGGCATCGTGAACGGCTTTAAGTCGTTCTTTGGCATCCATTCTCCCTCTCGCCTGATGCGGGATGAGATCGGCGAAATGCTGCCTCCCGGCATCGAAAACGGCATCGTTGCGGCTACTCCTGATCTTATCAAGGGCACACAGCAGCAGATGGAGAAGGTGGTTGATGCAGCGCAGTCCACGCTGGCGCAGGCTGATACCAGCACCATCGGCTCCGAAACGCCTACTCTGGATTACACCGGGGATGTTGTTTCGGACAAGTTGGATGGTATGCTGTCCGATTTCTCCAGCAAGATCGAGGACAGTTTTACTACCCTGATTGACCGTCTGAACAGTATCGCAGACCGGGTGGCATTTGTCACTCCGCAGGCTGCAACTGGCACGGTTATGCCGTATGATGTCGCCGCGAAAGCGACAAACGGCGGCACGGCTACACTGGGCGATACCATCGCATCGTCCAACGAGGAACTGGGTTCTGTTGTGATCCAGTCCGTTACCAACGCCACCTCCGCGATTGTTGATGCAATCCAGAAGTACAGCGGGGCTACCGTAAATCTGGATGCAAACGGTATCACGGATATGGTGATTAAGGAAATCAACCGCAGAACTCGTGCGCAGGGCAGTTCCCCGCTGATCGGGTAAGAAAGGAGGGCGTAAAGCTATGGCGGTTCCTATGTTTGTCGTGAACGGTCACGACTATGCAAAGCTGATTACTGAGTTGAAACCCTCCCGGAACGATGTTGATTCTGACGGTAGCGGACGCAATCTGCTGGACGGTCTGATGTACCGTTCGCGGCTTGCGACAAAGCGCAAGTGGTCGATCATGTTTGGCCGTCTGGACGCTAAGACCATGATGCAGCTGGAGAATGATATGTACAGTGGTAAGGACTATATCTCTATCACCCTGCTGGATGCCCGTGTCAATCGCGGCGTTATCAGCAGCTATTATTTCTCCACCATCAATGAAGGTGTGCAGCGCAGCATCAATGGCGAAACGTACTACGATGGCGTGACGTTTGACATCATCGAGAGGTGACGGGATGAGAGGTAGATCGAACCTCTGGGCGAAACTGGCGGCGCGAGGCCGCTTTCGCACAGAAGCAAAGCTCGTTTCGGGCGGTAAGGATTACACCACCATCTCCGCTCCGATAATCGTGCGAAAGTTGATGGCACAGCCGATGGCGGTAGGTAGCTGCATCGCAGCTACACTGTCCGTGTCGGTGCTGACTACGGATCGAATCGAAAGCCCGGTCAAGATCATGGCCCGGATCACTGACGATGAAGCGTACAGCGAATGGGCCAGCTTTGGCACATTCTTCATCAACCAGCGCGATGATTCCCAGCACAATGGTCTGGTAACGCTGGATTGCTATGACGCTATGCTCATGGCAAATACTCCGTATCTGACCAGCGCGGATGATGCGCTGGTGTGGCCCCGGCCCATGATTGACGTTGTAGAGGACATCGCCGCCCGGTTAGATGTCGGCATTGACCCCCGCACAAAGATCAATACCGGGGCTGATTACATGATTCCGAAACCGTCTACGGACAAAACAATGCAATCTTTACTGGTTGATATTGCGGTCTGTCACGGCGGCAACTGGATCATAACCGAGGACAATTTGCTCCGGCTTATCCCTCTGACATCGGCAGCGGATGAAACATACCGCCTGATTGATGAGGATTTCAACGTCATCAAGGCAGCAGACGGTAGCACCATCGTTTACAAGGACGGCGGGGCTACCGTTATTTCTGCCGATGATTCCGGCGGCGAAACCCCGGAAAGCCCTATCGTGGCATCCTATCACATCACGGATGAACACGGTAACTCGATCATCACTCCGCAGGGCTATTATCTGGCATGGTCTAACGGCGAGGTCGTACCCGCCGATGGTGTGCTGAATGTGCCCGTGGTCTGCGGCGGTCTTACAACTGGTACATCTGTCACCCTGTCTGGCATCTCTGCTACGGCGGGCAATGACACGCTGGGAGCTGGTAACAACTCCGGGTATGTGCTGGATATTTCTTCCGACTGCCTGACGCAGAACATCGTGAATGACCTGTATGAGCGGCTGAAAGGCATCACATACAGCCCGTTTACAGCATCTAAGACGATCTTTGACCCGGCGGCAGAGCTGGGCGATAAGGTCATCATCGGCGATGCCGTGCGAAGTGTTCTGTGCGTTGAAACGCTCACCTTTGATATAGATTTCCGCGCCGATCTCAACGCCCCGAACAGCGAGGAGTTGAGCGTGGAGTATCCGTACAAGAAGGAATACCAGAAGTTGCAGCAGTCGCTGGCATCCCTCGACAAGTCTGTGAACAAGTCGATTGATGACCTGACCGATAAGGTCAACAGCGGCAGCGGTGAAACTGGCACTCTGGCTGCACAGCTGGAGGCTGAGATCATCCGGGCTGGACAGGCAGAACTTGCACTGTCGGATCAGATCAAGGCGGAAAAGGATCGAGCCGAGAAAGCCGAAAAGCAGATTCTGGAGGACGTGGCTGCTGGCTACACCACAAAGGGCGAACTGTCGGATGCACAGACTGCGGTGGATCAGAAGTTTACCGATGTGCATACCGAAATTGAAGGAATCAAATCGAAGCTGGACATCATGGGGCCTTATAAAATGGTCGGTGGACGGCTCTGTTTTGTAACAAAGAAAAAAGCCTGATGGCTAAGAGGAAAGGATGGTGATGCCTATGATTGTCTAAATCATTCCGCAAAAATCTTTAACAGGAGGTTTTTATGGCAGATAAACGAATCCAAGATTTTGCAACGCTGGCAGAGGCAGCGGACGATGACCTGATTCTGGTATCGTCCAGCGGTGAAACCTATAACATCAAGGTTTCCACCCTGAAAGCCGCTGTGTCTGCCGCATTGCGGTCTACTCTGGACAGTCTTTCTACGGACAAGGCGGATAAAACCACCGTGAACACTCTGAACCAGAATTTCACGAACTTTGTCAAGGACACCAACACCGCGCTGGCTGGTAAGGCAAGCACGGATTCCGTGTCCACCCTTAATACCACGGTGGAAGGGCTGAAAAAGACCAAAGCTGATGCGTCTACTGTGTCCGCTCTGAACGGCACTGTGGAAGGGCTGAAAACGTCCAAGGCAGACACATCTACCGTCACCAAGTTACAGCAGAGCATTGACGGTCTGGGCCTTGTTATTAAGGACGGCAAGCTCTGCATCAAGATCAAGAAGGAGGTTTCCTAATGGCTACTAAGAAAAATGCTGCTGCGGTTCAGACCGCTACCGAGGACGAAGCCATGACCACGGCAGAGGTTAGCACTCAGGCGGATGAGGTCGCAGAACCTATTCTGCTGGATAACACATTCAAGGATACCATGAACCAGACCAATGCACTGCTGGCTGCTATCGCGGGTCAGAACTACCCGATCACCAGCTGGAAAGCCGTGCAGAACATCGTCCGGCTGGGCCTTGCTCCTAGCGTGTTCTCTGTGGGCGATCTGTTCAAGGTCAGCAAGGGTTCCGAAACCCTGACCTTTGAAGTCGCTGGTTTCGATAGTGAAACGCTGGTGGATAAGACCAAGAAGCACAGTATGCAGCTCCATCTGCTGAACGTCTACAAGCAGATGCAGTGTGACAACACCGAGGCCCTGTATTATACCAAGGACGGTCTGGCCGCTGGCATTTACCACTTCACCCTGCTGCCCGATTATGATACCACTTACGGCGGCGGTTCTACGTTCCAGTTCCAGCTGACCAAGCCTGTTCCCGCTGGCGGTATCCTGACGTTCCCGTGGGGCTGGAATACGCAGGCCAGCACGACCAAGATCAGCAGCTACACCAAGGTGACGGACACGGATGCAATCGAAACCGTGCCCGTTTCTCTGGGCGCGGGCGGCACTGATCTGGGCACGGCAGACGGCAAGACCGAGAACATGAACCACACCCACCGCATCCGCTACGGCTCTAACAACTGGTCTGAATCCGCGATCCGCCAGTGGCTCAACTCTGACGGTGCGGCTGGTACGTTCTGGGTTCCTAAGACCGTCTTTGACCGCCCTCCCACATGGAATAGCTCTATGGCGGGCTGGATGAACGGCATGGATGCTGACTTCCTCGAAGTCATCGCCCCGGTCAGACTGACCACCGCCCGGAACAACGTCAACGAGGGCGGCGGCAGCGATGTGACCATCGACAAGTTCTACTTCCCCTCCCGCCCGAACCTGTACATGGGCAAGGAAAACAACATTGATGAAGGCCCCGCATGGCAGCGTTATTCCGCTTACAGCGACAAGGATGCCGCCAATACTGACGCGGATTCTGCCCGCGTCAAGCGGCTGAACGGCAATCCGCAGTGGTATTGGATCAGAACGCCGAACACTGGCTACGCGAACCATGTGCGCTATGTCAACACTGACGGTTCTCTGTACAACGGCATTGCGAACTACGGCAATGGCGGCGTGGCCCCGGCTTGTACCATCGCTTAATCTTACCAATCCGCGCCGACAGGCGCGGACATTCAGTTAATCTAAAGTAAAGGATGAATCTATTATGGCAGTAGTCGCAGGGAAACGTAAAGACGGAGAACTGAAGTTCCTTACCACCAGCGCACAGCTGGCCAAGTACACGATGGATATTTGTGGCAACGAAAAAAGTTTTCCGAAAAGATACCGCTGGTGTTTTATCGGGAAAATCGTTGATGCCGCGATTGAAGTCTTTGTGGTAGCGTTCAGAGCGAACAAAGTATACGTTGAACCCGGCGACATGGATGCTGCTATGCGGCGTTTCAATCTCCAGTCCGAATCCATTGAAGCCTCTTACCAGCTTGAAGCACTGGCAAATCTGGCGTATATGATGTTCGGGCTGGAAGAAAGCCGCATCGAGTTCTGGACGAAACTCATCAACGAGAGCCGCAATAAGCTGAGAAGCTGGCGGAAGTCCGATAAAGAACGATTCATCGACCCTTATAATACAAACAACGGGGTAACGGCTATGATGCAGCCTCCGCCGAACACTGGCAACGCGAACAATGTGCGCAATGTCAACACTGACGGTTCTCTGAACAACAACAATGCGAACAACGGCAATGGCGGCGTGGCCCCGGATTGTGAGTAATGCGAGAAAGTAGTAAGTTGTGCCTATTCTGAAAAGGCCCTCCGAACCGAGTGCGCTCACACAAGGAGCCGTTATCCCAGCCGATAAAGGCGAAAACAGAACGCCGATGCTGTCAGCTTTAAGAGCTGGTACAGCTATACACGGCGGATTTTTTATGTATGGACGTAAAAACCAAAGTTTGCAGTTTTGAATCACTCTATAAGGCAATGATGATCTGCAAGTCAAATGTGCTGTGGAAAGACAGCGTAGCGGGATGGGTCAGTAATGGCTTGTCCAACTGCCTGAAACTGCACGAGGACTTGTTGACAGGCAAGTACAAAATCAGCGCATACAGTCGTTTCGTGATCTACGAGCCGAAACGCCGCGATGTCACCAGTACCCGGTTCAAGGATCGGGTTTTCCAGCGCAGCCTGTGCGACAACTATCTAACGGCAGAGGTATCCCGTTCCTTTATCTGGGATAACGCCGCCTGTATGAACGACAAGGGCACACAGTTTGCACGGAAAAGGCTGAAATGTCACCTGCAACGCTACTGGCGTAAGTACGGACTGAACGGCTACACGCTGAAAATGGACTTGCACAATTTCTTCGGCAGCACACCGCATTCCGTGGTGAAAGCCGCCATCGCAAAGCGCGTATCCGATCCGTGGGCATATAACGAGGTTTGCCGGATCATAGACAGTTTTGACCACGGGCCTGATCCTACGGTGGGCATGGGGCTGGGCAGTCAGGTAACGCAGCTAAGTCAATTAGCTGTACTGGATGACCTAGACCATTTCATCAAGGAGCAGCTTCACATCAAGTTCTATGTGCGGTACATGGATGATTTTATCCTGTTGCACCCGGATACGGCGTACTTGCGATACTGCTGGATGGAGATTGAAAAGCGGTTGCAAGCTCTGGGGCTTACGTTGAATACCCGCAAAACTCAGATAGCACCCATTAAACAGCCCATCCGTTTTCTGGGCTTCTCGTTCCGCCTGACCAAGACAGGCAAGGTAGTACAAAAGCTACTGCCGGAAAAGGTCAGCCGAGAACGCCGCAAGCTGCGAAAACTGGTCGGGCTGGCACGGGCGGGCATTATGACACGGGAACACGTTGATGACTGTTTCCAAAGTTGGAAAGCCCACGCCGAGCAGGGCGATTGCTACCATCTGATTTGCGAGATGACCGTTTACTACTTCAAGTTATGGGAGGAAAACAGCTATGGCATTCCAGTATGTTCCGCTGGCAAAGCAGGCAATCGAGCTGCGTAACACCGCCGCCGATGCTCAGGCCAAAGCCGCCACGAACGAGGCGAATCTGTATTTCGCCGCGATGATGGCGGGTATTGATCTGCCCGAAGATGAGGCTGAAACTGGCCCCGAAAACGGTATGGAGGTGGATAACAATGTCTGATATTGAGCACAGCAAGGACTTTGACAAGATCAAGAGATGGTACGACAACGGCCTGTGGAAGGTCAAGCACGTTCGTGCTGCTGTCGGCAAGAAGATCACCGCCGATGAGTTCAAGGAGATCACGGGCGAGGACTACTAAGCCCCCGCACCGTACTGAAAGGAGGTGCATAGTATGGCAATTATCGACTTTGCACGGGATGACCCGCGCATGATTACTGCCAATTTTGGACTGTCTGAGTTCCAGTGTCCGCCTACCTGTGGCTGCAATGCCCAGCTGATTGATGATGACCTCATCAAGCGGCTCCAGACCATCCGCGATAAACTGGGCGGCAAGATCAAGATTACCAGCGGATACCGCTGCATCAAGCACAATAAGTGCGTTGGCGGCGGCAAGGCAAGCAAACATCTGTATGGTGTTGCTGCTGACTGGCGGATGCAGGATCGCAGCATCAACCCGGTAGCACTGGGCATTGTGGCTACACGGTATTTCGGAGCCGTGGGCATCTACTGGTATGGGGATTCCGCCTTTGTCCATACCGATACCCGCAAGGGCAAGGCAACATGGCTCTGCACCGCTAAGGGCAAGTACGTTTATACGAGTTACCGTTCTTTCATTCTGCCCACGATCAAAAAGGGCTGTACGGGAGATGTCAACAAGTCCGCAACCCTGATGCTCCAGCGGCTGCTGGGCATCCCTGTGGATGGTAACTTTGGTATCGGTACGGAAAACGCCCTGCGGAAAGCTCAGGCGGCGCATGGGCTGACCGTGGATGGAATTTGTGGCCCCGCCAGCTGGAAAGCGATTTCCGGGGCGGATAAGTACCTGTAAGGAGGGTATGATGGAGGAGAACTTTTACAAGACCAAAGCGATTCTGTGCGCTTTGGTCGGGGCCGTTACGGGGTATCTGGGCGATCTGGCTGTCCCGTTCTATCTGCTGGTGTTGTGCAACATCATCGACTATGCAACGGGTGTCACCGCTGCACCGTACCGCTCTATCCGGCGCAGCAGCTACCGCTCCTTTCTGGGCATTCTCAAAAAGGTTATGCAGTGGCTGCTGGTGCTGGTGGGCTGGATCATGGATCAGCTGATTACTTATCTTTCTTCTGGCGTGGGCTGGAACCTGAACGGTAGCGTGGTCGTGGCCTGCGTGGTCTGCGTATGGTTGATGTGCAACGAGATCATCAGCATCATCGAAAATCTGTCTGACATCGGCGTAAAAATCCCGCCGTTCCTCATCCCGCTGGTCGATTTCGTCAAGCGCACCGCTGAGGAAAAGGGAGATTCCGCCGCTGGTAACTCTAAGGAGGGTTAATTATGGATTGGACTACTTTCTTTAAGGACGTTTGTCTGGCTTTTGTGCCTGTCATGGGTCTGTTTGCGTGTACCGCGCTGCACAGCATCGCGGATTATTTCATTGGCAAGACCAACGATACCACCACCCAGAAGTATATCCGTGAAATCGAGGAGGCCATCATCAAAGCGGTTCGGACGGTGGCACAGACCTACACGAAGAAGCTGAAAGCGCAGAACGCATTCGGCGAGGCAGAGGAAAAGATTGCAAACCGCAAGGCCATCGAGGTGGCCCGTGCATCCCTGTCCTCTGGGGCGGTCAGTTACATCTCCAAGACCTACGGCGATGTTGACACGTTCCTGCTGAACGGCATCGAATCCACCCTGAACGCCATCAAGGACGCAAAGAAGAACTGAGCATCTGCCCCCGGTGAGCCTAACCAGCCCGCCGGGGGCTTTTTCTGTTTTCCTAACATTCCGCCTAACATTGACCTAACATCTAACGTCCGTGTTAGAATCGCGCCTAACATCTAATATTTTTGTTATGTCGTGTGTTAGGTGTGCTTTTTGACGGTAAATCGTTTTATTGTTTGCACTTTAACATTCTAACATCATTTTGTAAAAATATTGAAATTTTAATGATTAGGGAAAACACCCACTGCCTACGATGCCTAAATCCGTATGTCTATACGCGCGGGCGCGTGAGATGTTATTGAGCAGAAAACTAAACAAAATCTTTCTTTTTCTATTGACATGAGCAGAAAAATGAACTATAATCATGCCAGAACCCCAAAATTGAGCAAAAAACCGAACGAAAGGAAGATGACCCATGCTGTTCTACCGCCTCATGTGCTTGTGGATGCCGGAATACCATGCCCGGTGTCTGGCGCAGTTCCCGGACACAATGCTGTTTCTGGTTCTGCTGTTCTTGTCGCTGTGTGCGCTGTACTATTACAGCCCGTTTCAGCGCACCTATCCGCTGGATCGGCTGCTGAACGATGCTACCCGCTGGCTGGATAAGGTGTTTCTGGAATGATGCCGCCGTACAAGAACAGCGAGTATTACACCGATTGGACGGCTTACAAGGCCATTCAAAATATAGAAAGGAAGTCTACTATGTTTATTGCTCCCGTAAAGAATCCCCTCCCCGGTCAGGTGTACGAAGCCACCTCGACCAACGGCAACACCTTCACCGTGCTGGTGCTGGCAGCATCTCAGGATGATACCGTCAGCACTACCCGCGTCTACGATCAGCCCCGGCTCATCAACAGCCAGAACATTCGGGTGAACAATCGCATGATGTACGTTGACCCGTCCAAGATGGGCTTTGCCCAGAACGCAAACCTGACTGGCCTTATTGGTACGTTGCCGCCGGAAGATATGATTAAGGTTCGCCGTGCTATGGTGTCCATCTACAATCTGGGCACGGCTGCGGCAGATGTTCCCGCCATCCCGGATGCCCCGGCTCCTGTCGTGGAAAAGCCCGTGGATAAGGTGGAAAACAGCGACAAGACGCGCATCAACGCTCTGGAAAAGGAACTGGCCGAATCTAAGGCGCAGGCAGAGCAGTACAAGCAGGAAAGCGATGAATACGCGGAAAAGATCGAGTTTGCGAATGCTGACCGCGACATCGCTAAGGAAATGCTGAAAAGAGCGCAGGATGAACTGGAATCTCTGAATAAGGAGATCGCCGCCATCACTGCTGAATCCGCTACCTACTCTAAGCTGCTCCATGAGCTGCTGGACAAGCTCATGCAGAAATAATAGTATTTGGAGGTTTTACCATGAACAACGAAAGCATTCAGAATCTTCACGCAGGCGACCACTTCAACTTTAAGGGGCTGGAGTGGGTAGTCCTCGACCCGGACAAGGAGGGCGGTGTTCTCGCCGTCACCGCTGACATCTGGAAGCGCAATGTGCCGTTTAATCGGAAGTATTTTGACGGCTGCAACAACTGGTGCAAGTCTATTCTCCGCGATGATTTGTACGAGTTGAAGCAGGAGATCGGCGTGGACAATCTGCTGCCGCACACTGTCGATCTGGTAGCCGATAACGGCGATAAGCTGTATGGTACGCTGGATGAGATGGTTTTCCTGCTGACCTGTGACGAATATCGCAAGTACCGCGATGTGATGCCCCGGTATGATAGCTGGATTTGGACGTGTACCCCGTGGATCACGACTAACACTGGCGGCGCGGGCGGTGTGCGCGGTGTCGGCACTGACGGTTCTCTGAGCAGCATCAGTGCGAACTACGGCGGTGGCGGCGTGGCCCCGGCTTGCATTTTCAATCCCCAGAATCTTAAATTGCGCCGACAGGCGCAATTCGTGGAATCGCCTACACAGGACGATTGAGCGGAGGATCAGCGCATGAGAGATACATTTTGGAAAGTGATCGTCACCGTGGCCCTGATCGTGGTTCTGACCTTTGGCGCGGGTCTGTTCATAGTGCAGGGTGCGAAAAATACCGCTATTTCCTACGAGGAACAGGTAGCCGCTGCCCAGTCTGATATTCAGGTGCAGGAGAAACGCCGCTCAGACCTCATCCCAAATCTGGTTGAAACGGTCAAGGCATACGACAAACACGAATACGATACCCTTATGGCCGTTATCGCGGCGCGTGGCAGCAGTTCCGATGCCGCTGTGTCCGAGATTACTACCCAGATTGCAGCCGTGGCAGAGGCTTACCCGGAACTGCAATCCGCTGACAACTATCGGGAACTGATGAACGAGTTGGCAGTCACCGAAAACCTGATTGCAAATTACCGCTCTGACTATAACCGCACTGTCAAGAGTTATCGTCAGTATGTTCGCCGTTTTCCCAATAGCACGTTTTTGAGCCTGACCGGGTATGAGGTACAAAGCTATGCGCTCTTATCGTTCAACGTATCGGAGGATGCTCCGTCTGTCGGAAACCTCTTTGGAGATTAACGGAATCGAGATCACGTTCCGGGAGATTCTGGCAAGTGCCGTTATTGTGCTGGCGATGCTGATTCTGGGCACGGTCATTTCTGGCAGCATCAAGCAGAGGGCAATGGAGCGCAAGCAGGAGTATACCACCGCGATTGACATTTCTTCTGAGGATCGGTTTGCCTATGGGCTGCGGACAGACGTTGGACGGGCTTTCTGTTATGGCACACTGTCCTCCGTGGATACGGTATCGGAGGATCAGATCGGCGGGCCGTATATGTACATTTACCGCGAGGAACAGCACTACAATATGCACACTCGCACGGTAGTACATACAGATGGCAAGGGTCACACATATACTACCACGGAAATCTATTATTCGTGGGATTATGCTGGCTCTGACACATGGCACTCCCAGACAGTGCATTTTCTGGGCAAGGATTTTGACTACGGGCAGATAGATATGCCCGGTAGCGAATATCTGACCACAAAATACAGGGGTAGCAGCGTTCGCTTTGAATACTATATCCGGCCTGTGGAGTACACGGGCACGATGTATGCCACGCTCACCGGGCACACGATTCAAGATGCCGCGTTCCACGATGGCACGGATATTGACCAGACGCGGGAACTCCTGATGTCCGGCGCAGATGGCTGGGCGGTCATCTTCTGGATAGTCTGGATCATCCTCACAGTGGCGGCGGTGTTCGGCTTCTGTACGCTGGAAAACGACTGGCTGAAATGAGCATACAGCCCGCAAAGGTATCCGCTTTTGCGGGCTTATTTTGAAAGGGGTTTTACCTATGGCTGTAAAAATTATCAAGGGTGATCTGCTCAACTGCGGGGCGGACATCATCTGTCACCAGACTAACTTTTTCGGCATGATGGGCGGCGGCGTGGCCGCATCCATCTGGAACAAGATGTTGGATCAGCAGGACAGAAAGGAATACTGTACCCTGTGCCACGATATGCGCGGCAGTCTGCTGGGCAGCGTCCAGATGCTCGCCCATCATGGCAAGCCGTATGTGGCGAACCTGTTCTCCCAGATGGCAGAGCCGGATAAGTTCGGCAGTCTGACCGACTACCGCAAGCTGCGCCGCTGTCTGCACGAGGTCAAGATGTTCGCAAAGCGGCGCGGCTACACGGTGGCGATGCCCGGATTTCTCGGCTGCGGCATTGCTGGTGGTAACTGGGATGAGGTGTATAAGATCATTCTGGAAACCTTTGAAAAGTACCCGCTGGACGTGTTTATTGTGTTCCTGCCCGGTATCACAATCCCCGGTGAGTACACGGTGGAACTGTGGAAGGAACGCTGTGACCCGGTTCTGCACGAGTATCAGAGCCGCGTCAGCTTTGTCACTGGTCTGCCCAGTTTGGATGAAGCAACGGCCTATGTGCAGCGATACATTGCCGAAAACAATGACGGGGTAAACGTGTTCAAGATCATGGATTCCAAGAACCAGCAGATCAAGACGTTTTACCGGGATGGCAATGGAAAGGTGGTACAGGGATGATCTGTGGCCAGTGCTTGCACAAGCCCGTGTGCGCCTATTGCAAGAATGAGGATTCCGATGCAGCGAAAGCCCTTACTGAGTGCAAGGACTTTCTGGGCTGGATTTCTACGGAAGAACGGCTCCCCGATGAACAGCCCCGGCGTGAGTTCTCTGATAATCCGAATATCAAGGCATCTGAGTTTTGCGTAGTAACCACGGGTGCATTTGACTGTTACGATTTGGATGTTCGGCGCACAGTAAACGGCCAGTTTAACCCCTATATCACGCCTGTTACGCATTGGCTCAAGGGCTTGCGACTCCCGTATAAGATTCCCGGCCATAAGTTTATGCTGCTGACGAATACTCAGCGGGAAGTTTCTGCCCAGTGTCGTGACCATTGCACCGGATGTCGGGTGCGCGGGCTGTGTATGTATTCTGGATTCTTTGGTATCAAACAGACCGCAAAGGAAAGGGGCTAAAGATGAAGCAGAAAACCCTGTACACCTGTGAAGTCTGCCATACGGACTACAATGACCCGGACAAAGCTACCCAGTGCGAGAACAGCCATTCTTTGACTGAATCCGTTGTATCCTGTAAGTTTCTCCCTTACTGCGAATACCCTGACCGCATACAGGTCAAATTCAAGAATGGAAAGCGGATCGAGTATAAAAAGGTTTCGGGGGTGTTGTAACGCATGAACACTGACCTGATTAGCCGCTCCGACCTCATGCGGCGGCTGGAACGTAAAAAGTGCAGCGTTCACGACAAGGCATACACGGACGGATTCAACGATGCAATTCTCCGGGTGCGGTCAATGGTAAACGGCGCGGTAGCGTGTCCGACTACCGATTGGAAAGCGGTTCTGACCGATGGACTGCCGCCCTTGAATGACAGGCAGACCGTATCCGATCAGCTGATGCTCACGATTTGGTATAAGTCTGTTATCGGTAGCTGGGAATCTGTTGTTGACTTTGGCTATTACAGTTCTGTATCGGGCTGGCTTAGTGCCACTAAGGAACCCTTGACATCCGATCTGCGCGTGAGCCATTGGGCAGAGGCCCCGGAACCCGCAAAGGAGGCGTTGATTCCATGAGTATGCAAATGTCCACCCTGCGTAGAGCAATCGCGATTGATTTTGATGGTACGATCTGCACCAACGCCTTTCCTGACATCGGGGAACCGAACTGGGATATTATCGAGGCCGCACTGGAGGAACAGCGGCGCGGTGCAGGGCTGATTCTCTGGACACTCCGAGAGGGCGAGTTCCTGAACCGCGCACTGGATGCTTGCAAGAGATGGGGCCTACACTTTGACGCGGTGAACGATAGCCTCCCGGATTGGATCGCGGCATGGGGCAACGATCCGAGAAAGGTAGCAGCAGATGAATACTGGGATGACCGGGCCGTTGAAATCCGGGGCAGCACGTTTACCCGTCTGAAAGAGATGCGCTTGTATGATGTGATACGGGTTGTCCGCTGCTACAACTGCCAATTCAGCAAGCCCCCGGCGGTACTGACCCAGAAATACGGCCAGCCGGGAACGCTGACCTGTCACAACTTCAACAGCCCCTGCAATCGCAGGAATGTAAACAAGTATGATTTTTGCAGCTATGCAAAGAGGAAAGGAAGTAAACCATGAAGATCATTAACGCAGACGTGGAGTTTATCACGCCTATCAATGGGGCTGTGATTTTGCAGCGGCTGGAGCAGTGCGGACGTGTCTGCTACAAGTCGGAGGACAAGATCACCGATACCAGCGCGGAGGCGTTTGTCCGGGGCATCATCCGCCGGGGGCATGAGGCGGTGTTGGAGCATTGCTCTTTCACGGTCAAGTTTATCTGTGATCGCGGTGTATCGCATGAGATCGTCCGGCATCGGATGGCATCGTTCTGTCAGGAATCCACCCGCTACTGCAATTACAGCAAAGACAAGTTTGACGGTGAGCTGACGTTCATCAAGCCGTGCTTCTGGGATGAACATTCCGATCAGATGCGTGATTGGCGGTCTGCTATGACCCTTGCCGAGAATCACTATCTGGGGCTGCTGGCGATGGGGGCAACGCCGCAGGAGGCCCGCGCCGTGCTGCCGAACAGCCTGAAAACCGAACTGGTGATGACCGCGAATATCCGCGAGTGGCGGCATTTCCTGAATCTCCGCTGTGACCCGGCGGCGCATCCGCAGATGCGGGAGGTTGCACTGCTCCTGCTGGACAAGCTACACGATGCAGTGCCCGTGTGTTTTGATGATCTCTGGGAGAAGTGGTATCGGATGCGCATTCCCGGTGATCCTGCATTCCGGGATAAGGAGGAATGAGTAATGGCCGCTGCATTTAAGCTGCTACCATGCCCATTCTGTGGTGGTCAGGCGCGTGTCCGGGCCGAACAGAAGAACCGTACCTACTACATCGGATGCGCTAAATGTGGCGCACGAAGCCGCGCTGTGAGCCGTAGGCCGTGGCATGATACCGTTTACATCGCGCAGGGCACGGCTGCAAAACTTTGGAATGAGCGTGTAAAGGCTCAACCGAAGCCGCGTCCAGTGGCACATTGGATTCAGTGCAGCCCGGATGATGATACCCGGTATGAATGCTCTAGGTGCGGCTGTGAAGTATCTAACGAGTGGGATTATGACGATCCCGAAATGTTCAGCTTTTGCCCTGTTTGCGGGGCTGTAATACAGGAGGAATGACCTGTGGAGCAGTATCTTGATCGTGCGCTGGTTTTGCGAACTCTCAGATACACGACAATCCAGCCGCCCGCTGATGATAACATCATCGCACTTACCTTACAAACCGCGCGGGATAGGGTTGAGAAACTTCCCACTGTCAGCCTGAAAAATGCCCGCTCTGTGGCGCATTGGATTTATTGCGGTGATGATAATACGATCGAGTGTGAGGAATGCACCGCCTCTTATAAGTTGTCACCTTATGAGAATGTTACAGATTTTTCGTACTGTCCGAATTGCGGAAATCCTATGGACGTGTTCAATGTGAAAACACCGGAAGAAAGGAATAACCTATGACGAAAGAACCTGAATATCATGTCGGATGCGGCTTGTTCGGTATCTACGCGGGCACTCTGATGAAGCCTAAAAAAGATGGCGTGATTATGTGGCGCAAGAAGTCGGATGTCACCGAAGAAGCAATCCATGCGGTCATGCAGCATTTCAAGCAGACAATGGATGGGCACGATAAAACCGCTGCCAGCGCGTCCTACGAGTTTGCAGACGGGCGCACGTTGACAGTCAACTTTACGATTACCCAGCCGGATAATAAGGATGGTGATTAACATGGTAGGGATTGCAATTTTCCTGTTCATTGTGCTGTTGGTGCTTTTCGTGTTTGCTCTGTGTTCGGAGTTTAAGCAGGCAGAGCAAGAGGGCGAACGGATGGCCGCAGAATTTACAGCTAGGAGGAAACACGGTGGACGGTAAGAGTATCAGTTTTGCCTTTAGCAAGAGGGATGTCACTAGCTTTTTGGTGTGTATTGTTGCCTCCATGTTTGCCCTGTTCTGTGGTGCGCTGCGTTGCACCAGCCGCATTGACGAGTTGACCGGAGAACGCGACATCTGGGCAGACCGTGCCACACACTATGAAGCTGAGGCGGCTCAGAAAGACGCTGACCTGTCCAGCATGAAAAGTGATTATGACAAGCTGAAAGCTGCGCACGAGGCCCTTTCTGACGGGCTGACGGCATCCTATGCGGGTGACTTCCTCTGCACATCCTACGATCTGAATTGTGACGTGTGCCAGACTACCAATATCACATACAGCGGCGAAGCCCCGATACCCGGCTACACGGTTGCTGCTGACCTGTCCACCTTCCCCATCGGCACATGGTTGTACATCGAGGGGCTGGGCATCCGCCGGGTGACGGACACAGGCGGCGGCGTGGGCAAGAGTCAGTTGGATGTGCTGGTAGCCGGGAACCACGATGACGCTAAGGCGTGGCAGGGCTACGGGATGCACCGTGTTTGGATTCTGGAGGGCGTGGAATGAATAAATCAGATTTTCACGTTGGACAGACTATCTACATCGGCTCCAGAGTAGGGCCGGGCATGACCGCGTATCTGGGTCTTGCAACGATTACATCTATCGGTAGAAAATGGGTCAGCTTTCAGTACCTTCCCGGTGGATTTCAAAAGAATCGATTCGACATTGAATCCGGGCTTGTAGATAACGGCGCGTATTCTCCCGACAAGGTTGCGGTCTTAGACCCCGCTGAATATTATGATCTGGTGGATGCGCGGCGATTACGCTATGCGATTGCTGTGAACATGAGGGCATTTGAGAATTGCACGACTACACAACTCAAAGAGATCGCACGAATTGCGAATATCCCAGTCAAATTCTGTGAGCGTAAATACAAATCCGAATAGAATAAAACGCTTGACTTTTCCTTGGGGTCACATTATGATAGTATGTGTACACAAAGAAAAAGGAGGCAAGCATGGGCATCCACAAGGGAACAAAGTTGACGGACACCCCGAAAGACGCTTATATCAAGATTCGAGCAGATCAGCAGACCAGAGAGCAGCTAGACCTGTGCTGTGAGAAGCTGGGCAAAACGAAAAGCGAGATCATCCGTATGGGCATAGAAAGAATCTGGGAATCCGTCATAGAGTGAAACCGTCCTCCGGGCCTGTTTAGGTTCGGAGGATATTTTTTTTTGAAAATCCCTTGACTTTTCTTTGTGGTCACATTATAATTAGATTGTGCCCACAAAGAAAATAAATCAAAGGAGTTTCACCATGATGCAGATGAACAACGGCAAGGTTATGGAGATTGTAGACGAGGAAAACGGCACGATGCAGGAGGTTTACGAACTTTCCAACGGTCTGTATCGCGTGGACTACTACGAGCGTTATACAGGCGTTCAGGGCTGGCGGTTCATCTTCTCCGATGGCGATTACACCAAGGAATGTCTGGAAGAAGAACTGGGCATCGTACTTGAAGCAGGGCAGGAGGGAGAACCTATGAAAAAAGATTGAAGTCACCGTATGGGTCGGCCAGTATCAGGAAACCTTTAGCGAGGACAAGTTTGCAGAACCCGCTAAAGTCCGCGCCGCTGCTGATCCTGTTACCGCTTGCAAGGAGGCTATTAAATTTGCCAAGCAGTCCTATTATTGCTACCAGCGTAGACGCGGTAGTGTTGAGGGTAGTTTACGGTATGTGGCCCGCATTCACATAATGGATGCCCTGTTGAACGAACTGACAGCAAAACCGCAAAAGGAAAGGACGATTACTATGAAGCGTTATAAACTGACCATTCAGCACATGAGATCGCTTGAATACGGACGTGAACACATTGAGGTGCGATATACATACGCCGCCAACAAGACGGAGGCGAGAAAGCTCATCTGGACACGGGATGATATTCAGTGCCAGTGGCGCATCCTCAGCGTTGAAGAAGTAGACTGACCCGCCTGACGATGACCCGGCGGCACGGGTCGAAACACTCCCGCTGATAGGGAGTGTCGCGGGAGCCAATTACCGCAGAACATGGAGGCTTTATATTATGAGCATTGCATCTGTTATTCTCGATCAGCTGGGCGGGCCGGGATTCATTATGATGACCGGGGCCAAGAATTTCATTTCGGACGGTAACACGCTCCGCATGACCCTGCCGCGTAACGCGAGCAAGGCGAACCGTCTTTACGTTACCCTGACCCCGATGGACGATTACACGATGCGGTTCATCCGGCATACCAATGGCCGGATCACCCGCACTGGGCGGTGGATTGATGCCAAGGATACCGATATTGAGGTGGTCAATGGCGTGTTCTGCGACACGTTGCAGGAGAACTTCACCCGTGTTACCGGGCTGGCAACTCATCTTTGATAGGAGGACAAGACTATGAGCAACATCGAGATTCTGGAGAAAGGCGTTGAGTATACGGTGCTACACAGAACCGTTGACACGCCGCAGCCGTACATCGTGGCGTGGAAGTTCCACCCACAGACGATGGACTGGGAGCAGGGGCACTATTTTGAGGATCGGGAATCCGCGTTCAAGTGGTTTGCGGAGAACGATCTTTGCAACTGCATCCACTGCGACAAGCAGGGATGCCCGCACCGGGAGGCGTACCGCCGATTGCCCCGGTATCGCGGAGGGCTGGGCCTCTGCCCCAGATTGGAGGACTGAATGATGGAACCGATTACTGTTACAATTACGGTCAACGATGAGCATTCCCAGTCGATTGTCTTTACCGAGCAGAATTTCGATACGGAGTTCAAGAAAATCAGGAGCAATCCAGAACCACTAAACGCGGTAGGAGATGCGCTGTTCTGCCAGACGCTTGAGAACCGCAAATACGCCCGGCAGTTGAGGGCAGAACTGTGGCGCATTGCCCGTCTGTACGCCCTCCGCCAGTTGCAGGACGAACTGCTGGATAAAGAGATGACCGCCATTCTTAACCAGCTTGATTAAAGAAAGGAGTCAAACATGGCAATCGTTGAGAACGAAAAGGATTTGATGCTGGGCTGGATGATAATTCGCACGGTATTCAACTCTCCCACCATTCCAGACTACCCCGGCAAGGCCGATGCCCTGATCCGCTTAAAGCGGGCGATGCGGAAGTTCATGCACGAACAGCCGCCGTGCCGGGAGTGGATCGTCAAGGACTACTACGATGGATCGTGCATCCAGCTGGAGCAGTTACCGGATGAGCTGGACAGTTACACCGAGGATGAAGTGCAGGAGTGGTTCATGTGGAATCGGTACATGACCACCGTGCCCAGCCAGTACGATTGCACTGGGCAGCTTTTCACAAACTGGTTCAAGCTGACCCGGCGGCGCGGTCACTGGTTCGCATACCATTCAATCGGCAGAGATGTATAAAGGCATAGCAAAAGGCCCGTAGGCGTTTAACCTACGGGCCTTTCTACTGTCATCACGAAACACATCTTGATGAACTGCACATTGAGTTCGTATGTGCGTGTTATGGTGGAGCATGACGCACGGTGTACGAACTTTTCAACGACACCATCCGCGATGTCCGCCAGCTCTATAATCTCTGGTTTTTCACATGAATCCGTGAAATTGAATGCCAGTGTGATTTTGTCATCGTATAGATACACGGCATTCACAAACGTCTTTACCAGCCGTTTCCGACTGTCTACGTCATCCATATCTAGCCCGCGCATGGATTCAAGGAAGAACAGGATGCGATCTTCTGTGAGGTCGAAAGATTCTTCTGACAGCTTAATTTCGGCCAGCGTCCGGGTGAGGGCCGCTTTCTGGTTTTCCAGATCATCCAGCCGGGATTTTGTGGATGCGCTGAAAATGCCCGCCTCCATCGCCCGGATCAGATTATCAATGGAACTTTCCACGCTGGACAGTTGCGCCTTTATCGCGGCGGACTGATCCAGCTTTTTCTTTTCATCCAGATAATAGGTGTAGGCCTTGTGCGCGATGAACTCCAAAAACTCTTGATCGAACAGCACCCGGCGAATCTGTTGTAATACGACTTTCTCTATCCAGCCCTGCCGAACCGCTTTCTTAGAGCAGTTCCGTTCCCGCTTTTTCCCGGCGCAGATGTAATAGTTGTACGTTGCGCCCGTTCGGGATGTACCGCATTCGCCCACCATCTTAGAGCCGCAGTGCCCGCAGAACAGCTTATCAGTCAGCAGATACGTTGCCCGGTTCCATGTGTTCACCGGGGATCGGTGATTGATCTCCAGCATCTCCTGCACCTTGTCAAATGTTTCACGGCTGACCAACGCAGGGATTCCGCCCTCTACGCGCACCTCATCCTTGAACAGGTATACACCCGCATACCGTTCATTCTTGAGGATCGTCCAGAGGGAGTTTTTAGTAAACGGCTTGCCCTGGACGGTGCGCAGCCCTTTCTCGTTCAGCAGCCGCACGATGTCCATGCCAGTGTAGCCCTCTGCATATTTTTCAAAAATCAGCTGCACCGTGGGAGCAGTGTCCGGGTCAATGACGTACTTTTTCGTTTTAGGGTCAATCGCATATCCCAGCGAACAATGCCCGCCGATGGCTTGACACTTCTCCGCGCTGGCACGGATACCCCGGCGGATGTTCTGGGCAAGCTGCAAGCTGTAATACTCCGCCATGCCCTCCAGAACGCTTTCCAGAATGACACCCTCCGGGCTGTCTGGAACGGCCTCGGCGATGTACTCCACCCGGACATCATTCTTTTTGCAGCGGTATTTGTTGAACGTGATCTCCTCACGATTTCGCCCGAAACGGTCTACCTTCCAAACGATGATGACCGAAAACTCATGCTTTGCCGTGTCGGACAGCATCTGCTGGAAAGCCTCGCGGTTGTCGTTCTTACCCGTTTTAGCCCGGTCAACGTATTCTTTGACAATGGTGTATCCCTTGGCTTTTGCGTACACCTGAGCTGCGCTTATCTGGCCCTCTATGCTCTGTTCTGTTTGCGAATGGGATGAGTACCGGGCATAGACAACTGCCCGGATTTCGTTCTCTTTTTTCATACCATCACCCGCCCGCCAGTGTGCGGGCTTTTTTATTGCCGCAGATAGTCGCCCACGTTATCCCGAAACTTGCCCAGTTTCAGCCGGATCAGGTCAGGTACGTTGATGCAGGTCAGCAGAAACAATACCCACAAAGAAATGAGTTTTTCACTACCTACGCCCTCGAAAAGTGCAGCCAGTACGCCCATCCAAAATACAAGACCGATGGCCACATGAATCAACCCGGCCTTGATTCGGCCAACGTAGAAGTAGTGTAGCCCAATTCCGCCGCATAGTAAGAGCCTGATTGCCTTGTCTTTTGACTTGTCGCTGGTGCTAGTTGTATAGTTTGCCATTTTATAGTCCTCCCATTCATTTCCCAAAGTCTATATAAATCAGATTGCCGATTCTTTTACGCACCCGCCTGTGTGTGCTGCGCCACCCGATACTTTTCATTTGTCAGCAGGTAGTCAATAAAAGATTCCGCCTTTTTCCGATCCTCGTCATCGAGGCTTAAATACATATCTAAAATCTTGATTCCAGTCTGATCCTCGTTGGAATCGGTTTCCGCTTGATCTGGTACGCCCTTACTGTAATCAGTTTTATCATCGGTGCGCTCTAACAGATAATCGGTGGATACATGAAAATAATCCGCGATCTTTACCAGTTCGGCCTGTTTCGGTGCGATTCCGTTTTTCTTCCATCCGCTAATAGAACCCCTTGAAACACCCCAAAGATTGGCCAGCGATTCCGAATGTGTGCTTACACCCATTTCATCACAGCAGGCCTTATACCTGTCGAAAAAAGCCATGCGCCCTCCTGTTCAGTTTTCCGCACAAGGCCGCAAAGAGCAACTTTGTTTAGTTTTCCGCTCAATTAGTATTGACATGAGCAGAAAAGTGAATATAATAGAGATGTAGTTCAGAAAAATGCTCAAAACGGAACAAGACCCATCGGGAATCCCCATTCCCTGAGTTTTGTTTTGTGCTATTAAATTGTGTTGTGGTGACTCGATTATAGCGCAAAAGAGCAGAAAATTCAACTGAATTATATAAAAAACAGGAAAGAAAGCGAGGTGATAGCCATGCTTGAGGTATGGACGGGTGAGATTAAGGGTCGCTGCCATGTGGCACAGATCAAGATTGATGATCTGGCTGCCGCCTGTGACTTCTCTCCAACGTACCTGTCGCGCGTGCTGAATGGTCACGATTGTTCCGAAAAGACCAAGGCGCACATTTTCGCGGCTCTGGATCGTCTGGAGGAAAAAGTCAGAGAGGAAGAAGCAAACCATGAAGATCATTCCGAAGCTGATCCCCCCGGCAGAAGTTAATCTGCTGGCCGCTACCGTTTTGCAGTCTGCAAAGGCATTCTATGCTGACCCTCAGAACGAGGTCCGGTATCAAGCGTGGAAAGTCGAACGTGAAAGAAAAGGAGTAAATCACTATGGAGATTAAGATTCTCATTGAGGCCCCCGAACTGGCCGCTGCCGTGAACAATCTGGCTACCGCCGTTTCTAACTTTGGCGAGATCAAGGTTCAGCCCGTCATCAACGCCGCCGATGTCGCTGACAAGGCGGTGAAGCAGACCCGCCGCCGTAAGAACGATAAGCCCGCTGCTGAGGAAGTTCCCGCACAGGTCGAGGCTCCCGGCGTACAGAATCCCGATACCCCGGCTACGGCCCCCGTTGAGCCGCCGCACACTGTTCCCGGCCCTGCACCCGTTCCGCCGCTCACCCCCGCATCTGAGATCCCTGTTGCTCCCGTAGCGCAGCAGCCCGTGGCTCCTATCCCTGCCCCGGTTGCACAGGCTCCCGTAGTCCAGCAGCCCGCCGCGCCTGCTCCGGCTCCGGCTCCCGTGGCAAACCCTATCCCGGCTGTTCAGCAGTCGGTGACTGCCGCGCCTGTCACATCCGTTTCGCAGACTATCCCCCCTGCTACTACGGGTTCCCCTGCTACTGAACAGCCCCAGCCCCGTCAGTACACCATGCAGGACATCGCCAAGGTCGGCGCAGCACTGCTGGACAAGGGTATGATGCCGCAGCTGTCCGCGATCCTGAACGAGATGGGCGTTATGGCAATTCCCCAGCTGCGTCCTGAGCAGTATCCCGTGGTCGCTGAAAAGCTCATCGCTCTGGGCGGTAAGTTTGACTAAGGAAGGCTGGTGGATATGCCTACACCGAGTAAACACGCTCTCTGCTCCAGCAGTTCCGCCCACCGCTGGCTGAATTGCACCGCCGCTCCGCGTTTTGAGTTGAATTTCCCCAGCAGCACCAGCAGTTTTGCCGAGGAAGGCACACTGGCGCATGAGTTCTGCGAACTGTATGCCCGGTACAAGTTTGGGCAGTTGGATAAGAAGAAATTCAACAATGCCCTCAAAAAGTTGCAGGGCAAGCCCTACTACGCTGACGAGATGCTCCACTGTGCTGAGTTCTACGCGGATCACCTCATGGAAAAGGCGAATGGCTATTCTGTGATGCCGTACACGGCAAGCGAGGTACACGTTGACTTTTCTGTATTTGTGCCGGACGGTTTCGGCACTTGTGATAATGTGATGATTGGTGATGACATCATCGACATCACCGATTACAAGCACGGAAAGGGCGTTCCTGTTTCTCCCGTGGAAAATCCGCAGATGAAGCTGTACGCCATCGGTGCGGTGGAAAAGTATAAGGCGATGTACGGCGACACGATCAAGCGTGTTCGCATGACCATCGTTCAGCCCCGCATCACTGAGGATGTTCACCCCTATGAAACGACTGTCGAGGCTCTGTATGAATGGGGCCGGAAAATCGTACAGCCCGCAGCACAGGCCGCTTTTACGGGCAACGGTGCGCAGTTCAATCCCGGTGATTGGTGTCGGTTCTGCCGTGGCAAGGCCCAGTGTCGTGCCCGTGCTGAACAGAACACTGCACTGGCTGAGTTTAAGGATTGCGTTCCTGTCGGTCAGATTCCGGCTGGTGAATGCGCTGATCCGGCTGGCCGTAAGATGCTGGGTCTGCCGCCCATCCTGTCCGATGATGAAATCGGTGATCTGCTGACCGTGGGCGAAAACCTCATCCACTGGTACGGTTCCATCAAGGACTATGCGCTGGAACGGCTGATGCAGGGTCATCCCATCAAGGGCTATAAGTGTGTTGCTGGCCGCAGTGTCCGTTCTTTTGCGGACACGGATACCGCCATCAAAACGCTGCTGGACAGCGGTATTGACCGCGCTCTGATCTACGACTATAAGCCGAAAAGCCTCTCCGAATTGGAAAAGGTCATCGGCAAGAAGCACTTTGGCGAATTGCTGGAGGATCAGATCGTAAGGCCGATGGGTGCGCCTACACTGGCGAAAGAGAGCGATAAGCGGCCCGCATACAGTTCGGCCGAAGCAGACTTTGCGGGTGTAAAGCATGAAGATTGATGCCCTGTCATTTTCATGCGTTGACTGGTTTCACGGCATCAATTTTTCGTATTGTGGTGATTTTGCAAAGGTGATTCATACCGTTACGCAAGATAAGTATACGAAGTTGATTCGCTTGATGTTCAAGAACGCATGGGATAACAGGCGGGCAATCTCTTGTCTTGATCTCTGGTTCCCGGATGAGCAAGTCCGCACAAAGGAGCAGTGGAAAGAGGCCGAGCGCATCTATGAACACTGCTACCGGGATACCGATAATCTGCGCGGTGTCGAAAAGGCCATTGCAAATGCTCAAAACGATGACCTTTACCGTGACATCCAGAAAACCAAGAAAACGTATGAGCGGATCGTAAAACGCCGCTCTATTTACAATGATTTCCGAAAGGAATTTCCAGACTACTACTTTTTAGGAGGTTAGTTAATATGTTCCAGAATGATCCTTGTAAGGTTTTGACCGATGAGGTCAGGTTGTCTTACGTCCATATCAATGAGGCGTATGCCAGCCCCTCTACCCCCGGCGCAACGCCTAAGTTTAGCGTGTCGCTGCTGATCCCTAAGACCAATATCGCGCTGGTGGAGCAGATCAAGGCAGCTATCCGCGCCGCAGCTCAGACCGCTGCATCTTCCCAGTGGGGCGGTTTTTGCCTGCCGGAAACTGCGCTGTTCTCCGTCCTGCATGACGGTGACGGTGTGAACCAGTCCGGCAAGCCCTACGGCCCGGAGGCTAAGGGCTGCTACGTTCTGGGCGCATCCAGCGCACAGCAGCCGCAGGTCATCCGCTGGCTGTTCGCCAATGGCACATGGAGCAAGGTTCCCGCCCAGCCGCAGGAGATTTACAGCGGTATGTATGGTCAGGTGACTATCCGCTTCTTTGGCACGAACAAGGGCGGCAATAAGATGTGCTGTGGCCTGAACAATGTCCTCAAGACCCGCGATGGCGAAGTTCTGGCTGGCCGTGCATCCGCTGAGGATGATTTCGCTGGTATCGAGGCTCCCCCGGCAAATGTCGCCGGGCAGGTTACTATGGGTGCAGCGGCTACACCGGGCATGGCTCCCGTTGCTGCTCCGGCCCCTGTCGCCGCACCTGTGGCGCAGCCTCAGCCCATTGCCCAGCCTGCCGTGCAGGGCTATGCCCCCTATCCGCAGGCGGCAAATGTCAACCCCATTACTGGCGAACTGATCCAGTAAGACATCGGGAGGCAATCAATGCACCATCTTTCTATCGACCTCGAAACATTCTCCAGCGTTCCTATCAACAAGGCTGGGGCGTGGCGATACATTGATTCTCCCGATTTTGAGATTCTGCTATTTGCATACTCCGTAGATGGCGGACAGGTGCAGTGTGTTGATATGGCCAGCGGGGAGCAGCCTCCCCCTTGGCTTATCAGCGCATTGTTTGACCCGGACTATATCAAACACGCGTATAACGCGGCGTTTGAGTTCGGGTGTTTGTCTAAGGTCTACGGTCAGCAGATTCCCGCCCAATGGCGTGATACCATGCTGCACGGTCTATATTGCGGTTATACCGCTGGTCTGGGCATCACAGGCGCAGCGTTAGGCTTGCCAGAGGACAAACGCAAGCTGGCAACAGGCAAAGCCCTTATCCGTTATTTCTGTGTGCCCTGCAAGCCCTCTAAGGCCAATGGCGGGCGCACCAGAAACTTCTATTACCACGACCCCGACAAGTGGACACTGTTCAAGGAGTACAACTTGCAGGACGTTGTAACGGAGATGGAGATCGACCGCCGCCTGTCCAATGTGCCCGTGCCTGACGCGGTGCAAAAGCAATGGGAAACTGATCTGCGCATCAATCAGCGCGGCGTGGCGGTGGATATGCAACTCGTTGAGGGCGCGTTGAGTATCGCCCAAACTGTACATGACCGCTTTGTTGCAGAGGCGCAGAGCATTTCCGGCTTGAGCAACCCGAATAGCGTTGCACAGCTGACCGCGTGGCTCAATGAACAGGATGACGGCATCGGCGTGGACAATCTGCGCAAGGATACCGTGAATACCCTGCTATCCCGTGAGGGTAACAGCGCATCCGTGGCCCGTATGCTGGAAATCCGGCAGGAGCTGGGCAAGACATCCACGAAGAAGTATAACGCGCTGGAGATGTGCGTTTGCTCTGATGGGCGTGTCCGGGGCCTGTTGCAGTTCTACGGTGCGAACCGTACCGGGCGATGGGCTGGCCGTCTGGTTCAGGTGCAGAATCTCCCCCGTACATACATCTCGTTACTCGATCCCGCGCGAAATCTGGTCAAGCAGCGGTCAGCGGATGGTCTGGGCATGATTTTCGGGAGTGTTCCCGATACACTGTCGCAGCTGATCCGCACGGCGTTCATAGCTACACCGGGGAACGTGCTGATTGATGCAGACTTTTCTGCAATCGAGGCGCGTGTCATCTCTTGGCTGGCTGGCGAGGAATGGCGGCTTGATGTTTTCCGTACTCACGGCAAAATCTATGAAGCGTCTGCATCCCAGATGTTCAACGTGCCTATCGAGCGCATCAAAAAGGGAAACCCGGAATATGCGCTCCGCGCAAAAGGTAAGGTGGCAGAACTGGCCCTCGGTTACAACGGTGGGCCGAATGCCCTCATCAACATGGGCGCATTGAAAATGGGTCTGCACGAGGAAGAACTGCCCGATATTGTTACCCGCTGGCGGTCTGCAAACAAGAAGATCGCCCAGTTGTGGTACAAGATTGATGACGCTGTGATGCACGTTGTTTCTGCTGGCGGTGCAAGAACCGTCAACGGCATTACCTTTGCCCGTGAATATGACCCACTGCAAAACGTATCCCTGCTGACTGTTCAGCTCCCGTCCACCCGGAAACTGTACTACGTTAATCCGCAAGTGGGCGTGAATCGTTTCGGCTCTGCGTCCATCAATTACATGGGCCAGAACCAGATGACGAAGAAATGGCAGCGGGTGGAAACCTACGGCGGAAAGCTGACGGAAAACATTGTGCAAGCTATTGCCCGTGATGCTCTGGCCCTTGCCATTGAACATCTGGAGGCGGCGGGCCTGCCCGTTATTTTCCACATCCACGATGAGTGCGTGATTGACTGCCCGGCATTCGGTACGCCGGATGAGATGCTGGATCGTGTCACCCATCTTATGACGCAGCCTATCCCGTGGGCGCAGGGCTTGCCCCTCAACGCCGATGGCTGGGTGGGCACGTTCTTCAAAAAGGACTAACCAATGAAACATCTTGGAGATATTACCCAGATGAGCGGCTACGAGATTCCGCCCGTGGACGTTATCACCTTTGGTTCACCCTGTCAGGATTTGTCCATTGCGGGCAAACGTGCTGGCATGGCTGGTGAGCGTTCCGGGCTGTTCTCTGAGGCCGTCCGAATCATCCGTGAAATGCGGATGGCAACATGGGGGATGTACCCCAAATACGCGGTCTGGGAGAACGTTCCCGGCGCGTACAGTTCAAACAAAGGAGAAGATTTTCATGCAGTCATCGAAAGCCTCTGCCAGATTATCGACCCCGGCGTTTCTGTTCCTCGACCTAAGAGCAAGCAGAGGGGGGGGCTTTTGTGGCCCCACGCCGGAGCAATCGTGGGAAACGGTTACTCATTGGCTTGGCGCACAATGGATGCCCAGCATTGGGGAGTTCCCCAACGTAGAAAACGTATCGCGCTTGTCCTCGATCTTACAGGCGAACGCGCCGGAGAGGTACTATTTGAGCCAGAAAGCCTGCGAGGGCATTTTGCGCCGTGCATCGCGGCGCGGCAAGCAGTTACCGGAAACGCTGAAGCAGGCACTACTGGAACAAATCAAAGCCCCCCCCTGTCATACACCCTAAAAATCCGTTCAGGATGTGAGGGCGGAGGCAAGGGCGCACTGGTGCAGACTGAGAAATCAGCTACACTGTCCACTTTGCAAGATCAGACTTTGTTTGTTGCCGATGCGCTACCATTTGACACGACACAGCTGACCAGCCCTCAGAACGGGAGCAATCCCCAGTGGGGCGATCCTTGTCATTCACTGGCGGCATCCGCGCACACGCCCGCAGTTGTTACAGAACTGTCGAGAAAAGTTTTCTGTATTGCCGGGAATGTCATTGATCGATCTGATACAGCCGGAGCAAACGGCGCGGGTGTAAAAGAGGATGTGTCCTATACGCTGAATACCGTTGACCGCCCGGCGGTGGTATACGATGCACGGGGCAACGGTGATGGTAGCATCGTTCCTACTATAACCGGGGATCACAACAGCAGGATAACGGATTACACAGCGGTAACTCTTGTAAATCAAGACGTGGCGGGTCCCTTGCTTGCCAGAGATTATAAGGGAGTAGGGCGACAGGATTCTCTTTCAAGGATAGTTGCCCAGCCTAATGCGGTTGATGCAGCGGTTCATTGGATCGTGCGCCGTCTTACCCCTACCGAATGCGAGAGATTGCAGGGCTACCCGGATAACTGGACTGCCCTCGGTGAATGGGTAGACAGCAAGGGCAAGCTGCACAAGGACGCTGACAGCCCCCGATACAAGGCTCTGGGCAATTCCATCGCCTTGCCGCAGTGGTACTACGTTCTCGGCGGTATCTCTGACCGTCTGACAGAAAACGCCACGCTAGGCAGCTTATTTGACGGCATCGGCGGCTTTCCGAAGGTCTGGGCGGACTTGCACAACGGTAACAAGAAGCTGTGCGTCTGGGCATCGGAAATTGAAGAATTTCCGATAGCCGTAACGCGAAAGCACTTCCCGGAGGAATGACATGGTTTTTGAGTTCAATGGGGAAACATGGGATACCGCAAAGCCCGTTTTCGTTGCAGGGTGCGGCATCGGAAAGAGCTGGACACCCTTTGATGTTCAAAACAGAGAGGCATCCCGAAACCAGTATTTCAAGTATGGCATCACCTGTCATAAGGGATTTATCAGTGATGTGCGGTTCAAGTTATACCCGGACAATGCCGAAGTAGAAGGCTTTTCAGTATACGCTCCGAAAAAGCTAGGCTATCAACGCACTTTCTATTCTCGTGGTAGCCTTATCGGATTATCTAGCGATTCAGTAATGTCGCATCAACGCCAGAAAGCTGTACAGAAATTTCTGGATGACTTTATTTCAGGAGGAAGTAACGATGCCTAAATACGCAAAGGACTTTGACGGCTATAAGATCACGTTTTCCGGCGTGGCTTATATTTCTTCTGACTACGCGAACAGCGAGGAAGAAGCAAAAGAAGCATTCTTAGATGATGACCCTTCCGCCTATAAGGAGCTGAACGTGGATTCCGTTGAACCTGTCGATGAGCTGATTTTCGACCTGTAAGACGGAGGATCACATGGAAAACTATCTCGACTTTGTACAGCACAAGTCCGAAAGGGCTGTGCATACGGACAGCATCACGGTATCCGTGGATGACCTGAATCCGAATCTGTACAGCTTTCAGCGGGATATTGTTCGCTGGGCACTTGCCAAAGGCCGCGCTGCTATCTTTGCGGATTGCGGTCTGGGCAAGACCCTGATGCAGCTGGAGTTTGCGCACCGTGCCTGCGAGGATCGCGGCGGGATGGCTCTGATTGTGGCCCCTCTTGCCGTTGCCCCGCAAACGCTCATGGAGGGCAAGCGGTTCGGTATCCCTGTTACGATCTGCGAGAATGCGGATCAGCTGCAACCCGGCATCAATATCACCAACTATGAGAAGCTGGACAAGTTCAAGGGGCAGCGGTTCTCCGCCGTGGTACTGGATGAATCGTCCATCCTGAAATCGTTTACAGGCAAGGTGCGGAACCAGATCATTGATATGTTCTGCGATACCCCGTTCCGGCTGGCGTGTACGGCTACACCTGCGCCGAACGACTTCATGGAGCTGGGAAATCATGCAGAGTTCCTCGGCATCATGTCCTATTCGGAGATGCTGTCTATGTTCTTTGTGCATGATGGCGGGCAGACCTCTAAATGGCGGCTGAAAGGCCACGCTGAGGACGTTTTCTGGCAGTGGTTAGGTAGCTGGGCTGTCGTGATGAACAGCCCCTCAGACCTTGGTTATAGCCTGTCTGGTTACGATCTGCCGCCGCTGAACATCCATGAGATCATCGTGGACGGTGACGAGCCTATCACTGAGAGCATGACCCTGACCCAGCGCAGACAGGCCCGAAAGGACACACTGGAGGCCCGGTGCGCCGCTGCCGCCCAGCTGGTCAACGATGACCCGGCGGATCAGTGGCTTGTATGGTGCGACTTGAACGCTGAAAGCGATATGCTGCACCAGTACATCCCGGATTCCGTAGAGGTCAAGGGCAGCGATTCCGGGCTGTTGAAGTCCAATCGCATGGTAGGCTTTTCGATGGGCTTTAACCGGGTAATGGTGACTAAGCCCAGCATCGCCGGATTCGGCATGAACTGGCAGCTGTGCCACAAGATAATCTTCACCGGGCTGTCGGACAGCTACGAGCAGTATTATCAAGCTGTACGCCGCTGCTGGCGTTTCGGGCAGCAGAACCCGGTGGATGTCTACATTATTATCAGTGCCAAAGAGGGCGCGGTAAAGGCGAATATCGAGCGCAAACAAGCTGACTGTGATAAGATGCGCACCGCGATGGGCGAACAGACCCGCGAGATCGTCAAAAAGGAGCTGCAAAGCACTTGCCGCCTGACCACGCCCTACGAACCGCAGACAGCTATGCAGCTGCCCGCATGGGAGGAATTTAACCATGAATGTGCTTAACCAGCTTATCGACAATCAGCAGCGGTGGGCAC
>ERZ1034818.47-NODE-47-length-50556-cov-25.060731_pt1 | contig 50556 bp, 37 predicted proteins | sample MGYA00520595_ERZ1034818 | MGnify/ENA primary metagenome ERZ1034818 (study PRJEB33766, sample SAMN09781689) | gut metagenome | biome: gut microbiome | host: Homo sapiens | place: Madagascar | study: EMG produced TPA metagenomics assembly of the PRJNA485056 data set...
AGTATGAAACCAGCATCACCTTCAGCGATGGCTATGTTGGCAACATCAATGCCACTGGCAATATCGTTGCCGAGATTCCTGAGATTCTCATCGAGTTGGATCCAAGCTACATGATTACAAAGGATATCAAGCTTTGGACAAGTTTCCGCTACTTCAGTAAGACTTATGCCAATATCAACGAGGCATATTACTTCAATGGTCACTGGGAGACCTTTGGTGGTTTGAACTGGCAGGCAACCAAGCGCTTGGCTCTCGGTTGCACGGTGGTCAACTTCTTGAATCAGACTGGTGCCAAGGGTAGTATCGCAGGTGCCGAGCTGATTACCAAGGAAGAGGCTAAGGGAATCAAGAATCAGATTATGACGGGAAGTTATCTCCGTCCATTCACTGTAGAGTTTACAGCTTCTTTGAAGTTCTAAGCGATATAAATATCAATAAACATCATCGACAGCTCCTATATATAATATAATGTATAGGGCTGTCGGTAATAAGACAAACAATAATACGTTATAGATATAAACAATAACAATTAACAATAATTGTACAATGAGAACAAACAATATGATGAAGGCTGCCTGCCTCATGTTGATGGCATCAGCTACAACTTCTGCTTTTGCACAGAAGATGAATATCGAACACAAGGGTGATACTACTATCATCAAGGTGGAGAATCCTACCAAGTATCTTCTTCTCCCTATCCAGGAAGAGAAGGATGAGGCCCAGGTTTTGCTCGATACAGGTTCTAAGGATGATACCTGGATGGACGTTCGCCTGGCTCAGAATGGTTCTGATTACTATGTGCCTTTCGCTTTGGGAAAGGGTAAGACTGCTACAGTCAAGATTCTTGGTCTGAAGAAGGATGCTTTGGCACTCAACTTGCTCAAGCTCAGTGATACATTCGATACCACCAACACCGATTACTATCGTCCATCTTATCACTTCACTCCGCTCTATGGTTGGATGAACGACCCTAACGGAATGGTGTATAAGGATGGTGAGTATCATCTCTATTTCCAGTATAACCCATACGGAAGTAAGTGGGGCAATATGCACTGGGGACATGCCGTAAGCAAGGATCTGGTTCATTGGGAGCATCTCGATCCAGCTATCGCCCGCGACCCTGTAGGTCATATCTTCTCTGGTAGTTCGGTTGTGGATAAGAAGAATACGGCAGGTTTCGGCAAGAATGCCATTATCGCCATCTATACCAACAACAGTGTAAACCATGATGAGGTGCAGTGCATCGCCTACAGCAATGACAATGGTCGTACCTTTACCAAGTACGAGGGCAACCCTGTGTTGACTCCATTCGATGGCTTGAAGGATTTCCGTGACCCTAAGGTGTTCTGGTATGAGAAGGGAAAATGCTGGTATATGATTGTTTCTGCCGATAAGGAGATGCGTTTGTACAAGTCAAAGAATCTTAAGAAGTGGAATTATGTTAGTGCCTTCGGTAAAGGTATAGGTCAGCAGCCATGTCAGTATGAGTGCCCAGACTTCTTCCAGTTGCCTGTAAATGGTGATAAGAAGAAGATGAAGTGGGTGATGACCATGAATATCAATCCAGGCTGTTGGTTTGGTGGCAGTGCTACTGAGTATTTCGTAGGCGATTTCGATGGCAAGAAGTTTACTTGTCCTGATGCCAACGAAGTAAAGTGGCTCGACTGGGGTAAGGATCACTATGCTACCGTTACCTTCTCAAACACAGGCGACCGAGTTCTGGGTATCACCTGGATGAGCAACTGGCAGTATGCCAACCTTACTCCGTTCAAGCAGAACCGTGGTGCCAATGGTTTGCCTCGAGAGTTGAAGCTTTACGAGAAGAATGGCAAGTATTATGTTTCTGAGAATGTAGCTCCTGAAGTATATGCATTGAGAAAGGAAACCAAGGATTTGGCTGATGCTTCTGTTGCTGATGCCAAGGATCTGAAAGGTGTTGCAGCCAATATGGAGGGTGCCTTCGAGATTGAGGCTGATGTAACACCAGATGCCAACGGTATTGCCGGTATTGAGATTTCAAACAACAAGCGTGAGCGCACCCTGATTTATTTCGATATGAAGCAGGGCAAGGTAGTGATGGATAGAACAGAGAGTGGTCTGAGTGATTTCGGCAAGCAGTCGGTTCCTCACGATATCGAGTTGGCTTGGGACAAGCAGCTGGCTGCAGAAGGCAAACAGCCTGCCCGCATCACCAACTCCATCAATTACAAGAACGATTTCGCTCTGGCTACTTGGGCACCATTGAGTCTTTGTGAGGATGGCAAGAAGACCTATCATGTTGATATCTTCGTAGATAAGTCATCTGTTGAGCTCTTCGTAGATGGCGGTCGCATCGCCATGACCAACCTCGTCTTCCCAGTAGCTCCATACGAGAATGTGAAGCTCTACACCCAGGGTGGTAAGGCTGAGTTCAAGAACCTGAAGGTTCATAAGCTTGGATTGTAATCACGTAAAATCGAGTGTTTCGGAAAAAATATAATAAAAGCCGCAGTTTGTAAACGCAAACTGTGGCTTTTTCGTTTTTTTATGCTATCTTTGCACACAGATAGTGTTTTTAAAGATAGATCATGATGGAACAGCAAGTAAAACTAGTACCTTATGGGGTGGCAGATTTTGCTACGGTAATAGAGCAGAATCTATATTATGTGGATAAGACGATGTTTATCCCGGAGCTGGAGAAGCAGCCTCGCAATCTCTTCTTCATCCGTCCTCGTCGTTTTGGTAAGAGCATATTCTTGAGTATGCTCTATTCTTACTATGACTGTACGCAGAGCCATAAGTTCCAGAGTCTTTTTGGAAATCTGTGGATAGGCCAGCATCCTACTCCTTTGCAGGGAAAGTATCAGGTGCTGTTCCTCGATTTCTCCCAGATTACAGGAAATATCGACAAACTTGAGACGAAGTTTAATTCTTATCTCAGCATCAACCTCGATGCTTTTGTCCGTCAATACTCAGAATATTATCAGGCAGAGATGGAAGAAATCCTGGCGCAGGAAGATTTCGAGGAAAAGATGGAACTGATATTCAAGGCTGCCAAGGCGCACCAGTATCATCTGTATCTCATCATCGATGAGTATGACAATTTCACGAATGTCATTCTCAATGAACGTGGTGAGAAAGTATATCATGCAATTACCCATGCCGATGGATTTTATCGTGATGTCTTCAAGAAGTTCAAGGGTAATTTTGAGCGTATCTTCATGATGGGTGTGAGCCCTGTAACCCTGGATGATGTGACGAGTGGATTCAATATAGGTTGGAACATTTCTATCAAGCCAGAGTTTGATGAGATGCTGGGCTTCTCTACCACTGATGTGGTGAAGATGTTTACCTATTATAAAGAACATGGTAGTATTCCTGCTGATAGTGATATTGATGCCATTGTCAATGATATGAAGCCATGGTATGATAACTATTGCTTTGCAGAAGAAGCATTGAAGAAGAAAACTCGTATGTTTAATTGTGATATGGTTCTTTATTACCTTCGCAATTACATGGATTACGGATGTTCTCCTCGTCAGATGATAGACCCGAATACCCGTACCGATTACGGCAAGATGAAGAAACTTTTGCAGTTTGACAAGCTGGATGGAGAGCGTAAGGGCATTATCCGCAAGATAGCAGAAGAGGAGCAGATTGTTACCCAGCTTTATGAGTCGTTTTCTGCATATCAGATTCCAAAGGCAGAGATATTCCCAAGTCTTCTGTTCTATTATGGCATGTTGACCATCAAGGGAACTCGTGGCTCCAAGCTCGTTCTGGGCATTCCGAACAATAATGTCCGCAAGCAGTATTATGGTTATCTGGAAGAGGAGTATCAGGCAAAGGCTTATGTGGATGTCAACCAGCTCACCGATTACTATTATGATATGGCATACGATGGTAAGTGGGAAGAAGGATTGCGCTTCATGGCAGATGCCTATGCCAAGGTTTCATCGGTGCGTGATGGCATTGAGGCTGAGCGAAACCTGCAGGGATTCTTTATGGCTTATCTGAATCTGAATGATTATTATATCACGGCTCCAGAGTTGGAGTTGAATCATGGCTATTGTGATTTCTTCCTTTTGCCAGACCTTACCCATTATGCCAGTCAGCATAGCTACATTCTGGAGTTGAAGGTTCTTTCGAAGAAAGATTTCTCTGCGATAGTTGAAGGTGAGGTCACGGAAGATGGCAAGCCTATGACCAAGGCCGAAAAACAGTGGTGTGAGGCTGTAGAACAGATTCATCGATATGCTGAGGCTCCAAGGGTTGAGGCTTTGCGCCAAGGCACAAAACTCCATCTCATCATCATGCAGTTTGAGGGGTGGGAACTTAAACGGATGGAAGAAGTATGAAATTAATGAAAAGACTCTATATTATATTAATAGTATTACTTAGTAGTATGCTTCTTCTTCTGGATTCATGCACCCAGAAGAAGATGGTGATTGGGGTGTCGCAATGTTGCAGCGGAGTTTGGCGCGAGAAGGTGAATAATGAGATGCGACTGGCGCAGTATCAATATAAGAATGTGGATTTGCTGTTTACTACTGCAGAGAATGACGGGCAACGCCAGGCTCGCCAGATAGACAGTATGATAGCCAGGAAGGTAGATTTAATCGTGGTGGCTCCTGATAACGTGAATGATGTAACACCTGCCATCGAGCGAGCTTATCGTGCGCATATCCCGGTTATCCTCTTCGACAGAAAGGTAAAGACACCCCATTATACAGCTTCCATCGGTGGCGATAATGTGGAAGCGGGTAGGGAAGTTGCCCGATTTCTGGCCAGTAAACTGGATGGAAAAGGTACCGTTGTTGAGATTACGGGCTTGAAGGATGCTTCCCCTGTCATTGAGCGCCATCGTGGTTTCCACGAGGTGATGAAGAATTATCCGGGAATCAAGGTGGTTACTCTGGACAGTAACTGGAAGATGGAGCGAGCCCAGGAGTTGATGAAGCAATATCTGGATAAGGGTGGACATGCGGATGGCGTGTTCGGACATAGCGACCTGGGAGCCATAGGTGCCTTTCTGGAAGCAGAGAGACGAGGCATTGATAAGCAGATGCTGATAGTAGGCATTGATGGATTGCCTGGAGAATGGGAAGGAGTGGATAGAGTGAAGAGAGGACAGTTTGCTGCTTCTTATGTCTATCCTACCCAGGGCGAAAAGATTATGGAATTGGCGATGAATATCCTTCAGGGTAAACCCTATAAGAAGGATAATGTGATGAAATCATTCCTTGCTACCTCTGAAAACTGTGATGCCATCGCCCTACAATATCAGGATTTGGAAGTCAAGATGAAGAATCTGGATCAGATTTCTGACAGTCTTGATTCTTATTCAGAGGTATCCCGCATCCAGCAATGGATGATTATTGTTGCCATCGTCATCGTATTGGTTCTGCTCTTTGTCATCTACTATATATATAAGGTATATAGAAAGAAGCTGCAGAAACAGAAAGCCGTGGCTCGTGGATTCATCGAGAACAAGGAGGGCTGGGCTGCTGAACTGAATCACCTGGATGAGAGTGATCGTTATTTCATGGATCGTTTCAAGAAGAAGATTCTTGAGAATATGGGCAATGCTGATATGAAGATGGATGATTTGGGAGCCGAGATGCAGTTGAGTAAAGTACAGCTCTATCGCAAGGTGAAGGCTATGACAGGAAAAACGCCTGTCGAGCTCCTGAAAGAGATGCGTCTGCAGAGAGCCTATACGCTCCTGATGCAGACTGATAAGACTGTAGCTGAAGTCTCGGCAGAAGTAGGCTTTGCGTTACCGGGCTATTTCTCTTCATGCTTCAGAAAGCAGTTTGGCGTTCTTCCTACCGATTTCAGAAATAAACAGTTATCTAAAAGAAAATAGTTTTCTAACTCCTTTAAAATAAGTACTTTAAAATCTTAGCAAAAGATAAGAAAATCGTTTCATGTAACATAATTATTGTTGCAGGAACGATTTTTTCTATTTATATAACAGTCTTTTCCCTAATTTTGCGACAGAAATCAAGCAATCACAATTTTTGAAACTTAAAATGTTATAATAGTATGAACAATCTTTCAAGATTACTAATGAGCTCTGCGCTCTGTGCTGTTTGCACCGTAGCTAGTGCACAACAGGTAAATGTAAATGGCATCGTAAAGGATGCTACCGGTGAGACAGTCATTGGTGCATCTGTTATGGTGAAAGGCACAAAGACTGGTACTGTTACCGACTTTGATGGTAACTTCCATGTAGAATGTGCTCCTGGTTCCACACTTGTTATATCTTATATTGGATATAAGACGCAAGAAGTAAAGGCTTCAGACAATATGGAGGTAACACTTCAGGAAGATGCCAACGACTTGCAGGAAGTAGTTGTAACAGGTTATACCACTCAGAAGAAGGCTGACTTGACCGGTTCCGTGGCTGTGGTTTCAACCAAGAACCTGAAGACAAGTTCAGAGACAGACCCGATGCGTGCTTTGCAGGGTCGTGTTCCTGGTATGACTGTTACAACCGATGGTTCTCCTATTGGTTCAGGAACCGTGCGTATTCGTGGTATCGGTTCTTTCAACTCTTCTCAGGACCCTCTTTATATCATAGATGGTGTGCCTACCAATATGGCATTGAATACCCTCAATACAAATGATATCGAGAGTATGCAGGTTTTGAAGGATGCCGCTTCGGCTTCTATCTATGGTTCACGTGCATCGAATGGTGTCATCATCATCACCACCAAGAAAGGTAAGAAGGGTAGCAAGGTGGCTGTTGACTTCTCTGCCAACCTCACTGCACAGTTCTATTCCAACCAGTCGAAGATGAAGCTGATGAACTCCAGCCAGTATGCTACTGCGATGGCTCAGGCAGCCCTGAACGATGGACTCGATCCTGTGGCTTATGCTGCCAACTACGGCATCGACTTGAATGCGGCCTCTGGATCTCCTATCACTGTTTGGAATCCTGCTACCAACCAGTATCAGAACTATACTATCAATGGTCGATATGATGGCTACATCAATGCCAAGAAGACCATGCGATTCTCAGATACCGACTGGCTCGATGAAATCTCTCGCACAGGTTTCTCGCAGAACTACGACCTCTCTGTATCTCATGCCAATGACAAGCATAGCGCTATGTTCTCCTTGGGATACAAGAACAATGAAGGCGTCTTGAAATATACCGACTTCGAGAATATCTCAGCTCGTTTGAATACCTCTTGGAATTTAAACAAGATTGTAACCGTAGGTGAGAATGTAACATTGACTTATACCTCTCAGGTAGATTGCCATCCGATGGAGAATGCCTTGAAGATGCCTTCCATCGTTCCGGTTTACGAAGAAGATGGCAAGACCTTCGCTGGTCCAGTGGGTAGTATGGCCGACCGTCAGAACCCTTGTCGTGAGCAGTATCAGAACCGCAACAACCACCTCGACTACTGGCGCATCTTCGGTAATGCTTTCGTAGAATTGAAGCCTGTCAAGGGATTGACCCTGCGTTCTAACTTCGGTTTGGATTTCAAGACATCGTTTATCAATTCGATGACGAATACTTATCATTCCGATATTGTCAACAATGACATCGCCAAGACAACGCTCTCGAATAACAATGAGACCAACTGGACATGGTCTAACACAGCCCAGTACGTTACTCAGATTGGCAAGCACAACATCGATGTACTCGGTGGTATGGAATTTTCCAAGCAGTCGGTTATCGATTTCTCTGCCTATTCAGAAGGCTATGCGCTGGAAGATAAAGATTATATGTGGCCAAATGCTGCCACGGGAACGATGCGTAACTCGGGTGCGAAGGTAGGCTATCGCCTGGCTTCTTTCTTCGGAAAGGTGAACTACAACTGGGATGATCTCCTCCTGGCTTCCTTTACTATCCGTCATGATGGTTCATCACGTTTCGGTAAGGCACATCGCTGGGGTACTTTCCCTGCTGCATCACTCGGCTTCAGATTCTCTAATCTCCTGAAGAAGGATTGGTTGGATGATGCCAAGCTGCGTCTTTCCTGGGGTCAGACAGGTAACCAGGCTATCGACAACAATGCACAGTTTGGTCTTTATGTAGTGGATTACGGATTAGACCGTGTAACCTCTACTGCATACGATCTCTTCCTGCAAGGTTCAGGTACCTTCCCTTCTGGTTATCGTGCCACACAGTTGGCTAACCCTAACTTGAAATGGGAGGCTGCTACCCAGTATAACGTAGGTTTGGATTACACCCTGTTTGGCAACACACTCTATGGTACAGTGGATGCCTATATTAAGAATGTGAAGGATATGTTGATTAATCCTGCTTATCTGGGTGCAACTGGTGAAGGTGGAAATTCATGGCAGAATGGTCCTTCGCTCCGCAACTGGGGTATGGAGTTCACCGTGGGCTATCGCAAGACCTTGGCTAATGGACTTGGCATCGACGTGAACGGCAATCTGGATTTCTTCCGCAACAAGGTTACTTATTTGCCAGCAACAACAACAGGTGCTTACGCTCACACATCTACGGAAAACCTGGTGCAGAGTGGCAAGTCTTATGGTTCTATCGTAGGTTATGTAGCCGATGGAATTTTCCAGAATCAGGAAGAAGTAGATAAGTCTGGACAGCCAAACGCACGTGTTGGTGGATTGAAATACAAGGACTTAGATGGTAAAAATGGAATTACTTCAGATGACCAGACTTGGATTTTCGACCCTGTGCCAGCCTTCTCTTATGGTTTGAATATTGCTCTCAACTACAAGGGCTTTGATTTCAGTATGTTCTGGCAGGGTGTTTATGATCAGGATGTGTATAACAACCAAAAGTTCCAGACCGACTTCTGGGCTATTACTGATGGTGGTTCTAACAAGGGAACCCGTTTGCTCGATGCTTGGAATACCAACAATACCGGTTCTTCTATCCCACGTCTGAGCACCATGAATACAGCTGATGAAGGTCGAGCATCTTCTTACTTTGTGGAGAATGGATCTTACTTGAAGTTGCGCACCTTGCAGGTGGGCTACACTATCCCAAGCAGCATCCTCTCTAAGTTGAAGATGACTAGTGCCCGTGTCTATCTCTCAGGTCAGAATCTTTTGACCATCAAGAGCAATAGCCTGACCTGTTCAGACCCAGAGAATCCAAACTGGAACTATCCACTTTCAACATCCGTATCATTCGGACTTCAGGTAGGTTTCTAAAATGTTTCATATTTTAAAGAGAATTTCAAAATGAAAAAGTTATATACAATGGTGCTTGCAGCAGCACTGGTAGGAACATTCACCAGTTGTGATGATTTCCTGGATTACAAGCCAACAGCTGTGGTTGATGAAGACAAGGCTTTCAGCGAGCCAGACAAGATGGTAAACAGTGCCTATGCGATGTTGGGCGACTGTTGGTATTCTTACCCATTCAACCTTTGGCCATACGGTGATCTTTCTTCAGACGATTGCTTGAAGGGTGGCGGTGGCACCGGTGACACCGGTTATCACGATGTGGAGATCTGGAGTACCTTGACCTCTACTAAGGGCGAACTCGACGAGTTATGGTATCGTCTCTATTGTGCTGTTTCCCGTTGCAACCGTGCCTTGGTTTCTTTGCAGCAGAATGGTGAGAGCACACTGGGTGCTGAGGTAACCAAGCAACGTGAGGCTGAGGTTCGCTTTCTCCGTGCTCATTTCTATTTCAAGTTACTTACCATGTATCGTCAGATTCCTTGGATAGACGAGAAGGTTTATGAGGATAAAACCACAGAGAGCACATCAAACACTCAGTTTACTTACGAGGAATTGTGGCAGAAGGTGATAGCCGACTTCCAGACAGCATACGATGTACTTCCTGCTAAGCAGAAGGATGGCGGTCGTGTCAACAAGATTGCAGCCGCAGGTTATCTGGCTAAGTGTTATCTTACCATTGCCTGGGGTGATGGCTATGAGGCAACCGATGGTGTTGACCATATTAATAAGGAGTATATGCAGAAGGTTATCGACTATACTGATGTGGTGAAGAATTCAGACTATGGTTACATGGCAGACTTCGGCGACATCTTCCTGCCTGACTATAAGAACAACAAGGAGTCAGTTTTTGCAGTCCAGACTTCCGACTATAGCGAGGACCATACCACCTTCGGACGTGCCAACTGGTCTAATATGCTGAATGGCTGTTGGGGTATTTGGTCTTGCGGATGGGATTTCCACAAGCCTTCACAGAACCTGGTGAATGCCTTCAAGACCAAGAACGGACTTCCTGAGTTTGATGATTACAACAAGACTTGTGATTATCCTGTAAACGGTGAGCCTAACAGTCAGAAATGGGATCCACGTTTGTTCCATACAGTAGGAATGCCTACCTTCCCATATAAATATGAGTCAGAATACACGATGACTAAGGCCAACTCTCGTACACCAAACGTTTACGGTTACTATACTTCTCTGAAGGAAGTGCCACAGCGTTCTAAGGGTGAAACTTTCAATGGTTCTTGGCAGGCGTTTGCGATGAACGACTATGTGCTCCGTTATAGCGACATTATGCTGATGCGTGCTGAGGCTTTGATAGAGTTGGACCGTCTGGCTGAGGCTCGTACCATCATCAACGATATCCGTCAGAGAGCCAAGAATTCTGTGGATAAGCATATTGAATATGCCAAGGATCAATGTGATATAGCCCTCTATCCGGAGTCTTATTTCCAGGATAAGGAGACGGCAAGAAAGTGTCTTCGCTGGGAGCGTCGTCTGGAAATGGCTATGGAGAACGGCCGCTTCTTCGACTTGCGCCGCTGGGGCATTGCTTCTGAGACACTGAACAAGTATTTCGAATCTGAGCAGAAAGATCAGTATGGAGAGCAAACATACGCACAATACTTGAAGGATGCCAAGTTCACACCGGGCAAGAACGAGTTCTATCCGGTTCCATATAACCAGCTGTATTACATTCCTGGTCTTTATAAGCAGAATAAGGGATACGAGTAATTACCATCGGTATTTTTAGATAATTAGATAATTAGACAATGAAAAAGATATTTATTTCAGCGCTTGTCGCTCTTTGCGGTTTCACCGCCAGTTATGCCCAGCAGGCTTCTTTCTTGAGCAATAACCACTGTCTCTATCGCATCAGCCAGGAGAGTCTGAACCAGAAGTGTCTCTTGCTCCCTGTGCAGGAAAATGCAGAGATGGCAAATATCAAGGTGATTGCTGACAACAAGCAGGTGAAAGCCTTCAATGTGAAGTTGGCTAAAGACCACGTAGATTATTTCGTACCTCTCTATATGGATGAGTTTGCTGGCTTGAAAGGTTTGGCTCTCGATATCCATGTCAATGGAGATTATAACAAGGAAGGACTGAATGCCCTCACTTGCTGGAAGGAGATGAAGTTCTCTGATGCTTTCGATATGAAGAATCGCGAGCAGTATCGTCCGGATTTCCATCACACTCCTGCTTACGGATGGATGAACGACCCTAACGGTTTGTTCTATAAGGATGGTGTATGGAATCTCTATTTCCAGTATAATCCTTACGGATCACAGTGGGAGAATATGACCTGGGGACATTCTACTTCCACCGACCTGGTTCACTGGAAGTTCCAGGGTACTCCTATCCAGCCAGATGCTGTAGGTACCATCTTCAGCGGTTCTGCCGTGGTTGACAAGAACAATACCTCGGGTTTCGGAAAGGATGCTGTGGTTGCACTTTATACTTCTGCTGCAGAAAACCAGACCCAGAGCATGGCTTACAGTACAGATAACGGCAAGACCTTTACAAAATATGCAGGAAATCCTATTATCACCAGTACTGTGCCAGACTTCCGTGACCCACACATGTTCTGGAACGAGGATATCAAGAAGTGGAATCTGATTCTCGCTGCCGGTAAGCACATGGAAATCTATTCTTCAGATAACTTGAAGGACTGGAAATACGAAAGCTCTTTTGGTGAGAAGTATGGCAACCATGGCGGTGTCTGGGAATGCCCAGACCTGATGAAAATGAAGGTTCGTGGCACCGGTAAGGAGAAGTGGATGCTTATCTGCAACATCAATCCTGGTGGACCTTCCGGAGGTTCTGCTACCCAGTATTTCATCGGTGATTTCGACGGTCATAAGTTTACTTGCGACAGTAAGCCTGAGGTTACCAAGTGGATGGATTACGGTAAGGACCACTATGCCACAGTTTCCTTTGATAACGCACCAGAAGGTCGCCGTGTGGCTATCGCCTGGATGAGCAACTGGCAGTATGCCAACCTGGTTCCTACCCAGCAGTATCGTTCGGGCAACTCTATTCCTCGCGACTTAGGTCTCTTCGAGTATAAGGGTGAAACTTATTGCAGCGTGGTTCCATCTCCAGAGATGACAGCAGCAAGAAGCAAGAAGGTAGGCAAGAAACTCACAGAATCTTGCGAGATGGTTGTGAATCTGAAGGGAAATGCTACTATCACTTTGAGCAACGACAAGGGCGAGAAGGTAGTGATGAACTACGATGCCAAGGCAGAGACTTTCTCAATGGATAGAACCAAGAGCGGTAAGATGGATTTCAGCAAGGACTTCGCTGCAGTCACCAAGGCTCCAACCTACGGCAAGATCAGCCAGCTGCGCATCTTCATCGACAAGAGCAGCATCGAGGCTCTGGATGCTGACGGCAAGATGTCCATGACCAATCTCGTGTTCCCAAGCAAGTCTTACAACAAGGTTACTGTAAAGGGAAAGGGTAAGTATCAGATTTACGACATCAAGTAACTTCATCTGTTAAGAACTGAATCTATAAGATAATTGTTTCTAAGAGTGTTACTGATGTAACAATGCAACATAAATGGTAGCCGATGAACGATATTTTATGATATATTGTATCGTTTATCGCTACCTTTGCACCAGCAAAATAGAAACAATAACGCTAACAATTATGAATAAATCATCAAAGTTATCAATCATCCCGGTGATGCTCTGTTTCTTCGCCATGGGATTTGTAGATTTGGTAGGTATTGCCTCCAACTACGTAAAGGAAGATCTCAACCTCAATGATGCAACAGCCAACCTGTTTCCATCTCTGGTATTCTTCTGGTTTCTCATCTTCTCGGTTCCTACGGGAATCCTGATGAATAAGATAGGTAGAAAGAAGACAGTACTCCTGTCTTTGCTCGTTACCGTTATCTCACTCCTTTTGCCCATCTTTGGCGAAAACTTTGAGCTTATGCTCGTGTCATTCTCATTGCTCGGCATCGGAAATGCCTTGATGCAGACCTCCCTGAACCCTCTGGTTTCAGTGGTTACATCAGGTCAGAACCTGGCATCCACATTGACCTTCGGTCAGTTTGTCAAGGCGATAGCTTCCTTCCTGGCACCATACATCGCTATGTGGGGCGCCATGGCAAGCATTCCAACCTTCGGTCTGGGCTGGAGAGTTCTCTTCCCAATCTATATGATTATCGGTATTGCTGCCACCTTCTTCCTGGCTGGCACACCTATCACCGAAGAGAAGCAGGATGGAGGAGCTTCGGGCTTCATGGATTGCCTGAAATTGCTTGGTAAGCCAATCGTGTTACTTTCTTTCATAGGTATTATGTGTCATGTGGGCATCGATGTTGGTACCAATACCACAGCTCCAAAGATTCTGATGGAGCGCTTGGGCTGGAGCTTGAATGATGCAGCCTTCGCTACATCTCTCTATTTCATCTTCCGTACCATCGGATGCTTCACGGGAACAGCCTTCCTTCGTATGATGAAGACTCGTACTTTCTTTATCATCAGTGTGGTGATGATGGCATTGAGTATGATGGGGCTGTGGATAGGAGAGAGCAAGACTATGATTTATGTGGCTATCGCTCTGGTAGGATATGGCAATTCTAACGTCTTCTCCATGATTTTCTCTCAGGCGCTGCTTGCTTTGCCTGACAAGAAGAACGAGGTGAGCGGATTGATGATTATGGGTCTTTTCGGTGGCACCATCTTCCCATTGTTCATGGGCTTTGCCAGCGATGCCTTCGGTCAGGTAGGTGCTGTGGCTGTTATGGCTGTAGGTGTTGCTTATCTCTTCACTTATATCCGCAAGTTATAATAATCTTCATTCGCAATCGTTTATACTATATATAATAAGGTGTAATTATGGAAACAAAGAATTTAGATACAAAATATTGTGTAGGTTTGGGTGAGATTCTCTTTGACGTTCTCCCTTCTGGTTCTCAACTCGGCGGTGCTCCTGCCAACTTCGCTTACCACGCAGGTCAGCATGGTCTGCATTCTGTAGCTGTCAGTGCTGTGGGCAAGGATGTCCTGGGCGAGACAGCTCTCCGCCTGCTCGATGAGAAGAAGCTGAAGTATGTGATGCCTGAGGTAGAATTTCCTACCGGTACCGTTCAGGTGCAGCTCGACAAGGAGGGTGTTCCTACATACGATATCAAGCAGGGTGTGGCTTGGGATAATATCCCATTCACTGATGATATCAAGGAGATTGCTGCCAATGCTGGTGCTGTTTGCTGGGGCTCTCTGGCTCAGCGCAGTGAGGTTAGCCGCAAGACCATCTATCAGTTCCTCGATCATACTCCAGAGGATTGTCTGAAGATTTTCGACATCAATCTCCGTCAGAACTTCTATACTCCGGAGGTGATTACCGAGAGTTTGAAGCGCTGCAATGTGTTGAAGATTAACGATGAGGAGTTGATTACCATCGGTCGTCTCTTCGGTTATCCAGGTTTGGATATCGAGAACAAGTGCTGGTTGATTCTCGGCAAGTACAATCTCGATATGCTCGTATTGACCTGCGGTGTGAATGGCAGCTATGTCTTTGCCCCAGGTGTGAAGTCATTCCAGGAGACTCCAAAGGTTGAGGTGGCTGATACCGTAGGTGCAGGCGATAGCTTCACCGGTACTTTCTGTGCCAGCATTCTGAAGGGTAAGAGCATCCAGGAGGCACACGAGCTTGCCGTTAAGGTGAGTGCATACGTTTGTACCCAGAATGGAGCAATGCCTCAGATTCCTGAGGAATATACATTGTAAGGCTCCCCATTTGGGCAGTAAGTATTAGTTTGAATTGTTGGTTTTTAGTGAATAGTTGATATATAGGTTTAATGTTGATTGATTAGCTGCTATCTGCTTGTGAAGAGTAGATAGCAGCTCTATTTTTTTTAGGAAAACATGGGATTATGAAAAAGCAGTTTATCAGTGAAGAATAATTTAAAGGTAAAAAGGTAAAAAAGTAAAAGGACCTTTAAAAGAAATACAGATAAAGAAAAAAGCTCAAGGCTGATGGCCCTGAGCTTTTTTTATATGATAATGTCTGCGTCATTACTTCTGGCATTCCTTGCAAGGAGTCCAAGGCTTCAATTGCTTGAAGAAGTCGTTGCCCTTGTCATCTACGAGGATGAATGCAGGGAAGTCCTCTACGGTAATCTTCCAGATTGCCTCCATACCGAGCTCAGGGTACTCTACGCACTCGATGCTCTTGATAGAACTCTTAGAGAGAACGGCAGCTACACCACCGATAGTTCCGAGGTAGAAACCACCGTGCTTCTTGCAGGCCTCTGTAACAACATCACCACGGTTACCCTTGGCAATCATTACCAGGCTGGCGCCGTGATCCTGGAACTCATCTACGTATGGGTCCATACGGTTGGCTGTGGTAGGTCCCATAGATCCACATGGATAACCCTCTGGAGTCTTGGCTGGACCAGCATAGAGGATAGGGTGGTTCTTGAAGTACTCTGGCATCTCCTCGCCAGCATCCAAGCGAGCCTTGAGCTTAGCGTGAGCGATGTCACGAGCCACGATGATGGTACCCTTCAGGTTTACACGGGTGCTTACAGGATACTTGCTCAACTCAGCACGAACTGCGTCGATACCCTTGTCGAGGTCGATCTCGATACCCTTGGTTCCCTCACCTGGGTTGCGGAGCTCCTCTGGAATCAACTCTGTTGGGTTCTCGTCCATCTTCTCCAACCAGATACCGTCCTTGTTGATCTTAGCCTTGATGTTGCGGTCGGCAGAGCAGCTTACACCCATACCGATAGGGCAGCTTGCGCCGTGACGAGGCAGACGGATGACACGGATATCGTGAGCCAGATACTTACCGCCAAACTGTGCACCCAAACCAATCTTGTGAGCCTCTTCGAGGAGCTTGTTCTCCAAGTCGATGTCACGGAAGGCACGACCAGTTTCATCACCTGTTGTAGGCAACTCGTCGTAGTACTTGATAGAAGCCAACTTCACGGTGAGGAGGTTCTTCTCAGCTGAAGTACCACCGATAACGAATGCGATGTGGTAAGGAGGACATGCAGCTGTACCCAGACTCTTCATCTTTTCTACAAGGAATGGGAGCAGTGTACCCTCGTTCTGGATAGTAGCCTTGGTCATAGGGTAGAAGTAAGTCTTATTGGCAGAGCCACCACCCTTAGCTACCATTACAAAGCGGTACTCGTCGCCCTCTGTAGCCTCGATATCGATCTGAGCAGGGAGGTTGCAACGGGTGTTCACCTCATCATACATGTTGAGAGGAGCGTTCTGAGAATAGCGGAGGTTGTCCTGTGTAAAGGTGTTGTAAACACCCAGGCTCAAAGCCTCTTCGTCCTCGAAGTCGGTCCATACACGCTGACCCTTCTCGCCGTGGATGATAGCAGTACCTGTATCCTGGCAGAATGGGAGAATGCCCTTCACGGCTGTCTCTGCATTGCGGAGGAACTGGAGAGCTACATACTTGTCGTTCTCTGAAGCCTCTGGGTCGTTGAGAATCTTAGCTACCTGGAGATTGTGCTCACGACGGAGTTTGAACTCTACGTCGTGGAAACCCTGCTGTGCCAGCAAAGTAAGAGCTTCCTTTGAAACCTTGAGGATAGTCTTACCCTCGAACTCTGCTGTGCTTACGCCTTCCTTAGAGATAAGGCGATACTCTGTCTTGTCCTCTCCAATCTGGAACATTGGAGCATACTTAAAATCTGGAGTTTTTGCCATAATGTTTTTTTGTTATTTTAAACTGTTGAAATATTCAATATATTCTTTTTCCTATTTAATAGCCGAAGATTTCCTCTTGAGAGAGACGCTTGATTGGCGCAATCTTCTCCAGGCTCTTCATATCGAGATTCTTCTCATCACCGAGGATCACCATGCGGTATGGCTTGCCTACGATATTCTGCTTCTCGAAGTTCGTGATGTCCTGCAGGGTGAGTGAAGGGAGCTGCTCGTAATAGAGCTTGGTTACATCATAGTCGATACCCATTAGCTTGGCATTGAAGTATGCGTTGATGACGCCAGCCTTGGTAACGCGACGGCTCTGGATAGACTTCATCAGGTTCTGCTTGGCAAGATTGAAGGAAGCCTCGTTTTGAGGGAGATTGTCGGTAATCTCATCGAAGACGTGGATGCAGTCCATCATCTTGTCATTCTGGGTGATGATGTGACGCATGAAGTAATCCTTCTCGTCCTTGCGAACTGGAGTGTAGTAGGCTGCACCGGCATTGTAAGCCAGACCGCGGGTCTCACGAAGCTCCTGGAAGACGATGGTATTCATGCCGCCACCATAATACTCATTGAAGAGAGAAATCAGGGCACCGTCCTTCACATCGCTCTTCTTTCCGGTGTTCTGGTAAGAACGCAGATAGATGTTCTTGGCATCGTAAGGAGCGATATAAATCTCGTTCTGCTTGATTTCTTCCATCTTGTACTCCTTGCCCTCAGGAACGGCAGCAAGCTTCTTGGCTGTCTTGTGCTCCTTGGCGAGCAGGGCGTTGAGCTGCTTCTCGCTGTAAGGACCGTAGTAAGCCACGGTATGCTCGATGTTGTTCAGTCCACCCAGAAGATTGACGAGCTCCTGAGGATCCATCTTGCGCAGGTCGGCGGTCTTGATGGCGTTGCGGGTTGGGTTGTAGGCACCGTAGGTGCTGTAGTCCCAGAGATAGCTGAAGTTTGACATCTGGTTGGTCTTGGCATCCTGCTGTTGCTTCTCGATGAGGTCGATGAACTGGTTCCATGAGGTCTTGTCTGCCTTGGCATGGTGCAGGATTTCCTCCGTCAGCCGGAGAGCTGCAGGAAGGTTCTCGTTCAGACCGTTGAGGCTGATCTGAAGAGTCTTGGAACTCTGGGCGATGCTGAAGTTGCAAGCCAGCTTGTAGAAAGCCTGCTTGATGGCAGAAACGCTCTTCTTGTCGGTTCCGATATAGTCGAGATACTGGGCTGCATAGCTGTAGCGGATATCATCCTCATCGCCGAACTCGTAGCGGAATACGAGGTTGAAGAGGTCGTCCTGGGTGTTCTGCTTGTATACGAGAGGCAGCTTCCTGCTGGTCTTGCCTACGGTAAGATCCTTCTTGAAATCGAGGAACTGAGGCTGGATTTCAGGCACCTGGGCGTTCTTGATTTCCTTGACGAAAGCACTCTCATACTCGCGGTTTGCCGGAATAGGAGTGATGGCAGGCTTCTCAATCTTCTTCAGGGTAGTATCCTCGCCCATTTGCTTGTAGACGCAGATGAAGTTGTCGTCGCGCAGATATTTGTTGGCGAAATCCACGATGTCCTGCTTGGTCAGCTTGCTCTGACGCTCCAGCTTGCCGGCTACGTCTTCCCATTTCTCGTCGTTGATGAAGGCATCTACCATGATGCTGGCACGGTTGTCGTTGCTGTCGAGACCTCTGTAGAAGTTCAGCTTCTTGTTGGCGATGACCGAAGGCAGGAGGTCGTTGTCGAATTCTCCACGGCGCAGCTTCGCCATCTCCTGGAGCATGAGGCTGCGTACCTCTTCCAGCTTCTGACCCTTGTTAGGATTACCGGCAAGGATGAAGGCAGAATAGTCGTGCAGACCGTAGACGAAGGCTCCGGCAGAAGCCAGCTTCATCTGCTGCTCCAGGTCAACCTCCATCAGTCCAGCCTTACCGTTGGAAAGCATGTCTTCGATGACATCGAGCACATCGCTCTCCTTGTCGTTGGCGCCCTTGAATTTCCAGGCGAGCATCACGTTTTCAGCTTCCTTGCCCACTACGGCAGTATCCTTGACGGCAGTAATGTCCGGCTGCAGGCTGAACTCAGGACGGGTGAGGTTGTCGCTCTTCTTCCATGAACCGAAGTATTTGTCGATGATGGCAATGGTCTGGTCTGGGTCGAAATCACCTGCCAGACAGATAGCCACATTGTTAGGTACATAGTAGCGGTGGAAGTAGTTCTGGATGTTGATGATGCTAGGGTTCTTGAGATGTTCCTGCTCACCGATGGTGGTCTGGGTACCGTAAGGATGGGTAGGGGTGAGAAGCTTCCAGAGGGCAGCAAACTCCTTGTCGTTGTCGCTAGCCATAGAGATGTTCTTCTCCTCGTATACAGCCTCCAGCTCGGTATGGAAACCGCGGATCACCATGTTTTGGAATCGGTCACTCTGTACCTTTGCCCAGTTCTCAATCTCGTTGTTCGGGATGTTCTCCACATAGCAGGTCACGTCGTTGGAAGTATAGGCGTTGGTGCCCTGGCTTCCGATGCTCGACATCAGCTTGTCGTACTCGTTCGGGATGTTGTATTTGGCAGCCAGCTGCGAAACCGAATCGATTTCGTGGTAAGCCTGCTTGCGCTGTGCAGGGTCGGTCAGCTTGCGGTAGCTCTCATATCGGCGTGTGATTTCGTCGAGATAAGGCTTCTCCTTGGCGTGGTCGATGGTGCCGAACTTCTGGGTTCCCTTGAACATCAGGTGCTCCAGATAGTGGGCAAGACCGGTTGTCTCGGCAGGGTCGTTTCTGGAACCTGTCTTGACGGCGATATTAGCCTGCAGACGAGGCTTTTCCTTGTTAACTGACATGTACACCGTCAGACCGTTGTCGAGGGTGTAGATGCGGGTTTTCATGGCATCACCTGGTATGGTGGTGTAATGATAATCCTTAGCTGTGGCGCTGATGCTGCCCATCAGGACTGCTGCCAGCAAAACATGCTTAATCTTCATTTCTAATTATAAATTGTTAATTCTTCATTATGAATTAATTCTCGTAATCCACTTCCTGGTCCAGACTGTTGACGAAGTTTCTGTAAACCTCTTCCTCCACATCGCCCATGGCATACTCCTTCTCGGCATCCTTCTTGATTTCCGCAATCCAGGAACGGCGTGCCTTGATGTAGTCCTCGTGGATGCGGTTGGCATCCTCCAGGGTAATCTCGGAGATGTGGTAGTAGTCGCAGATCATCTTGTAGGTCCATGCCCACTGATATTCGCGATAGTTGGCATCAATCTCCTCGAAGCGGCTGATGAGCTCCTGGATGGTTTCTATGGTGCCATCCTTCAGGTCGGCGATGATGCGGTCTTCCTCGCTTACCGGAAGCAGGAGTCCTGAGAGGTCATCCCAGTCGCCCACGCCTGTCTGGGTAGAAGGAGGGGTAATGGCTGGATCCCGTTTCAGTACTCGCTTCAGCACGGCACCCATATAGATTCTCAGGGCTATATCGTAGTATTTGATGCCCTTGTGGAGCGATGTGGCAGGGATGATGTACTCGTGATAGAGATATTGCGATACATTGTCGCCCGTTACCTCGCGGAGACTCTCCAGGATCTTCTTGCCCTTCAGAATTTCGCCCACGGAGAAAGGAGAGAGCCAGTCGAAGTTCACGATGCTCTTGCGGTTTTCAGGAGCACGGAGATCTCGTTTCGGCCACTTCTTGATGTCGCGGTACAAGCCCACGGTGGTGATGTTTCTGCCTGGGATGAGGAACATCTTGTCGCCATCGGCTATCAGATAGGCGAATGGCAGGTTGCGGGTGTTAGGGTGGTGCATCAGCTTGCCGAAGCATACTGAGAACGAACCCAGGGTGGCTGGCATCAGCAGGTAGGCACCGCTGGCTGTCTTCGAACCACGCTCCAGGATGCCCCAGTGCATAGGACCCATCTTGTAGGCATGGTTGCTGAAGTTGGTGGCAGAACCGGCATTATAGAATGAGAACATTCCGCCGATAAGCAGACTGCTCTTGTGATGCGATGCTGTGAATGGTCCACAGAAGGCGGCGCACGCCTCACCGTTGCTCATATAGCTGTTGGCAAAGAATACGGAGGCTGAGGCTGTGAAACCGTTGCTCAGCTGGCAGGCTTCGCCCACGAAGCAGTCCTGTATCTTCACGCTGTTGATGACACTGGAACCCTCGGCGATGATGGAGTTCTCGATGATGACTCCCGTGCCGACATATACGTTGCCGTGAACCGAACCGAGCAGTGTACAGTCGCTGAGTCGTGAAGCACCGTTTACCTCGCAGAGGTCGTTGATTACGCAGTTGGTAATCTCCTTGGTGTTCACAATCTTCACGTTGCTGCCAATCTGTCCCCTTTCCGGTGCCTTGTTTTCGATGTCGGTCTTGATGAGCTGTCGGATGTTCTCCTTCAGTTCCTTGTCGGAGAAATGCTTCACCATGAAGGCAGCCAGCTGGCTGTTGAGGTCGGAGAAGAGAATCACGTTTCCTTCGCCCACCTCGTTGAGCACGCTCACCAGGTTCCCCTCGCCGAAGGTAGCGCCCTCGGTGGTTTCCATCGTAGAGATGTTGGAGATGTAGCAGTCATCACCAATGGTGTAGTTATTGATGAAGTTGCCCACGTTCTCGATGAGACAGTCGTCTCCGATGGTTACGTTTCTCAGGGTGGCATTGTTGATGCCGGAATGCTTTACGAAGCCTTGGCTCACCTCCACATTCTTGTTGAAGGCACCGATGTTTACCTCGCCATAGAGCATCACGCGATGCATGTAGTTGGGCTTGAAGTCTTCTGAAACATTGATTGAAGTCCAGTCTTCAGCCCAGCAGTCGTTGCTCTTGAGTACCTCGATTTCCTCGGAGGTCAGAGATCTGTAGTCATTCATTGTTGATATGTTTTTAGGGAATTAATCGTAATCCTGGTACAGGAAGTCGTTGTATGGATACTTCTGTACGTGTAGTTCTCTTACCTTTTTATATAGCACCTCTCGGAACTCGTCGATGTTCTCCTTGTTCTTTGCCGAGATGAAGAGACAGTCGTCGTTGAGCTTTGCCATCCAGGTTTTCTTGAGATCTTCCAGCGGAATGTTCTCCTTCTCCATCGGAGTGAGGTCGTCTTCCTCCTTCTCCACCCAGGAGTAGTTGTCTATCTTGTTGAAGATGATCATCGAAGGCTTGTCGGAGCATCCTATCTCCTCCAGGGTCTTTTCCACTACCTGGATCTGCTCCTCGAAGTCTGGGTGGGAGATATCCACCACGTGCAGCAGGAGGTCTGCCTCACGGGTCTCATCCAGGGTGCTCTTGAAGGAGTCCACCAGGTCGGTAGGCAGCTTGCGGATGAATCCTACGGTGTCGGCAAGGAGGAATGGCAGGTTATCTACCACTACCTTTCTCACGGTGGTATCGAGGGTAGCAAAGAGCTTGTTCTCTGCAAACACCTCACTCTTGCTGAGCAGGTTCATGATGGTGGATTTTCCCACGTTGGTATAGCCCACCAGTGCCACGCGGATCATTCTTCCGCGGTTCTTGCGCTGGGTAGTCTTCTGCTTGTCTATTTCTGCGAGTCGCTCCTTGAGCAGGCTCATTCTGCCGAGGATGATACGGCGGTCCATCTCGAGCTGGGTCTCACCCGGTCCACGCAGACCTACCGATCCCTTTCCGCCACCAGAACCAGAACCGCCACCCTGTCGCTCCAGGTGAGTCCAGAGTCGCTGCAGTCTTGGCAGCATGTAGCGGTATTGTGCCAGCTCTACCTGCGTCTTGGCAGCAGCAGTCTGGGCACGCATGGCGAAGATGTCGAGGATGAGCGAAGTACGGTCGAGAATCTTCACCTGCAATTCCTGCTCGATATTTCGGATTTGCTTGGCAGAGAGTTCATCATCGAAGATCACCATACCTACTTCTCTGTCTTCTTCTTCCTCGTCCTTGATGTATTGCTTGATTTCCTCCAGCTTACCCTTTCCCACATAGGTGGTCTGGTTAGGCGACACCACCTTCTGCGTGAATCGCTTTACGGTGACGGCACCTGCGGTATCTGCAAGAAATTCCAACTCGTCGAGATATTCCTTGGTCTTGGCTTCGTCCTGTGTCTTGGTAATAAGACCCACCAGCACAGCGGTTTCCGCCTTGACTTCTGATATTACAAATTCTTTCATTCTTTACGTACGTATTATTATAGGTGCAAAGATAATAAAAAAAATGCTCTTATTATATATATAAGGTGAAAATTATGTTTTTTTTATGAAAGCGGCTGCAAGGCTACGGGGCGGAAATCGGTATTTGCGAACGCAGGAATCGGCATGTCTGAATGCTGAAACCTGAAAAATCAGGCGCTGAAATCTGAAAACGTTTACGTCTTTTTTCGGCAAAAAGATGCGTTAAATTTTGATTCATATCAATATTTTGCGTACTTTTGCAACCAGAAAAGAAAACTGATTTTCAAAGATACAAATCATAACTACATAAAAACACAAACTGCTGAAACATTCAAAAACTCAAAAGCCCCGACGTGATGTCGGGGCTTTTTGGCATTAAAATCCCTTTTTTTGCGAAAAGTGTCTATTTTTGAATGAATCTTCCACCTCTTTCTTCAAGATTTTGCTTATCTTTGCAAGCATTAAAACAAGCATTAAAATAAATCAAACCTAAGAAGGAAATAATATGAAGCAAAAAATGAGTATCGCTGGTATTTTGTTGCTTGCAGCTTTGGGTATGCAGGCTAACAACTATACAGTGAAGTCGCCAGACGGTAAATTGGTAGTGAATGTTGCTTGTGAGGGAGGCAAGGCTTCCTACACGGTAGATTACAATGGCAAGCAGATGCTGGGAACTTCGGCGCTCGGACTGGTTGCCAATTACGGTGATTTCTCAAAGGATCTCACCATGGGCATCCTGAAGGGTGGGGAAGTGAAGCCGCTTGCCTACAAGATGACCCGCATCAAGAAGAGTGACATCAGGAAGGATGTGGTGGATGCTACCATCGGTTTCCTCAACAGTAAGAAGGATTCCATGACCCTCCATCTTCATGTAAGCAACAACGATATCGCCTACAAGTATGAGATGATCCGTCCTAAGAAGGATAATCCTAAGTCGGTGATTATATATAATGAGGTGAGTGGATTCAATTTCCCGGAGAAAACCACTACCTTCCTCTGTCCTCAGATTACTCCGATGACCGGTTGGGAGCGCACCAAGCCATCTTATGAGGAGGAATATACTCCGGATGCTCCGATGAACGTGAAGTCACAGTTCGGTGTAGGCTATACTTTTCCTTGTCTCTTCAAGGTAGGAAACGATGGATGGGTACTGGTCAGCGAAACCGGTGTGTCGAGCGCTTATCCAGGCAGTCGTCTTTCTGATTACGAGCCAGGCAAGGGCTATACCGTAGCCTTCCCTCAGAAGGGTGAGAACAATGGCATCGGTTCTGAATTTGCCGGCATCCCATTGCCGGGCGAGACTCCTTGGCGGACCATTACCGTTGGTTCTTCGCTGGCTCCTGTCGTAGAAACTACCATCCCTTACGATGTGGTGGAGCCTTTGTATGAGGCATCCCAGACCTACAAGCCTTCCCGCTATACCTGGAGCTGGCTCATCTGGCAGGATAACTCTGTCAACTATGATGATCAGGTGAAGATGATAGATGTTGCTGCTGCTCAGGAGTATGAAGCCGTATTGGTGGATGCCTTGTGGGACAAGCAGATAGGCAGAAAGCGCATCGAAGAGTTGAGTAAGTATGCCAAGAGCAAGAAGGTAAGCCTGATGCTCTGGTACAATTCCAACGGTTTCGAGAACGATGCTCCTCAGACTCCTCGCCAGATCATGAATAATTCCATCGCCCGCAAGAAGGAGATGGCTTGGATGAAGAAGATAGGCGTGGCAGGCATCAAGGTGGATTTCTTCGGTGGCGACAAGCAGGAGACGATGAAGCTCTATGAGGATATCCTCAGCGATGCCAACGATTATGGCTTGGAGGTGATCTTCCATGGTTGCACCATGCCTCGTGGCTGGGAGCGTATGTATCCTAACTATGTATCGAGCGAGGCTGCCCTGGCTTCTGAGAACGTATATTTCACGGATTATCATGCCAAGAAGGAGGCCTTCGAGATGACGATGCATCCGTTCTCAAGAAATGCCGTAGCCAGCTTCGACTGGGGTGGTGTGATGATGAACAAGTATCTCTCCAAGGATAACAAGAGCCGTCATCAGCGTTATACCAGCGATGTGTTCGAGATGGCTACTGCCATCACCAACCAGAGCAGCGTAAACTGCATCTGTCTCTATCCTAACAATTTGCAGGATGTACCACAGTGGGAGTTAGATTGGCTCAAGAATGTTCCTACAGCCTGGGAGGATACCAAGTTTATTGCCGGTTATCCTACTAAGTATGCAGTAGTGGCTCGCAAGTCGAGTGTAGAGAATGGTTCCGGTGCAGCGCTTACTGCCGGCAGATGGTTCGTAGGCGGACTGAATGCTACAGACAAGCCTCTTGCCCTGACCCTGGATTTGCCGATGTTTGCGGGTAAGACCGTGACTTATATCACCGACCAGCCAAAGAAGAAGGGCGAGAAGTTCTTCACTTCTGTCAAGAAGGCATTGAAGGTTGGAAAGGATGGTAAGGCAAAGGTTGTGATTCAGCCTAATGGTGGTATCATCATCGAATAATCTTCATGTTTTAGGCTTCGATTGCCTACGTGAAAATTTTACGGGTATCGATTGCCTACGTGAAAAAGTTTTTTTCTCGAAAAAAGTATCAAAGTCTCATTTTTGCTTGAAAAATGGGGCTTAAATGCTTGATATGTAATAAGATATTAGAAATGAGACTTCTCGGATTTTGAGCCGAGAAGTCTCATAGATGTATCATGGAAGTCTCATTGGCTTTTTTAACCCTATTTCACCTGTAGATGTTCTATGGTTATGTCAATATAATCAGGATAAGTCATGGTGATGTGTCTACTTTTTCAGTTCATCAGCTGGTCTCTTAATGCCCTCCGGTTGGTCTGCTTGTGCCCGTTACACGGGCATCCGCAGCCCACCAAGTGGGCATCGGCAGACCGTGTGCTGGGCAGCTGTTGCCCATAGCGTGGGCAACGAGTGCCCAAATATAGGATTTGTTTTTGGGCAATATTCTTTTGAGTCTTTGCGATGTTTAAACTATCTTTTTGCGATGTTTAAACTGACTTTTCTTGATGTTTTAATAGTCTTTTCTCGTGCATCGTGCTGTCTTTAATGATACTTCTGCAGTCTTTAATGATACTTCCATGATACTTCTTTCTGCTTTTTTAGAGAAGTCTCATTGAATGTAAATACTTATGTATCAGTAACATATTATGATATTTCCGGCGAAAAATGAGACTATGATACTTTTCGAGAAAAAATATTCACGTGCGTAAAAGCGGATAGATGCTATTTCTTAGGTTTATTTGTACTTTAAACATGTTATTAAAATTATATTATATTCTTATTGCAACACTAGGATAAACGAAATTACTGATACAGCAAAATCCTGAGCAACTTTTTGTTGCTCAGGTACTTATGAAAAAGCCAAATTGTAGTGTTGCGAAAAATAGAAAAACAACGCATTTACTGCAAAAAGCACATTTTTTTGTTCATTTTTTTAAGATTTATCTTCTTTTAAGAAGAACTGGCAGAACTCCTTTAATTGTTGTTGCATTTTTTCTTGAGGAATTAATATACGCTTATATTCCGCCACCATCGTCGGACTCATACTGCGACTCATAGCATATTCAACAACAACCTTGTCCGCATCAGGACATAAGATGATGCCTATAGAAGGGTTCTCGTTGGAACGTTTCACGTCACGGTCAAGAGCTTCCAAATAAAACTCTAATTGTCCAAGGTCTCGAGGATGGAATTTGGTTTTCTTCAATTCCACCGCAACAAGTGCCTGGAGACCGCGATGAAAAAACAGCAAGTCTGCCTTGAATGATGATGCGCCAACGTTTAAACAGTACTCCTGGTCCATAAAGATGAAGTCTTTTCCTAATTCTAAGATGAATTGCTTCATGTGTTCTAGCAGGCCATTCTTCAGTCTTTTTTCACTATGTCTCTTTGGTAAATTGAGAAAATCAATGAAGTATGTGTCCTTGAACATAATGGGCGAATTGGGATAAGTTTCCAGAAGCCCCTTTGACATGTTGTTCTTGTCACTCAATAAAGTTTCATAAGTTTGCGTTGTAATAGCTCTTTGAAGTTCTTTATGGCTTAATCTTTCTTTGTGTGCATAAAGTATATAAAAGAGCCGTTCCTCAAAACTTCTACATCTGCCCAATATGTCATAATGATTTGATAATGTGGTCAGAAAAAGAATCTTTGGGAATTGTCCAGATGGCATCTGGACAATTTGTTTGTTCATTGTTGGTTTCATAATGTTATTGGAAGGTTCCGATACATTATTGTCAAATTGTGTAATTGCTGGCTGCACAATTTGAGAACCTAAATATTTCTCTACGGCATTTTTAAAGCTTTTCGACGAATATTCATCGTAGAACATTACCATGTTGTAAATGCTACTTCGGCTAAAACCTTTGATTTCTGGGTGGTTTGAGCGAATGTATTCTGATAGTTGGCAAACAACTTTGCTTCCCCATTCTTCTGTTTTCAATTTTTCAGAAACATACTTCCCTACACACCAAGCGGTAAGCAAAATTTCATTATTTACCACTTGTGATGCATGGCTTTTATGTTGCTGAATAATGTCTATGACTTCAGCAAATTGTGCCTCTTGTGTTATGCTAATATTATATTTTGTCATACTTATCTTTTCTTGATACAATTTCGTATGCGTGCATACGAAATCTTAAATTTCTTTTATTCCACTCAATAATTTTTCCAACTCATTCACTGCCTTGCTGATATTCAGGCTCTGTTCCTTGATGTTCGACATCAGTTGGCTCAATAGTAAATCTTCTGTGTCATTACCCTGTTTTATCCTAGTGATGTCAAGACTTGTTTTATCACGAGCCATTATTGCATCAATGCTATACTTGCACCATCTGCCAGATGGTGACACTCCAACTTGTTAATTTAGCTACAAAGATAATGATAATATTTCACTTGACCATTTATATGATTCACTATTTATGCTTTTTTGTCTTTTATGGATAGTTTCTCAACTTTTTAAAAATCCGTGGCTTTTCTGAATTTGAAAGCCACGAATTGGTTTTTGTGTTATCAAATTCATATTTTTTATTAAGTATTGTCTATATTGATACGCCATTTTTTTGTTTTTATAAGCAATTTTGATTAAAATATCTTAAAAACATATCTTGTTATTGATTTTTTTTTCATTTTTGTTTTGTTCTTCGATTATTTTCTATATCTTTGCACTTGGACTGTATAGCCAGACCGCAGTTGTCAATGTTAGACGAGTTCTTGCGAGATAACCGAGTCGGCAGCCTACGCCGTGCTGAGTGTAGTGAAGTCAAAATGACATATCTATACAAACGCGGGTAATGGGTGGGAATGACAGTTCAGACATAGAAGGCGTTTATCGACGCTGTGTTTGAGACACACTGAAATCTTCCACAAACAAATCAGGATCAAAGTCTCGAATATGGTCAACGGTAGATGTCCCGGGTGTGATTATATCAATCCCGTGGAGACTTGTATGTATGGATTGTACCCTTTTGGGTGCAATCAGATGTATTATACAGGTCTCTTTACGGCTGTGATTTTCATATCGGCGTGGGCTCTGACGTTGTCTGTTCGACTTTGATAGGCAGTTGGAAGAGCCTCAGTGTGTGGAATAGACAACTGGACGATTCCACGCTTTTTTTTTGTGTCGCAATTTAACGGTTTTTCTGTCTAGAAATAAGTTAGCACCGATATGAAAGTCGATGAATGGACATCTAACGATGGACACACCCTAGGAGGTGGTGAACTCCCTCCTTGCGCTGGACTTACCTCCAACGCCCTCCCCGAAGCTCAAAGCGTTGTTTCCGCAGAGAGTTCACAAACAGGGGTGTCCACCAAAAATGCACTTTTGGCAACTAAGCCTAAAGCACAACGAGAGGCAGATATTCCTCATTGGTATGCCTTACGAACTACTTATGGCAGAGAGAAAAAGGCATACGACTATTTGACCGCCAAAGGTATCACGGCTTTCTATCCTACCACTAATGTAGTAAAACTTATAAAAGGTAAGCGCAAAAATGTTACCGAATCCCGTTTACCCAACATCTTCTTTGCCTATGGAACAGAAGAGCAACTCCAAGAATATGTTTACGATAACGTAAACCTCCCTTTCCTCCGTTTTTATTATCGTCACTACCACGAAGGGAATACGATTAAAAAGACTCCATTGATAGTTCCTGACTATCAGATGGATAGTTTAAAAATTATCTGTGCTGCCGATGCGGACAATACCATCGTGTCATTAGTCGAAGTGCCAAAGTTCGAAAAAGGACAATTGGTAAGGGTTATTGATGGTGTATTCAAGGGGGTGATTGGAAGAGTTGCACGCTGGCAAGGACAACAGAGGGTTGGCGTTGTGGTGGATGACTTGGTAACTGTTGTTACAGCGTATATACCGAGTGCTTTTTTAGAAATGCACTTATAAATGGTTACTTTTTAATAGAACAACCCATAAAGAATAAACAAATAATTAAGTTACATATGAAAACATTAAACTTTAAAAGAATCATTAGCATTGTTGCTTTTGTTGCTCTTGCAGGATTTAGCTGTTTTTGGACAGCGGAGTCGCTGTTTATTTGGCAGCCTTCCATCACGATTGTTGGAGCATGGCTTATTGCTGTAGTTTTTTACATCCTTGCATCTATTTGCTTCTCTCGTTTTATCAAGGGATTCGAAAGATTTGGCGATTTTGGACAAGGATTGTTTGCCAGTCGTGGAGGTCATCTGTTCTTTGGTTTAGTTGGCTTACTAATTTTTTGGTTAATGGTAAGTCTTCCCACAAACACTCATACATTACTTTATCGTGCTTCCATAAAGGAAATCATAAAATCTGATTTAACTCGTACGCAAGGGTATTTGCAAGGACTTAAGGATAACAATGTTGAGGTTAAGAAAATAGAAGACCGTTACAAGTCTAAGAAAGATGCAGTTGATGCTATCATCTTACGAATGGTCGCAGAAATTGACAATCCAAGTGCATTAGGCATAGGACACAGATTTGAGACCATCTTAGTAGAATTGGATAGAACTTTGTTTGAAGGAGATAAAGGTAATAAGAAAATTCAGCGTGTAGCAAATGTTGGAACGACACGATCTCAATGGTTAACAGCAATAAATTATTATCAATCACAGGCTTATGAGCAATTGAAACTCTATCGTGCAAAATGTGACAAAGAAATAGAAGAAGTGAAGCAGATGATGGGTTCCAAAACTCTAGGAGGTTTGATTAAAAACTGCGAAATTGCTCTTTCTGATGTGAACAAAATGGACGGTGTTAATAATGATATTATCAAGGCTGCAAGTGACGATTTGGCTAATGGTTACTCTTTTATCAAAGCGAACTCTCAATATATAGTCTTTAAAGATAAGGATAAAGAACGTTATACACGAGATGGTGCAATGCCTGAGGCTAAGGAAATGTTAAGTGTGCCTGATGTATGGAAAGACTATCTCACTACCGATAAATATAGTGGACATGGTTTTATTTGGTGGGTCTTTATCGCCTTATTGGTTGACCTCGCTGGATTCGTATTTTTCAACTTTGCTTTCGCCAAAGATAACAATAACGCACTTTAATAATAAATTTATATAGAAGATAGTTATGGCTAATTTCGATAATTTGATTAACGACAATCAACACGCCAATACAATTGGTGATAATCCGGCCCCTGTTGTTCAAGAGACATATACCGATGATGAAATACGAGATGTTAACAATATTACAGTTGCTATCCCAGATACAAAAACTCCTATTGTCGTATTCTTTGGATCTCCTGCATCTGGTAAGACTCTATCATTATTGAGAATGATTCGTTTTTTAGAGCAACACGATTATCAGGTTGTACCAGAAGCTGTGTTTCGTCCTCAAACGGATAAACACTATGCAAAAATGTGCGCAGGTTTGAAAGATATGGCATATAGTGCATATGCTCCAGGAGGTACAGACATCATCAGTTTTATGTTGGTAAAGGTTCTTGACTCAGTAGGCAACCCACTATGTCAGATTCTTGAGGCACCAGGTGAGCATTATTTTGACGGAAGTGCAAACCTGAATTTTCCGACTTACATAAATACCATAAGAACAGCCCCTAACAAGAAAATATGGGTGTTCTTTGTTGAGCAAGATTGGGGAAGTAGTCAGAATGAACGCAACCTATATTCTCAGAAGATATGTAGTATGCAAGGACTCATTTCCCCTAATGACCGTGTTGTGTTTTTGTTTAATAAGGCAGACATGCATAGACATCAATACAAGGCAAATGGGGAACCTAACAAACAGGTATTTTTTAATACCATAAAGCAACAATATCCTGGCATTTTTACACGGTATCAAAATACGGGAATAGCCAAGTATATGTATGGACCATACAATTTCAAAGTTGTATGTTTTTCATCTGGCGTGTTCAATAAGACTAATGATGGGCGTGAAGTTTGGACACCAGAAAAAGATTGGTACTGCCAAGAATTGTGGAATGCAATAAAATAGACAATATTCAAAAAGTAATAGAAAGTCAATGATAAGAACATATATATATGGCGTTCCGCATGGTTTTGACTTCTATGAGAAAGATGCAAATCTAAACAACTACTTCAAAGGATTTTACATCTCATCTCGTAGAGGGCGTAGATTGATGGTGAATCGCCAGGAAAATGGAGAAACTATTTATAGTTATCTCCAATATGGACTAAAAGAAGTAGAACGTCAACCTCTACACTCCTTTTTTGGAATGTCGTTAGTTGTTGACGATTATCAATATTGTCCTAATTTTAAAGTACTTTTGGAATGGTTTGACTATCTTTTTAATAAGCTGGTAAAAGAACAGCGCATAATTAAAAAGAATGAAGATGGCGTTTTATGCTATGTTATTCATAAATTTGAAGAGGTTTCAGATGAGGTTAATTGGTTAAAAAATATTATTCCCAATATTATAACGAAATCAGAGCAAGCTGATGATGTAAAAGTTGAAATATCGAAATACGACAAATCTTTCTTTGTCGGGAATGTTGGTCAGATTGTATGTTTCAACAAACCTGTTAGTGAAAAACGTTTATTTGAAGTTTTCCATAAAAACAGTTGGATTTCTGTCTCATCTGAAATACTAGAAAAAGAAGAAGTTAATACATCTGGAAATATTGCAGACTCTGAAGTCATTGAGTATAGTTATGAGGAGCTTGATGAAGAATGCAATAAGTTTACAGAAATACTTCTTTCCATAGCTATAGACATAAGTTGCACCTCTGTTACAGACTTGGCTGAAATTGAAGGAAAAGTTCAAAAAACCTGTATAAACTTAGAGAATTACCTTCCTACCATTGACAATATAGAAGAGAAAAATAAATTTAAGAATCTCGAATCGAAGTACAATTCTTTAAAAGATAAAATTTTGACTTTACAGTCAAAATCAACAGGAACTATTTCAACAAGTACTTCTCCACAGGGAAAAAACTTATATTGCTTTTCATGCAAAAAGTACAAGCCCTTGTCACATTTTCGTTCTATAGAATCAACAAAATGTAAGGAATGTGAAGAAAAAGATAGCATAGATCCTGTAGGCAATGGAGGATATAAAGTATGTAAAAGTTGTGGGAAGAAAAAAGCCCTCTATTCTTTTTGTAATTCAGAAACAGATATTTGTGACGATTGCAGTAATATAAAACAGCAAGAATCTGAGAAAAGTGCCTTACAACGGCTTAAGGAAAATATTTCATTGACCAAAGGTTTTGTGAGAATTTCGATTGGATTATTGGTAGTTGTTGCAACCATCGTGGTCATTTTCTTTTCAAAAATGAAAAATGAAAATGTTGGTCATGATAATTCGAAAAATGACTTCGCACAAATTGAAAAGAAGTCCAATGATAGCAATGTGGATGTTCAAGAAATGAATAGACTTATAAAATCTTATAAGTATAAGGATTTATTTGAGTATATTAAGGGGAAGAAAGATACCAATAAATACAAATCCTTAATTAAGCAATCGGTAAATGGTTATTTATGGAAAATTATAGATACTTCTACTTCTGCACAAGAAGAAATTGAAAGATTTTATATTGGAAATAATGAACTTTTGGAATTCATTGGCTTTGATCAAGGCGATAAAGACATTTGGCGAGAGATAAATACCGATTATAACCAAATGCTTAGTATTCTTAAAAAGAGTAAGGTTACAGAAATGGACATAAGGACAGGTATAGAAATTCTTAAAAAACATAGAAATTTATTTCCTGCAGATTGGGAAGTTCGTTTAATGAATACACCGAAAGAAGAAGTCCCCAAAATAGATAATAAAGCTGCCACTGTACAAAATACGGAATATACCCTTAGATATACTAAAGTAGATGGTAATTCAAGTTCTATTAGAGTAAAAACAGGCAAACATAGTGGTTATGTCGGACTTCTTGGTTCAAATGTTATCGTCACTAGCAGCAATGGAAAAATTCATGAAAACCAAAAGAATAAATGTATAGTCACACTTTCTAAAGCAAAAGATTATACAATAAAGTTAGATTCAAAAACCGTAATCACCATTACGGCACAAGAAAAGGCTAATGTGAAACAAAGAACATTTAATGAATAAGAATATGAAAAAAGGCTTTTTATTTATTATCCTTTTATTCGGATTCGGTAGTATCTACGCTCAACAGGCTAATGAGGTTTTCTCTCTAATAAATAATATAGAGCATCGAGATTCCGTCATGAAGGATTGCGGAAAGAAAGAATTGTTGGATTTATTACAAGTGCAGAATAAGGACTATCATTCTCTTACAGAATTTCTAAGAAAAGAACTTCAAACTTTTTCTGAAGAAAATCAACTTCTGAAAGATGAGCTACATAAATATTTTATTCTCACCTGTCCTGATACTCTTGTATTCCAACAGAATTTCACGAAAATAGGTGATGTACCTCTTTGTCTAAAAGAGCGAGTGCAAATTATAAAGGCCATTATAAATTTGCAAAACAAAATCACTAAAATCGAAAATACGGCAATCGGATTAGAAAGAACTCTCGGTACCAGCCAAGTTGCTTATGCTGCAATTAGAGAAAAAATAGAAAGAGATTTGGATGAAGTTCAATCTCTAATTCATGAAATAAAGGAAATGAATCTCAATACTTTATCTAGTGAACAATTGAAATATTTCCGTCCTGGTCTAACAGATAGATATAATAGATTTAAAAAATATTTTTAATATGAAAAATAATTTGATTGCAATAATTTGTGTGGCAATAATGTTAAGTACGTCATGCGGCAACCACCAAAAGCCTTCTGCTAGAAATAATGTTTGGGGAGACGAAGACACAACTTCTGTTACAGAAGTAAAGTTAAGCGGAAGTAAGGTTCTTGTTCCTTTCAAAAGGATAGAATCCGGTCTTGTAGAAGTTCAAGTATCACTTAACGGTGTCCCGTTTAATATGTGGTGGGACACAGGGGCATCTGTAACTTGCATTTCTTTGCTTGAACTTCAGAAATTGGCTAAAGAGGGCAAAATAAGCATGGATGATTATAAAGGTCCAGCATTGTCCCAAATAGCAGATGGTTCAACTACAGAGTCTGCAATCTTTACAATTCGAGAAATCTATATTCAAGGACAAGACAACAAGTATTTAATCCTAAAAGATATAGATGCAATGGTTTCTCCTAGTGCAAAAGCACCGTTATTGATAGGGCAGAACGTTATAAGCAATCTCCCGAAACATACTTTTAATGAATCTGATGGAGTAATAGAATTTGAACAATAATATATGAATTTTAGTTTCTATATAATAGGAACACCGGAGGGGCGGTATAGTCAATACCCTGATGATTATACTGCCCCAACTCTTTCAAATTTGCAAGAGGGAGTAGATGGTGCAAGATTAGTAATATATAGAGACATGGATTTAGTGCATTACGTTTATACAGAACGAATTGGCACTAATGCTATTCTCGGTTTTTGCCTAATCTTTAATAAAGTTAGAATATCTAAACCAACTCAATTGATACAATTATTTCGCTTCATTATTGAAAAGCGATTGGTTGAGTCTGGTAAGTTAATAAGATACTCCGAAAATGGAGTTTTAAAGTTTAACGTTAAAGCATTAAATGAGTGTGTTAAAGATTACGAGTATTTGAAAGTATATATCAATTCAGAATTTGAGAATAATGCTTCAAAATATAATATCCAACCACTTACTACCATTTACAATGGTGTTAAGGCATCAACATCATTAGACCAAAATGCTTCAGATGGTCAAATCGTTTCAATGACAAATAAATACAATAAAGTTATTGTAAATGATGGAGAAGGAATAGAGAGTGGTTACATTCCTCATGTAATAGAATCTTTGCGAAAAAAAACTGAGCAAAAATCAGAAGAAATAATTGAATTACAGAGCAAACTGAAAAAAGCCGAAGTTAAGAAAAAAAATATAACTTGGGTAGCTGTACTTGGTATCATAGTTCTAATATTCGGATTCGTTTTATGGAATAAAGTCTTGTTTCCATCAGAAGTTACTCATTATGAGACTGGGGAATTTGTTTATTATGGTCCGTTAGAGGACGGAAAGCCAAATGGCGTTGGTGTTGCCATTTATCCGACGAATGATAAGGATGGACGAAAATACTATATTGGTAATTTTAAGAAAGGTGAACGCCAAGATAGTGCTGCGATATTATTCTATCAAGATGGAGATTATTATTATGGTTCAATGGAAGGTGACCGATGGAAGCAGGGTATGTTATATATGAATTCAGACAATTCGCATTTTGTCGGTACTTTCCAAGAAAACAATCCTTATACAGGGAAATGGTATGATCATGAGAATTCTCAAAAATCATATAGCTTATATGAAGGAAAAAATACTAGTGGTATTAAGACTTTTCCAAAACATTTAGATAATAAAGCTGCTGAAGGTGTTTTGGGAGATAGAAGAATGGGAAGAGAGAAAGAACTTAAAGGGAAAAATAGTCTATGCAAAGAAAGATAATATTTATAATAATATCAATAATGATATGTTCTGTCTGTTGCTATTCTCAAAAAAGAAAAAAAATAGATAGGACAGCAATGGTTCGTTCCACTCAAAAAACGCACCCAAAAGTTTCTTCATCTTCAGAAAAGGGAAATGCAAATAAGTCTAAAGTTGTTGCAACTATCCCCCCAAAAAAACTGAAACAATCTGTAAGGTCAACCTCAAAGAAAAGTTATTTTTCAATATCATCTCAATATGTTAGTTTTGGTGCAGATGGAGGAAACCGAACTTTTACGGTTTTATCAAGTGCCGCATGGAAAATTTCTGTAAATACTGAAAATTGGGGACATTTGTCAAGAAGTGGAAATACCTTGTATTTAAGAATAGATGCGAATAATTCTTCATCCTCTCGAGCTGACTATTTTATCATTAGCTCTGGTTCTAAAAGTATTCGTGTTGACATTTCGCAAGGAAAAGGTAATTCATTAACTGTTTCATCAGAGTTTTTGGCATTTGCTTCTTCTGGAGGTAGTCAAACGATTACTGTAAATTCAAGTTCCCCATGGAAAATTGGAATCAGTACTTATAGCTGGGGACATTTGACAACGGCGGGTAATTCCGTAACAGTCAGTTTAGATGCTAATGTTTCTGCAGAATCACGTACCGATTACTTTACAGTTGTTTCTGGAAACAAATCGTTAAAAATAAATATTAGGCAAGAAGGGAAAAATTATAAGATGTATGGGACTTCTCGCAGTTTTATAGATAATGCGACAGGGTTAACTTACCTTACAAAAAATTTAAAAGAGACTAACTCTTGCCAGCATGGAGCAATAACAGAGAGAATTGGTATATATATAAAGGGTGATTATGGTTATTGCTACACTGCAGGTATGAACACGAATTTTATTGAGAAGATCAAGGAATTAAATCAAAAAGAGATAAAAATAACGTCAGTAGCGATTACAAATTCAGGTTATTATTGCTTAATATATGGTAATAATGGTTGGTTTGGTTCTGTTCCTGCAGCTATGTCGGCAAGATTAAATGAATTTAATGCGAATAGGGAAACAATATATAGTATTTCAATTAGTGAGAATGGGGATTTTGCCATTGTGACTAATGAACATTTTTATGCGTCAAATTCAACAGATTATGATAATATGATAAAGGCAAAAGATATGTTTGGCCAACTAAAAGATGTTTGTATTACAAATAAGGGCATAACTGTTGTCTGTCAAAATGGAATATATTATCATAATATTCCCACTAGTGTTGAAGAAAGGCTGAAAACATGTACGGAACGTCCTGATCATATTCGTTTTACAGATAGTGGAACGTTCTTGATTTCTTATGAAAATGGAATAGGGTATCGATACTATATGTAAATACTAGAGTTAGGGAAATCTAGATAGGCATATTTAATAATTAACACATAAGAAGTTGCGTCCGATACGAATAAGGACTAGAAAAATGAAAAAGTATTTATTTGCACTTACAGCGATTCTATTTGGAATGTTTGTTCTTGTTAGTTGTGATGATGATGACGAGATTAAAGGTTCTACCACTTTCTATGGAAAAGTCATCGTAAATCCTTTATCTGTAAGACAAAATGAGAATATAACTTTCTGCATAGGAGAAGGAGGCTTTTCTTCCGAAAATGTTTCTGTCGGCATGAACTCTTCAACTACAATAAATGGAAAAGATGTGGTTAAGTCTGTTTCTTATTTTGTTGATGGCACAAAAGTGGCAGAAAGTTCGGATAAAACAAACAAATATTTGGTTTCTTATAATGTTGAGAACATTTCTATAGGAAATCATGTTGTAACTGCGAAGTGCTCTTCTAATTTTGAGAATTATACAATAGAAGAACATATAACGCAAGGTGAATTTATAATAGAACCATGAGAAATAATTCTTTGGTGTTAAAATGCCGCATCAAGATAGCGAATGGTTTGTTTGCCTGAGTCATCGGCAAAATTAGTGCACTAACTGTTCTACAATATGTAAATTTTATTAACAACATCCCGTCGGCAAAGTTAAGTATGTACTAAATTAATTCTGCAACGGGAAAAATATGAATTGTAAAATGAATATGATTACAGGTATAATGAATTTTACGGAAGGAAGATTAGGTGTATCTATTATTGATAAGCGAACACCTATTATTGTCCCTTTTGCACCAAGATATTTAGGAAAAACATGTTTATTGCATAGGCTTATTCATTATATCCGAGATAATGGCTATTTTGTACAACTTAACGAACACGTCTTGTTTCCACATTTCGATCATAGCATAGATTTTTTTGATGAATACACGAAATATTTATGTAGTGAATGTTCACCATGTGCAACAGTTATACCTATATTCGGAAGGGTGTTTTTTAATGGCGAAACAAAAGTTCAGTTTGTAGATTTTCCTGGAGAATTTTTGTATAACACTAATCACCCAAAAACTCCTTCTGCATTAAAAGAGATTATTGAATCACCAAATAAGAAAATATGGCTTTTCATGTTGGAATTAAATAGGTTGGGGGGACAAATTGAGCGTGATAATTATTCGGAAAGAATAATGGAAGTTGCAGCACATATTTCCCCGAACGATAAAATAATAATTGTCGTTAATAAAATAGATATGTGCTCTATGGATTTGAAGTCCAAGGACAGTATAGTACAAGCTCTCTATCTTCAATACCCAGCAGTATTGAATTGTTTTAAAAATCAAAATCCAGTAACGAAATTGTGGAGACCTTTCAATTGTGATATTGTTTCTTTTTCAGCTGGAGACTTTTGTCGTACTTGTGATAATAAAGAAATGTTTCGCCCTGGTTTAGATACATATCCTAAGCAACTATGGAAAGCAATTTTCAGAGGCCTTCATTAGTTTGAACAATAATGCCATCAAGTTTGTTCTTTATTGTTTTGGGGATAGAATTAAAATATTTATATGAGTAAGAAATGTTATGTTGTGGGTGTGTGCGTGTTTTGCCTTATCATATTCAGCTATTTGATATGTTTGGGTTGTGCTGGCTGTATCACACTTCCAGTAATTACGATTGAATGGAAAAAAATAAAAGATGCCTCGGATTGTTGTTGTGGTGATGGAAATGGAAACCTTTGGGCAGCAATTTCTTGCATAGCATCTTTGGTTATGGGATTGTTGGCTTTTCTTGCATGGCGGCAGTCAATAAAAGCCAGATTATACACTTCTTTTGAGAATCTTTATGCAAGTTTGTTGGCACAACAGCGTAATCTTTTTGAAAACTCTTGTATAAGTCAAACTCTGTTAAAGCCGAACCCAACATTGACTACTCTGATAAATAGAACTGGCTTTCATTTCAACATTGAAGATGATCAACCGGTAACGACGAACTTTTGTCGTTGTTATAGTAATATAGCAAAAGCATGTAGTGGACAAACTTTTGATTTCCCGACCATATCACAAATATGGAATGATTTTGTTTCCCAACTCGTTTACCGGGCAAATTTTCTGAATTGCTTTAAATTCTTATATAATATTATAGATACGATCGAAGCGTCTGAATTAAGTGATAAAGATAAAGCACTGTATATGGAACGAACACAAGCTTTGTTAAATCAAGACGAATTATTATGTTATTACATTAATTTGATAGTCAGTTCTGGTGGATATGAACAGAGACATCTTGCTACTTTGCGGAAATATAATTTCTTCAAGGATTTGGTAAATTCAGATTTGTATAAGGATATTCTGCATAGCAGTATAGCATCTTCTTTAAAACAAATGATGAGTAGTGATTCTTAGCAATATATATACTTAATGAACTAATTTAAAATGACATCGTAACGTATCTTGAGATAAACATTCAACTATCTTAAGATTCTTTGTCCAAGCAAAATTTGTTTTTTTTAGATAGTAACGTATATATACTTATGGACACCGAATGAGAAAAAAAATCATCACATACCTTCTCCTATTGCTCTCTTTGTCTGTCTCCGCACAGACAAAGAGAGCTTTGGTTATAGGGTTAGGCGAACAGCAGGATAAGGCTTGGAATAAAATCAATGGTGACAAGGATGTGCCGCTTGTGCAAGGAATGTTGAAAAGTGCAGGATTCAAGTCGGTAACGGCATTGGTGAATCGGCAGGCAACAAAGACTGGTATCATTGGGGCATTCCGGAAAATGGTGGCATCTTGTAAGCAAGGAGATGTGGTGTATATCCATTACTCTGGGCATGGACAACAGATGACGGATGTGCATAATGACGAGAGAGACGGATTGGATGAATGTTGGATTCCGTATGATGCTTGTCGGAAAGCAAGCGCAACTTATCATGGTGAAAGACATCTGACGGACGATGAATTAAATGTATATCTCAATGCCATACGTAATAAGATAGGTGCAAAAGGCAAACTACTTGTGGTAATAGATGCTTGCCATAGCGGCGACGGCACTCGTGGAAAAGATGATGAAATAGTACGAGGCGTGGAAGACACGTTGGTGGTTGACAGCCAAAATGCTCGCGGCTTATATGAAACATTTGAGGTGATTAAATCGTTTTTTATGGGTGCCAATGGCAAAGAGAATGTCATTAATACTAAGGCAAAGCCATTGGCGGAACGATGGATCACCATCAGTGCTTGCAGAAGCGACCAAGTGAATGTTGAAATGAAAAGTCCTGCTGTTGGTAAACTGACATACGCATTGTGGAAAGAACTGAAGAATAGTGATAAAGTAAACAACGACGAGTTTATGAGACGAATCAGAAAGTTCGTCAACCGCAATACCAGTAGCAGACCACAACAACCAGAAATGACAGGTGAGGACATCAATAAATACAATATAACAGATATACTGAGTAGATAAAATGTCAAAGACAATACAAATGCGTACACCACAACAGGAGAAGGAAGCCCGACTTGTTGCTGGAATGTACGATAAGAATCGGAAAATACAATCGGAACTGTATGCTTATTGCTCGAAGTACTTTTGGGCAAACTATCATGGCGTGTTCTTCGCTGACGAGCAATCTGCCACGGAAATTTTCCAAAACACATTCATTGCGATGTGGGAAAACATAGAACGCAGGAAGATTTATGTGAGCGATGGCAGAGTGATGGGCAAGAACAACGAACCATTGAGCGGCAGCATCCTCACCTATTTCATGGGGATTGCTCGCATCAAGTATTTGGAATGGGTAAGAGAACATCCTACCTGGGCTGATCCAGAAACAGAAATGGGCCGAAAGATAAAGAAAGAAGGATTTGATGCGCAGCAATACATCAATATGCTATATGATTCGGAGGACAACAAGATGCTTGACATCATTGCTGATGTCATATCACATATGTCGGAGCGGTGCTGTGAGATCTTGAGCAAGTTCTACTATGAGGAGAAGGACTTGGACACAATCCTGCTAGAAATACCGACAATCGACTCAAAGAACGCTCTCAAAACGAAGAAGCATAAGTGCATGGAGTCATTGCGTACTTCAGCACGAAACATTTATCACAACTATTTGAACTCATAAAATGGCAGATGGATATGGACAATAATAATTTTCAAGACAGAATAGACGAATACTTGCTTCATGGTGAAACCATGTCGGAGGAAGACAAGGCACAGTTCCTGAAAGAGATAGAAGAGGATGAAGAGAAACGAGAACTGTATGAGTTTACGAAGAATGTTAAACAGGCAATGATAAGTCGTGGAGAGAAACTGAAAGCCATGACAGAGTTTCAAAAGGAAATAAAACATGGTCGCAGAAAGGCTTGTTTTTGGATTTCAAGTATAGCAGCAATCTTGGTTGTCGGCTTCTTTGCCATCAATCCACTGTTTGTAGAAAACTCCCCTACGGACAATGTGCGTGGCGACGAAAACGATGTGTTTGATATGACGGCGCCAACAGACAGTATCAGCAATGACTCTATATCAACAGATACCGTTACGTTACTACATGAATGAATCTGAAGGTAGAATGAAGAACTATAAACGTTATATAACAATTGTATTTATTTGGCTTTTATCCACCTGTAGTATATGGGCGCAGACAAATCCGTATAGATTTGGAAGCCCTAATTATTGGATGGCTCAAGGTTCTTTGGATATTAACGCAGGTAAATTTAATCTTGCATACGAACATTTACAAAAAGCCCAAGAGGGGTATCGTAATCTTGGAGATGTGGAGTTTCAAATACAAGCAACAGAAGCTATGGGAGCTTTGAAGGCAGGATTGGGTGAATGGGAAAAAGCCAACGAACATTATAAAGATGCTTTGCAAATAGCAACAGAAGCCAACGAGGATTTCTTTCAATCCAAAATTATGGTTGACTTATTAACCCTATATCGAACAGTAGGCGACATAATTGGATATAATCAGTATTTGAAAGCGTTGGACTCTCTGTATCATGTATCCAATTCTGCCAAACTGAAGACCATATATCATTTATATTGGTCAAATGAGTATTTGGCACGAAAGGAGTTTGCTATGGTTGAGACGCAATTGCAGCAATGTTGGGATGTGATGCAGGATTTGTCTTTTTCTGACAGAGAACAGGCAAAGTTCAATTACTATAGTTGTATGATGAATTTGAAACAACAACAAAAGCAATACAAAACTGCTATCAGATTTGCTAAGAATTATATAGATCAAACTAAAAAAATGAACGGCAGGAATAGTGACCAGCAGTACCAGGCATACAGTAACTTATGTACACTCTATGCCTTAGACAAGGATAGTACGAAAGCCTTTGCTTGTCTGGATAGTTTGGAACGTGGTGTTGGTCATTCCTATCAAGACAAGGAAGTGATAGCTAACTTTTACAATATAAAAGGCAGTTGTTATGCCAATTTTGAGAAATACGAAAAAGCAATAGAGTATTTTGATAAAGCATTGAATACTCTCGCTGATAAAAGAACTGAAGATTCACCATCAAAATTCACAAGTTTACAGAATAAGTCTGAAGCCTATTTCGTGCTTAAACGTTATGATGATGCTTTTGCAACGTATAGTGAATATGTAGAGGCTTGCAAGAATAAATTTGGAGATATGTCAGGTTCTTATTATCAGACAGTGTTCACATTAGCCAATATTGAAGGAGCTCGTGGAAATGCAAACGAGGCAGACAGTCTGTTTCGTATTTCTATGACTCAATTACTTTATAGTATGAAACAACTTTGGCGATATTCGACTCCGACACAAAGAGAACAGTTCTGGATGGAAACGCTGAATAACCTTAGTGGTATGGCCACATTTGCCATAAAATGCGGAAATCTCAATAGTGAATTAACTGAAACTTGTTATAATGCTTTATTGTTCTCAAAGTCCTTGCTGCTTGAAACAGAAAAATCGGTAGTTGATATTATCCGCAATGAAGGAACTGATGAAGACATTGCCAATTATCGTAATCTCTTGGCTATAAACAATAGACTTCTTGCATTGAGAAGCAACTATGAATACAATAAGCTTGAAATAGATAGCTTGACGATTCGCCAAAGAGAGTTGGAACAACGGCTTAGCTACAAATGCCAAAGTTACAACGAATATGAGACATATCTTGACATAAACTATGAAAAGGTTAGGAATTGTCTGGCTGATAATGAAGTTGTGATAGACTTTTCTGATTATCAAACAGAAGATTCCGTCCGCCAATATGTAGCATATATATATGATAAGAGTAAGAGACATCCGCTTTTAGTAAAGTGTTTCGACCAGCAGCAACTTGATTCCCTTTTAGATGGTATGCAAAGTTTTACACTCTACAATTATGAGCAATTGCAGGATGGGGCTTTTAATTTGGTTTGGAAATCAATCGGAGCAAACATTACTGAAAGAAGTACTGTGTATTATATTCCATCCGGCATTATACATAGCATAGCATTAGAAGCTCTTCCTCTTTCAGATGGAACGACATTAGGGCAGCATTATGAATTTGTAAGATTGACTTCCGCAAGAGAAATTGTGAAAGTTCATCATTCTAGTAAAAACAATAGAACTGCTACGCTTTATGGAGGATTGCAATATAGTTTGGCTCCACAAAAGATGGAAGAAGAAAGTAAGGCGTATGAAAAATCTGATTTGGCAGCGCTGGTGCGTTCTGAGTATGGAAAGTCCGGTTTTAAGGATTTGCGCAATACGAAAGATGAAGTTAAGAAGATAGAAAAAACATTGGAGGACAATGGGTTTGCAGTAAAAGCCTATTCCGGTTCTAAGGGAAATGCAGAGTCTTTTGTGGCTTTAAGTGGTAAATCTTCATCCATAGTACACATAGCTACACATGGCTTCTATTATACTCCTGATGAGGCAAAAGACAACGATTATCTTAGAGGTTATACCGATGCTATGTCTTTATCAGGATTAGTGTTTGCAGGAGGCAATGCAGCCTGGTTAGGCAAGAAATATTCTGATGGCGTACTTGGTGGTGTGTTGACAGCTAAAGACATAGCAAATCTTGATTTCAAGGGAACAGAATTAATGGTTCTTTCAGCATGTAAGACCGGACAAGGTAAAGTGACTGCAGAAGGAGTGTTTGGTTTACAACGTGCTTTTAAAAAAGCAGGAGTTGGAACAATCGTCATGTCTTTGTGGAGTGTAAGTGACAAGACTACTTCCGAGTTTATGATTGCATTCTACGAATGCCTTGTTAACCCCCATAATGCTTGGAACAAGCGCAAGGCATTTGAACAAGCTAAGCAAATTATTCGCAAGAAGCATCCTGATCCATATTATTGGGCTGCATTTGTGATGTTGGACTGAGAATTTGTTAAATTGAAAATCAAGAACTAATGAGAAGAAAATATATAATTCTACTTGTTTTATGCTTTTTTGTTTGCACAATAAAGGGACAAATAAAAAAGAGTAAAGTGGATTCCATCTTTAATCAGTATAAAGTAGAACTTCCACAAACAAGTACTGCATATAAGTTTTTTAAGGATAGCTTAAGTAACATCAATATAGATTCTAAGGAAAAATTCTATTCATTTTTGTGGAAAAATAGAATAGTGCCAATATTTGGTATTATGGATGATTATAGTTGTAAAATTATAGGGGACTTGATTCTCTTGTACTATAAAGAAAATCAACAGAAGGGGATAAGTATAATCATAAATTCTATAGGTGGAAGTTTAGTGTCCACATTGGGTATTTATGATTTAATCTATATGATTGGGGATGATTGTGAGATTTCAACATATGCTTATGGTGTGGCAGCATCTGCTGCTGCCATACTATTGGTGGCGGGAAATAAAGATAAAAGGATAGCTGATCCATGTGCAAGAATTTTGATACATAGTCCTCGATTAGGTGAACATAAAGAAATCAAGGAATGTGAAGACACAATAGATATAAATAAGGATTTGACATCTTTTAAAAAGGAAGTTTATCAGATAATTGGAGAACGAACAGGTCATACTATTGGTGAAATACAAAACTATTGTGAAAAGGAAACCTGGTTTGCCGCCCAAGAAGCTTTGGATTTTGGAATAATAAACAAAACATGTACTTGGGCTGAATATTCGAAATCATTTGTACCATAATAAATAATTTAGTAAGAGGTTACTAATCAGCTAATAGATTCATAAATAGTCAAACAAAACTATTGTGAATATGAAGCAGGAAGAAATAGTAAACGAGATTCGCCAAATGTGCGGTCAAACGATACTGATGCCTTCTTTAGGTTGGCATTTTAAGTATAATGGACAAGTGTATTTCTATGTGGTAGGCAAAGACGAAAGTATGATTCGCTTTTGTATTCCTTTTGTCGCAGGACTTTCCTTGTATGATAAGGAGTTGCTAAAGGAAGCCGTAAATGAGACGAATAGAAATGTGAAGTTCATCAAGGCTCTTTTGTCTGAAAAAGATGATGCTAAGGTGTCCTTGGATTACGACCACAAAATTACAGATCTGGAATCTGCCAAGGACATCGTACCGCACATCATCAAGTCATTGGACTTTGCGGTTGGATACTTGGAAGAAAGAGTAAAACTGTTTTCTTCAAGTTTATAGTTGTTAAGGTGGTTACTTTTCTATTCTGTATGTCATAAATAGACGAATTGAAAATTTAGAAGTTGTGCCCGACACGGATTAGGGAATCTTAATATGAGAGAATTTTTATCGCCACATAATGTGCCTTTCTATTGGGTAGACAGATTGGAAAAGGAAGAAGGGTACACTCTATATATTAGTGATTGCTTTTGGGTGTTGGCAACGAAAGATTTTTATGAGTTTTACTACAACCCGATTCATACAATGGGAAAGATTCGTGTAAGTCAAATGCCACAAATAGTGATAGAACGCATTAAGTTCTGCTCTGCAATATTTCATAAAGAGGATATTAAATTTGAGTGTACCAAGGCCACATTGAGACCTTCACCAGTTCGCTTTTATAAAATAGAGCGTGATATGCGAATTGGTAATTGGTTTCATGCACAAGGGCAAAACTATGCAACCTGGAAAGGATATTTCATCTGCGACGATATGTATATGCCAAACTTGGAAAGATCATGTCCTATTAAAAGCATTGATGGTGTCTTGGTGTTTGATATGATACGAATGGGGTGTCAATCAAGAACTGCTCATTACATTAAAAGCGTATTTGACCTAAAAGTTTTTAGTAATGTAAGGACAACAGGAATACAATTGTTGGAAATTACTGATTAGTTAGTAAAACTAAAATACAAATATCATTGAGCTATGGGAATATTCGATTTTTTCAAAAATAAAGGTAAAGATACACAAAAGGAGCTTACTCTTGAAGACTGCATTATAAAAATGTTTGCTTCAGCAGATATAGAACCACATCGTGAAGGCGATGAGTTTTCATTCAAAGTGCAAGGTAAATATTGTGTATTTAATGTTACGTTAAGCTATGAGGCAAACAGAATAATGGTTTATATACCTTTTCCTATACCTGTAAATCGTAAAGTAGCGAAATCTTCTATGTATGAAGTGAAAAGAATAGACAGTTTTGCACAAAAAGGAGACTCTTTCTATACCACTGTTTGTCAAATAGATAAAGATCAAGAATATCAAATAAGAGCTGCGACATTGAATTTTTCTGTTTCCTTGACCGAGGACACGCCGGATATTATCCAAAAGATGGTGACACGTACAGTTGATGTTATTGATGGTGATAATTTTGCTTCATTGGCTGCTGCTATATTCGGCTGTAAGTCATGCGATAAGACAAAGGCTGGTTGGCAAAACAAATCTACAGAGAATATCAAAATGCTCGTTCAACAGAAAGATGATTATCATAAATTGTTGGATAATGTTCCAAACCTCAGTAGTGCTCGTTATCGTGGACGGCTTATAGCTTATGCCACATATATTATAAACTACAAGTCAGACAAAGAAGTTGCGGAGCGAAGTGCTAAGGAAAGTTCATCCAACTATTACGACCGCTTTATTCAAGAAGCCTACAATATTGCGAATGAGGAAGAACGTGATTTAATACGAAAGCTACGTTTCTTGGTTGAGAAAAAGTATGGGACAAAAAATGAAGACTTTGTTATGGGGCAGAAGGAGGCTACAGAAATCATTTGTGGCAATCCATGGAATTTGCTGTATCATGATGGAAACACCTATGATACGGATATATCAGAAGAGGAAAAACTGTACAAAAGATTATGTGCTCCTCAATATAAGGATCGCCCATATGAGCAACGTGACCTTGGCGAAGGAATGACCTTGGTGAATCAGACGATTGGAGAATATTGGAAACCTCGTTACTTGATGGATAATGAAGCGAAATGTGCATACGAGTTCATGTCTATTGATGAGGTGCTGCAAATCGTGACAGATGAAGATATTGACTGGGATAGTATGAAAGGGCTTCCACAAGATGCTTTTGATAGAGCAAAAGCGCATTCGTTTCATTTTCCTGGTCATGTATATCAATATAAGAATGGCGTGGCAGAAGTGGAATGGCAGCTTAACCCTGATGGTATGTACTATCGTGATGAAGATGGATTTGGCATGACAGATGATGAAGAAATCAATCTTTATGGTTCTATTGACAAAAAAGGTAAGGTTGTAAAGAAGTTCACTTTGAAAAGATAATCAATCAGCAGGATTATTCTGAAAGTATAAGGGAGCAGAAGGTCATGTAGTTTGTATTCCATGGTCTTCTGCTTTTTGTTTTCCAATGCAGAAAATCACAAAATAAATATTTTCTGATAGTAAATGGTTACTTCGGTACTCTATATCTCATAAACAGACAAATAACAAACTTAAAAGTTGTGCCCGACACGGATTAGGGTATTGAGATATGAAGTCTTTGATTTGTACATTGATTCTATTCTTGAGTGCCATGACCATGGTGTATGCACAGAACTATCAGAATGTTGTATGTGGCAATTGTAGAGGTGCTGGTGGCTGGATGACGGCTTATGGTCCTGTCTATTGCCAGGTTTGTGGAGGATATGGATATGTTTCAGTTCCTGTCCAAAACAGCATGGTCTTCAGAGGTGCTAGTGGTAATGGAGCATTTACTCGTACCTCTTACTCTGTGGGGATAGTTTGTGAGTCAGGAACCAATAAAGGTGTTTATTCCATTTATCTCAGTGGTGGTAAGCAATACATCCGTTTTGGCAATAGCTGGGTTTGCATTCAAGGTGTAAACTCCTTTGCTTATAAAGGGAATCGTTATTATATAAAAAGAGGTTAGTTTGTTAAACAATAAATGTGTAGTAAATATGAAAAAGATAATGTATATAGCACTTGTAATGAGTGTTCTCTTCTGTTCATGCGAGTCAAAAGGTCCTAAAAGTCATTATTATGAGGATACCAGAACTTCAGATGAAATGCTTCAAGACATTTCTGATGCAAGTGTTGGTGATGGATGGTTACACAAATATGATACAGATGTGTACTATATGGAAGATGGCGAGTGGAATTGCTATGGCAGAGTGAGCGTATATAAGAATTTGGAAGATGACCATGATCGTAACTGGGTTGATTTTAATGGAATGAAATTTCCAACAGAAGAAACGAATAAGGGAGATTATTCTTATAAGGTTCAATATGGTGGTACTTGGTATTACTTCTGATAAAAATATCTTTGCATGCGACCATTTATGATGTGATTGCTACTGAATGCATAAAGTAGATAGTTGGTTGCCCTATGCTATGAGCTGGAGGCTATATAAATGTAAAAACAGAAGACAATGAAAATCAAATATGCGACAATCAGCAAGACTGGTAGGCGAAGCAATAATGAAGATTGCTTTAACGTCCTGGAATTGCCAGAGCATAATCGCTTCATGGGCATAGTATGTGACGGCATGGGCGGTCATTCTTTTGGCGAGGTGGCAAGTGAGGCAGTCTGCAATGCCATTTCAAAATACTGGCAGGAGAATACAGACACTCCAGACAGTGACAAAAAAGTAGTTATGGCTTGCAAAAAGGCTTGTAATGCCATCAACCAGAAATCCTACGACCTCAGCCATGCAGAGATGGGTACTACGATGGTCATGGCCAGCATTGAAGGTGACAAGGTGACAATAGTCCATGTGGGCGACAGCCGTTGCTACCTGCAAAGACAAAGTGAGGGATTGCTTTATCAGACCGAGGACCATGTGCGCATTGACTTCGGGTGGGAAATTGTTTCACGTTGTTTCTTCAGCTACCGTCCAGAAACTGCAGTTCCTGTTATCAGGCAGTTCGCCATTCAGAAAGGAGACAGGATATTACTTTGTTCTGATGGTTTGTACAAGAGCATGGCATCCGACATCCTGCAAGCAAGGATGTTGGACGGTAAGCCTTTGGAAGATATACTCGATATATTTGACTTTCTCTGTCAAAAGCAAAGTGATGACAACTATACGGCAATATTGATTGAAATAGAATAAAAGAGAAACAAGATGAGGAAGATGCTATTAGGAATTGAGGAATATAAAGAGAAGAATATGGATAACGGAAATAATATTTTAGAATATGATGAGGTGTGTCCTTATAGCGAGGGGCGTGCAGCAGTTAGAAAGGGTGAGTTTTGGGGATATGTGGATGAGAATGGCAAACTTGTTTCTACAGACTTTACTAGGTCAGGAAAACCAGGGTTTCCATATAATTATGCGGAACCATTTTGTGATGGTTGGGCTAAAGTACATGATAAAGTGGGGCAGGATAACGATTGCTATCTGATTGATAGAAATTGTAACCCTATGATGGTAGATGGTGAATATATATCTTATGGTGATACAATGAGAAATGGTGTGTCTATCGTAGGATTTCACTATTTTGAAGACTATAGAGAATGTTTTGTAGATAAAAATTGTCATGTGCTTTCCGACAGATTTGAAGAAATCTCTTACATAGGTAAAAAAGGAATACCATATTCAGACTTTGGAATTTATGCTATGGTGCGTAATGGCTATAAATACGGACTTCTTAATGTAAAGTCTTTTAAGTTAGAATTACCTTGTGAATATGATTGGACTGATTTTTGGGAGGAAATAGAACGGTTAGGGATTAGTTTTGAGTGATAGAAAATGAATGCTACCACCTCTATGCTGATAACATATATGAGAGAAAGAGTATGGAATGTAGAAACATAAAATATTAGAGACTTTTTTTGATAGGAAGTAGTTACTTTCATACTCTATATCTCATAAACAGACAAATAACAAACTTAGAAGTTGTGCCCGACAC